>Ga0207813_100014_pt1 | contig 187143 bp, 177 predicted proteins | sample A23E3SouthBayCA_2_FD_187730 | JGI IMG/M metagenome (GOLD analysis project Ga0207813, IMG submission 187730) | Aerobic enrichment media microbial communities from Eden Landing Ponds, California, USA - A23 E3 (4) (SPAdes) | ecosystem: Environmental > Aquatic > Marine > Unclassified | place...
CTCGGCGCTGGGCGTCCCGCGGTCGGTACGGGAGGTCGCCTCGGTCATCTATCGCCGCGCGCTCAACGAAGACCTCATCCGCGGGCGTTCGATCGAAGGTGTCGCCACCGCCGCCCTCTATGCCGCCTGTCGACAGGAGGGCATCCCCCGGTCGCTCGACGAGGTGGCCGAGGTCTCTCGCGTCCCGCAAAAGGAGATCGGTCGGACCTATCGCTACATCTCCCAAGAGCTTGGTCTCGAACTCAAGCCGGTCGATCCCAAGCAGTTCGTCCCGCGGTTTGCCTCCGCGCTCGAGCTCAGCGAGGAGGTCCAAGCCAAGGCGACAGAGATCATCGACGTGTCGGCCGAACAGGGCCTGCTCTCGGGCAAGTCCCCGACCGGCTTCGCCGCGGCGGCCATCTACGCCGCCTCGCTGCTCTGTAACGAGAAAAAGACCCAGCGCGAGGTCGCAGACGTCGCCCAAGTGACCGAGGTCACCATCCGCAACCGCTATCAGGAACAGATCGAAGCGATGGGCTTCCGCTAGCGGACGAACACGACGACCTCTCGATCCCAGAGCGACAGCCGGTAGGTGTGCGCTTCGTAGCCGTCGAGCCGTGGCGCAAGCGTCGAGCGCTGGCTCGCGTCGGCGACCACCACCGGTGGCGTCTCCGTCGCCGCCAGTTCCCGCGGGTCGCGGACGCCGTCGGTCTCGGCACCGAGCCGTTCGAGATACCACGCCAGCGGGAGACGGGTGCCCCAAGTGTCGCTCACCGGCGGGCGCTCGGCCGTGGCGCCGTCCGGTCCCGCGGGGACGAACGCCGATCCGTAGAATAGCACGTCGGTCCCGCGGTTACCCTCGATGGCGGCCGATACGTCGGCGACGAAGGGATCGAGGTCGTCGGCGGGCTGGGCGTGGTGGACGAGTGGGTTCTCGGTCGTCGTCGGGCCGTACGCGGTGCCCGCGACGGCGACACCGAGTTGGCCGACGAGCGCGAGACCGAGCAGTCCGGCGACGGCGACGGCCGTCGCGTCCGACCGGTCGAGGCCGCGCGCGCCGTACCGGACGAGCAGGCCGACCGCCGCCGCCGCGGGCACCAGCGCCGGCGCGACGGTGTGGACGGTCAGCCACGCTGCGCTCTCCTCGGTGATGATAGGAAAGACCAGCAGCGAAGCGCCGGCCCAGTAGGCGTGGAAGGCGACGACTGGTCGTGACGGGCCGCGGCCGTAGCGGTCGGCGAAAAAGCCCACCACGGCGAGCGCGAGGACGACCCCCGAGGCCGCCAGCAACGTCTCGGCGTGCGCGCTCAGGTAGGGGAGCAGTTCGTGTTCGCCGCCCTGTCGCCGGCCGACGACCCGCACCGCGTAGAACCGCCGGGGCGCACCGAGGACGGCCGCCTCGACGGTCGCCAGCGACGGGCGGATCGACCCGCCGACCCGCGGCGCGTAGAAGAACACGTGGACGACGAGAAAGGCGACGAGCGCACCGAGCGCCGAGCGAGGCGGTCCACGGAGTTTCTCGGCCGTGCGTCCGACGGCGACACGGGCGAACGCCCCTTCGCCGACGAGGCGTCGCTGGTCGACGGTGAGTGCCGCCGCGATCAGCCAGCAGACGACGGAGCCGACGACAAATCCCGAGGACGCGACGGCGAGGGCGAGGGCCACGGCGCCGAGATAGCGATAGCGCGGGCCGCCCTCGTCGAGGATGCGAATCACGCACCCGACGACGAGAAGCGAGAAGACGGCGAGGGGGACGTCGCCCCGGAGGAAGCGCCCGTAGTAGAGCAACACGGGGCTGACGGCGAGGAGGGCAGCGAGCGCCACCGTCTCGGCGTCACCGAGACGGTATCGCGGGACCGACTTGTCGTCCGGACCACGCCGGAAGAGGAGCGCGACCAGCGGGGCGAGGCCACCGACGACGGCGACGGCGGCGCGGGCGGTGGCGTCTGTGGCGCCGACGAGCGCGAAAATCGTCCGGTCGAGGACGTAGAGGAGGGGACCGCCGGCGACGGGTCGGTACTCGAAGGCGCCGGCGTCGAGAAAGCGGAGGGTCCAGTAGCCGACGCGGGCCTCGTCCCAGTGGAAAGGGCGGGACCCGAGGCCGACGAGACGGGCCGCTAGGGCGACGACGGTGAGGACGACGACGGCGACGGCGACGCGGTCGATCCGGACGGGGCCGTCGGACGGTTCGGCCGCTGACATACCGGTCCATCCGCCGGGGTGCCGGTCAACCTTTCGGAAGCCACCGACCGATACAAATCGGTGGCCCTCGGAAGGCCAGTATGGATCTGTTCGGGACGGCGGGCATCCGCGGGAGCGTGGAGACGGACGTGACGCCGGAACGCGCGGTCGCGGTCGGGCGGGCGGTCGGCCGCGAGGCCGACGAGGTGGTGGTCGGGCGCGACGGCCGAACGACCGGGGCCGGCCTCGCGGCCGCCGTCGAGGCGGGCGCGCTCTCCGGGGGCGCTGCAGTCCGGCGGATCGGCGTCGTCCCCACCCCTGCCTTGGCGTTCGCCTCGCGAGGGCGGCGAGGCGTGATGCTCACCGCGTCTCACAACCCGCCGGGCGACAACGGCATCAAGCCCTTCGTCGACGGCGTCGAGTACGACCGTGCGGCCGAACGAGGCGTCGAGCGACGGGTCGCGGCCGACGAGGGGCCGGTCACGTGGGACGCGTGGGGGGATCGCCGGGAGTCGTCGCCACTGCCCGACTACCGCGCGGCGGTCGTCGAGTACGCCCGGAACGTCGGTGCGCCGCTCGACGGCCTGCGGGTCGTCGTCGACTGCGGGAACGGGGCCGGCGCGCCGGCGACACCGGCGATCCTCGGGGAGCTCGGCGGCGACGTCGTCTCCTTACACGCGAACGTCGACGGCCACTTCCCGGGCCGAGGGAGTAAGCCGACGCCCGACTCGCTTGCCGACCTCCGGGCGTTCGTCGCCGACGATCCGGACGCCGCCCTCGGGATCGGACACGACGGCGACGCCGACCGGATCGTGATCGTCGACGGGGCGGGCGAGGTGGTCCACGAGGACACCGTCCTCGCGGTCGTCGCCGAGCGATACGTCCGGGCGAGCGACGCCGCCGACCCGGTAGTCGTGACGACGCCCAACGCCTCCGGCCGGATCGACGAACGGGTGACGGCGGCCGGCGGCCGGGTCGAACGGGTCGCGCTCGGATCGCTTCACGAGGGGATCGCCGACGCCCGCGAGGCGGGCGGGACGGTGGCGTTCGCGGCCGAACCTTGGAAGCATATCCACCCGCGCTTTGGCGGCTGGATCGACGGCGTCGCGAGCGCGGCCGTGATCGCCCGCCTCGTCGCCGCCGAGGGGCTGCCGGCGCTGCGGGCGCCCGTAACCGAGCGCCCCTACCGAAAGGTGAGCGTCTCCTGTCCCGACGGGGCGAAGGCGGCGGCGATGGAGCGACTGGGGACGACGCTCCCCGAGGCGTTTCCCGAGGCGACGGTGGACACCGACCACGGGGTGCGCCTCGACCGCCCCGACGGGTCGTGGCTACTGGTCCGGCCGAGCGGCACCGAACCCTACGTCCGGCTGTACGCCGAGAGCGAGGCCGTCGACGACCTCGTTGCCGAGGCGCGGGCGCTCGTCGAGGCGGCGGTCGAACGGGCGTCGTAGCCGTCGCGGCCGGTTCCGTCGCCGCGTCTCCGACAAAACGTGAGCGAAGAGTTTTCCCACCGTGGCCGCGACATCCAACCAATGACCACCCACGAGTGCGACGTCGTCGTCGTCGGGGCGGGCACCGCGGGCTGTTATGCCGCGGCCAGCCTCGCCCAAGACGGCCTCGACGTCGTCGTCGTCGAGCGGAAAGACGAGGCGGAGGCGGGTCACATCGCGTGTGGCGACGCCCTGAAAGGGGCCGACGCCTTCCCGGAGGCCATCCCCAAGTCGCGGATCGAGGGCTCGTTTACGAACACGGGCGTCGACCACGGCCGGTTCGAACTTCCGGCTCACGATACGGTCCTCGACATCCCGGTTCCGGGCGAGTTGGCCGTCATCGACCGCCAAGAGTTCGGCCGCCGGATCATCGACGGCGCCGAGTCGGCCGGCGCCACGTTCCACTACGACACCGTCGTGCAGGACGTCCTACAGGAGGGCGACCGGGTGGCCGGCGTCCGCGGGATCAGGAAGGGCGACCCGGTCACCTACGAGGCGGACGTGACCGTCGACGCCGCCGGTGCCCTCTCGATCCTGCAAGATAAGGCCGACCTCGACGGGACGACCTTCGACACCAACGTCTCCTACTCGCAGTTCTGCTCGGCCTACCGCGAGATCGTCGAGGTCCCGGAGCCCGTAGAGTGGGACGATGCCCTCGTGTTCAAGCCGACCCAGCGTGCGGCTGGCTACCTCTGGTATTTCCCGCGCACCAGCACGACCATCAACGCCGGCCTCGGCTTCCAGATGACCGAGGAACCGATGAAACTGGTCCGCGACCTGCGGGCGGACCTCGAGCGTCGCCCCGAGTTCGCGGGCGCCGAGGTGCGGGACAAACTCGGCGCCGCCCTCCCAACCCGACGGCCGTACGACTCGGCGGTCGCACCGGGCTTCGTCGCCGTCGGTGACGCCGCCGGCCACGTCAATCCGACCACCGGCGGAGGCATCGCCGGCGCGGCCTACGCCGGCACCTACGCCGCCGAGACAATCGTCGACGCCCGCGACGACCCCACCGAAGCGGCGCTCTGGGCGTACAACGAGCGGGTGATGGATCACTTCGGCGGCCGCTACGCCGGTCTCGACGTCTACAACGTGCTCTCGACCGCCGTCGACGTCGACGATCTGATGGGGCTTCTCGCCTCGCTCCCCGGCGAGAAACTCGCCGAGGCGCTGTACTCGGGGTCGACCTCGATGGGACTGGCGCTGAAGCTCAAAAGCGCGATCAAGAGCTTCGGCTACTGGGGGACGATCCTCGATTTCTACCGGACCAAGCAGTTGGCCGAGGAGTTGATCGACCGCTACGACGCCTACCCTTCGGGTCCCGAGGGGCTGTCGGCTTGGCAGGCCGAACGCGACGGCGTGATGGACCGCGTCTACGAGACGACGGGCGCCGATCCGAAGTACTAGCCCGCCACGCGCCGTGTGTCGGTGCTCGGTCCCGAACCCACAGTCACCGTCGTCACGGCTGCTCCGTGCCGATTCGCTCGACCGCACCCGACAGCACGTCGACCGCAATGTTGATCGTCTCCTCGTCCACGTCGAACGTCGGCGTGTGATGCCCACCGGGGTGGTCGGTACCGACGCCGACGTAGGCGGCGAGCCCCCCCTGTTCTTGGACGTGGCGCATGAGGTAGGTGGCGTCCTCGCTCCCGCCGAGGGCGTCGCGGTCGAGAATCGAGGTGACGCCCACGGTGTCGCCGGCGACGTCCGCGACCAGTCCGGCGAGTTCGCCGTCGCTCTCGCCGCTCGGCGCCCGACCCGCGTACTCGATGTCGACCTCACAGTCGTGGAGGTCGGCGGCCGACCGGAGGACCCGCATCGCGTGGTCGTCCATGTACTCCATCAGTTCGGTCGTCTCGCCGCGGACCTCGCCCTCGATGAACGCCTCCTCGGGGACGATGTTCGAGGCGGTCCCGCCGCCGACGCGGCCGGCGTTGACGCGGGTGGCGCCGTCGTGGTGACGGGGGATCGCATAGAGATTCTGAATCGCCGCCGCCATCGCTTGGACCGCGTTGCGGCCGCGTTCGGGGTGGCCGCCGGCGTGGGACGATGCCCCCGCGAACGCGGCGTCGAAGTGACTCACCGCGAGGAAGCCGTCGACCCCGGCGACCACCTCACCGGTCGGGTGATCGAGGCCGACGTGGAGCGCGAGCAGGTACTCCACGTCGTCGAGGTGGCCGCTCGTGGCCATCGGTTCGCCGCCGGAGACGGTTTCCTCGGCCGGTTGGAAGAACACCTTCAGCGTCCCGTCGAAGTCACTCGCCGCGACGGCGTCAAGGACGCCGACACCGATGGTCGCGTGGGCGTCGTGGCCGCAAGCGTGCATGTACCCCTCGTTCTCGGAGCGAAAGCCCTCCGCCGCGGGACGGTGAGACGAGTCGTCGGCCTCCGTGATCGGGAGGCCGTCGATGTCGACCCGGACACCGACGGTAGGCCCGTCGCCGCGGTTGAGGGTCGCGATCACACCGGTTTCGCCGCCAGCCAGTCGGTCGACCACGTCCGCGCGGGCACCGGCGTCGACCGCTCGTTCGGCCCACGTTTCGAGTTCGGCCGTATCGGGCACGCCCCGGCGGTCCTCGGAGAGGACCTCGGGTCCGACGTGGAGTTCGTCTAGGGACCGAGTTTCGAGTTCGTCGACGAGGCGAGCGGTCGTGTAGAACTCCCGCCACGCCGGTTCCGGGTGGCGATGGAGGTCACGGCGCAAGTCGCGTAACGAGTCGGCGTCGGGGCCATCGAGACTCATGTGGGGGCGATGGCCCGCCCGGAGCATAAGTGGTCGGTCGGAACCGGCGTATTTAATCAAGGGGATAGACGACTGCAAAACGGGATGAGCGAAACCGACCTCCCCGACGACCCGCCCGACGAGTCGCGCGTCGAGTTCTACGGCGGCCGAGTGATGAGTGCCCTGCCGCTTGCCATCTTCATCGCTTGGGCGATCGTGCAGAGTGGGCTCCTCGGGATCGGCGATACATCGGGGCTCGTCATCGGCATGCTCGTCGGCCTCATCGTCGGCATGCTGTTCGTGAAAGGCAACTGGAAGAGCTACGCCGACGTCATCTTCGAGGGAATGACCCAGCGCGTGGCCGCAACAGCGGTCGTCGCTTGGCTCTGGGCCGGCATGTTCGCCGACACGATCCAAGCCGGTGGGTTCGTTGACGGCTTGGTGTGGGCATCGAGCGCCGCCGACGTCGGCGCGGCGCTGTTCCCGGCACTGACCTTCATCTTCGCCGCCCTCTTGGCCACCGGCATCGGCACCGGCTACGGCACCGCGGTGGCCTTTACCAGCCTCGTCTTCCCTGCGGGCGTCCTGCTCGGCGCCGATCCGGTCCTCCTGTTCGGCGCCATCCTCTCGGGGGCAGTCTTCGGCGACAACCTCGCACCGGTCTCCGACACCACCATCGTGAGCGCGGTGACGCAGGACGCCGACATCGGGGGTGTCGTCGCCTCGCGATTCAAGTACGCTCTCGTGGCCGCGGTGCTCGCGCTGGCGAGTTACGTCGTCGCGGGCCAAGCGATGGCCGGCGAACCGCTCGACGTGGCCGCGAACGCCGGCGGAGGCGCCGGTCCGCTCGGTCTCGTCCACCTGCTCTCGATCCTAGCCGTCATCGGTACCGCGGTCGCGGGGCGGCACATCATCGAGGCGGTCTCGTGGGGCCTGATCGTCTCGGTCGCGCTGAACATTGCGCTCGGTCTCGCGCCCGCCTCGGCGATGCTCGTCTTCCGGTCGACGAGCGAGTCGGGGATCGCGGCGACCCTCAACGGTCTGCCCGTCCTCGGGAGCGTGATCGAGATCGCTCCCGACGCCTCGGCGACCGTCGGCGGAAGTCTCTACACCGGCGCGCTCGGCTTCTTCCCGCTGATCGTCCTCGTGCTCCTCATCGTCGGCGCGGCACAGGTGATGCGCGCCGGCGGCGGCTTCGCCGCCATCGAGGAGTGGCTGCTCGAACACGTCGCGACGACGGTCCGGCGCGCCGAGACGACGATGGTCATCGGCACGGCCATCGTCAACGCCACCATCACGATCAACACGGCCGCCGAAATCGCCATCGCACCCTTCATCCGCACGCTCGGCCAGCGATTCAACATCAACGGCTACCGGCGGGCGAACATCCTCGACGCCAACACCTCGGCGCTCGGGTACATCTTCCCGTGGGGCGGAGGCGTCCTCGCGGGCTACGCCGCCATGATCCAGTTGCCCCAGCAGTTCGACTGGTTCACCGAGGCGATGCTCGCCAACCCGGCGGCAGTCTGGCCGTACGTCTTCCACGGCTGGTTCCTCGTCGCCGTCTTCCTCATCGCGGCTTGGACCGGCTACGGGCTGGAGTACGTTCCCGACCGGCAGAGCGAGGAGGTGGCCCGCGTATGAGCCTCGGTAAGTTCTTCGAGGGCTGGACGTTCCGGACGAACCGGCCGGCGTACGCGGTGGGCGACGAACTCACCGCCTACGTCACGGGCTACGCGGACGGAACGGCACAGGTACGAATCGGCGATACGATCATCGCGCTCCCGGACGCCGACGACGACTTGGGCGACCAACTGGTCCGCTTCCGTGTCACTGCGTTCGACGACGACGACAGCACGGGGACCGGCGAGTTCCTCGACGTCGTCGAGGGCGACACGTAGCCGCTACTCGTTTCGGTAGCCGAGTGGTTTCTTGCGGTCGACCTCGATTTCGACGTGAACGCTGTCGGGAAAGTCCATGTGTCCGACTTGGCGAGCCACGTCGTCGCTACCGTGAATCTCCAACCGCCGGGAGTAGCTGGTGTACTCCCAAGAGTCGAACTGCTCGCCGGGTTGGAGAGTCCGGTACTGCGGGACGGTGAGCCGTTCGGGCGGCGCCGAGTGGGGACCCTTGCACTCGGCACCCTTTCGCTCGACCATCCGCTTGAGGTCGGTCACGAGCGACTCGAGCACCTCGCGGTCTCCGCTCTGGAAGCTGAGTTTGGTGACGAAGGCCATCAGTACTCCATCCGTATACGCCAGAGACCAAAAGCACGTCCGTCCGGCCCGCCGTCTCGCCCGTCCGACATTCTATTAACCCACGGCCGTCTACTGCCGGTAATGACGGTTGAAGCGACCAGTGCTGGAGCCATCCTCTTCCGCGACACCCGCGGCCACCGGGAGTACCTCCTCCTGAAGAGCCGACCGGGGGACTGGGAGTTCCCCAAAGGCGGGGTCGAGGGGGACGAGGAGCTCCAGCAGACTGCGATCAGAGAAGTTACCGAGGAGGCCGGAATCGAGGATTTCCGGCTCATCGACGGCTTTCGAGAGGAGTACGACTACGTGTTCGAAGCCGGCGGCAACACCATCCACAAGACGGTCCACCTGTTCATCGCCCGCTCGTTCGAGGCCAGCGCCGAACTCTCGAACGAGCACCGCGATCTCCAGTGGCGGGATTACGAGCAGGCGATCAACACCATCACGCAGGACGGCCCTCGCGAGATCCTAGAGGACGCCCACGAGTACCTAGACGAGCTCGTGGCCGAACCCGAGGCCGAGGACGGAGAGGGGGAGGGCGACCGGACGTACGTCGGGTGACCGCGATGTGGCCGGGACACGCTCGTCCGACACCCGCGTCGGCACCGTGAGCGACGGCGCCCCCGGTGATGCGGAGTTCGGGTTCGAACTCGTTACCTGCCGGTGGGCCGAGCGCGCGTGGCCGCCCGATCCCGACCGCGACACGGACGCCGTTCCGGTCGTCGCCCGCCAACTCGGCACCCAGAAGCGCCGCTGGGACACCGTGATCGTCGAGGCCGACCCAGCCGGCCTTTCCGCCCGCGCGGCCTTCGGCGAGCGGACCCTCGATTCGGATCTGTTGCACGTCGTCCGGCACGCGCCCGCCGAGTGGGCGTGGTACCGCGACACCCTCCCCGATCCGGGCTACCCGTGGCGGTACGTCCGCGCGGCCGTCCACCGGGCCGCCGACCGCGGCGTCGTCGAGACCCGCCGGGCGGGTAACCGGATCGAGATCCGGCAGGTCGCTCCCTACCCCGACTGGGTCCGCCGGATCGTCGCCGTCGAGAACAAACCCGACCTCTCGGCGAGCGCGGCGCGTCGCCTCGGTGACCAACTCGAACACGACGTGACGACGGCCCTCGCCGACGAGGTGTGGGTCGCGACGGCCGCCACGGGCGAGACGGTCGAACCCGCGTTGTTGGAGGACCTCCCCGTCGAGGCGGGCGTGCTGGTGATGGCGTTCGACGGTGACGGCCCCGAGGCGCGCGTCGCGTGGCATCCGTCGGCGCTGGACCCGAGCGCCGACACGTCGCTGTCGGCGGCCGAGAAGGCGACGACGCGGCTCGAACTCGCCGAGCGCGCCTACGGCTCGGGGTGGCGGTCCTACGTCGAGACGATGCGCCCCGACTGTCGCTGGTTCGAGTTGCGGTCGGCATCGGGGGCCTTCGTCCCGTGGTGTGCGGCGATGGAGTGCCACCAGACGGCCGGGGCGTGTGCGGGCGACTGCCCCGAGTTCCAGCCCGAACCGCCCGCTTGGCGCACCCGCGGGTGGCCCATCGAGGGCGGACCCGGAAAGGGTATTCAGCGGCTGTTGGCGCGACGGCGGCGACGGGTCCGGGACCCGGAGGAGTGATCAGGACTCGACGACTTCGACGTCGATGCGATCCCGCTCGACGGCGCATTTGAACGTCGGGACGGTGCGATACACCACCTCGACGACCCCCTTGCGGCGGAGGCTCTGGAGCGCCTCGCGCACGGCGTCAACCTCGGGGTCGGCGTCGAAGGTCGCCCGCACCTTCTGGAGGACGCTCACGACGCTCTCGGAGCGCTCGTCGGGGCCAGCCACCACCTCGAACACCCACGCTTCGAGTTCCGGGACGCGGATGACCTGTGGCCCGTCTTCGTCGCCTTCCATCCCCGGGTCGGCGTCCGTGAGGTCGGCCGCCTCGGGAGTCGCACAGATGTAGCTGTCGTCGTTCCGGTAGTAGTAGTCGCTCAGATGCTCCTCTAGGTAGCCGTGGACCGCGCTGCCGCTGTCGAGCCCCCAGCGCTCTTGGAGCTCCTTGTTTTTCGTCGGCTGGAGGCGGACGATATCCGCCAGTCGGTCGCGTTCCTCCGAGGACAGCGTCATCGACGGTCGGTTCGTCGGTCACCCATATCCGTGTTCCGTTCGACCGGCCGGCGACACGACGGGCGGTGACCGGTCAGCGAAACCGCCCGAGAAGCCGGTAGTCGCGGTCGGGCGTGTACCGCCGAAAGAGGAGGCTGTTGCCGAGCACCGAGACGCTGGAGAAGGCCATCGCCGCCGCCGCGAGGACGGGCTGGAGCAGCCCCAGCGAGGCCAGCGGGATCATCGCGGTGTTGTAACCGAGCGCCCACACGAGGTTCTGCCGGATCTTCGAGAGCGTCGCGTCCGAGATGCGGATGGCCTTCACTACGTCCAGCGGATCGTCACGCATCAGCGTCAGATCCGCCGCCTCGATGGCCACGTCGGTGCCCGAGCCGATGGCACAGCCGACGGACGCGACGGCGAGAGCGGGGGCGTCGTTCACGCCGTCACCGACCATCATCGCGGCGCGACCGTCCTCCTGAATCGCCGCCACGGCGTCCGACTTGTCCTCCGGCAATACCTCCGCCCGGACGTTCGCGGGGTCGATCCCCACCTGCTCGGCCACCGCGCGTGCGGTGCGTTCGTTGTCGCCGGTGAGCAACGTCACGTCGAGACCACGGGCTCGGAGCGCGTCGACGGCCTCGCTCGCGCCCGGTTTTACCGTGTCCGCGGCGGCGACGACGCCCAAGAGTATGCCGCCACCGTCGGTGACACGCGCCACGAGCATCGCGGTCTTCCCCGCCGATTCGAGTCGTTCCAGCGTCTCGGCGGCCGGTGAGGGGTCGATCCCAGCCTCGCCTAGGAGGGTCCGGTTGCCGACGAGGACCGTCTCCCCGTCGACCGTCGCCCGGACGCCCTGTCCGGGAACGTTCTCGAAGTCGTCGGCGTCGCCGACCGCGAGGTCACGGGCCGCGGCGCCGTCAACGACGGCGCGGGCGAGCGGATGTTCGCTCGCGCGTTCGGCCGTCGCCGCGAGGCGCAGAATCTCGTCCTCGCTCGGGCGCTCGCGAGCCGTCACCAAGCCGCCGTCGGCGGCGGTCCCGTCGCGGGTCGCCGACCGGCCGTCGAGGGCGACCACGTCGGTCAGCGCCATCTCGCCTCGGGTGAGCGTGCCGGTCTTGTCGAAGACGACCGTGTCGACGTCTCGGGCGCGTTCGAGGACGTCACCCCCCTTGAACAGGACGCCATTCTGCGCGCCGATGGTCGTGCCCACCATCGTCGCCGCGGGGGTCGCCAGCCCCAGCGCACAGGGGCAGGCGATGAGGACCGCCGAGGCGAAGACGACGACCGCGAACTCGAACGTCGAGACGGTGCCGCCGGCGACGATGGGGCCGCCGGCGACGAGACCCCACAGCGGCAGCCACTCGACGGCGGCGGCGAGGGTCCCGGGAAAGAGAGCCCACAGCGCGCCCCACAGGAGGGCGTTCGCGATGACCGCGGGGACGAAGTACGCGGAGATGCGGTCCGCGAGGTTCTGGATGTCGGGCTGGCGCGACTGGGCTTCCTTGACGGTGCGGACGATCTCCTGTAGCGCCGTGTCGGCGCCGACCCGCGTCGCCTCGACGACGAGCGCGCCGTTCTCGTTGATCGTGGCGCCGACGACCTCGTCGCCGACGCCCTTCTCGACGGGGACGGACTCGCCGGTCACCATCGACTCGTCGACCGCGCTCGCCCCGTCGACGACGACGCCGTCGGTCGGGATCCGCTCGCCGGGCCGGACCTTCATCCGGTCGCCGACCGCGACGTCCGCGACGGGGACCTCGCGTTCGGTGCCGTCGTCGTCGACCAGCGTCGCCGTCTCGGCTTCCATCTCCAGCAGTTTCCGCAGCGCCTCGCCGGCCCGCCCCTTCGACCGGGCCTCTAGATAGTTGCCGAGCGTAATGAACACGAGGATGAGCGCCGCGGTGTCGAAGTAGACCCGGCCGACGATCACCCCCGACAGGACGGCGATAGAGTAGACGTACGCCGTCGTCGATCCGAGGGCGATGAGGACGTCCATGTTGGCGCGGCGGTTTCTCGCGAGCGCCGTGTAGGCGTTCCGGTAGAAGGGACGGCCGAGGACGACCTGCACGGGCGTGGCGATCAGGAACTGCACCCAGCCGAGCGGGATGCCGAGGACGCGGTCGGGGAGGTAGCTACCCCCGAGGAGGAGTTCCTCAACGAGGAGGAGGAGGAGCGGCGCCGCGAGCGCCGCGCCGAAGGCCGTCAGCCGGCGCTGTCGACGAATCTCCGCCCGACGTGCGGTGTCGCGGGCGTCCTCGTTGGCGCCGGCGGCCTCGTCGTCGTCCTCGCCGTCGTCGGCCCCGACCGGCGTGTACCCCGCGTCCGCGACGGCGTCGTGGAGGGCGGCCACCGAGGTGGTCCCGGGGAGGTAGGTGACCTGAGCCTCGTCGGTGGCGTAGTTGACGGTCGCTTCGACGACGCCGGGGACGGCATCGAGCGCTGCCTCGGTCGCGTCCGCACAGTTCGCACACGACAGGTCGGTGATGGCGAACGTCTCGGCCTCGGTGACCACGCCGTAGCCGGCGTCCTCGACGGCCGCGACGATGTCGCGGAGCGACACCGCCTCGGGGTCGTACTCGACGGTTCCCTCGTCGGTGGCGTAGTTGACCGTCGCGTCGCGCACGCCGTCGAGAGCCGTCAGAGCGTCCCCGACCGTGGCCGAGCAGTTGGCACACGACATCCCCGTGATGTCGAGCCGGGAGGTGCGTACGTCCATCGTACTCTAGCCTACGGGGTACTCCCTTAGTGCGTTTACTGCTTCGTTCCCCACGATATGGGTGGCCGTGAGCTTTCGATTCGAAAGCGGATACCGAGCGTGGCTGTCGTGACCGGTCGAAGGCGGCGACGAACCGACAGACCGAAGAAGCCGACCACCCGTACGCCCGACGGACATGTCGCAGACGATCACCGTCGAAGGGATGTCGTGTGAACACTGCGAACGAACCGTCGTCGAGGCCCTAGCGGCCGTCGACGGCGTGCGCGACGCAACGGCCGACCGCGAGGCGGGGTCGGCGACCGTCGAGGGCGACCCGGAGGCGGCGGCGCTCGTCGCCGCGGTGGCGGACGCCGGCTACGAGGCGTCGGTGTAGGCGACGGACCTTGGTCGCGGTGCCCACCCCGAACGATTAACCCCTTGGCCGCCGTCCGGACGGGCGTGTCTTGGAACACCGTCACACTCGACATCGCCGACGGGGTCGCCCGCCTCACCGTGGACCGCCCAGACGCGCTGAACGCGATGAACTCGGAGACGCTCGACGAGATTACGGCGGCTATCGCCGAGGCCGAAAGCGAGGAGGCGCGGGTGCTCGTCCTCACGGGTGCCGGCGACGACGCGTTCATCGCCGGCGCCGACATCGACTACATGAAGGAGTTCTCGACGCCGGAGGCACTCGCCTACGCGGAGCGGGGCCAAGCGGTCGTCCGCGACCTGCAGTCGTTCCCCGGCGTGACAATCGCCGCGATCAACGGCTACGCCTTCGGCGGCGGCTGTGAGTTCGCCCTCGCCTGTGATCTGCGGGTGGCGAGCGAACGAGCGGTCATCGGACAGACCGAGATCGATCTGGGTATCATCCCCGGATGGGGTGGCACGCAACTCCTCCAGCGCCTCGTGTCCGACGAGACGGCGCGCCGGCTGATCTTCTTCGGCGATCGCCTCGACGCACAGGACGCCTACGAGCGGGGACTCGTCGGCGAAGTGGTCGCCCACGACGACCTCTCGGATCACGTCGACGAGATGGCGGCGACGCTCGCGGCCAAACCCCGCAACGCCCTCTACGCGGCCAAGGAGGCGCTCAACGCCTACCACGAGACCGGCGGCGAGGGCGGGTTCACCGTCGAGCGACGGGCTTGGAGCGGCCTGTTCGGCACGGCCGACCAGCGCGAGGGCATGGAGGCCTTCGTCGAGAAGCGCGACCCCGAGTTCGAGTGACGGCCCGGGCGGGTCGATACCGGTCGCCAGCGGTGGGCTGCCGGGCGAGAGACGGGGCGAGCTCCTCAGTCCCCGGGTGACCACGGCCAATCGAGAGTCGCCCGGGGGTCGCCCGTCTCGCCGACCTGCGTGTACACGAACAGTAACGCGAGCGCCGCGAGCGCGCCGGCCGCGACGAAGGGGACCGCGAATCCGAACCGCTCCAGATAGCCCGAGGCGATGGGACCGATGGCGACGCCGAGGCCGAACGCCATCGTCAGCACGGAGAGGGTAGTGCCCGATTCGCCTTCGCGGGCTAGGTCGCCGGCGACGGCGAGAGAGGGGGCGAACACGAGCGCCACGGCGACCCCGAGCAGGAAGCGGGTGAGCGTCATCAGCGCCGGTGAGAGGACGTACCCCTGCGCGACGGTCGTGGGGACGAGCAGACAGAAGCCCGCGAGGAGGAACGGCCGGCGCCCGTAGCGGTCGGCACCCCGGCCGATGGGGATCTGGAAGGCGACGTTGGCGAGGGTGACGGCACCGAACTGGACGCCGAACCAGAGCGTCCCCTGCCCGAGTCGTTCGTTGATCCGGCCTTCGAGGGTGGCGAACATGGCGATACAGATGCCCATGGCGACGGTGCCGAGACCGAGGGTGAACACCGGGTCGAGGAGGCGGTCGTCGCCGCGAACGGCCACCGAGAGGTCGTCGCTCGCCGCCGTCGCCGGCCGTTCGGGGTCGGAGACGAACGCCCAGACGGTCAGGAAGCTAATCGTGGCGCCGGCGACGGCGACGCCAAAAGCGGCGTCGAAGCCGCGAGCTTCGACGACGAGGCCGGCGACGATGGGGCCGAAGCCGAAGCCGATCAGCCGAAAGGTGTTGAACACGCCGAAGTTGCTCCCGCGGTCGTTGCCGGTCGCGAGTTCGTTCACCAGCGCCACGGTACAGGGGATGGTGAAGGCGGCGCCGATCCCTTGGAGAATCCGCAGGAGGACCACGAGCCAGTACGACGAGACGAACGCGTACGCGCCACTCGCGGCGCCGAGCAACAGGAGGCCAAAGAGGATGAAGACACGGCGTCGACCCGTCCGATCCGAGAGCCGGCCGGTGAACGGCTGTGAGAGACTGTTCAGGAAGCCGAAAAGCGAGAGGACGATCCCGACGAGCAGATACTCCGTGATCGTCAGTGACGCGCCGAGAACCGACACCTGCGTCCCGACGAGCGCCTCGATGGGGACGTGCCCGCTCGCCAGATAGAGCGGCAGAACGACGATCAGAAACGAGTTGCCGACGGCGTCGGCCATCCGCGCCAGTCCGAGCGCAAACACCCGCCGATCGATGTCAAGCAGACCCATCTCGTCACCGGATGAAACCTCTACCCACCTCACGGTTGCGCTCTCGATCCGGTGCGACCCCTGCGGGCACGGCGACAGGCCGACGCGCGGCCCGATCCGACGGGACGAAGCCCCGTAGCTATTCATACTCCGCGCCCGAACGTCGGGGCATGGAGCACACCGCCGAGGTGACCGGCATCGGGGTGGGCACGAGCGACGACGGCTCGAACGTCCCCGCCGTCCTCCTCGCCGCCAGATCGGAGTATCTCCCCATCGTCATCACGGCCGACCAAGCGCGCGCGATCCAACTCGGGCTGTCGGGGGAGCCGTTCGAGCGACCGCTCACACACGACTTACTCGTCGAGATGCTCACGGAGTTCGGCGGCGCCGTAGACGGCATCCGGATCGACGACCTCGCGGACGGCACCTTCTACGCGAAGGTAGACGTCGAGCGGTACGACGAGGGCGAAGCCCGGAAGTTCGTCTTCGACGCTCGCCCCAGTGACGCCGTCGCCCTCGCGGTTCGTGTCGACTGTCCGATCACCGTCACCGACGCCGTCCTCGACCAAGCCGGCCGCCCGGAGGACGAGTTCGAACCCGAGCGGATCGACGACTTCGACGAGGAACCCTGACGCGGACGCCACCCGCCGGAATCGGGAGGACTTTTCACGACCCCGGCGCACGCACACGCTATGACTGCGACGCTGGCGGAGTCCCACACCGAGATGACGGAGATCGTCCTCCCTAACGACACGAACACCTACGGGCGGGCACTCGGGGGCGCCGTCCTGCACTGGATGGACGTCTGTGGCGCCATCGCGGCGATGCGCTTTGCCAACGAGAAGGTCGTCACCGCGTCGATGGAACACGTCGATTTCAAAAGCCCGATCGACCTCGGCGAGGTGGTCGTCGTCGAGGCGTACGTCTACGGCACGGGATCGACGAGCATCGAGGTGAACGTCGAGGTGCGCGCGGAAAATCCCCAAGCGGACACCGAACGGGACACCACCTCCTCGTTTTTCACGTTCGTCGCGGTTGACGAGGACGGAGCGCCCACGTCGGTTCCGGACCTCGACTGCCCGACGGAGGCCGAGCGGCGACTGCGCGATGTCGCCATAGACGACCGAGAGACGCAACTGGCGCGTCTCGTCGAGCGGATGGAGTGATCACTCCTCGTCGAGGAGTTCCGGCGTGCCGCCGAGGATGCCACGCATCCGGGTGAGGGGGTCGCCGACGCGGATGCCGTCGGCGGTGATGTCGAACTCTCGGAGGGTCCGCTCGAAGTCGCTCGTGCGCTTTTTCAGGACGCCGATGGCCTTTCGCAGTTCCCCGTGGAGTTCGAGATGGCGAAGGAAGACGATGTTGTCGGCGAGGTAGCTGATGTTCTCTTGGGTGGCGACGAAATCACCCGTGACACCCGTGGTTTCGTCGACGAAAATCGTCGTCACGCCCGCGTTCTTGAGATAGCGCCCGAGCGCGTGCATCCGCTGGAGGATCATATCCTCCTCCCCGCGGAGAGTTAGACGGTAGCCGGCGATGCCGTCGATCATGACGATCCGCGTGTCGTTTTGCTCGACGTCCTCGCGGACGATGCTCGCAAACTCCTGTGGGGAGAGTTCCAGCGCCTCGATCTCCCGCACCGAGAGCGTGCCGCGGTCGATCATCTCCGTCACCGGGATGCCGATGGCCGCCGACCGCTGGAGGAACGTCTCGGTGTTCTCCTCGAAGAGATAGATCACCGAGCGCTCGTCGCGGCTGGCGGCCTCCTTCATGAACTGGGTCCCGAGTGTCGTCTTGCCGGCGCCGGTCGGCCCGCTGACGACGGTCACCGTCCCGCGTTCCAGCCCACCGTGCAGGAGGTCGTCGATCTCCGAGATACCCGAGGAGAGCTGTTTACTCGGGAAGTCGGCGGTGTGGTCGCTCGGCTCTAGGATCGGGAAGACGCGGATGCCGTCGTCGGTGATGCGGTAGGCGTGTTCCCCGCTTCGGGTGGTCGATCCACGGAACTTGGGAACCGTGATCGTCCGACCGTAGGCGGCGGCCTCCAGTTTGATCGTGCCGTCGGCGATGAACTCTAGGTCCTCGGTCGGGAGTTCGCGGGTGTTCTGGACGGTGAAGACGGCAGTCGCTCCCTGCTGTTTGAGATAGCGCATGAAGCCGACGACCTGCTTCCGGAACTGGTAGTCGTCGGCGACGAGATAGCGAAGCTGTGTGAGTGGGTCGACGACCACTCGATCCGGATCGACCGCCGCGACCGCGTCCACGATCTCGGACGTGAGCGGCTCCTGTTCGACCTCGGCGGCGCCGAAGATGTCGTACGAGTCGTCTTCGGTGAACGCCTCGGCCGAGGGACTCAGATCCAGAAATTCGATGGCGTCGGTGTCGAACCCGAGCGCCGCCGCGTTCGTCCGCAGATCGTCGAGGTCCTCTTCGAGGTTGATAAACAGCGCCGTCTCGCCATTCTCGACGCCCGCTTCGAGAAAGTGAAACCCGAGGATGGTCTTGCCCGACCCGGCAGGCCCGCGGAACATGTAGTTGCGTTCCGCGACGAATCCGCCGTGCAGAATCTCGTCGAGCCCCGCGGATCCCGTCGCGAGCCGACTGGTCGACGTCATGGATGCTCGGTGTTGGACGGACAGGTATATAAACGACAGCCGTCGTGACAGCTGAGCTCCAGAAGCGAACCCTTACGGGCCAGTGGTTCGTGAGAGCCGATACTACCGGCCTCGTCGCAACACATGTCACACGAACAGGCGGATGGGGCGACCGAAGCGAGCGGCGGCGGCCGACCGACCGTCGACGAGCCCCGGGTGTTGGTACTCATGGCCCCGGGCCGCAACCGTGACCTCCTCGTCGAGGCACTCGGGCGCCAGTACCGGGTCGAGACGACGACCGATGCCGCGGCGCTGGACGCGCCGTTCGACTGCTGTGTGTTCGACCGGCGGGGCCTCGATAGAGCCGAGTTCGACCGCATCGCCGACCTCGTCGAGACTGGCCGCGAGACGACGAGCGCCTTCCTTCCGTTCGTGTTGCTGGTGCCGGCCGACACCGCCGATTCGATGGGGCCGACCGTCTGGGAGTACGTCGACGACGTGATCGAACTCCCGGCCGGGCGGGCGGAACTCCTCTCTCGGATCGACAACTTGGTCCAGCGGCGACAGACCGCCGTCGAACTCGACTCACGGTCCGAAGAGTTAGAGGAGACAGTCGCCGAACTCCGCCTGAAAGAGCGTGCGATGGATAAGGCACCGGTCGGGATCACCATCACCGATCCAACGCAGGACGACAACCCGATGGTCTACGTCAACGAGCAGTTCCAAGCGCTGACCGGTTACGACACCGAGGAGGTACTCGGTCGGAACTGTCGCTTCCTGCAGGGAGAGGATACCGACCCGGAGACGCGTCGTCTGCTCCGGGAGCGGATCGATGCCGAGCGGCCGGTCTCGGTCGACATCGTCAACTACCGTAAGAACGGACAGCGGTTCTGGCAGAAACTCGACATCACCCCCGTCCGCGACGAGGAGGGGTGTGTCATGAACTTCGTCGGCTTCCAGACCGAGATCACCGACCGCAAGATCCGGGAGCGACGCCTCGAAGTCCTGAACCGCGTTCTTAGCCACAATCTGAAGAATAAGATGAACCTGATCGAGGGCCACGTCGCGTTGCTCCGTGAGGAGATGGATCGTGACGGGTCGCTCGACTCGCTCGGGGTGATCGAACGGGCGGCGAACGACCTCATGGCGCTCGGGGAGTCGGTGCGCCGGATCGACCAGATCATCTCGACGGCCGAACCCGCGGACGAACCGGTCGCCCTGCACGAACGGATCGAGCAACTGGTCAACGTCCTGCGCGATCGCTATCCCGAGGCGACGTTCAACGTCTCCCTCCCCGAGACCACCTGCGACGTCGCCGTGGGCGGGTTGACGGCGGCCCTAGAGGAGGCGATGGAAAACGCCGTCCGGCACAACACCGGAACCGACCCGACCGTCGAGGTCCGGGTCAAGACCCGCGACGAGGCGTGGGTCGACATCGAAATCGAGGACGACGGCCCGGGCATCCCGGAGCGGGAAATCGAGGTGCTCGAAGGCGGGGAAAGCCCCCTGAACCACGCCGAGCGACTCGGCCTCTGGCAGATCCACTGGATCGTCACCAACTCCGGCGGCGAGTTCTCGGTGCGCGACGCGCCGTCGGGCGGCACCGTCGTCACGCTCTCGGTCCCGTCTCGCGACTAGTCGAAATCTGGGAGGTCGTCCGGCGCCTCGTACTCCGTCTCCCAGTCGATATACTCGTCGAGTAACACGTCACACGCCATCTGTCCGAGTTCGGTCATCGCGGCGTTGATCCCCGAGACCGTCCCCCACGAGTCCAGTTCGGGATGGTACTCACGTTCCTTCCAGTCTTCGGGGATGCCAGGCGCGTGGTAGCCAACCCGCTCCGCGAAGGCGTCCCAGAAGAAGTCGAACTGCCGGAGCATCCCCAAGTCCGTGACGATCCCGAACTCCCGTTCGTCGATGTCGGTCGTGTCGGCCCACGCCTCGAACGCCGCCTCCCACGCACCCTCCCGGAGTAGGGTCTCGATCTCCTCGCGTTTGTACTCCGTATCTCCGACCACGTCCGCGTCCTCGTACTCGTTCGGATCGATCTCCTCGAGTTCGGGCGGCTCGGGAACGGGCACGTCCAGTGACATAGTCGTCGTTCGTCGACCGCGGCGATAAAGCCTCGCCGTGGATCGCCTTCGGGACCGCCGAAATCGGAACGGATCACGCGCATCGTCGAGGACGTCTCCGACCGGTGAGGTGACCGCGCGCGGAACCGCGACCTTTTTGTTTTAGGTTTGCCTAAACAGTCTCGATGGACGCACGCACCCAGTCACACGCCGAGTCGGAATCGGCGGCCGCCGGCCCCGAGATCACGGTCTGTGAGAGCGGCCCGGAGACGGCCGTCTTTCTCGAAACGGGGAACACGGACGGCTGGATCGCCAGCGACGTGACCGTCGACGTCCGTCGGTGATATCATGTCCGACACAGACAGCGAGAAGACGACGATCAGAACCGGTCGGGAGTTCGAACAGGAGTACCGCCTCGACGCCGACGAGGCGGGGCGGTTCCTGATCGACCTCGGCGAGCAACTCAGAGACGGCGACGAACTGACCATCGAGACCGACGAGTGGGTCCTCCCGTTCGCGTTCGGCGAACCCGTCGAACTCGAAGTCGACTTCGACGGCGTCGGAGAGCCGGAACTCGATATCGATCTAGAACTGCCGGGCCGAACGGACGAGAGCGCCCCCGACGTCTCGTAGTCCCGACCGACGACGGTGGCCCTCGCTCCCTAGTACTCAGTCAGCGCCGCGTCGCGCGGCGACCGATGCGCCCCACCGCCAGTATGCCTCCGTCACCAGCCACGCCGCGCCGACGCCGCCGGCGAGGATCGTCGTGAGAAAGCCCCAGGGCGAGATCCACACCGGGCGGAACCACGGGGCGCGGTGGGCCCACCAAGAGGCGATTCCCTCGCCGACACCCTCGACGGGCGTCTCGTCGGTAGCCCGGTCGAGCCACGCTTGGGGGGTGGTCCGGCCGGCTCCCGGCGACTCGCCGGCGCCGCCGTGGACGGTGTACCGCCCCGTCGCGTTCAGTTCTTCGACGGTCGGACCGTTCGAGCCGTCGCCGGTGCCGAGGCGTTCGGCGTCGTAGGGCGCCCAAGTGGCGTAAAACTCCCACACCACTTCGCCGGTCGGAGTTACCTCGATCACTCGGTGGCCGAGGCTATCGACGACGAGCGTGTTGCCGTTCGGGAGGCGGTCGGCGTCGCGTGGCCACGTCAGGTTGCCCGTCAGCGTCCACGTGCGGTTCCAACTGCCGTCGGCCCGGGCGTACTCCACCACCCGGCCGTTCTCGCTGTCGGCGACGAGAATCGTCGGCCGGCCGTCCGGGCCGCGTAGGTAATCGGGATTGTGCTGCGCGTGCAGGACGTCGAGTTGCTCGTCGCTCCCCAAGCGCATCTCGATGTCGCCCGTGGTGCGGTCGAGCACGAGTACCTGATCGAAGTTCCGGGGCGAGACCAAGAGGCGGTCCTCGCCGACTGGGTCGACGTCGTTGACGTGCGTCCAGTCGTCGTCAACGCCGCCGTCGGTGTCGGCGGGGAAGTGGTCGGCGAACCGCCACTCCCAGGTGACCTCGCTTCGTGATCGGTTCCAGACAACGATCCGGTCGCCGCTGGTGCCGTTTTGCACGTCTGCCCGCATGTGTGCGACGACCAGACGACCGTCGTCGAGTCGGTCGACGTCGTGGGTGTCGGTGAAGGGGAGCCGTTCGGTCCAGACGCGCTCGCGTGTCTCGCGGTCGAGTTCGTAGACGAGCGTCTCGCCGTTTCGCGGGCTCACCACGAGTAGGTTGCCGTTGGGCAGCGGGTCTACGTCGTAAAACCAGCCACGGGCGTCGTCGTGGTCGCCTTGGTACTGCCACCGGAGGTTGCCGTCGGAGGCGACCGAGAGGAGCCGTGGCGGCCGCGACCGGTCGAACCGTCCGGCGAAGTGGACCCCCTGCGTGCTGATGATCGTCGCGTTCGACGGATCGTGTTCGACGGTCCCGGGTCCGAGCGAGCCGTCGTCGACCGGATCGTAGGCGAGCGACGACCCCGCGGAGACGAGCACCAACACGAGGAGGACGAGCGCGAACGCCGGCCGGAGACGAATGCGACTGGCCACGCGTGCCGTCCGGACGGCCGTCACCTGAATCCTGCGTTTCGGCGGTGCGGTGTCGCGGCCTACGACCGACGCCCGGCGGCACGTCCGACCACCGTTTTGATATACGCGCGGGGACTGGGTCGGGTATGGACGACGTCAGCGACCAGTACGCCCCCGAGGACGTGGAGGCCTCGGTGAACGCCTACTGGGACGAACACGACGCCTACGAGGCGGCGAAGGAGGCCCACGCGGACGACCCACCGTTCTTTTTCGTCGACGGGCCGCCGTACACGAGCGGCCAGATGCACCTCGGTACGGCGTGGAACAAGACGCTGAAAGACGCCATCATCCGCTACAAGCGGATGGCGGGCTACGACGTGACCGACCGCCCCGGCTACGACATGCACGGCCTCCCCATCGAGGTGAAAGTCGAGGAGGAGCTCGGCTTCGACTCCAAGAAGGATATCGAGGAGTACGGGATGGAGGCGTTCATCGAGGAGTGCAAGTCGTTCGCCGAGCGCAACCGCGAGAAGATGGACGAGGACTTCGAGTCCATCGGCGCGTGGATGGACTGGGACGACCCCTACCGCACGGTGTCGCCGGAGTACATGGAGGCGACGTGGTGGGCGTTCAAGCGCGTCCACGAGAACGGCCTCGTCGAGCGCGGCAAGCGGGCGATCAACCAGTGTCCCCGGTGTGAGACTGCCATCGCCGACAACGAGGTCGAGTATCACGAGATCGAATCCCCCTCCATCTACGTGCGGTTCCCCCTCAGTGACCGCGAGGGGTCACTCGTCGTCTGGACGACGACGCCGTGGACCATCCCGGCAAACGAGTTCGTCGCCGTCGACGCCGAGATGACCTACCAAGCGGTCGACGCGACACGGGACGGCGAGACCGACCGCCTCTACGTCGCCGAACCCTGCGCCGAGGACGTCCTCCGCGAGGGGCGCTACGACGACTACGAGGTGGCCGAGGAGCTGTCCGGCGCGGACCTCGTTGGCTGGGCGTACGACCACCCACTCGCCGACGAGGTGCCCGACAACCCCGACGCCGAGGGGACGGGCCAAGTGTACGCCGCCGACTACGTGGAGGCCGACCGCACGGGACTGGTCCACTCCGCGCCCGGGCACGGTGAGGTGGACTTCGAGCGCGGGCGAGAGCTTGGCCTCCCCGTCTTCTCGCCCGTCGCCGGCGACGGCACCTTCACCGACGAGGCCGGTGCCTACGCCGGGCGGTTCGTCCGCGACGCCAACGACGACATTGTCGCCGACTTAGACGCCAAGGGCTACCTGCTGGCGTCGGGCACTACCACCCACCGCTACGGGCAGTGCTGGCGGTGTGACACCGACATCGTCTATCTCGCCACCGACCAGTGGTTCATCACCGTCACCGACATCAAAAACGAGCTGCTCGAAAACATCGAGGACAGTGAGTGGCACCCCGAGTGGGCGCGAGATAACCGCTTCAGGAACTTCGTCGAAGACGCCCCGGACTGGAACGTCTCCCGGCAGCGCTACTGGGGCATCCCGCTGCCCATCTGGGTGCCGGAAGACGATCCCGACCCCGACGCCGAGGACATCCTCGTTGTCGGCACGCGGGAGGAGTTGGCCGAGCGGGCGGACGGGGATGTCGACCCGGACTCGGTCGACCTCCACCGCCCGAGCGTCGACCCCATCACGATCACCGAGGACGGCGTCACCTACGAGCGGGTCCCCGACGTGTTCGACGTCTGGATCGACTCCTCGGTGGCGACGTGGGGAACCCTCGGCTATCCGGGGAACGAGGACGCCTTCGACGAACTCTGGCCCGCGGACCTCATCGTCGAGGCCCACGACCAGACCCGCGGCTGGTTCTGGTCACAGTTGGGGATGGGGACCGCCGCGCTCGGCGAGATTCCCTACGACGAGGTGGTCATGCACGGCTTCGCCAACGACAGCGACGGCCGCAAGATGTCGAAGTCTCTCGGCAACATCGTCACGCCCGAGGAGGCCATCGACCGCTACGGGCGCGACCCGCTCCGGGCGTATCTCATGAGCCACGACCAGCACGGGGCCGACCTCTCCTTCGAGTGGGAGGGTCTCGCCGAGACCCAGTCGACGCTCAACATCTTCTGGAACGTCTTCCGGTTCCCACTGCAGTATATGGATCTCGACGACTACGACCCGGCCGACGCGAGCCTCGACGACGGGGAGTTGACCGTCGTCGACGAGTGGGTGCTCTCACGGCTCCAGTCGGTGAAAGCCGAGGTTGACGCGGCGTGGGACGAGTACGCTGTCCACGACGCCTGCAATGCCGTCCTCGAGTTCGTCACCGAGGACGTCTCCCGATTTTACGTCAAGGCGATCCGCGAGCGCATGTGGGAGGAGGCGGACTCGGCGTCGAAACGCGGCGCCTACGCGACGCTCGCGACCGTCCTCGACGAGACGATCCGCCTGCTCGCGCCCGTCACCCCCTACATCACCGAGGAGATGTATCGGACCCTCGATGGGGGCGCGACGACCGTCCACCAACTCGACTACCCGACGGTCGACGAGGCCCACCACGATCCGGAACTGGAGCGGAACGTGGCGGTGCTCCGGGCGGTCGAGGAGGCGGCGGCCAACGCCCGCCAGCAGGGTGGCCGCAAGCTTCGCTGGCCGGTCCCGCGAGTGCTCGTCGAGAGCGACGACGAAGAGGTCCGCGAGGCCGTCGACTCACTCGCCGACCTGTTCGGCGAGCGGGTGAACGCCCGGTCGGTCGCGGTGGTCGAGTCCTTCGACGAACTGGTCGAGCGCGCCGAACCGGAGATGGGCGTGATCGGCCCCGCCTTCGGCGGCGACGCACAGGAGGTCATGGCAGCCGTCGAGGACCGCCGCCGCGAGGACCTAACCGCCGACGACGGCGAGACGCCCTACGCCGTCACGCTCGACGGCGAGCGCTACGACCTGACCGCGGAGATGGTCTCGTTCCGCGCCGAACCCCCGGCGGACGTCGCCGGCGCCGACTTCGAGGTGTCCGACGACGACGGCGACCGGACCGGCGGCACCGTCTACGTCGACACGTCACTGACCGACGATATCGAGGCCGAAGGCTACGCCCGCGACGTGGTGCGCCGGATTCAGGAGATGCGCAAGCGCCTCGAACTGGACGTCGACGAGCGGATCCGCACCCGGATCGACGTGGCCGACGACCGCGTGGCCGCCTTCGTCGACGAGCGCCGCGACCTGATCGCCGAGGAGACCCGGACCGCGGAGTTCGACGCCGACGCCGACGACCTGACCGAGGAGTGGGACGTCGAGGGCGTCGCCGTCACCATCGGCATCGAACGGCTGGAAGCGGAACAGCGAGCGGCGTAGCCGACGCTCGGCGCCCTTACGCCCAGAGCAGATAGAGGAGAGAGAGGCTCGATCCGACCACGACGAGGCCGACGAGCGTAAACCCGACGGCAGCCGCCGTCGATCCCGCGAACGCCGCGAGCTGTATCGACTGGAGGCCGACGAGCGCGGCGACGACGGCGAGAAGCGTCCAGCAGACGGTACCGAGGAGAGAGCGACCCGCGTTCCGGAGTTCGTCGCGCACGACGGCGCGGATCCGGTCTTCGCGGGGTTCGTCGGTGGGGACCATACTGCGACATCGCCTCCGGACGCCCCTCAACCTATCGGTGAATCGTCAGACGAGAGCGGCGCCCGGCTACCAAGTCAACCCCTCGTAGGTGAGGCCGTCGCGGCGCTCGACGACTCGGCGACCGTCGATCACGACGTCACCGCTCATCAGGTCGAACTCTCGGTCGAGCGCCTCGAACTCGGGCCAGTCCGTGACGACCAGCGCCGCCTGCGCACCCGAGAGCGTCGGCGACGCCGAGGCGAGATACTCCACGTCGGGGAACCGCTCGCGCATCGTCTCGACTGCCCCGCGGTCTGGGTCGTAGGCGACCACCTCGGCGCCGCGGGCTTGCAGTCCTTCGATGATCGGGATGGCCCGTGAGTTGCGGATGTCGTCGGTGTGGGGCTTGAACGCGAGGCCGAGGACGGCCACCCGCTCGCCCGCGACGTCGACGTGGCTATCGAGGAGGTCGAGCATCCGCTCGGGCTGGCGGTCGTTCACGTCGATGGCCGCTTGGAGGAGCGCGGGGTCGTACCCCCGCTCGCGGGCAGCGGCGACGATGGCCGCCACGTCCTTCGGGAAACAGCTCCCTCCCCAGCCGACGCCGCTCCGCAGGAACTGCTCGCCGATGCGGTCGTCGAGGCCGATAGCGTCGGCCACCTCGTAGGCGTCGACACCGTGCTCCTTGCAGATGTTACCGAGTTCGTTGACGAGGCTGATCTTGGCCGCGAGGAAGGCGTTGTTGGCGTATTTGATCATCTCCGCCTCGCTGAGGCCGGTGCGGACGACCGGCACGTCGTCGAGCAGCGACGCGTACACAGACTCTAGGGCATCGAGCGCGCGGTCGTCGGTCGTCCCGAAGACGAGCTTATCGGGGTGCTGGAAGTCTTCGACGGCGCTGCCCTCGCGCAGGAATTCGGGGTTCATCGCGAGGCCGAAGTCGACGCCGACCTGCAGGCCGGATTCGCGTTCGAGGATCGGCCCGACCACGTCCGCGGTCGTGCCGGGGACGACGGTGCTTTTCACGACGACGGTCGGGTAGCCCTCGATGTCGGCTAACACCCCGCCGAGTGCCTCGGCGCCCGCCTCGACGTACGCGGTGTCGATGCTCCCGTCGTCGTTCGTGGGCGTCGGGAGGGCGAGGAAGACGACATCGACGTTCGCCAAGTCCGTGTAGTCGGTCGTCGCGAACAGGGACGCGCCGGCGTAGCGGTCGAGCAGGTCGTCGAGACCGGGCTCCGAGATCGGGGATTCCCCATCGTTCAACTGTCTAACGACCGATTCGTCGACGTCGACGTTGATCACGTCGTGTCCAAAGTCGGCGAGACAGGCCGCGAGAGTCGTTCCGACGTACCCGCTCCCGACGATACCGATGTTCATGTGGCACTCTGTGCGAGGATGGGACAAAGAGGTTCGGATGCGGGCGGATCGCTCGCCCCGTCAGCCCGCCGGCGCGTCGACGTCGAACGCGTCGGTGGCGTCGAGACGCGCAGGGTCCTCGCTCCCCGGAAGCGGTCGGTCGGCGGTCCGACAGGCGGCGTCGACGCCGAGGCGGCCACAGACCACGTCCGCCGCCGCCTCGGCCATCCGACGGTAGGTCGTGAGCTTTCCCCCGACGACGGTGACGAGTCCCTCGGCACCCTCGTCGGCGTGGTCCAGCAGCGCGAACCCCCGAGAGATGGCGCGGCCGTCGTTGCCGGCCTCGTCGGGGGCGTACAGCGGGCGGACGCCCCAGTAGGTGTGGACGGTCGGCGCCGCGGCCACCGCCGGACACATTGCCGCACACTCCGCGACGATCCGGTCGATTTCGGCGTCCGATCGCTCGAAGTCGTCGGGGTCGTCGACGGTGACGCTCGTAGTGCCGAGGACGGCCGCCCCGGACGTGGGCACCACGATATCGCCGTCGGCGGGCGGTCGACACCGGTTCAACACGGCGTCGACCCCGGGGTTCTCGACGGCGACCATGGCGCCCCGGGTCGGGCGCATGGGCACCGACACACCCGCGAGGGCGGCACACCGCTCGGCCCACGGGCCGGCCGCGTTTACGACGGCGTCGGCCGTGACGGTCGCGTCGACGGTGCCACCGACCGCGACGCGTCGGACCCGGCCGTCGTCGACGGTCATCGACTCGACGGGCGCGTGGGTGTGGATCGTCGCCCCCGCCTCTATGGCGTCGAGGGCGTTCGCGACGACCAAGCGGGACGGCGAGATCACGGCGTCCGGAACGGCGAGTGCGCGCTCGACGGCCGGGCTCGCTTCGGGTACCCGCGCTCGAAACGCGTCGCCGTCGAGGGTCGTCGTCTCCATGCCGAGGTCGGCACAGGCCGCGCGCTTGCGCTCGAAGTACGCCGGGTCGTCGCCGTCGAGTTGGAGGAAGTAGCCGCCGGTCGCGTCGAGACAGCCGGCCGCCACCTCGCGGAGCGTCCGATTCTCGGCCAAGCAGGCGGCGGCGTCGTCGGGATCGGCCTCGGCGTACCGGGCGCCGCTGTGGAGGACACCGTGAGAGCGGCCCGTCGTCCCGCCCGCGAGGGCGCCGCGTTCGACGAGGGTCACGTCGACGCCGCGCAGGGCCAAGTCACGCGCGGTGCCGACGCCGGTCGCCCCGCCACCGATCACGAGGACGGTCGTGCGCATACCCGCCCGTGGTCGGGCCCCGCACTTCACGGCGTCGGTGCGCCGCCCCGCGACGCGTCGCTTTTCACCCCCGCGGGCGGAGTGGCGGTATGGTGCCACCGCTGGTGCTCGACATCGACGGGACACTGACCGCGCCGACGGGTGGGATCGACCCACGAGCCATCGAGACGCTGCGGGAGTGGGACGCACCCGTCGTCGTCGCGACGGGCAAGGCCTTCCCGTACCCGGTCGCGCTCTGTCACTTCGCGAACGTCCCCGAACGGGTGATCGCCGAAAACGGGGGCGTGGTCTACGCCGACGACGCGGTAACGGTGACCGTCGACGACGCCGAGCGTCCCCGAGCGGCGGCACGGGCGTTCGTCGACCGGGGCGGCGACTTGGGGTGGGGCGCGGACGACACCGTCAACCGCTGGCGCGAGACGGAGGTGGCGGTCCGCCGCGACGCCGACGAGGCGCTGTTGGGCGCCGTTGCCGCGGAGTTCGGCCTCGAGGTGGTGGATACGGGCTACGCCTACCACCTCAAGATGCCTGGCGTCGAGAAAGGCGACGGCCTCCAGTCGGTCGCCGCGACGCTCGGCCTCGACCCGGCAGACTTCGTCGCGGTGGGCGACAGCGAGAACGACGTTTCGACGTTTGCGGCCGCCGGACGGTCGTTTGCGGTGGCCAACGCCGACGACCGGGCGCGAGCCGCCGCCGATACGGTGACGGAGGAGTCACACATGGACGGTACGCTGGAAGCGCTTGCGGCCGTCGCGTAACGCGTAGGGCGAGAGAATCCTTCCCGATGGCGTCGCGTGAGTCCGTGCTCGGGGGTACACGGACGCGGTGGGTGTCGCGTCTCAGGCGTCGGCGGAGTCTCGATCCGTCTCGATGGGGACGAACGCCCCGTTGATGTCCCACTCGTGGATGCAGTACACCTCGCCGGTACGCCGGTCGCCGTCGTCGTCGACGGCGATGTGCCAAGTGCCCGTCGCGTCGTTCCAGACCTCCCGCCGGCCGCAGTCCTCACACTGGCGGGCGGTCGGTTTTCTGATTGTCACGCCCATAGCCGAAGTAGCGGCCGGCGGGGATTTAACCCTACCGTAGCGGACGGGATTTACGTCGCCCTGCCCAACGGCCCCTATGGGCTTTCATACGTTCGACAGTGACCGGGCCGACGCCCTCGAAGACGCCGCGACCAGATACCGGTACTGTTCTCGCGAGGAACTCCACGCGCTGGTCGGCCCCCACTCCGACATGCGTCTCGCGGACTTGGGAAGTGGGACTGGCTTCTACACCGACGACTTGGCACCCCACGTCGAACGGGTGTACGCCGTCGACGTCCAGTCGACCATGCACGACCGCTACCGCGAGAAGGGCGTCCCGGACGGCGTCGCGTTGGTCGAGGCCGACGCCGTCGACCTGCCCTTCGCCGCCGACGAACTCGACGCCGTCGTCTCGACGATGACGTTCCACGAGTTCGCCGACCCCGAGGCGATGGCGGAGGTGGCCCGCGTCGTCCGGCCGGGTGGCCGTCTCGTCACCGTCGACTGGGACCGAAACGGCGAGGGGGCGGCCGGCCCGCCCCGTGACGAAACCTACGCCCTCGACGACGCCGTGTCACTCCAGACCGACGCGGGCTTCACCGTCGAGCGCGCGACGGCACGGCCCGAGACGTTCGTCTGTGTCGCCCGTCGCTAGACGACGATACCGTCGGTGTAGCGTTCGAGGCTCACCACGACGACGGCACCGACGACGGCCGCGAGTGCGAAAAGGAGTGCCGCGTCGGGCGTCCATCCCGCGGGGTCGAGCGCCTCGCCGGCTTGGGTGATCGGGGCACGCAGACCGCCGACGACGAGGCTCACGAGGAAGGCGAGCGTCGCGTAGCGGTAGGTAGCGAGCGCCCAGCGGACGGCGTGGGCCACGGACAGCAGGCCGACGACCGCCCCGACTCCGAAGGCGACGACGGTCGTCCCGGGGGCGATCACCGCCGCGACCGACCCGCCGACGAGCAGACCGATGAGGGCATCGACGAAGGCCGTGAGCCGTTCGACGAGGAACTCGTACTGTCCTAGGATGATGAGGATGAGCGATCCCGAGATGCCGGGCAACACCATCGCGCTGATGGCGACGGCACCGACGGCGACGGTCACCAACGGTGTCGTGGGAAGCGCCGCGCCGGCCCGGCCCGCCGAGAGAAACGCGAGGAGGAAGCCGGCGATGGCGGCGACGATCCGGCCGGGGGTATCGAGAGTCACCTCAGTCCCGAGAACGACCGCCGAAGCGGCGATCAGTCCGAAGAAGAATCCGAACGTGAGGACTGGCTCGGCATCGAGCGCGACGTGGAGTACCCGCGTCACCACGACGACGGCGGTGGCGATGCCGCCACCGAGCGCGGCGAGGAAGCGACCGTCGACCGCACGAAAGGCGCGGCGAGCGTCCGCACGCCGCCCCGGTACCGGGGCGGCGGCGACCGACAGGACGCGTTCGGGCGTGACGGCGGTGATGGCGGCGATCAGGCGCTCGTAGATGCCCGTGATGAGCGCGATGGTTCCCCCCGAGACGCCGGGCACGGCGTCGGCAGCCCCCATGCAGACACCCTTGAGGTAGACGACGACCAGCGGGGGGAAGCGTCGCGCCATGTCGCCTCAGGCCCTGACGTCGGCGGCGGGAGCGTGGAGCTGCGACGGATTCGTCGAGGACGCGCCGTCGGAGGTGTCGCCGGCGCCGTCACCGCCGGCCGCGTCGTCGACCGAGTCGGCTGGCTCGATGGCTTCGGACTGGTTCCCACCGCTCAGCGAGATGTTCTGGAAGGGGTTGTTCCCCTCTAAGGTAACCTCACGCGGCTCCTCGATGTCGCCGTTGACCCGTCCCTCCCGAATCTGGACTTGGGAGCGGAACTGGACGAACGAGCCGTTCTGTGTGGCCAATCCCGTCTCGATGGTGTAGGGGCCGGTCGCCCGAACGCTCACGTTCGTGTAGCCGTTGGAGGGGCCGTACTCGTCGTACCCCGTCGTGGAGTACGGGAGCGTCATCCGGAGTTCGCCGTCGTCGTTCGTCCGGGTCTCTTGGGTGTAGGTGAACGTCTCGTTGGTCGTCGACACCCGCATCGGCACCCTCGCGCGGACCGACGTGTTCGGGGGCAGTCCGTCGCTGGTGACCGTCGCTCCGGGCACCTTTTCGAAGGACTTCACCCACGAGGGCTCGTAGAGCGTCTGTGACGACGGCGGCACGCCCGTCACGGCGAAGGTGCTGCGTGTGCCGCGCTGGTACTGCGAGGCCTTTGTGGCGTTGGACTCGCTCACCTTCACCAGCCGGTAGTGCTCGAGGGCGGACACCCGCTCGGTCGGGTAGTGTCCCACGCCGCCGATCTGTGACGTGCTGTCGTTGGCGACGTACGACTGCGCGGCGGACATGTTGGGGAACTGCCGGAGCACACGTTGGTCACCCTGTGGCCCGGCGCGGATGGAGATGGTCTCGCCGGCTTGAGTCTGTGCGCGGCGCTGTTCCCAGTCGACGACGATTGGCTGGGGCTCCATGGCGCTCCCGTGGTAGGCGTAGAGCCGCACCATCAGGCTGTCGTAGTACCGCTGGTTGCGCAGGTAGAACAGCCCGCGGAGATTGCTGGCGTACACCGGGCCGTAGAAGTCGCTCTGGGAGACGTTCCCGTCGTCGTAGAAGACCGTCGGGGCGGCGAACTTCGACCGCGGGTTGACCATCTGCCAGTCGACCATCACGTACTTGGTGCCCGCAGCCTCCGCGTCGCGTTCGCCGAGGGCGTCCTGTGCGGCCGACTCGTTGGGGGCAAGCAGGAAGTTCGCGGCCGAGCTAGCACCCTGTTGGAACGGGTTGGCGTTCGGAATCCGCTCGCCGCGGACGGTGATCCAGTGCCCGTAGTCCCACCACGACTGGACGCCATACGCGCCCGCCGGATAGTCGTAGTCGTCGGTCCGCGAGTAGGTGCCGTAGTACTCCATCTCGTTGTCCGCGCCGCCGAAGGTTCCGGGGGCGGGCGTGTTCGACTTCATCCACCGAAGCGAGCCGTCCCACTCGGTGATTGCCCCGGTCTGGGTCTCCTGCCCCGCCTGCCAAGCAGTGCTACTCCGGTCGACCGAGGGGTTGCCGGTGTTGCGGACGCTCATCGGAACGAGCAACACGGGCGTGACGATCAGCATCACGGCCGCGAGGACGGCGAGCACCTGATACCCCTGCAGGTCACTGAGGGCGTCGAACGACGACACATCTAAGTCGAGATACCGAATGATCTGTCCGATCAGGTAGGCGTTCGCGATAGCGACTACCGGGGCGAGGTAGTAGTGGAACCGTAGCTGCGTGAACGCCGCCGAGGTGATGAAGGCCGCCCAGATGACGAACAACAGCTCCTCGGGGTCGTAGCTCGACTGGAGGACGGCCCCGAACAGGATGGCGGCCACGAGCACCACGCCGACGAGTTCCGAGACCACGCCGAAGGCATCGCCGACAGCGCGGAACGGCCCCGGAACCACGAACATGAGGCCGATCAGCGACAGCGACCCGGCGGCGTAGGCCACCCGTTCCGTCTCGCCGTCGCGCACCAGCGGTTTCGCGAGCAGCCAGATGACGGCCACCACGCCGGTAAAGAGGGTGAAGCCGTAGTCCGACATAATCCGGCCCGTGGCGTTCATCGCGTTCTGCCGGAGGAGGCCGGGGTCGAGGTATGGCTGGGCCTCGGAGATGGTGCGGGTCGCTGCGCCGGCGCTGAAGCCGATAAACCGGAGGGTGTTAGATTGGATCTGTCCGAACAGCGAAGGGAGGGCGACGGCGACGACGGTCGCGGCAACGGCGAAGATGCCGACGACGGCGACGGGGTAGTAGCGGCGGTCGAGGTCACGGCCGTCGAACGCGCGGGCCAAGCCGGCCATGAGCGCCGCGCCGCCAGCAACCGAGAGCGCGACGACGGGCTGGAGCAAGGAGTACTCGACCGGGCTGAACGACGTCGTCTCGAACTGGACCAACATCACGAGGGCGGTCACGACCATCGACACGACACCGACGAACGCTACTGGCTCGGGCGAGCCGCCGGTGACGTAGTCGCTCGTGAGCTGGTAGACCAGATACGCCCCGAAGATACCGACCAGCAGGATACCCGGCGGCCACACCCACATGTAGAGGGCGACGGCGACGCCAGCGAGCGCACTCCAGAGGAGCGGTTGGCGGAGCGCGTCCACGTCACGGTCGACGACGAGTTCCCACACCGGTTTCTCTCGCGTGGCGACGCCGATGGCGATCATCAGCGCGAACACCGCAATCGTCTGGAAGAACGGTTCGGCGATGTTGTGATCGGCGAAGCCGACGAGGCCACGCTGCAGGAACTGCCCCGGAAGCAACAGGAGGACGACGGCCCCGAAGACCCCGGCCACGCGGCCGGCGAGTCGCTTCCCGATGGCGTAGACGGGAAGCGCGACCAGCGAGCCGAAGACGACGGGGGCAACGAGAAGCGTCTTCGCGATCAGCTCCTGTGAGGGGCTCCCTAGCCCGACGGCTAGCGCCGCCGTCGCGATGATTTGGTCGTACAGCGTGCCGAACTGGCCGACACTCGTTCCGTAGGGGAACTGCGTCCACGGATCGAACGGCATGGTAAACGGCCAGTTGCGAACCGTATACTCGACCTCACGGAGGTGATACCACGCGTCGTTGCCGGAGAAGTACACCGATCCGTCCCGGATGAAGATGTCGTACGCTTGGAGGCGGATGGCTGCCATCACCGCAACGACGACGCCGAGCACGGGGATATGATACCAGTCGAAAAAGAGGTCAGCGACTGACGGGGACCCTTGACTCTGATCGTCGCTCATTGGCCGAACGGACTTGGATTATAGGCATAAACCTTGTTATCTACCGTGGGAGCGCCGCCACACGGAAGGGGACCGTCACCGCTTTACTCTCCCCGAATGCATGGGAGAGCATGCGTCGTATCCGCAACGCGGCCGTGGGTCTGCTCGGCCTGACGGGGCTTCCATACCTCTGTTATCTCGCCGTCTCGGTGATCCTCGACCCGGAGGGGTCACCCGCCGACAAGCGGCCGGCGGAGCCGACGATCAGCATCGTTCTCCCGACGTACAACGAGGAGCGCATCGTCGAGGGAAAGCTCTCGGAACTGGTCGCCCTCGACTATCCGATGGAGAAGGTCGAAGTCGTCGTCGTCGACTCCAGCGACGACGACACACGGGACATCGTTCGGTCGTTTTTCGCCGACCGGGACGCGCCCACGCTGACACTCCTCGAGGAGGACGAGCGCCGCGGCCTCTCACCCGCGCTCAACGACGCGTACGCGGCGGCCGAAAACGAGGTGGTGGTGAAAACCGACTGTGACTCCCGTATCGCCGACGACGCGCTCCGCGAGGCGGCGGCAAATCTGGCCGACCCGTCGGTGCGCGCCGTGACCGGGCGGAACGCCGAGGTACTCGGCGGCAGCGCCGTCGAAGCCGGCTACCGCGACATCCAGAGTCGGATTCAGGTCCTCGAATCCCACCTCGATTCGACGCTCATCTTCCACGGACCGTTCTCGGCGTTCGAGAACGACGCCATCGTCCCCATCGACTCCGACTCCATCGCCGACGACTCGGAGTTGGCGCTCCGCATCCGGAAACACGGCGGCCGGGCGGTGTTCGATCCAGCCATCCGCTACAAGGAGGCCGCCCACTCCGAGTTCCGGAAGCGCCGCCAACAGAAGGATCGGCGAGCGATGGGGCTGCTTCGTCTCCTCTGGCGTCAGCGGTCGATGCTCGGGGGGTTCGGCAACTACGGCCGCGTCGTCCTCCCGTTCAACTGGTGGTTCATGCTGATCTCTCCGTGGCTCCTGATGACCGGGTTGGGGCTGTCGTCGGTCGCCGCGGTCGGTCTCGCCGGTCCCCTAGGACTGCTCGTCCCCGCCGGCGTCGTCGGGTTCGTCCGCGCCGGATCGCGGGATGCACTCGGCCGCCTTCAGCCGGCGTACTCGCTGTTCGACACGCAGGTGTCACTGTTCAAAGCGAGCGTGACGTTGCTCCGTGGCGGTGGCTCCGAGATCTGGGACGTCGACCAAGAGTTGCGCGACGTCTACGAGTAATCAGCGACTCACGTACCACTCGACGAACCGGTCGATCCCCGAATCGAAGTCGACCTGTGGTTTCCAGTCGAGTTCCTCGCGTGCGCGCCCGATATCGGAGGTAGACCTTCTGATCGCCCTCTCGCCACTCGTCGAACGAGATGTCGGTGCGCTTGCCCGTCTTCTCCTCTAAGAGGTCGAGAAATTCGAGCAGGCTGGTGGTGTTGTCGGGGCCACCGCCGACGTTGTAGACCCCCGACTTCCCCTCGGGATCGGAGAGGAAGGCGTCGTACGCGCGGATCAGATCCGTGACGTAGAGCACGTCACGGACCTGCTTGCCGTCGCCAAAGATCGTGAGCGGTTCGTCCCGGAGCGTGCTGAGCGCGAAGTGGGCCACCCATCCTTGGTCTTCGTTGCCGAACTGCCTAGTGCCGTAGATGCAACTCATCCGGAAGGCGGCGGCGTCGACGACGCCGCGGTCGGCGTAATCTTGGACGTAGAGGTCCGCGGCTAGCTTCGAGACGCCGTAGGGCGTGTGTTCGCAGTCGTCGATCGAGAGCGACTCCGGGATGCCGGCGTCGTATGCGGGGTCGTCGTACCAGTACCGCGTCTCGGCCTCGCGAACCGGAACGTCGTTGACGTTGTCGCCGTACACCGTGTTCGTCGACGCCAGCGCGACGGCCGGGTCGCTGTCTGCCTTCCGTGCGGCCTCCAGAACGTTGAACGTGCCGAGCGCGTTCACCGCGAAGTCCGTGCGAGGGCCCTGAATCGACGCCGTGACCGCGATCCCGCGGTGTGAACCACCGCGTCGTGCCCCTCGACGACGGATTCGAGCAGTTCCTCGTCGCGGATGTCTCCCTCGATCAGGTCGACCTCGGGATACTCCTCGGAGAGGTAGTCCCAGTTGTACGCCGCGGTGTTCCGGCTCTCGTCGGCCGTCTCCAGCGTGTCGGCACGGCTGAGATTGTCGAGTGCAATCACCTCGGCGCCACGTTCGGCGTAATACTCCACCGCGTGACTGCCGACGAACCCTGCGCTCCCGTGACGAGGACGCGACCTATGTTGAAATATCGGAGTGCGACGGTCGGGATATCGTAGGCCCGCCCGATAGAGAGGGCCATCTCCTCCGGATCCCTCTTGATGATGGCGTAGATACTCGTGCTGTCCCGCGGTTTCGACTCCGGGGTCGGCCGCGGGTCGAGCGTCGTGCCACAGTCCGCACACGCGTGCTCCCACTCGCCGGCAAGCCACTGCGAAAGAACTGCGGTTCAGCCCATTTTGACGCTGAGTTCGTCGGCGACGTACGGAGCTGTCCGCTCAATCCCGTCTTCTAGCGAGATAGTCGGCTCCCAGTCAAGCAATTCGGTAGCGCGCTCGATGTCGGGCCGCCGGACCTGCGGATCGTCCTCGGGGAGGTCCCGGTGGACCACGCCACTCTCCGAGTCGAGTACGTCCAGTACGATGTCGGCGAGTTTCCGGATTTCGATCTCGGCAGTGCTCCCGAAATTGATGACTTCCCCGCCGGCAACCGAGCGATCCGCGTCCGAGAACGCCCGAATCCCTTGAATCAGATCGTCCACGTAGCAGAAACTCCGGGTCTGAGTCCCGTCGCCGTACACCGTGAGGTCGTCACCGCGGAGCGCCTGCGAAAGGAAATTTGGGATCACGCGGCCATCGTCGGGTCGCATCCGCGGCCCGTAGGTGTTGAAGATGCGGGCGGTGCGGATGTCCACGTCGTACTGCTGGTCGTAGGCGACAGCCAGTGCCTCCGAGAAGCGCTTGCTCTCGTCGTAGGGCGCGCGCGGACCGCGGACGTTGACGTTGCCGTTGTACAACTCTGTCTGGGGGTGTACCTCGGGATCGCCGTACACCTCGCTCGTCGACGCGAGAAGCAGGGTCGCATCGTAGTCGAGGGCGCACTCGATGGCGTTTTGCGTCCCTTGGCTGTTCGTGAGCGCGATTTCGACGGCATGGGAGGCGAAGTCGTCGGGGCTGGCCCGCGAGGCCATGTGATACACCTCGTCGACGCGCTCAAACGCCGGGAACGGTTCGCGGACGTCGTGCGTCTGGCTCTCAAAGCGGTTGTCGTCGATGTGGTCAAGGTTCGCGGGGCGGCCGCTCCCGAAGTTGTCGAGTGAGGTAACCCGGTAGCCGTCGGCCAGCAATGCGTCAACGAGGTGGCTGCCGACGAACCCCGCGCCGCCGGTCACGACCGCATGTGGTGCGCTCATGGTTAGAGATCGATGCTACTGTTGTCGCCGAGATTCAGGTTTGTCGGCTTTCCGCCGATGGTGGCATTCGTCCCGACGATGCTCTCGTCCATGTTCACGCGGTCGAGAGTTGCATTCTTCCCAACGATGGCGTCGCTCACGATGCTGCCTCTCACCTCCGCGCCGTCATCGATGCTGACGTTCGGCCCGACGACGCTGTTAGTGACGCTCACGTCGTTCCCGAAGTCGACCGGCGGCACGACGACGGAGCTGTCGAGTCGGCTCGCGTCGCTCGTCTCCACCTTCGACAGCAGGACACGGTTGGCCTCCAAGAGTGCCTCCGGGCGACCACAGTCGTACCAGTCCTGCACCTCGAATTTGGTCAACGCGACACCCTGTTCGATCATGCGGGCCAACGCGTCTGTCAGCTGAAACTCCTCGCCTGCGCCCCGGAGATCGTTCCCGATTAGATGATCGAGCGCCTCGAACAACGCGGTGCTGTCTTCGACGATGTAGACGCCACTGATGGCAAGGTTCGACGGGGGGTCGTCGGGTTTCTCGACCAGCCCGACGATCTGTCCGTCGTCGACTTCGGCGACCCCGTAATGTTGGGGTTCATCGACCGCCTTGAGACCGATACTCGCGCCGGTTTTCCCGTTCGATTCGTGGGCGTCGAGAAAGTTGCGGTACCCACTCTGGAAGAGCATGTCGCCGAGGACGATCAGCATGCTTTCATCGCCGACGGCCTCGCGGGCTTGGTAGACGCTGTGTCCCAGCCCTTCTGCGCTTTCCTGTTCGACGAACGTGAACGCGAACCTGTCGCCGTACTCGCCGGTCGCGTACTCGACGATCTGATCCTGCATCGGCCCGCCGACCACGACCACCACCTCGTCGATGGGAGTCTCCGCGAGACTCACCAAGATGTGGCCGAGGATCGGCCGCCCCGCGAGACGCACCATCGCTTTGGGCTTGGTGTGGGTGTGCGGATAGAGTCGCGTCCCCTGACCCGCGGCGGGAATTACTGCCTTCATGCCAGTGACTCTATCTGGAGAGTGTAATAGGCCTTGTCACTCCCACGAAGCCGGCCCGAAGCGACTAAACGATTCGGCCTCCAGATACGGAGAAATGCGCGTTCTGGGGCTCACGGACCACCTTGGCAACGTGGGTGGCGCGGAAATCAGTGCTCGCACCATTCTCGCCGGGCTCGCCGTCCACGAGAGCGTAGAGCGGGTCACGGTTGTCGGCGTCGACGACCCAGACGTTCCCCGTCTCGGCTTCGAGGAGGTTGAGGTCGTCCCCGTCGATCCGCCGCCCTGCGCGGACACGCTCCCCGACTTCGCGGTCGACCTTATCATCGAGCGACGACTGGCCCGCGCCGCCCGCCGCCACGCCCCCGACGCCGACGTGATCCACGCTCACCACCGCCGGAGCGCGCTCGCGCTGGCCCGACTCGACGTCGACGTTCCGACCGTCGCCACCGTGCGCGACTTCTGGCCCGCGTGTCCGATCAGCGTCTATCACGTCGGCGGCGAGCGCTGTACGGGGTGTGAGGACCGACTCGACGACTGCGTCGCCCACCAAGGCTGGAACGGCCCCGCAGAACCGGGCGTGAAGGCCTATCTCTTGGCCAAGCGCCGCCACCAGCGTCCCACCCTTGCCGCCCTCGACGCTGCGGTGTTCATCGCCGATCACCTCCGCGAGCGCCTCCGCGGGACACTCTCACTCCCCGAGCGAACCGAGGTGATCTACAATCCCGTCGAGATCGACACCGACGTCGACCCGGAGCAGTTCGACGGCCCGACGTTCGTCACCGCGAGTTCGCTCGCCGAGGCGAAAGGCGTCGACACCGCGGTGCGGGCGATGGGCCGCGTGTCCGAGGACTATCCGAACGCGCGACTCGTCGTCTGTGGGGACGGGCCGCTCCGCGACGAGTTGGAGGCGCTCGCCGCCGACATCGCGCCCGGCGTGGTCGAGTTCCGCGGGCGCGTGCCGGTCACGGAGGTCCACGCCGCGATAGCAGGCGCGACCGCGACTGTCTTTCCCTCCGTCTGGGACGAACCGTTCGGCCGGGTGACCGTCGAGTCGATGATGCTCGGGACGCCAGTGGTCGGGAGTGCGGTCGGGGGAATCGCCGAAGTGATCGACAACGAGGAGACGGGCGTGTTGGTGCCGGCGGGGGACGTAGGGGCGCTGGGTGAGGCGCTCTGTGGATTGTGTGCCGACGAGGAGCGATTGCTGGCTCTAGAGCGGGCGGGACGCGAACGTGGTACGGCGTTCACACCCGGGCGAATCACTGACGAACACGTTGACTGGTATCGGTCGATCTTCGCTGAATGCGAGCGGAGAAGGACTTAGACCCGACCAGAACGAGCCGCCCGCACCGACCGGGACGAACGTCTATCGCCGCATCCCAACCACGAATCTGGGAGATATCGATTGAGCTAGGGTCGACCGAGAGATACGTACACAGTGGGGCTCGGCGGTGTCCCGAACTCAAGTATGCCGCGGATCGACACGCTTCTCACACCTGAAGGTCGCTGACAAGGAGTGGCCGTCGTTACGGTCTAATATCGCCGACGATGCCGAGGAATCGTTGCCGAACGCTGGCGCTCGCCCCCAGCAGGATCGTAAAGTAACTGACGACGCCGACGGTGACGAGCACGACGAGCAGTTGTACAGTCGGAAGAGCGAGTCGTTGCTTAATCCCCCACACGATCAGTCCCATGATTGCGGCGGCACATCCCTCGGCGAGGATCGGGCGGAAGGGAAGGACGGTCCACGACAGCTCCAGTTCTCGAAGAAGGTGATAACCGAGATACACAGTTGCGAAAGTGATCGCGGTGAAACTGGCGGCAACTGCTCCACCGATCCCGACGGTTGGAACCAGAATCAGATCCAGAACACCGTTGGTCAGAACGAGAATGATTCCGCTCCGGAGCGTGATGTCTGGACGGTCGATAGCGTCGATAGTGGTGCGAAAGATAGACCGAAATCCGTCAGGTATCTGGATAGCGACCGCGACGGTCGCAATAAGCGCGGAATCCCGGAACTTCGGCGTGTAGAAGGTAACGATGAGCGGTTCGGCGATGACGAGCATCCCCACGGTCGCGGGGATTGCCAACACGGTGGCGAACACCGTTGCATCGGTCAAAATCTCCTCGACACGGTCCACGTTCTCCTCCGCCGAGTGAAAGCTGATCTCGGGAAGGCTCGATGTACTGATAGCGCCGGAAAACACCATCAGGAAAAGCGAGAACCGGAACCCGATGCCGTAGATCCCGGTCGCGGCGGAGCCGAGAAAGGCGGTGATGACAACGATATCGACGTTGTCGTAGAACTTCGTTGCAAACCCGGAGATGAAGACGTACTTCGCGTAGGAGAGAAGGTCGCGTGCGTACTCGGCCGAGAACAGAGAGCGGATACGGCCCGGGGACGGGAGCGGAACGCCGACAGCGAGGACGACAAGCGAGCCGATTGCGGCGAGGCTCGCGCCGGCGACGGCACCGCCCATCAGTCCGAAGAGTCCGAAACCCAAGAAGACGAACGTGGCTTGGAAGCCGACTCTGGAGGCTGTATCGAACAGGTCGATCCCCCCGATCCGCCCGACCTGCGAGTAGCCTTGTAGGATCGCCGAAACCATGCTTCGGACTTGGATCGCCCAGAGGAGACCGAGGATGAAGAGCACACCGAGTCCCCCGAAGCCGAAGTAGTTGACGACGAGCGGCGAGGCGAGCAGGACGAGCACCGTGACCGCGACCAGAATCGTCCCGGACAACACTGCCCCCGCGACGACGTACGACTCTTGGCTCTCGCGTTCGCCGATCCGCTTGCTCATCGCTTTGTTGAGTCCGGCGTTCGAACTCAGCATGAGAAATGAAACGATTGTCTCGAAGGCGTAGAACTGCCCGAGCGTCGTTGCTGGGGTCGCTAACGCCCGAGTAAAATACATCGAGGCCGCCCAAGAAGCCCCCAGTGCGAACGTCTTGGCGAGGAACCAGCCGATTCCTGATCGAGCGATTCCCATCCTGTTCTAATCGCTCACGAAGTAGTGTAATAACCGTGTTCGTTTGTCGACTGCCGTGACAGAACGTTTATGCCGGCGATACTGCTTGTATGGCACAATGAACGGCCTTCTCCTGCGATAGATTCCTTGCGTTCTGATCGCGTGCAGGCGGATAACGGCTTGACACCCTGTATCGACAAGCTAGCTGATGAGAGCGTCAGCTGTCCACAAACGATCACGCACGGCCACGGAACGCCCGTCGTGTTTCCAGCTATCCTCTCCGGCACCGGTCCGATGCTCTACGGGGGTGCTCACGCCCCTCGCCCGAACGGCCAATACTGGCACGTACGCTCCAAGCGAACGGGTACGAGACGTCCGCCTTCACCACCAATCCGAATCTCTTTGATAAGTACGAGTATGAAGTCTGGGTCGACGAATTCAATCAGTACCGCGAGACGGGGAGTGGCGGGACCGGGTACATCTTGTGGGACCGCGATGGGGACGAGCCCGTCGAAACCGAACTGTTCGATCTGGAGGCCGACCCCGAAGAGACGACGAACGTGAGTGATTCCCGTCCCGACGTAGGTGCCGAATTCGACACCTATCTCGCCGACCACGTACAGCATGCCGAGGCGACGGAGAGTGCGGTCGAAGCCGAAACCGAACCGGACATCGACCGGGCTGCCGAGGAGGAACTCGAAGCGGATATAAATAATACGGGCGTATCGGATCGATGCTCAACGAGACGGAGTATCGATTTCCGAGTCGTTAGCAACAAGTAAATATTTATCTGCGCCGTCACGTACCTATCCAGTCAATGAAAATCGCGCTGATCGTGTTGGACTCCGTCAGAAAAGATCATCTCAGCCCGTACGGTGGTCCGATCGAAATAACACCAACCGTCGACAGGGTGGCGAAGTCGGGAGTCGTATTCACGAACTGCATCGCCGGGGCTCCGTGGACGCCCGCGAGTCACGCGACGATGTTCACCGGCGAATATCCGTCCAATCACGGCGTCAGAGCGGACAATTTAGCCTTTCCCAAAACTGGACAGTATCTTCCAGAAATCCTCTCCGACGCGGGGATCAAGACACAGTGTGTCGGCTCGGAACCGTGGCTCTCCCGACGGCAGGGCGTCGATAGAGGGTGGGACGTGTTCCACGACACAGGCGGACACTCACCGTTACATTATCTCCCCTTTCTGCCCGCCGGCATTCGCTACGCAGTCGACCGCGCCAGCAACGTCGTTGGGACGGACTACGGCACGGGTCGGTTCTCCATTCACCTGTTTAACCAGCTTGCACGGAGATCTGATTCGTTCACGTTCGTGAATATTCCGGTTGCACACAGCCCATACGACGCTCCCGACGTGTTCGGGGAGCGCCTCAACTCCCAAGAGTCGGTGCATCCGTTCGTTAACGATCAAGAGTTCTATCGCTACATCGGTGGCGAACGTGATCCCGGGCCTGAAGCGTGGGAAACGGTTCGAGAGAGGTACGCCGCGGGCGTTGCACACGCGGATCACCTGTTGAAACAGGCACTGGACGGACTCGACGACGATACGTGGATCATCCTCACGGCGGATCACGGCGAACATCTCGGAGAGGACGGCCTCGCAGTTCACCAGTTTTCACTGCGCGATGAACTCGTCAACGTCCCATTGATCGTCGCCCACCCGTCCCTCGATCACGATCTAGAAGATCGTATGGTGAGCCACGTGGATATCGCCCCGACTGTGTACGATATCGTGCGGCAGAACGGCTTCGATCCCCGCCCCGACGACGACCTCCCTGGGGAAAGCCTTCTAGGAGAGGGTTCGGAAGATCGAGTCGTCTTCTCGGAGTACGGTCCCCCCGTCGTCGCCACGAACACGCTCATCAATCGGTGTGAACGGCTCTCACGAGACCGTATCGACGAGTGGTTCACCGGACTACAGGCAGCCGTCTCCGATAAGTACAAACTGATTCGGACGGATGACGGTGAGGAGGCGCTGTACCAGCGGTGTGACGAGACGACGCCAGTGACCGTCCCGGATATCGCCGCTCGACTCCGGTCCGCGATGGAGAACAGCCTCGGACCGCTTCCGAACGTCGATCCGGAGGTGCTCGACGCCTACGTCGACGCATCGGTTGAGGAAGAACTGGCCGACCTCGGCTATCTATGACTCTACAAGTACGCTACTCAAAGGTGACACGCATCGGGCGACAGAAATCGACCCAGAACACCCTCAGTGATTCCCTATGACGTTCGCCGACTGGCTCCGTGAAGTCCGCGAAGAGTTCGGACAGTACCCCACGGTGAACGTTGCAAAACACGCTGTACACACGTTCTATCTGGGAGGGTTGCGTTACGTCCAGCGGCTATTGAATCGAGGAACCCCGCATTGGGATGGGGACTGGGACGTACTAGTGATCTGTGACGCGTGTCGAGTCGATCTCCTGAAGGAGGTGTGTGAAATGGAGAAATTCGAGTGGCTCCCGAAAGCGGACGAGGTGGACTCGATTCGATCCAGCGGCAGTACGAGCGACGAGTGGATGGATGGGATGTTCTGTGAAGAGTACTTCGCAGAAATGCGGCAAACAGCGTACGTTTCCGGGAACCTCTTTATTCAGGGACATCCATATGAGGAGTTCGCGGCGTACGCCGAAGTACCACCGGAGGACATGGGAGAGATATACACCGTGGATCCGAAACAGATCACGGAGCGTGCGGTCAGCATCTGGAGACACCGTGATGAGTTGGACGTCGACCGGATGATCGTCCACTACTTCCAACCGCACACACCCTTTCGCTCCCGTCCCGAGTGGTTCGACCGGGAGCGTGAAAACAGGACGGACTGGGGAGAAGGATTCGCCCGACTCCGGGACGGCGAGCTCGACGCCGAGGAGTTCCGGGAGGCGTATCTGGACAACGTGGTGTGGACGATGGAGAGCGTCAACGAACTGCGACGCAACGTAGCGGATGCAGATATCGTCGTCTCAGCCGATCACGGCAACGGACTCGGCGAATACGGTGTGTACGGACATCCAGCGGAAATGCCAATCGACGCCGTCAGGCGGGTCCCTTGGATGCGACTCACCGGGACCGACGAGGGGACCATTTCTACGGAGCCTCCTGACGCGTATCTCACCCACACCACCAGTCAGCGTAACGTTGAGGACCACCTCGAAGCACTCGGCTATCGCTGAGCGAAGGGTCGAACGAGCGGTGCTTCACTGCATCGTGTGAACAAGACCGTCAAGCACAAAGAAGAGTGGCGGCCCTTCGCTCCCTCACTACTTCCCGCTGCGGCCGACAAGAACTTCGTCGGAGAACGGCGCACTGCGCCACGATTCGTGATCGACACGTACGAAACGACGGACCGGGCTGAAGAGGAAATTCCGGCCGTTTTTTCATCCCGCTGACCAAACGGCCCGTCCACAAATCGCGTAAAAAGAGACGAATCCGGAAGATCACCGATTGCTGTCGGCGTTCCGCGAGCTAACGAGTGTTGATGTGTTGTTGAATACTAGCTTCAACGCGCTGGTGAACCGATAGTAAGATGTCCAAGAGAGGCGCTGTGGAACATCTACTCGATGGGACTGGATATTCTGGTCGTCGACTCGCTTGAGGACCGTTCCAAGGGAAGCCACGACGCGGACGTGAGCGACGCGGTCACCGAGCGTTTCGAGAGCCTCGACTACGTCGTCGTCGGCTCGGAGTGATCGATCCCGTCAGCACCCAGCGTCCACGGCCCCGCTCGCCGAGCTTCGGCGCCGACTACGATGATTCGAACAGGGCGTCGTCAAGGTCGGCCACGACGTGCCGCCAGAGGTAGTTCGACGCGACGTGCGCCCGCCCCGCCTCGCCAGCTTGCCTGCGGCCCGACTCGTCGGCGAACAGCGTCTCGATCGCCTCGCGGAGCGCTTCCGGGTCGCCGGCCGGGAAAATGGTTCCACCGTCGCACTCCTCAAGGATGAACCGTGACCCGACGGCGTTAGAACAGACGACCGGCGTCCCCGCAGCGAGGGCCTCGATCACGGGGATTCCAAACCCTTCCTCGAAACTCGGCAGGACGAATGCCTTCGATGTCCGGTACAGTTCCAGCAGCCGGTCGTCGTCGACGAAGCCGAGGTACTCGACACGGTTCGGATCGACGCCGTGGGTAGACCGTAACGAGTCGAACGAATCGGCGTCGCCGTAGCCCACGATAAGCAGCGTCTCCGGTCCCTCATACGCCGCCCACGCCGACAGGAGCGTCGAGATTCCCTTTCTTGGCATCGTCCCGCCGACGAACAGCACCTGATCGCGGTCCTCACCATCCGTGCGCTGGACGAACGCCTCGGAGACGCCATGCGGGACGACGGTCGTTTTCTCGGGGGCCGACGGCCCGTATCTGTCAATCGTCCGCTTGATCTCTGGCGAAGGGACGATCACGCTCGGGGAGCGCCTGACCTCTCGCTGGTGGAAGTTGTACAGGGAGAAGCATGCGTCGTCGACACGCTTCCGGAGGTCAACGTCGCTGGACTCGACGCCGCCGCGAGCCAGTCGCTCTCTCTGCAGGCCCTGAGGGACCGAACCCATGTGTACGTGGTCGACATCGAGGAAGGTCCCGAGTCCGAGCCACGAGAGCACCTCTCCCTCGAGGTTGGCACATAGTCGGACTTTCAGCGAGTAGTAGAGGTCCTTCCAGTAGTACGAGAAGCGGCCGGGCGAGAAGGTCACCGTCTCGAACCCCTCGGTGTCGACGCCGTCGGCCGACGAGCAAAGTACGCGTACGGCCCGGCCGCGCTCCGCCAGCTCCCGCGCCCAGTTGTAGGTCACACGGCCGATTCCGCCACTGTTCAGTGCCGTCGCGGAGACGATCGTGACATCGGTCATCGTTCCCGGAGTGGGGCCGTCAGCTCGCCGTACCGCGCGAGTGCCCGTTCAACTTCTGTCGCTCCGGGCCGATCGGGCCGCGTGTACGTCGGAACGACCACCGTGGCCCGAGACCTGCCGTCGCCGACCGACATCACTCGGCGGCCGCACCCGTAGTCGCCGTTCGTTCTACGCTGGCCAGTACCGACGGCGGAGCGAACGGCCGAGCATGCGGTGTCCGAATCGAGTCCATGCGCAGGCCACGTGACGGTGGGGCAAAAGTCATGTGGAGGGCAGTCAGCCGTCCATCAGGTCGGTCAGCAACGCGGTGAACTCGTCGACGACGGCGTCCGTGTTGAAAACTTGACGGCGCGAGAGCGGGCCCGCACTCGGTACAGGTCGCGCCCCGGACGCCTTCGCCGCTCGGAGTGATCGGAGACATATGTTGTTCCATCCGTGAACAGGTCGGGGGCACTGATTCGTCGGGATGCGAGGAGATCGAACGTGATGTTATTGGGATAGTACAACGGAGTTCTAGCGAGTCGACTGCCAAAGGGAACTGTCTCGACGCTGTCGATCACGGGAGAATCGAGGCTGTTGACGAAGGCGATGGCGTTCGTGTCGAGATCAGAGCGGACGACGGCCGCTTACCGCGTGGCCGGCGATAGACCCGATCCTAGAGCCACCGAGGTCGTCCCCAAAACTGTACGTGACGACGGATTCCATCGTCTTGGTTCACGCTCATCGGTAGTAACGTCATTACGCTCCTCCCGATATCGAGAACCACTCCGCTTCCGGAATTCTTATCACGAAGATTCCCGGTAAATCTTGAACAGATGCGCATCGCCGTCGTCGGCTATCCGTTACTATCTCGTCGACAGTGGGCGTTGTACACGAAACTCGACGAGGACGAGATACACCTTCTAACGCCGTACGAGTGGCCGGGGATTTTCCAGTCGGACTTCCCCGAGGCCAGCGATCCAGTTCACGTTCACCAACACCGGGCAGTATTCGGTGGAAAGATGGGTCGATACCTCCTGCCAGGACTGTTGTCCACAATCGCCGGGATCGACCCGGATGTCGTCCTGACCCACGGAGAACCGTGGCATCTCAACACGCTGTACACCCAACTGATCTGCGAGACAGTGGGCGTCCCACATGCGGTATTCTCGTGGGAGAACCTCGCCCGCATGCCACAGTTGCGAACGCAACGCGCGTTGGAACGCCTGTTGCTCGGGCGGGTTGACGGGATCATCGCGGGCAGCGAAGCGGCAGCCGGCCGCCTCCGAGCAGTCGACTACGCCGGCCCGACGGCGGTCGCTCCGGAGTCTGGGATCGACACGGATCGGTTCAGGCCCGACCGAGACGGAACCCCAGTCCGCGAACGGTTCGGCATCTCCCCTGACTCGCGGATCGTCCTCTACGCCGGCCGTCTCGCATCGGAGAAAGGGATCGAACACCTCGTGGAGAGCGCGCCGGCCGTGTTGAAGGAGTGTCCCGACGCCCACTTTCTTATCCTCGGCGACGGGGACCGTGAGGAGTACCTCCGCAACCGGATCGACGATCTCGGCGTCGCCGACGGAGTAAGTCTCGTGACCGAGCGACAGCCGTACAGTGAGATGCCGGCCATCCACTCGCTGGCCTCCGTGTTCGTCTATCCGAGTAGAACCACGGAGATGTGGGCGGAACAGTTCGGATTTGCCGTCGTCGAGGCGATGAGCAGTGGCGTTCCGGTCGTCACGACCGAGTGCGGGGCACTCCCTCACGTAGTCGGGGATACCGGTGTCGTCTGTCCCGAGGACGACGCCGAGGCGCTTCGTGAGGCGATCACAGACTTACTGCAGGACGACTCCCGCCGCGAACGACTCGGAGAGCGGGCGCGGACTCGTGCTGTCCAAGAGTTCAGCCTTGAACGTGTCGCGAAGAAGCACCGTGCTCTTCTAGATCAGCTTGTGGGTCCGTGACCTCCTCGATCAGCCAAATGATTGGTCGAGTGTCATATTCTAATAGACTCCAAAATTGGAATCACACCGTAGTGATACGCTCAGTTCAGCAGTAGCCATACTCAAGTTTGGGTCGTGTTATCCTGCCGGACAGCGGTCAGAACGAATACGCCCTTCGCCCCCCATTCGACCCCACGGGCGACGATTTCGTAACCCATGTTGGTTAACTGTGATCTAATCGCGTCCTCCAGGGAATCGAGAAACGCATGCGTTTCTACGATTATGACGCGCGGTCGAAACGCCATATCCCTGAGTATCTCGCCCTCTGAACCCTCACAGTCAAGAACTACCGCATCATATTCCGGTAGAGACGACGGGCTGATGACGTGGGCTGTTCTCATCTCCCCGTACAACTCAGTACTGTGTTCGGAAAACGAGCCGACGACGGCGTGTTCAATTCCACGGTCGAATTTGGTTCGGCAAAACGTCCAAAACGTGTTGGGGAACTTGTGATCGACGACGATCGAAGGATCGACGACGAGTGTTTTCCCCTGAGCTACCAATCTCCGGTTGAGATCTCGTCGTCACCAACGTGGGAGAACGCCTCGTCGAATCCATCCACATCGACGAGAGCGGTTCGTGTAAACGACATATTCATCCCACCGGCACCGTCCACGTGTTCGGCGTTCGGATCATAAAGTTCGATCCCGACGTCATCCACGCGGTGCACGTTCGGAACTGGTCGGCGCTGGTTGCAGCAAACGAGGAAGACGTCCCCACGGCGCTCTCAACGTACGCGCTCGAACTCGAAGAGCGGGCACTGGCCGCAGCCTCCATCGCGGCCGCGGACGTGGTTCACGCGATCAGCGAGTTCACGGCGTCGCTCGTCCGGGACGCCGCCCCGGGTCCGGTGGAGACCAGACTCATCCACCCGTCTATCGACGTCGACCAGTATCGGGATGCCAACGAACAGATTGGCGAGGTCGAGGACGGATCCGTCATGACGATGGCACGGTTCGTCGACCGAAAGAACATCGAGACCGTGATCAGGGCGTGGACGCGACTCGACAGCGAACTCACGGAGAGCCGCGACCTCGTCGTCGCCGGGGACGGCCCCGACCGCGACGAACTGGAACAGCTGGCCGACGATCGGGACGACATTCAGTTCGTTGGATGGGTCAACGGAACGGAGAAGGAGGAACTGCTCGCCAGCGCGACCGCATTCACGTTGGTTCCCAGACGCGACGAGTTCGATGTCGAAGGGTTCGGGATCGTCTACATCGAGGCACAGGCCGCCGGAACGCCAGTCGTTGGATCGAAACATGGCGGCGCACCGGAGGCTATCGGCGATGCAGGTATCATCGTCGATGACGAGACTGATCCGGCGGAGGTGGCCGATGCCATCGAGACGCTACTCGACGCCGAACGACGCCAACCGTACGAGGAAAACGCCTGCGCACGGATCGACCGATTCGACATTCCAGCCATCACCGAGGAGTTCGCAGAGTTGTACGACGATCTGCTCTTGGAATGATGACCTACGGGGCCTCCGAAGCGTTCGTATAGACGTCCCCGACCTGCGCCGCGACCTCCCCCCACGTCACCAGTTCCTCCTCCGGATCACGCCCCGCACACCGCCCGACGGCTACCCGAACCGCATCGGGCGTCGGCTCATCCACACCCACGCACCCCGGCTGTCTCACCCAGTCGATCAGCGCCCCCTTTTCCCGCACCACACACGCCGTCCCCGCCGCCAGCGCCTCAGCCACGGTCATCCCATACGCCTCGAACTCCGAGAGGTTCAGAAACACCTCGGCCCCGGCGTACAATCCGGGCAACCGGTCGTCGTCGACGTAGCCAAGGATGTCGACCCGGTCTTCGACACCCTCTTCGCGGGCGATCCGATCCAGTTCGGTCCGGTACGGCCCGTCCCCTGCCACCACTAGATCGTACGCCGGTAGTTCGGAGAGCGCCCGAATTGCGTGTTGGACGCCCTTGTACGCCTCTAGCCGCCCCACCGAGAGGAGGTACGGTCGCTCCCGTTCTACGGGTTCCGCGTCGGCGAACCGTTCCACGTCGACGCCGTTGGGAATTACGGTCGCGTCGACGCCGAAGTCGGCGCGCAGTCGGTCGCGCTCCCACTCGCTGACGGCGATCACGGCGTCCGCTCGCCGGAGCGCCCACCGCCCGAATGGGCGGTAGCACGAGAGCAGCCGATCACGGACCCCGTCAGCACTCCCACCGTGGTAGTGAGGCGTCACGATGAATCGTGTGTCGTCGACGCCGAGCGCAGCGAAAAAGAGTGGAAAGGCGTGGTAATTGTGGGCGTGGACTACGTCCGCGTCGGCGCGGTGGACCGCCGCGGCCAGCCGGGGCGAGACGTAGAACGCTTCGGCCGGACTGAAGGAGCGAAACCGACGCACACGAACGCCGTTGTCGACGCTCTCGGCCGACACACCTGCTCCGGCGTCGGCACTGAAGACGGTGACGTCCTCGCCCCGGGTGGCGAGTCGGGTCGCCAGTTCCCGGACATGCGTCTCGACGCCGCCGGTCCGGGGAGGGTAGCGGTGGGTGACATACAGTACGCTCACACTGTTTCCTCCCGGTCCGCGGCGCGAACGGTTGCGAGCGGGTGCACACCTCAACATCGGTTGGTGACGGTAAAATCCCACCGTCGGTGGCGCGGGCACGCGATTGGCGCGGGCGCAGTAGCAGTCGACATCACGGGCCTGACGGAGAAGAAACACGCTTTTGCACTCCCCCCGACGAATCCACACTAATGACCGACGCCGTCACCGTCCTCGTCCCCACCCTCGACGAGGCCGAGACCATCGGCGACGTCGTCGCCGACTTCCACAGCGAGGGCTACGACGACGTCCTCGTGATCGACGGCGGTTCCACCGACGGCACCCGCGAGGCCGCCCGCGAGGCCGGCGCGCGTGTCGTCCAGCAGTCGGGGTCGGGAAAGGGACAGGCGGTTCGCGAGGCGATTGCCGAGTATGTCGACGCGGCGTACGTCCTCATGGTCGACGGCGACGGCACCTACCGCGCCGGAGATGCCGACGCGATGCTCGACCCTCTCCGTTCGGGCGCGGCCGAACACGTCATCGGGAACCGCTTTGCCGACATGCGCTCGGGCGCGATGACGGCGCTCAACCGCCTCGGCAACCGCCTCATCAACGGCGCCTTCGGCGTCATCCACGGCGGGTCCTTCGGCGACATTCTCTCTGGATATCGGGCCTTCACCCGGGCGTCCTTCGAACGGATGCACCTCACCGCTGACGGGTTCGGTATCGAGACGGAGATGGCCGTCGAGTGTGCGAAACGCGACATCCCGACGACGGTGGTGCCCATCACCTACCTCCCCCGTCCCTCGGGGTCGAACACCAACCTCCACCCCGTTCGTGACGGCGGCATCATCATCCTCGAACTGTACCGCCGGGCCAAGACCAACAATCCGCTCTTTTACTTCGGGAGCATCGGTGCGGCGTCCACCGTCTCTGGTGGGGTGGTCGCCGCGTACGTCGGGATCGAGTGGATCACACGCCAAGTCTCCCACGAGGTGCTTGCCGTCGTCGCCGCCTTCGCCATCCTCGTCGGCGTGCAGTTACTGATGTTCGGGGTGCTCGCGGACCTGATCCTCTCCCTGCATCGCGAGCGACTGCGCGAGGACAGCACGGAGTGAGCCGGGGAGAGAGCGGAGCTTCCGGACAGGAGAAGGTACAAACCGGCTGCCACCCGTTGCCCCTGTATGCGCGACCTCGACGAGACGGACCTAGAGATTCTCCGGTCCCTGATGGACGACGCCCGGACCCCGTGGGCGGAGATTGCCGAGACGGTCGATCTCTCGCCGCCCGCGGTGTCTGATCGCGTCGACCGCCTGCGAGAGACGGGCGTAATTCGCCGATTCACCGTCGACGTCGACCGCTCGAAGCTCCGGGAGGGAGTGCCGGTACTGGTACGGGTCGAGACGCCGGCGGCGGCCGTCGACGACACGCGGGCGACGTTACGGGAGGCCGAAGCGGTCGAACACCTGTTTACGACCGCCGAGCGCGACCTGATCTGTTATGCCCGCGTTCCGGCCGGGAACGTGCCCCGGTGGCTCGACGCGACGCTGACCGAGGGGACCGTCGACGACTACACCGTGACACTCCTGACCGACGGGGAGTGGACGCCGACGGTCGGCGGCACCGGCTTTGCCCTCTCGTGTGCCGAGTGTGGCAACACGGTGACAAGCGAGGGGACGACAGCCCGGATCGGCGGCGACCTCCACCAGTTCTGTTGTCCGTCCTGCGAGCGTCGGTTCGCGGAGCGATACGAGCGATTCGACGAGGAGGTCGACGACGCGGCGTAGTCGACCCATCGGCGAGGTTGCGGGCCCCCGGGCCGGGCGAGGGCAGCCGAGAGTGGCGATCCAAGTGGTGTCGTCACCACGTCGACGGAGGGTGAGCGCCGTGAAGGGCAACGTTTAGGCCGCTTCCACGGGGTGACTCACGCATGTCAGAGACAGTGCTCCTCGTCGGCGGCGGGGGACGCGAACACGCGATCGCCCGCGCCGTCGCGCCGGACTGTGACCTCTATGCCTGTGCGAGCAACCGTAACCCCGGCATCGCCGACCTAGCGGCGGAGACCCGGTCCATCGACGAAACCGACACCGACGCCATCGTCGATTTCGCGACGGACGTCGACGCTACGCTCGCGGTGATTGGCCCCGAATCCGCCCTCGCGGCGGGCGTCGCCGACGCCCTCGATAGTGCCGGCGTCTACGCCTTCGGCCCTAGCGCCGAGGCGGCACGGATCGAGACGGACAAGGCCTACCAGCGGCGGTTCATGCGGGACAACGGCGTACCGGGCTGTCCCGACTTCGAGACGTTCGAGGATATGGAGGCAGCAGGCTCGTATATCGACGACTACGACGGCGACCTAGCGGTCAAGCCCGCCGGCCTCACCGGCGGCAAGGGCGTCCGCGTCACCGGTGATCAGGTGACCAAAGCCGAGGCCAAGGCCTACCTCCGGGACGCCGACTACGACCGCGTGGTGCTGGAAGAGCGACTGGTCGGCGAGGAGTTCACGGTTCAGGGGTTCGTCGCGAACGGCGACCTCAGGGTCACGCCCGCGGTCCAAGATCACAAACGCGCCTACGAGGGCGACGAGGGGCCGAACACGGGCGGGATGGGGAGCTACAGCGACAGCACCCCGACGCTGCCGTTCATGGACGCGGACGATTACGAGGCGGCGGTCGACGTCCTCCGGGCGACGGTCGATGCCCTCCCCGACTACAAGGGCGTCCTCTACGGGCAGTTCATGCTCACCGCCGACGGCGTCCGCGTCGTGGAGTTCAACGCTCGCTTTGGCGACCCCGAGGCGATGAACACCCTGCCGGTCATGGAGACGCCGTTCCTCGACGTGCTGGTGGCCGCACGCGATGGCGACCCTCTTCCGGACCTCGAGTTCTCGTCGCGGGCGACGGTCTGTAAGTACGCCGTCCCCGCGGGCTACCCTAGTGACCCCGAGGCGGGCGCCCGAATCACGGTCGACGAGGAGAGCGCCGCGAGTGCGGCGGCCGAACACGGCACCGACGCCGGCGAGGCGCTGCTCTTCTACGCGAGCGTCGACGCCCGCGCGGACGGCCTCTATACCACCACCTCGCGGGCGTTCGCCGTCGTCGGCGTCGACGAGACGATCACCGACGCGGAGGCCATCGCCGACGCGGCGCTTTCGGCCGTCGATGGGCTACGGGTGCGTGAGGATATCGGCAAGCCCTCGCTCGTCCAGCGGCGGATCGACCACGTCGAGCGACTGCGGGAGTGAGCGTCGGCGAGACGACGAACCGAGAAGCGCATGACGGACGTGTGACGGTCTGCAAACCTTTATTTCGCCGCGTCGCGTCGTTCCGTCAATGGCGACGTTACGGGATTCGTTGGGTAGCCTTGTGGCGGATATCGACGGTCTGTTCCTGTTTTCCCCGTCGGCGTCCGTCTACGAGCGGTTCGACGACATTGGGGTGACGCGGGTGGTGATCGCCGCCGAGAACGGCGTCGAGGCCGACGCATTCGTCGAACTACCGCTCGGGTTCGAGAACGTCCGTGATCGGATCAGATTCGGGGTCGAGGGAGCGATGGAGCGGGGGTTCGTCGCGGAGGGCGACGTAATCGTCTGTTCGCTGTCGATGTTCGGCGACGATGCCGACTCGCTGGTTCGGGTACGGGTGGACGAGTCGATGCGCTCGGGGATCTACGACCTCTTCATCGACTCGCGGGCCGAACCGGGCGTCGTCCGCGACGTCTTCGAGGTGGCTATCGACCTCGGAAAGAAAGGACAGAAAGGCAAGCCGGTCGGGGCGCTGTTCGTCGTCGGGGACGCGGGCAAAGTGATGAACAAGTCCCGGCCGCTCTCCTACAACCCCTTCGAGAAGAGCCACGTCCACGTCGGCGACCCCATCGTGAACGTGATGCTCAAGGAGTTCTCACGGCTGGACGGCGCCTTCGTCGTCTCCGACTCGGGCAAGATCGTCTCGGCGTATCGCTACCTAGAACCGTCCGCCGAGGGCGTCGACATTCCGAAGGGACTCGGGGCACGGCACATGGCCGGCGGGGCGATCACCCGAGACACCAACGCCATCGCCATCGTCCTCTCGGAGTCCGACGGGATGGTCCGTGCGTTCAAGGGCGGCGACCTGATTCTGGAGATCGATCCGGAGGAGTACTGAGATGCAAGGCGGTACGGTTCGGGCGGTCCTGTCGGCGGTCCCCCTTCGGTTCTGGCTGGCCGTGGCGACGCTCGCTCTCGGCGTCGTCCTCGGGTGGATGGTCCGAATCGTCACCGGGCGCCTCCTCCGGCGGGCGGGCGTCCCCAGCGCCACCGAGGGCACCACCTTCGAGCGGACTGCCCGCGAGTTCGGCACCTCGACGGTGGCGATCCTAGCGGTCATCGCCGGCTACTTCATCTTCGGCATCGCGGTCTTCGCCGCCATCGCCGTCGCCGAAATCGAGTACGTCGCCCAGTTCTGGAACGCCGTCGCGGGCTTTCTCCCGCAACTGTTTCTCGCGGTGGTCGTCGTCATCGTCGGCGTCGTCCTCGGGGATAAGGTGGAGTTGGTGGTCTCGGAGCGGTTCCGCGGGGTAAAGCTCCCGCAGGCGAACGTGCTCCCGCTGATGGCGAAATACAGCGTGTTCTATCTCGCGGCACTGATCGCTCTCGGGCAGGTTGGCGTCGCCACCGGCGCCCTGATCGTCCTGCTTGCCGCCTACGTCTTTGCGCTCGTCTTTCTCGGCGGCCTCGCGTTCAGGCAGTTGCTCTCGGCCGGCGCGGTCGGCGCGTACCTCCTCTTACACCAGCCCTACACCATCGGCGACGAGATTCGGGTGGGTGAGATCCGGGGCATCGTCCAAGAGATGGATCTCTTCGTCACACACGTCGAGGCCGACGGCGAGGAGTACGTCCTGCCAAACAGCAGGGTGTTCGCCGATGGCTTCGCACGGGTTCGATCCTGACGGCACTGCGGTGCCGAATCGTCCCAAACGACCGTCAGCCGCGGAATCGTTTTGTCGATCCGACAGCATGGATAGACATGACCGCGGCGACCCACGTTCTCTACGTGGACGACGACCCGGAGTTCGTCGAGACGACGACGGCGTGTCTCGAACGCGAGGCCGACGGACTGGTCGTGGATAGCGCGGCCAGCCCCGAGGCAGCCCTCGACCGTCTCGATGGCGGCGACATCGACTGTGTCGTTTCGGCCCACGATATGTCCGGGCTGACCGGCATCGAGTTCCTCGACATCGTTCGCGAGCGACACGGCGACCTCCCCTTTATTATATTTACTGGGCAGGGTAGCGCGTCGGTCGCCGACGAAGCCATCTCCGCGGGGGTGACCGACTATCTCCGGCAGGGGACCGGTGCCGAACAGTACGTCGTCCTCGCACACCGCATCTCGAAGGCCGTCTCGGCCCACCGGTCGGTGGCCGACACCGACACCCGACGCCGCCGCCTCGAAGGACTCCTCAAAACCGTGCCGGGCTGTATCGTCCAGTTGAACGCCGAGGGCGAGTTCGTCTTCGCCAACGACCGGGCCGAGGAGGTGCTCGAACTGGAGCGGTCGTCACTCATCGGGCAGGCGTACGACGACCCGGCGTGGCAGATTCGGAGCCTCGAGGGCGATCCGCTCTCCGACGACGAACTCCCCTTCCGCCGGATCCGGGAGTCGGGCGACCCCGTGTACGGATACCGCCACCGGATCGAGTGGCCCGACGGGACCGAGAAGGTCCTCCGAGCCAGCGGCGCCCCCGTGTTCGACGACGCAGGCGACGTCGAGAGCGTCGTGTTCTCGCTGGTCGACGAGACCGAGTGGGAACAACAGCGACAGACGCTGGCGGACGCGGAACGCCGCCTCGATCTTGCCGCGGAGGTGACGGATACGGGCGTCTGGGAGTGGACGCCGGCGACGGGCGAAGTCGTCTGGAACGAGACCTTAGAGCGCGTAATGGGGCTGGAACCTGGGTCGTTCGAGGGGACGTTCGAGGCCTTCGCCGACAGAGTTCACCCCGAGGACCTGCCGACGATGCGAGAGCAGGTCGAGGAGGCGCTGGCGTCGAACGAGCCCTATCACGTCGAGTTTCGGATGCTCCGCGAGAACGGAGACGTACTGTGGGTCGAGGGACGCGGCAAACTCGTCGACGACGGCGGGGAGCGGCGGATGGTCGGGATCCACCACGATATCACCGAGCGCAAGCGCCGGTTGCAGGAACTCGAACGGACCAAAGGCTATCTCGACGGAATCCTCGACAACACCACCGCGCCGATGTTTATGAAAGACCGGGACGGCGAGTACCTACTCGTCAACCGCGGCTACGAGGAACTGTTCGGGCTTGCGGAGACATCGGTGGTCGGCCACACGGACGCCGAGATTCATCCGGATCAAATGGTCGCGGAGGTGCGGCAAAACGACCGGCTGGCCATGGAGCGCGAGGAGACGGTGAACACCGAGGAAGGGATCGTCGTCGACGGCGAGAAACGGCACTTCCTCGTGTCGAAAGCGCCGATCTACGTAGCCGAGGATGGGACGAAGACGGACCAGCCGGCGGCCATCTTCGGGGTCGCGAAGGACGTGACCGAACGGGAGCAAACCCGGGAACGGCTCGAACGACAGAACGACCTTCTCGAGGAGTTCGCGAGCGTCGTCAGCCACGACCTCAAGAGCCCGCTGACCGTCGCGGAGGGACGGATCGAACTGGCGGACACGGAGTGTGACAGCGACCACCTCGACGCCGCCGCCGACGCGATAGCCCGGAGTCGCGAACTCGTCGACAACCTCCTGACACTCGCACGGAGCGGCGAGCGAACGACTGACGCCGAACCGGTCGCCCTCGCGCCGTTGACCCGAGAGTGTTGGGCGACGGTCGAGACGGAGGCCGCGACCCTCGACGTCGAGACGACACGCACCGTCGAGGCCGACCGGAGTCGACTGCAGCAACTCATCGAGAACCTCGTCACCAACGCGGTCGAACACGCGGGGGCCGACTGTACCGTCACCGTCGGCGACTGCGAGGGCGGGTTCTACGTCGCGGACGACGGCCCCGGTGTGCCCGAGGAACAGCGCGAGGACGTCTTCTCGACCGGCTACTCGACGGCGTCGTCGAACACCGGCCTCGGTCTCGGTATCGTCTCGCAGGTCGTCGTCGGCCACGGCTGGCGGGTCGAACTCGTGGAGAGTGAGGCCGGCGGGGCCAGATTCGAGATTACTGGTGTCGACGGCGTCTGAGCGCAGTCACTCGGTCGTGTCCTCACCGTCGCCGTCGCCGTCGCCGATCCCACCTTCGACCGGCCGGGCCGGCACCCCCGCGACGGTCGTCCCCGACGGGACGTCTTCGGTCACCAGTGAGTTGGCCGCCACCTTCGCATCCGCGCCCACCTCGACCCCCGGGAGGAGAATCGCCCCCGCCCCGATCATCGCCCGTTCGCCGATCACCACTTCGCCGGTTCGGTACTCGGCCTGTAGGAACTCGTGACAGAGGAGCGTAGCGTCGTAGCCGACGACGGCGTCAGCCCTGATGGTCAGCAGCTCGGGCCAGAACACGTCGGGGGTCGCCTCCAAGCCGACGGCGACGCCGCGTTCGACCGTCGCGCCGAGGCGACGCAACACCCAGTTTTTCAGTCGCAGGCTCGGGGAAATCCGGATCACCCAGACTGCGAGGTAGTTCACGACGACCCGGAGCGGACCCTTCGCGTCGGTCCAGTGCCACAGCGAGTTTCGTGGCCCGGCCATCGGGATCCGGTCGAGACGGTCGTGTCGCCGGTCGGCGTCCGAATCGCTCACGGCATCGCTTCGGGTGCCGCCGTCTTGAATCCCGCCACCCGCCTCGCCGGGGCTCTACCTCTCGGCGACCGTCCCGACGAGGAGGTAGGCCGCCGGGAGACAGCCGAGGAGGGTGCCCGCACCGACGACCAGCCACGCGTAGCGGTTCGCCGGGGTGAGCGCGAGCGCGACGCCGGTGGGGACCGCCGCCGCCAGCAACGCCCACGACAACCGTTCGGCCGACGCCATCTATCGGATCGTGGCGTCCCGACCGAGCGTCTTCGAGACGTACGGGCCGTCTTGGTGGTAGCCGAGTTTGTCGCGGTAGTAGCGGCGCGCACCGATGCCGCTGATAACACTCAGGGTCCCGTAGCCGGCCTCGGCGGCGAGTTCCTCGGCGCGTTCGAGGAGGCGACGGCCGTAGCCACGGTGTTGCCAGTCGCCGTCACCCGTATCGCGGATGCCCGCCTCGCTCCCGTAGACGTGGAGTTCGCGCACGAGGGCGGCGTCGTCGAGTTCGGGGCGTACCGGGTCGTCCGGGAAGCGCAGGCGGCAGAAGCCGATCAGGAGGTCCGCCTCGGGATCCTCGAAGCTGAGGAAGTGTTCGGTCCCACCGCCGGCCTCGTAGGTCCGCTCGTGGAGGGTCACCCGTTCGGGGTCCGGGTCGGCGTCGTTGTGCCCGACCTCGCGGGCGCGGATGTCCCGGGACGAGATGCCCCGCTCCGCGGCCCGCTGGCTCGCCAACTGACGGAGGTTAGACTTCCAGACGCCGGCGTCGATGTGGTCGGCGGGGATGTCCCGCTGGACCCGCTGGAGGCGGGTGTACTCGGGGATCAGATCCATCACCTCGGCGACGAGGTCCGCGGCCGCGTCGTTGTCGAGGGGGTCGAAGTCGTCGCGACGCCACATGTCGTAGGTCCGGGTGCCGCGGACAACGAGAGTGGGGTAGATCTTCAGGTAGTCGGGGCGCCAGCGCGGGTCCGCGAAGAGCTGTCGGAAGTCCTCCAGACACATCTCCTCGGTCATGCCCGGCTGTCCAGGCATCATGTGGAAGCCAACTTTGAATCCGGCGTCGCGCAGGCGGCGGTTGGCGTCGATGGAGGCCTGCACGCCGTGCCCGCGGTGCATCTCGCGGTTGATCCGCTCGTAGGTGGTCTGGACGCCCACCTCCACCTTCGTGCCCCCGAGTCGGAGCATCCGGTCGATCTGTTCGGGGCCGCACCAGTCGGGCTTGGTCTCGAATGTGGTGCCGATGTTGCGGACGTCGGCCGTCTCGTTTTCGGCAATCACGTCCTCGAGATAGCGGAACTCGGGGTCGTCCTCGGCGAAACTCCGCCCCTCGGCAGGGTTCGGCGTCGCGTCGGTGTCGTAGTCGTTCAGGGCTTGGAGCGCCCGCTTGACGAACCACTCTTGGTAGTCGTGGCTCCGGGCGGTCATCGTTCCGCCCATCAGGATGAGTTCGACCTTGTCGACGGGGTGGCCGATGTGTCTGAGCTGTTCGAGTCGGAGACGAACTTGGCCGTACGGGTCGTAGTCGTTCTGTTCGCCGCGCGCCGCGGCCGGTTCGTGACCCGTGTAACTCTGGGCACTCCCGAACTCGGAGGCGGGGCCACCGGGACAGTAGAGACACTTCCCGTGGGGACACATATGCGGCGAGGTCATGATGGCGACGGGCGAGACGCCGGAGGCGGTGCGGACGGGCTTGCGCCTGACGACCGCCTGCACCTCGTCGCGTCGCTCGTCGGGGGCGTACTGCAGGATGTGCGCGTTTTTGGGCACCTTCGCGGCGCCGTGTTCGGAACAGGCGTCGAGCTTCGCCGACTCGAGGTCGTCACGGTCGAGGTCACCGTCGAGGATGCGCTCGACGAGATCCGCACAGACCCGGTCGAACGCCTCGCTCGGGGCGTCGACGCCAACGCTGTCGGTCATCGTCTCCGTGTCGTCGGGTCGCAAGGTTAAGGGTATCGTTCGGCCGAACCGGACGGTCGTCTCAGAGCCGGTCGACGGCGGCGTCGACGACGGCGTCGACCGCCGCGTCGCGGCGGCCCGAGAGGAATTCGAGACGCCCGTCGCGGACGCTCGCGGCGGCGATGCCCGCGTCGGATTCGCGGTCGGCGGCGTCGCCGGCGACGCCACGCAGATCCAAGTCGGCATCGCTCCGCAGGTAGAGTTCGTCCGTCCCGACGCCGACGATCAGGCGAGCGTCGTCGTCGCGTCGACGGTGGAGTTCGTCGAGCAGGAGGCTCGTCGGCGGGAAGTCAAAGCGGTGGGTGTAGGCGTCGGTGTCGAGGACGTCGACGGTGACGCCGTCGGTCTCGCGCCGGTCGAGGTTGGCGGTGGCGGTGTCGACTTCGGTGTCGAGTTTCTGGCGGAACTGCTCGCTGATGTGGCCGGCGAGGCCGCCAGCGTCGTCGAACAGCAGGTCCGTGATGAGTTCGCGCTTGTCCTCGTAGGACTGGTAGTACGCCTCCAGCGCGATAGCCTCGCGGAGTTCGCGCGTGCGGTCGGCGTCGTAGCCCGCCTCGGCGGCGAGGTCACGGGCGCTCTCGGGAGCGTCCGCCCAGTAGGAGATGGCCGGGAGGTGGCTGACATCGTCACGAACCGTCGGGTTGACCGTCGCGGCGAGGGTGGCCGCGAGCGCACCCGTCGAGAGGTCGGCCGCGGCCGCCCCGGCGAGACCGGGGTTGACGATGGCGTCACAGTCGTCGGCGACGGCGGCGTCGGCCACCTCGGCGTCGACGACGACCCGTCGGGCGCCGTAGATACCGAGCAGCCCCAAGCCGTCACTGGACTCGACCGTGCTTCCCGTACCGACCAGCAGGACGAGCGGCAGTTTCTCGTCGTGTCGGTCGCGGTCCTGAAGCATCCGCGTCACGTCGTTGGTGGCGTCGTCCATGTCGTAGACGGAGCCCTCCAGCGGCCGCCGCGTGAAGTAGTGATACTCGGCGTCGGCGGCGGCGTGTTCCTCGCGGATCAGCGGGAGGACCGCTCGCTCGATGGCCGCGCCCGCGACGTAGCCGTCCGCCGTGGCGGCGTGGCGGACCACCACGGGACGGGATTCGAGGACGGCCCGGCGGATTGTCTCCGCGGCGTCCTGCAGGGACTCGGCCACGGCGTCGACCGCGTCGTGTTCGATCAGGGCGGCCACCTCGTCCGGGCGGGCCTCGGCGGTCAGCGCGTCGGCGAGGCGCTCCTCGACGGTCGCCGCCTCGTCGTCGGTCAGGACGGTGAGTTCCTCAGTCTCGACTTGGAGTTCGTCGTAGCGACGCTCCACCTCACCGTCGAGGCGGACGACGTTGCCCACCTCGGCGTCGGGGTAAGCACGAACACCGGCCTCGACGAAGGCCGCACAGTCGACGACGCCGGTGCCGTCACGGATCTCGAACACGGTCGGACCGCTGGTCTGGCGAACGCCGACGATTTCGCCTTCGAGACGAACCGTCTCGCCGACGCGGTCGTCGAGCGACGATACGTCGACGTGATCGGGGGTGCCCGTCCCCGAGACGGTCTGGTGGCCGTTCGTCTGGGGGGAGGGTTCCGGTTCTGATCCCGACTGTGACGCCGCGTCGGAGTCCGACTCCGACGCCGAGTCCTGTTCGTGTTCGTCGTCGTCCGCGTCCGTGTCGTCGCTCGGGGTGGGCCGCTTCTTGACCGGACCGGTGTCCGGTGACTCGTCGGTGGTCGACTCGTCGATGGGATCGCCGTCGGCGTCGCCATCGGGGTCGTGAATCCGGGCCCCACGGAACTCGCCGCCGGCCTGTCGTTTCGACCACGCGAGGTCGACGTTGCCGTTGTCGCGGACGTTCTTCACTTGGACGAACACGGTGTCGCCGGGCTCCCAGTCCAGACTTTCGAGCCGGCGGTCCAGTTCGCTCCGGTGGAGTAGCCCGGTCACACCGGGTGAGAGGTCGACGAACACACCGAAGTCGGCGAAGCCGTCGACCGTACCCTTGTAGTAGCGTTCCGAGACCAGTTGGTCCGGCGCGGAACCGCGGAAATCAAACCAGACGTCCTCTTCGTGGGTGATCCAATCCATTGAGAGGATCGAACAGCCGCAACGTAAAACGATTGTCGAAACGACTCGGCGGCTTAGATGATGTACCAAGCACGCAAGAGGGTGTGGAGCGCGTCGAATCCGCCGAACCCGTAGCCGAAGAGGAGCGCGCCGGGGAGCGCGCTCGCGAGGGTTGCCCGGCCGGTGGCGGTGTCGTGGACGACGGCCAAGCCGACGACGAGCAACGCCGCACCGTAGAGACAACACGCCGCGGTGAGTTCGGGGACGGGCGCCGCCGCCAACGGACAGGGCGCCGTCGCGTAGGCGATGACCTGTACCGTCTCGCTCACGCCCGCCCGGTCCCGGACCGTCACCATCAGCGCGAGGGTCTGGAGCGCCGCCAGCAGGTGGAGGGCAGCCGGCGCGACGAGGATGGCAACGAGGAGGATGACCACGGCGGCCCGGAGCCCGCTGGACACGGGGAAGCGGCCCGGGTCGAACAGAGCGAGGCCGAGCGCGTACGCCACGGCCATCACGACGGCGAAGACGAGACCGGGCGCTTGGTCGCCTGGTGCCACCCCGTGGCTGAAGAATCGCTGGGGGCGAACCAGCACCTCTGCCCACGCGCGGGCGATGCCGCGCGGTCCGCGGTCCCGGCCACCGCGGGGGTTCTCGACCCACGTCGTCACGAGCGTGTCTGTGGTGCGGGTCGGCAAAGGGGTTCTGATTCAGCCACCGACGTTCCGGTCGCTCTCGAAGGTCGATGGGTTGGCTTCGATGGTGGCGTACTCGACGATCCGTCGGCCGAGGGTGGCGACCCGCTTGGCCAGCGTGTCGTCAACCAACTGACCGTCCGCGAACGCCGCCGACGCCCGCGGGATGGCCGCTTGGTGTGGGAGGACCCACGCGTCGAGGGCGCGACACACCGACCGCAGGTGTTCGAGCGCCGTGATCGGGAAGGCACCACCCGCGACGCCGAGTAGGCCGACCGTCGTCCCCTCGAACTCGTCGAACCCGCAGTGATCGAGGGCGTTTTTGAGCGCGCCGGAGTACGAGCCGTGATACACGGGCGAGCCGAGCAACACGGCGTCGGCCTCGCGGGCCCGACGAGTGAACGCGGCGGCGTCGCCCTGATCGTCGGCATCGGGGTCCAGCAACGGGAGGTCGAAGGCCCGGAGGTCGAGCAGTTCGGTGTCGGCGCCGGTCGCCTCGGCGGCGTCGAGCGCACGGTCGAGCGCGAGTCGGGTGTAGCTCTCCGTGCGGAGGCTACCGGCGACTGCGGCGATGGTGACCATACCCGGGGGTGGACCGCCACGGGCAAAGGTCCCGTGGCCGGGTCACCACTCCAGTCCGCCGTTGACCCCGAGGACCTGTCCGGTCATGTAGTTCGCGTGGTCGCTGGCGAGAAACCGGACCATCCCCACGATATCTTCGGGGTCGGCAAAGCGATCCAGCGGAATCTTCTCGCGGATATTGTCTTGGACGCGCTCGGGGACCTTCTCTAGCATGTCCGTCTTGACGAACCCCGGCGCGACGCAGTTGGCCGTCGAGCCGTCGGACGCGAGTTCGAGCGCGAGCGTCCGTGTGAACGCGAACAGGCCGCCCTTCGAGGCGGCGTAGTTCGCCTGCCCGTAGTTCCCCTGCTGACCGACGACACTGGAGATGTTGATCAGGCGGCCGTGGTCCGCCTCGCGGATGTCCTCGAAGAAAGCCTTGGTGCAGTTGAACGTCCCGCCGAGGTTGACGTCGATCACCGTCTGCCAGTCGTCGTGAGTCATCTCATCGAACTTCCGGTCGATGGTGATGCCGGCGTTGTTCACGAGGACGTCGACGGGGCCAAGTTCGTCGTGGACGTCGGCGGCCATCTGCTCGACGTCGACCGGATCTGACACGTCACCCTGTGCACACATCGCCGTCTCGCCTGCCGATTCGATCCGGTCGACGACCGACCGCGCCTCGTCGTCGGAGCTCCGATAGTTCACCACTACCTCGCCGCCACACCGCGCGAGTTCGTAAGCGATAGCCCGACCGATGCCCCGAGACGCGCCGGTGACCAAACAGGTTCGCCCGTCGAGGGGTCGCGGGTCAAGCGGGTCAAGCCGTTGAGCCGTTTCGGACATACGTTCCCTAATGGATCGTAATGCGTGTTAACTATTCCCGACGGTGAGGGCGAGTGCGGGCGACCCCCCGCGATAGGTTTTATGATGATAGGTGACAACACGTCTCTAGTTTGGGCGGCGGAGCACCGGCCGTCGATCCGTTCGCCGGGACCGACGGCTCCCGGAACGCGCCGCCGGTGTGAGGGCAGACCGTCGCCACGGGACGGTCATCGGTCAGTCCGACTCCCGCTCGGTGACCACGAGGTCCGTGATCCGGGCCCCGTCGACGCCCGCGATTCGGAACTGGTGGGACTCCGTCTCGACGCGGTCACCGACCGTCGGTGCCCGTCCGAGCCGACTCAAGACGAAGCCTCCGACCGTCTCGACGTCTTCGCTCTCGAAGCCGGTCTGGAGGTGGTCGTTCACCGTCGCGAGCGCGACGCCTCCGTCGACCGCGTAGCCGCCGTCGTCGAGTCGTTCGACCGACGGCCCCGGCTCGTTTAGGTCGAACTGGTCGCGGATGTCCCCTACGATCACCTCGACGACGTCCTCGACGGTGACGAGCCCCTCGAACTCACCCCACTCGTCGATGACGGCCGCCATCTGGCGCTGTTTCCCCTGAAATTCGGCGAGGAGTTTGTCGACACGGAGCGTCTCGGGGACGACGACGACATCCCGACACAGGTCGCGGGCCGTGAGTTCGCCCGGCTCTTGGATCGTCTCGCTGGCCCGAAGAATATCCTTGACGTCGACGAACCCGAGCACGTCGCCGCTGTCGTCGACGACGGGGTACCGAGTGTACTCACCCTCGGCGGCCATCGACCGGAGGTCCGGCAGCGACGTGTTCGCGGGGATGGTCGTCACGTCGGGCCGTGGTCGCATAATCTCACGCACCGTCATGTCGTCGAGGCTGAACACGCTCTCGATCATCTCGACTTCCCCGGCGTCGACCCGTCCCGCCTCGCCCGCTTCCGAGAGGAGAGTGAGAATCTCCGCCTCGGTGTGGCCACCGTGCTCTTCGGCGGCCGGGGAGACACCGAGGAGTCGAACGGACCGGATGGCGACACCGTTGAACACGACGATCCCCGGGAGAAAGAGATAGTAGAAGAGTTTCATCGGCGGCGCGACGAGGAGCGCGACCTGCTCCGCGCGCTGAATCGCGAGCGTCTTCGGCGCCAACTCCCCGTAGACGACGTGGAGGAAGGTCACGATGCCGAACCCGAGCGCGACGGTCACGGCGTGGAGGAGCGAACTTGGAAGCACCGGAGCCAACAGCGGTTCGACCAGCACGGCGACCGCGGGTTCACCGACCCACCCGAGGCCGAGCGACGAGATGGTGATGCCGAGTTGGGAGACGGCGAGGTAGTCGTCGAGGTTCTCGGTCGCTTCCTGCACCGCTGACGCCGAGCGCCGCCCCTCCCGAACCAGCGTCTCGACGGACGCGGATCGCAAGCGGACGAACGCGAACTCGGCGGCGACGAAAAAGCCGTTGAGAACGACGAGAAACAGGGCCAACCCGATTCGAGCGACCGAGAGGGCGAACTCCGCCATTACGGCCGACGATTCTCCCCTCGGCGTCATTTAGCTTCCGAATGCGCCTCCCCACCACCGCCGGCGTTCTTGCACGACTCTGGGGCGTAGGCGCGTGACCGGGTGACGGGCGGAACGACGGAGAGGTACGACCCGACGACCGGCGGCGGTTTTATTGGGTAGCTGAAACGACTACCGGTGTATGACCGACCGGCTTGTCGACGTCGAGCCGACGGGCGAGAACGTCGCCGGCGAGGCGCCCGCCGCGGAACCGGACGCCGTCACCGACGACGCGACCGTCCACGACGACGTCGAACTCGAACGAACCATCGGGCTGGTCGGAGGGCTGGCCATCGGCATCGGGACCATGATCGGGGCGGGAATCTTCGTCTTCCCCGGGTTGGCGGCCGCCAACGCTGGACTCGCGGCCACCCTCTCCTTCGCCATCGGCGGGCTGATCGCGCTGCTCGTGGCGCTGCCGACCTCCGAACTCGCGACGGCGATGCCCCGGAGCGGCGGCGGATACTACTTCGTCTCTCGGGGGATGGGGACCGCCTACGGCGCGGTCGTCGGCCTCGGCCTGTGGCTTGGCCTGATGTTCGCCTCCGCGTTCTATCTGGTCGGTCTCGGACACTACGCGAGCGCCGTGTTCGCCGAACTCGACGTCACGCTCTCGTTCAACCCCGTCGTCGGGATCGGACTGCTGTTTGGCGTCGCGCTGACGGCGCTGAGCATCGGCGGCACCGAAAACACCGCGAAGCTCCAGAACGCCGTGGTGGGGATCCTCTTGGTGGTGCTCACCGGCTTTCTGTCGTACGGCGTCCTCGACGCGGTGGGCGTGTTCGGTCGGGGAACGGTCCCCGAGCAGTTCTTCTCCCGCGGCTACGTACCGGTGTTGTCGACCGCGGCGCTCGTGTTTACGTCGTATCTGGGGTTCGCACAAGTCGCGACCGTCGCGGGCGAGATCAAGCAACCGGGGCGGAACCTCCCGCTTGCGATGGTCGGCTCGGTCCTGATCGTCACCGTCTTCTACATCGTGACGATCTTCGTCGCGACGAGTGCCTTCGGTGCCGACCGCTTGGGGCAGTTCGGCGAGACGGCGATGGTCGAAGTCGCCCGTGACTTTCTCGGGCTGCCCGGTGCGGTCGCGATCCTCGGGGCCGGACTGCTGGCGACGTTTTCGAGCGCGAACGCGTCGATCCTCAGCGCCTCGCGGGCGGTGTACGCACTCAGCCGCGATGCCTTGCTCCCCAAGCGGGCAAGCGAGATCAACCTCCGGTACGGCACACCACACGTCGCGCTACTTGCCGCCGGCGGCCCGATCCTCGTTCTCGTCGCGACCGGCCGGGTCGAACTGCTCGCGGAGGTCGCCTCCTTTCTCCACCTGATCATGTACGGGCTGATGTGTGTCGCCCAGATCGTGTTACGGCGACGAGACCCGGAGTGGTACACGCCGAGTTACCGCGTCCCGGGCTATCCGGTGGTCCCGGCGGTCGGTGCGCTCGCGAGTGTCGGTCTGATCGCCTTCATGCAGCCCGCGTCTGTCGGTATCGGGGTCGTGGTCATGCTCGTCTCGTACCTGTGGTACCGGTATTATGCAGGGAGCGTCGCGCTCAAGGGGGACGTGTGACCATGACGGATCGACCCTCGATACTCGTCCCGGTGCGCGTACTCGAAGGCGAATCGATTCCGGAGGGTGTCCCCGACCTCCTCGCAGCCGCGCACGTGGTCCTCTTGGGGTATCACGTCGTTCCGGGTCAAACGGCGCCGGGACAGGCACAGATGCAGTTCGAGGACCGAGCCACGGAGCGACTCGACGAGTACGAGGCGATGTTCGAGGAGGCGGGGGCCACCGTCGAACGGCGCCTCGTGTTCACCCACGACGGCCAGAAGACGCTCGACCGAATGACGACCGAACACGACTGTCTGGCCGCCCTAGTCCCGAACGCCACCGGTCCGGTCGAGGACGTACTCGTCGCCGTCCGAGGTGCCGTCGGGATCGACCGCCTCGTTCGCGTCGTCGCGGGCCTGTTCGGAGCGACGGACGCGTCGGTGACGCTGTATCACGTCGCCGAACCGGCCGAGACGGACGAGGACATCGGGACCCTCCTCGATGGGATGGGACGCCGTTTGGCTGATTTGGGCGTGGACGCCGCGAGGATCGAGACCCGCGTCGAACGCGATCAGAAGGCCCTCGACGCAGTCGTCGATGCGGCCGACGAATTCGACGTGGTCGTCATGGGTGAGTCCGACCCCTCCCTCACGACGTTCGTGTTCGGACTGCCGGCCGACCAAGTCGCCGACCGGTTTCTCGGCCCCGTCCTCGTGGTGCAGCGCGAACCGACACACGCGCCCGACGAATGACCCCATCCGCGGCAGTCTCGGCCGCTAAACCGGCGGCGACTCCCTCCCGTCGGTGACCGCCGCCCGCCGAGGGTGAGCCGATGTCGGGAACTTATGACCGGGGGCGCTCAGAGCTAGTGTATGAGGGTCCTGTGTGTCGACCCGGACGTCGACGAGGGACGCGCCACGGCGTCGGCCATCGGCGATGCCGATATCGACGCCACGGTCTGTGGCACCCTCGGCGAGGCCCGCGAAGCGCTCGACGGCGCCGTCGACGGCATCGTTACGGAGTACGACCTCCCCGACGGGACCGGCATAGAACTCGTCGAGGCGGCCCGTGACGTCGTCCCCGACGTGACGTGTGTCCTCTTTACCGACGCCGACTTCGGCGAACTGGAGACGGCCGCGCTCGGACCCGCCGTCGTCGAGTACGTCGACAAGGGATCGCCGGGCGCCCGCGACGAACTGGTCGACCTGCTCACGTTCAGCATCGACAACCGGAGCCAGACGTCCTATCCACTACCACCGAACGAGGAGGCCCGTCTGGCCGCTATCGAGCGGTACGTGGTCGATCCGGACGCCCTCGATGCGTCGCTCGACCGTCTCACTACCGTCGCCGCGGCGCTGTTCGACGTCGACGCGGCCACGGTCGGCTTCGTCGAGGCCCACCGAGAGCGGTTTCTCGCCTGTCACGGCACCGACGTCGACAGTCTGGACCGGGAGGACACCGTCTGTACCTACACCATCCTCGACGACGAGGTGATGGTGATTCCCGACACGCGCGAGGACCCACGGTTCGACACGAACGACTCCCTCGCGGCGGCCGACATTCGGTTTTACGCCGGCGCCCCCATCCAGACCGACGACGGGGCAGCCATCGGCGCCTTCTGTCTGTTCGACGCGGAACCCCGTTCTTTCGGCACGGAGGACCGGGAGTTGCTGTCGACGCTCGCCGACGAGGTGATGGCGAATCTGGATCTCAGACGGCGCCTGCGGGCGGCGACGGCGGAGGAGCACGATGGCGACGGCTGAGTATCGCTTCGAGGGGTTACCCCTCGACCCCGTCCGCGGCGGGACGAGCATCCTAGTGGCGGGGCCGGCACACGGCGGAACCAAGGAACTGGCCTACCGGATGCTCGCCGGTGACGACGCCGAAGGGGTCATCATCCTGACGACGAACGCGACGGCGGCCGACATCGCGGCCGAGTGTGAGACGGTCGGCATCGAAGCGACGCCCGACCGGATGGGCATCGTCGACTGTCTGGACAGCGACGAGAGCGGCGTCCCCGCTAGGGTCTTGACGGTGTCGAGCGCACAGGATCTGACGGGGATCGGGATGCGATACTCCAAGCTCTACCGGGAGTTCCACCAAGAGGGCGTCGAGGCCGTCCGAACCGGGCTATTCTCGATTTCGACCGTCCTGTCGCTGACGGAACTCCAGACTGTCTCTCGGTTCGTCCACACCCTCGTAGGACGGGTGAGCAAGGTCGACGGCCTCGGCGTCTTCCTCGTCGACCCGGCGATGCACGACGAACGCGAACTCAGGACCATCTCGCAGTTCTGTGACGGGCGAATCGACGTGCGCGAGGGGCCAGAACTCCGGGCCCAAGGGTTTCTGGGCGGCGCCGCGGAGTGGGTCCCGTTCGATCCCCTGCCGGAGTGACCTTCGGCAACCCGGAGCAGCGAGAGTCTCAGCGTTGATAGGGATCACCGAAGGTCTTAGGTTCGGGGGTGTGATTTCCGGCCGATGTCAGATGCGGGTGACGAAATTCGAGTGTTGCACGTCGACGACGACCTAGACGTGGCAGATCTGACGGCGACTGCCCTCGAACGCGCGGACGACCGGTTCGTCGTCGAGACGGTGCCCGACACGGAGACGGCACTCGGGCGTCTGGACGACGACGTGGACTGTGTCGTCTCGGAGTACGACATGCCGGATCGGACGGGCGTCGAGTTTCTGTGTCTCGTCCGCGAGCGTATCCCCGGCCTCCCGTTCGTCCTGTTTACCGACACGGGGAGCGAGTCGGTCGCCAGCGAGGCAATCTCCGCGGGGGTGACCGACTACCTCCGGAAGGACGCCCACGCCGACGGCGTCGCCATCTTGGCCAATCGGATCGAGAACGCCGTCGGTGGGCACCGCGCGGCACGGGAGCGACGGCGGCATCTGGACGCCATCGAGACGGCACAGGAGGGAATCGCCATTCTGGACGACGAGGAGTTCGTCTACGTCAACGAGGCGTACGCCTCGCTGTACGGGTACGACCCCGACGAGTTAGTCGGGGAGGGGTGGGAGCGGGTCTACCCCGACGACGAGACGGCGATGATCCACGAGGAGGTGCTTCCGACGGTCAGGGCCGAAGGGAAGTGGCACGGCGAGACCACCGGCCTCCGGGCCGACGGCAGCACGTTCGTCGAGGACCACCGCCTCGCCACGACCGACCGAGGGGAGTTGGTCTGTTCCGTCCGGGACGTGAGCGACCGGCGAGAGCGAACGCGACAGTTCGAGGCCGTCTTCGACAACACCTACACCTTCACCGGCCTCCTCGACCCCGACGGGACGGTCCGAGAGGCCAACGAGACAGCCCTAGAGTTCGGCGGCGTCGACCGCGAGGCGGTCGTGGGCAAACGGCTCTGGGAGACGTGCTGGTTCGCAGCGAGCGAGGCCGCCCGGTCGACGGTCCGCGAGGCGGTCCAGCGGGCCAGATCGGGCGCCCTGTTCCGCGACGAGGTCCGCATCCAAGGGACGGAGCGTTCGGCGATCATCGACTTCTCGATCCGCCCGATCACCGACGAGGCGGGGACGGTGACCTCGCTCGTGCCGGAGGGGCGCGAGATCACGGACCGGAAGCGACGCGAACGGGAACTGCGGCGGAGCGAGCGGCGCCTCGAAGCCGTCTTCGAGGACCCCAAGATGCTCGTCGGCGTGCTCTCTCCCGACGGCCGACTGCGCAAGGCCAACCGGACGGCGATGGAGTTGATCGACGCGGACCACGAGGAGGTGGTCGGCGAGCCGTTCTGGGAGACACCGTGGTGGCCCGGGGACAACCGTGCGGAGGTCCGAGAGTGGGTCGAACGAGCCGCCGACGGGGAGTACGTCGAGTACGAGAGCGATCACGTCAACTCTGGGCCCGAGAGGCGGAGCGTGAGCGGGACCATCCGTCCGGTCACCGACGAGGAGGGGTCGGTCGTCTCGCTCATCGTCTCGGCCCGGGAGATCACCGAGCGACGCGAACATCGGCGGGCGCTCAGGCGCCGGAACGAGCGACTCGACGAGTTCGCGAGCGTCGTCTCCCACGACCTCCGAAATCCGCTGAACGTTGCCACCGGCCACCTGTCCGTGGCACGGCGACAGGTCGAGAGCGCACACCTCGACGAGACGGCTCACGCGCTGGAGCGGATGGAGGATCTGATCGAGGACCTACTGACGCTCGCGAAGGCCGACGACCGGGTGGCCGACTTCGAGTCGGTCGACCTCGCGGCGGTCGCACGGGACTGCTGGCGGAACGTCTCGTCGCCGGGGACGACGCTCTGTGTCGAGACGGGACGGACGATCCACGCGGATCGGAGCCAACTCCAGCAACTGCTCGAGAACCTGTTTCGGAACAGCGTCGAACACGGTTCGACGAGCAGTCGGACAGGGTCCGACGACAGCGTGGAGCATGGCTCCACGGACAACCGGACAGAGTCCGGTGACAGCGTCGAACACGGTTCGACGAGCAGTCGGACAGAGTCCGACGACAGCGTGGAGCATGGCTCCACGGACAACCAGACAGAGTCCGGTGACAGCGTCGAACATGGCTCCACGGGCAGGCGGCCGGAGGCCGACGGCGGTTCGTCGACGATCACCGTCGGCGAGTTATCCGACGGCTTCTACGTCGCCGACGACGGGCCGGGCATCCCCGAGGCAGAGCGTGAACAGGTCTTCGAGAGCGGATACTCGACGGACGAGGACGGAACGGGCCTTGGACTCTCCATCGTCTCGAAGATTGCCGAGGGACACGGCTGGACGGTCGGCGTCGCCGAGAGCGAGCGTGCCGGGACGCGGATCGAAGTTGGCGGCGTCACGCGCCCGAGCGACCGCCATCCGTCGGCGTGAGATCGACCGTCCAGCGGCGCCGCGTCAGGTGCGTTTGCCGATCTCCTCGCGCAACGCGTCGCTGACGACTTCGCCGTCGGCCTTGCCGCGGAGCGCGCCCATACACTCGCCCATGAGCGCCGAGAAGGCGCCCATGCCCTCCTGCTCGACTTGGTCGGCGTTGCGCTCGACGACGTCGGCGACGGCGTCGCGCACCTCGTCCTCGGAGACGCCGGCGAGACCCGCCGCCTCGACGGCCGCCTCGGGGTCGAGGTCGGGGTCGTCGGCGAGCGTTTCGAGTACCTCGTCGACGCCCTCTTTGGCCAAGTCATCGTCCGCGACCAGCCGGAGAGTCCCGAGCAGATGCTCGTCGGCGAGACGGTCGACCGCCACGCCGTCGCGGCGGAGTTCCGTCAGGGTGCTCTCCAACACCCCGGCGGCGAAGGTGGGGTCGACGCCTGCGTCCACCGCTCGCTCGAACAGTGGCATACGTCGGCCGTACGCCACCTGCTCGGCCAAGCCGGCGTCGAGACCGTACTCGCTCCGATACCGCTCGACCGTCTCGGTCAGCAGTTCCGGCCGCTCGACGTCGCTCGGGTCGGGTTCGACCGGCGGCACGTCCGTCTCGGGGTACATCCGCGCCGCACCGGGCAGAGGGCGGAGATAGCGGGTCGTCCCCTCGTCGGTGGCGTCGCGGGTCTCCTCCGGGACGCCCTCGATGCCCGTCTGGGCGCGTTCGGCGACGGCGTCGATGGCCAACTCGGCGGTCTCGGGGTCGTCGGCGACGATGGCGACGGCGTCCTCGGGACCGGCGCCGACGGCCTCACGGAGGGCGCCGACCTCCGCCTCGGTGACGCCGTAGGCGGGGAGTTCGTCGGTGTGGAAGATTCCGCCCGCGCCGTGGCGCTTGGCGTGATCGGAGAGTTCGGTCCCGAACCGACGGTCGGGCTGGAGTTCGCGGCCGACGAGGCCGTCGAAGCCGTAGAGCGGGACGGCCTGCACCCGACCACCGTCGTCGAGTGCCCCACGGATCACGCCGCTGTCGGTGTCGGCGAAGACGTCCGTCACGTCCTGTGGGCCGCCGACCCCGGCGTCACGCTCGGCGAGTTCGTCGGCGACGTTTAGGAGTTCGACCTGCCGGCGAACCTCCAAGCGGACGATCTCGTCGATCTGGTCGAGGGCTTGGACACCCTTGATCTCGACGCGAGCGCCGTCGGCGATGGAGACGTTCACGTCCTGACGGATGGTGCCGAGGCCGCGCTTGACGGCGCCGGTCGAGCGAAGGAGCATGCCGATCCGCTCGGCCGCCTCGCGGGCCTGTTCGGGCGTGCCGATGTCCGGACGGGTGCCGATCTCGACCAGCGGGATGCCGAGTCGGTCGAGACTGTAGCGGACGCCCGCGTCGGTCTCCGCGACGCGCCCGGCGCTCTCCTCTTCGAGCAAGAGGTCTTCGACGCCGACGGGTCCGGCGTCGGTCTCGATCTGTCCGTCTTGGCCGATCAGCGCGCTCCGCTGGAAGCCGGAGGTGTTCGACCCGTCGACGACGATCTTTCGCATGACGTGGGCCTGATCGACGACCGTCATATCGAGGAGGTCGGCGATCTGGAGAGCCACGTCCAAGGCCTCGTCGTCGACCCGACCCGGCGGTTCGTCGTCCTCCTCGACGAGACAGGTGGTGTCGAAGGCCAGATACTCGAACTCGCGGTCGACGCGACTCTCCTCGACCGCGGCCTCGTCGAGTTCGCCGAGTTCGCTCGTCGTCGGGTGGAGATACCGGGAGAACGTCCGAACCGCGTTCTCGGGTTCCCGACGCTCGGTCGGGCACGCGCAGAACAGTTTCGTCGCGGTGTCGAGTTGCTGGTGGATCTCCAGCCCCGCGACCAGCCCGAGCGCCTCGTAATCGTACTCGCTCATCGTCGGTATCTCTACCCGGCGAGCCTAAAAGCGTTCAGTCTGCGAGCCGCTGCCCCACCGGCCGCGTCGCGTTCGGATCGGTGGGTGTCGACAACGGACGAAAACGTGTACGTCAGCTCCCGAAAATGCAGATACTAAGGAATCTTTATTTGATCGCGAACGGCGTTTGTAGGTGGTGAAAAAATGTCTGAAGACGTAGAACTCCGACGTACGCAGCTTGCGACGCCGGCGAGCGACCCGGACTTCATGGAGAGCGCCGCAGGGAGCGACGCCGACGAGGTCTTCCTCGACCTCGAGGACTCCGTGGCGCCGAACGCGAAGGCCGAGGCCCGAGAACCGCTCATCGAGGCCGCCCAAGAACACGACTGGTCGGACAAGATCCTCTCGTACCGGATGAACGGGATCGACACCAAGTGGTGGTACGACGACATCATCGAGGTCGTCGGCCGGGCGGGCGAGTACATCGACGACATCATCGTCCCGAAGGTCGCCGGCCCGAGCGACATCCACACCGTCGAGAACCTCCTCACGCAGGTCGAGGAGAACAACGGGCTGGAAGTTGGAGGGATCGGGCTGGAACCCCAGATCGAGGACGGCGAGGGGATCCACAACGTCCACGACATCGCCCACGCCTCCGACCGTCTCAGCTCCATCATCTTCGGCCCCGGCGACTACTCGGCCGCGATGGGGACGCCCGGACTCGACATCGGGCAGTTCCCGGAGTACCCCGGTCACTACTGGCACCACGCGCTCTCGGAGTGTAACTCCGCCGCGAAGAGCGCCGGTCTGCCGTGTATGGACGGTCCGTACGCCGACATCGACGACCCCGAGGGCTTCCGTGAATCGGCCAGCAACGCCAACATGATCGGCTGCGACGGCAAGTGGGCCATCCACCCGAGTCAGATCGAGATCGGCAACGAAGTGTTTGCCCCCGATCCGGACGTCGCCGAACGCGCCGAGCGCATCGTCGACGCCTACGCCGAGGCGATGGATGAGGGCAAGGGCGCCGTCTCCGTCGACGGCCAGATGGTCGACGAAGCCACCAACAAGATGGCACAGGAGATCGTCGCCAAGGCCCGCGCCGCCGACATGCTCTAGATCGGCGTCGACCCCCGAATCCCGCTATTCTTTCGCGTCCACCGGACAGCCACGGATCTCGCCGCCGCGCATCCCCTCGGCGAGCCAGTGGATCGAGAGCACCAGCGCCGCGAGCGCGAGGATCGAAAACTCTAGGCCGTCGAGTGGCAGGAGCGTCACCAGCCCCGCAGCGCCGAACAGCGACAGGAGGCCGGCGATCACGGCCGAGCCACAGGCCGCACACCCTGCCCCGAGAGTGCCGAGGACGACCCCGAGTAGGCTTCCACCACCGCTCTCCGCCGAGAGTCGATGTTCGCGGACGTGGTAGGTCACGAGGGCGACGTCGACACCGACGAGGGCGGCGACCACCACGACGACCGCTCCCGTCACCGGCCCGTAGGAGGTTCCGACGAATGGAAACAGTTCGGTGAGGATCACGACCGGCACCCGTCCGACGAAGACGTCGCGTACGGCCGCGACGTTCTGTGAGAGGACGAACCCGACGAGGGCGACGCCGGCCGCGGCGAGGGCGACGCCGGCGTAGACGGGACCGCCGAGCACGAGCCGTGCCGTCCGGCTCATCAGCCGCCAGTCGTCGGCGTGGAGCGGCAGACGGAGCGCCACGCTCAGGGCTCCAGTGCGCCGGTCACGAAGTCGAAGCTGACCGAACCGGTGGCGCGTGTCCGGTACTCTCCGTCCCGGAAGAGAAAGACTGTGGGCGTCCCGTCCACGTCGGCTGCCTCGCTCGCGTCGAGATCCGTCTGGACGGCGTCGGCGTGGGCCTCACGTTCGGCGTCGGCGACGACGCCCGCGGCGTCTACGTCGGTCTCGGCGGCGAGAAACGATTCTGTCCGGTCGAGGACGTTGTCGCGGTCGAACGTGTCCTGCCGGTCGAAGTAGTGGGCGGCGAGCGTCCAGAACGCGTCGGCGTCGCGGGCGAAGGTCGCTTCGAGGGCGTAGGTCGCGGGACCGCCCCACGGGTAGACGACCGGGATGGTGCGGGCGACGAAGGTTGCCTCCCCGGGGTCGACGAGTTCGGTACGGATCTGCGGGACCGTGTTTCGTTCGAAGGCGGCACACCGGGGACAGGAGGGATCCTCGAAGGCGACGATGGTGGCGGGTGCGAGCCCGGGCTCGGGGCCGAGACGAGGTTGGGTGCTTAGGTCCGTCCCGACCGGGTGGGTAGAGAGCGAGCGAGCGCCGTCACCGTCACCGCCGCCACCCAAGCAGCCGGCGCCGAAGAGCGAGAGTCCCGCTGTAAGGGCACCACGCCGCGTGAGTCGCCTCGGCCCCGAGCCGTCGTTCATGAACTGACGAATCGGCCGGGTGGAAAAGACGTTTCGCCGGGTGTGAGCGGCGGGCGCACGACCCGTTAGTCGAGCGATTCGACGAGTTCGACGACGTGACCGTCCGGGTCCTCGATGAAGGCGGTACGCGCGCCAGCGGCGGGCTGATCGCCCGGCTCCTCGACGACGCCGTAGTGATCGACCGTCTCGAACACCTCGTCTACGTCGTCGACACCGAGCGCGAGGTGGTCCCAAGCGGTCCCCGCCTCGAAGGTCGTCTCGCCGTCGGTTTCGGAGAGTTGAAGCTCGACCCCGTCGGGGTCGGCGACGTAGCGGTTCTCCGTCTCGCCGTCGGGCGTCTCGAAGGACCACGACTCCTCGAAGCCGAACTGCTCGTAGAACTCGATGGACTCGTCCGCGTCGGCGACGTTCAGACAGACGTGAATCAGGTTCATCCCGTGTGTGGGACGCCCCGCCGCGGACAAAAAGATGGCTGAACGCGCCGGCCCGCGCGGGTGTCGGGCCACGCGCCCCGCGTGACGACAGTCGAAGGCGGAGCGACCCGAGACACAAAGCTACTGGATGTTTACTATCGCACCAACATCCACTAGCTATGTCGCACTCTTTTTGTCTAAAGCGACCGAATCTGATCTTATATCCGAGATAAGAGAAAGATTTACCAGCTTGTGGTCGGCGGTTGCTACTGATCACCGTGACCGAACACGAGCTGACGGAGACGCGACAGGACGGCTTTCAGTACACGGTCGGGCCGTACGCCGACCCGGTGTTGGAGGTCGACCCGGGCGATACGGTCGCCGTCGAGACCGAGGACGCCTTCGGCGGGGCCATCGAGACGGAGGACGACCTCCCGAGCGAGGTTCTCGGGGACTATCTTAATCCACAGAACGGACCGATCTACGTCGCGGGCGCCACGCCGGGTGACGCGCTGGCGATCACCATCGAGAGCATCGAGCCACGCGGCCCACAGCCCCGTGGAACGACCTGTACGGTGCCGGAGTTCGGCGGCCTCTCGGCGACCGACCGGACGGCGATGCTCCACGATCCGCTGCCGGAGGTCGTCAAGAAACTGGAGGTCACCACCGAGGGGACCGTGTGGGACGAGACCACGACGATCCCCTACGAACCGTTCGTCGGCACCATCAGCACGGCCCCGGAGATCGACTCGGTGAACGCGCTGACGCCGTTCAAACACGGGGGTAACATGGATCTCCCGGACGTACGACCGGGGAACACGATCTATCTGCCCGTCGAGGTCGAGGGTGGATACGTCTACCTCGGCGACTGCCACGCCGCCCAAGGCGATGGCGAACTCTGTGGCGTCGCCATCGAACACCCCACGACGACCACGATCACGGTCGATCTAGTCCAAGACTGGGAACTGGAGTGGCCACGGCTCGAATCCGACGACTTCATCATGAGCATCGGGAGCGTCCGTCCCATGGAGGACGCCGCCCGCGCCGCGTACGCGGATCTGGTGGCGTGGCTGGCCGACGACTACGGGTTCGACGAGATGGAGGCGTATCTCCTCTTGACACAGGTCGGACACGTCCGCCTCGGCAACATGGTCGATCCGAACTACACCATCGGCGCCGGCATAGACAAGTCGTATCTGTAAGCGACGAACGGCTTCGTCACCCCCCGCCGAGCGGAGTGTCGACTCGGCAGATCGTGCGTGATCGCTCGTGAGAGATTCTACCGATCCCGGCAGCTATTCACGGGAACGTTCATGTAGAATAGAAGACGGCGAGAAGGTGCTCTACCGCCGTAGCGTAGGAGTTATACAGGCTCAGTTCGGTGTGGGACGCATGGCCATTGATGAACGATCAACGGGATTAGACGCTTCGGCGGATTCGCTGGGGCACGAACACCCCGACGCCGAGGAGTATCGGGCACTGGCCGAAGACCTCCGTGAGGGAGTGCAGGGGGACGTCTCCTTCGACGAGTACGCGCAGGTACTCTACGCGACCGACGGAAGCATCTACCAAGCACAGCCCGCGGGGGTCGTGTTGCCGAAGACGGTCGACGACGTGCAACACACCGTGGCGACGGCCGCCGAACACGGCGTGCCGATCCTGCCGCGCGGGACAGGGTCCTCGCTCGGCGGCCAGACGGTCGGTCCGGGCTGTGTCGTCGTCGACTTCACGCGATATATGGACGATATCGTCGGCGTCGATCCGGACGGCCAGCGGGCGGTCGTCCAGCCTGGCGTCGTACAGGACCACCTCGACAAGCAACTGGAAGATCACGGCCTGAAGTTCGCCCCCGATCCGGCGTCCTCGAACCGCTCGACGGTCGTCGGCGGCATCGGTAACAACTCCACCGGTGCACACTCGGTGCGCTACGGGATCACCGACGCCTACACCGAGGAACTCGACGTGGTGCTCGCCGACGGGTCGCTGATCCACACCGAGGAGGTCGTCCTCGACAGTGACGAGTGGGAGGCGAAGGTCTCGGGTGACGGGCTGGAAGCCCAGATTTACGAGACGACTCGCCGTCTCGTCGAGGAACACGAGGCGGAGATCGACGAGAAGTACCCCGACCTCAAGCGCTCGGTTTCGGGGTACAACCTCCAGAAGGTCATCTACGAGAACGACGCGGGAGAGGAGGTCATCAACCTCTCGAAGCTCTTCGTGGGCGCGGAGGGGACCCTCGGTGTCATCGTCGAGGCCGAGGTGTCGCTGGTCACGCTCCCCGAGGAGACGGCGCTCGTCCTCTACTGCTTCGACGACCTAGTGGAGACGATGCAGGCCGTCCCCGAGGCGCTCAACTTCGACGTCGGCGCCGTGGAACTCATGGACGACGAGGTGTTCCAACTCGCCGCGGACTCGACGGAGTACGCCCAGTACGTCGAGATGATCCCCGAGGGGACGAAGGCGGCGCTGATGCTGGAGTTCGACTCGGAACTCGTCGACGACTTCGAGGCGGCCATCGCCGAGACGAACGACTACTTCGTCGAGAACGGCGACGCCTTCCACGCCATCGAAGCCTACACCGACGAGGACCAAGCCGACATCTGGAAGCTTCGGAAAGCCGCGATCCCTCTGCTCATGGGGATGAAAGGCGACCCCAAGCCGTACCCGTTTATCGAGGACGCGACGGTGCCGCCCGAGGAACTGTCCGAATACGTCTTCGAGTTCGAGGAGGTGCTGGAGGATCACGGCACCTCCGCGGCCTACTTCGCCCACGCCGGGAGCGGGACGCTCCACATCCGCCCGATCCTCAACCTCAAGGACGACGGCGGGATCCAGAAGATGCACTCGATCACCGAGGACGTCACCGACCTCGTGCTCGAACATTACGGATCGTTCTCCGGCGAGCACGGCGACGGGATGGCGCGGACGGAGTTCAACCCCAAGATGTACGGCGACGAACTCTGGACCGCGTTCAAGGAGCTGAAGACGGCGTTCGACCCCGACTGGCACATGCATCCGGGCAACGTGGTCTACCGCGACGGCCCCGAGGACATCGGCCCCGACTCCGAGCGTGGCGTCGGCGCCGACATGCGGGAGAACCTGCGCTACGGCGTCGACTACCAGTCGGTGGAACCGCAGACGGCACTCGATTTCGAGGACGAGGGCGGCTTCTCGCACCTCGTCGAACTCTGTAACGGCTGTGGGACCTGCCGGCAGACGGACTCGGAAGTGATGTGCCCGACGTACCGGGCCAGCGAGGAGGAGATCCAGACTACCCGCGGCCGCGCGAACATGCTTCGAGCGGCGATCAGCGGCGAACTCGACGAGGACGAAATCTACTCCGACCGCTTCCAAGAGGAGGTCATGGACCTCTGTGTCGGCTGTAAGGGCTGTAAGAGCGACTGCCCGACCGGCGTCGACATGGCGAAGCTGAAAACCGAGGTCAAACACCAGTACCACCAAGAGGAGGGTATCAGCCTGCGCGAGCGGGTGTTCGCCAACATCGACACGCTGTCGAAGGTCGGCTCGATGCTCGCCCCCATCTCGAACGTCGCCCCCAAGATTCCGGGCGCGCGCAAGGTGATGGAGGAGGCAATCGGCATCTCGCAGGAGCGTGAACTGCCGACCTTCGCGAGCGAGAGCCTCGAAGCTTGGTTCGAGCGACGCGGCCGCTGTCAGGTGGCCCCGAGCGACGCGGAAGACCAAGTGTTGCTCTTCCCCGACACCTACACGAACTACATCTACCCCGACGCGGGGAAGGCGGCAATCGAGGTGCTGGAAGCGGCTAACGTCTTCGTTCGCATCCCCGACGACGTGGCCCCCTCGGGTCGTGCGGCCTTCTCCTCGGGTATGCTCGACCTCTGCCGCGAGCGCGCCGAGGAGAACGTCTCCGCGCTCCGGGAGGCCGTCGACGACGGCTGGTCGGTCGTGTTCATCGAGCCCTCGGACGCGGTCATGTTCCAAGACGAGTACCGTGACCTGCTCTCGGGGTCGGCCGTCGAAACTGTCGCCGACGCCGCCTACGGGATCATGGAGTACGCCGACGTGACCGGCCTGCCCGAGACGGTCGAGTTCGCTACGCCCCGGGAGTCGCTGTCGTACCACGGCCACTGCAACCAGAAGGCGACGAACAAGGACCACCACGCCCTCGGCGTTCTGCAGGGTGCGGGCTACGACGTCGACCCGCTCGACACGACCTGCTGTGGGATGGCCGGCTCCTTCGGCTACCACGAGGAGCATTACGACATCTCGCAGGCCATCGGGAACCTGCTGTTCGAGGAAGTCGAGGAGAGTCCGGGCGATCAGGTGACCGCTCCCGGTGCCTCGTGTCGCTCCCAACTCGGCGACGAGTACGACGACCATCCGCCACACCCGGTCGAGAAACTCTTCGACGCGCTGTGACGAGCGAGGGGACGTTCACCGTCGTGATCGACGGTCGGGTGGTCGAGGCCGCGTGAGCCGACGAGAGCCCCGAGACCCGCCGGGCGCTGGCCACCGCCTTCCCGCTCGAAGGCGAGGCCGCCCGTTGGGGCGACGAGCTCTACTTCCGCGTGCCGGTCGACGTCGGTCCCGAGGATCCGCGGACGGCGGTCGCCCCCGGCACGATTGCCTACTGGCCGCAGGGATCGGCACTCTGTCTGTTCTGGGGGCCGACCCCAGCGAGTACGGACGCGATGCCACGGGCCGCGTCGCCGGTGACGGTCGTTGCTCACCTCGAGGACATCGGACCCCTGTCTGACCTCCCGAGCGGTGCCGGAGCGACGGTTCGCGTCGCCGACGACTGACAGGAATCCGATCACCGACCGTCCGTCGCTTTCTATCCGGAGAGCCGTTCACGTCCCGCTTAGTCACATCTCCGCGCGGATATCGGACGGTAGATATTGCGACGTTGTCATGCATCGATGATTATTTATGATATGACAATCCTGAATAACATGGATCGCACAGACGATGGTAGCATGACCCACGAAGTATGATCCCATCCAACTAGGGGAGACAATGACAGATACCCACGACGAAAACCGAGTCGAAACCGACGGTGGTCTGACAGAAGACGACATCCACACGACCGCCGAAGTCGGTGAGCAGTATCGTGCAACGGTGTATCGAGACGTCGACTACGACGCACTCGAGGTCGCACCCGAAACGAGCGAGTACCCGGCGACCGACGGCAAATGGGGATTCCGGAAATACGACATGCCGAAGGTCCCGAAGGTGTCCCACCTCGTCGGTCCGAGCGCCATCATGCTCGGCGCGTCGCTCGGGAGCGGGGAGACGATGTTCTGGCCGACGCTCGTCGCTCAGAACGGCTGGGGCCTGTACTGGGCCTTCTGGGTGGGCGTAATTACCCAGTTCTTCATCAACACAGAGATTCAGCGCTGGACCATCGCCACGGGGGAGAGCATCTTCCGGGCGTTCGACCGGATGAACAGCTTCTGGCCGTGGTTCTTCCTCGTGGCCGGATTCTTCCACGTCGGATGGCCCGGCTGGGCGGCCGGTGCATCGGAAGTGTTCGCCGTCTGGACCGGGATCGTTCCCCGCGACAACTGGGCGATCATCGGCGTCGCAACGATGGTCGTCATCTGGCTCAGCTATCAGGCCGGGCCGATCCTATACAACGCCATCGAGAAGGCACAACTGGTGATGATGTTCCTCGCCATCTTCGGCGCGGTGATCCTAGCGTTCGTCGCCGGTTCTATCGGCCAGTTCGCTAGCGTCCCGGGCGGCGCCGTCAACTTCGGCGCACTCCCGCAGAACATGGACATCGCCACCTTCCTCGGCGGCCTCGCGTACGCGGGCGCCGGCGGATATATCAACCTCGCACAGGGCATCTGGGCCCGTGAGAAGGGGTACGGCATGGGTACCTACCAAGGCCGGGTGAAAAACCCCCTTCGCGGTGCCGACCCCGAGGAAGTCCACGGCGGCTTCACCTTCGAACCGACGAAAAAGAACCTCCTCCGCTGGAAGCAGTGGTGGAAGGTCACTCAGCAGGAGCACTTCCTCACCTTCGTCGTCGGTCTGCTCGTCGTGGCGACGGTCGCGATGACCATCTCCGCCGAGTACGCGTCCGGGACCGAGGTGGGCGCGATCAACATGTGGCTGGACGTCATCATCCCGCAACTCGGCGGCGTCCAGCAACAGTTGATGTACGTCGTCATCTTCATCGCCCTGTTTAGCACCCAGTACGCCATCTTCGAGGCGTTCGTGCGCAACAGCGTCGACATCATCTTCGAGGGGTACGGTCGCGGTGCTGGCTGGGACCTCTCGCGGGTCTTCCTCGGCCTGATGACGCTGTTTACCCTCTGGGGCATCCTCATCATCGTCGCGCAGTTCCAGCAGCCGTGGATCCTGCTGGTCATCGGTGCCGCCATCGCCGGCGCGATGATGTGGCCGTACAACGCGCTGGTGACCATCCTGAACTCGACGCGACTGCCCGAACACACCCAGCCCGGCTGGGGCCGCATCCTAGCGATGTGGTGGGCGACCGGCTTCTTCGGGTACTTCACCGTGTTGCTCATCGGTGGCGTGCTCACCTCGCCGCAGTCCTACGGGCTGAACTTCCCGGCGTTCGAGACGACGGTCGGCATCGTCGGGAGCGGCCCGGCCGGCTACGCGCTGTGGGTGTTCGCGCTCGTCGTGCAGGTCTACACGATGTATCGCTCCGCGACCGGGAAGATGAGCGCCTCCGGGACCGTCGAGGGCTCGGAGGACGCACGCGGCTTCCTCTCGTAACGCGTCGCTCGACCGACCACCCGTTTTTTATTTATCGTCGTCGTCAAGTGAGACCATGGCATCCCAGACACAGTCACCGGACCGTCCGTTCGGGACCCTATTGCGGTTGCTGGTCACCTATCGCCTGTTCATCTATCTCGGTGGACTGATCGCCATCGGCATCCCCCTTCTCCTCCAGCGAGCCTACAGCACGGAACTCTCGCCGGGCGCTCGCACCGCCATCGTCGCCGTGAGCCTCGGGCTGATGATCGTGACGTACGTCGGCGAGCGTCGGGTGGGACACGACCACGTCGACGCCACCGGCGAGTCCACGGAGACGTACTCGCTGCGGCTGCGGGCGTCTATCGCGACGGCCGTCGTCGGGCTGGCAATCGGCATCTACGTCGCCATGGAGGTCAACCTCCTCACCGGGAGCTTCTTTGTGATCGGTGCGTTCCTCTTCGCGTACATGGGTTACCGCACCGAACTGGGGGACGCGAATGGCGTCTGAGGCCGGAGCGGAGACCGACGCCGCCGAGTCTGACCTCGGGGTCGACCTCGACGAGTTCGAGGACCTCCCCACGACCGACATCGAAGTCGAACTCCACGTCCACTTCGGGATGGCCGGATCCTTCCCGCTGCGGATGGCCGACATCTTCTTCGCGAGCGACGGACTGCACCTCGCCGAGTACAGCTACATCACGCCTATGTTCGGACTGGGAACGAAAAAACACCGCCGCGAGGCAAGCGCGATGCAGGACGTCTACGACGTCCACGGCCTCGACGAGGTGTTGTTGCAGGCGGACACCGTCTACTGGCTCGGCTACGAGGGAATCGACCGCGTGCGGCTCCACCGCGGTGGCCGCTTCGGTCGGCCGAAGCTCACCGTCTACCCGGCCGACGAGACGGAGCGATCCCACGCCTACCGACTCCACGAGAACGACGACACGGAGGCCCTCGCCGCCGAGTTGCGCGAGGTGGCCGACGGGCGGCCCTTCGACGTGGTCGTCGAGTCGGGGTGGGGGTTCGCTCCCCGGGAGAACGTCACGCGATTCTTCAGTTAGGCGACGACGCCTCCCGCCCGCGGAGCCAAGCGTGGCCCGCGGCGGCGGTGCCGACGCCGACGACGTAGAGCGCGATCAGGACCACGGAGAGCGCCGCCCGTCCGACGCCACCGGTCCGATCACGGCGATCCGCCAGCGAGCCGCAGGCGTCGACCAACCGGCGGACGACACGAGTCGGTGCCGCGTCGGGGTGCCGGTCCAGCGTCGCGGCGATGGGTGGACTCACCGCCTCGTACACGCGGAGCAACGCCCGCCCCGAGCGGGTCGGGGCCATCACGTCGGCCCGGAAGCCGCGCAGCGACTCGAGAGTAGGCCCTTCGCCCGCGGTGGCGGTCGTGATAAAGCAGTTGGAGTGGTGTTGTGTGATCTCCGCGCGGTGGAGGTCGTCTTTCCGGTACCGTGTCGTCTCGGCGGGTGGGAAATCCGGGTCGGCACAGATGAGATACTCCGTCTCGGTGTGTCGGAGGAAGACCTTGTCGTGGTCGAACTCCTTGCCGGCCGCGGTCACGACGCGGACGTGTTTCTCTCGTCCGTCGCCGACGCCGCGCTCCGACAGATCGTCGCTTCCCTCGGCCGGCGTGTCCGCCCCGTCGTCGGTGCTCATAGGGACACACGAACGGGCACCGTAATGAGCGTTGTCCGATATCCGGTCGGCGCGTTTTTGTCGGTCGGCGCCCAACAGTTGGCGTGTCGCCTCCGATCACCGTCCTCTTGAGCTCTCTCCTCTTTCGGACGATCATCGTCGGTGCCGTCCTCTTGGTCGTGAAGTTCGTCTACGAGGGAGTGTACATGCAGGCGGGGATGCTACTGCTCGCGCTCTCCTTTTTCGCGTACCTCTCCTTTACCGAAGCTCGGATGCTGGAGTGAGCTACAGGTAGCCGTTCTCGACCAGCAACTCACCGTTCAGGAGGCTGGCGCCGGCGGCGCCGCGGACGGTGTTGTGAGCGAGGCAGTTGAACTTGATGCCGTGGTCGGTGGACTGGACGCCGCCGACGCAGATCTGCATCCCTTGGCCGCGGGTTCGGTCCATCCGGGGCTGGGGTCGCTCGGGGTCGTCGAAGACGTGGATGAGCTGGTTCGGCGCGCTCGGCAGGTCGATACCGGGGAACTCCCGCATCGCGTCCTCGATTTCGTCCACGTCCGGGTCGGCTTCGAGGTCGACGAAGGCGTTCTCTAGGTGGCCGTCGAGCGTAGGGATACGGTTACACGAGGCCGCGACGTCCATGTCGTGCCACGTGACCTCCGCGCCGTCGAAGTCGCCGAGCAGTTTCCGGCTCTCGGTCTCCATCTTGTCCTCCTCGCCGCCGATGTGGGGGACGGCGTTGTCGATGATCTCCATGGAGGTGACCCCGGAGTAGCCGGCGCCGGAGACGGCCTGCAACGTGGCGACGTCCACGCGTTCGATGCCGAACGCATCGAGCGCCGCGAGCGGCGGGATCATCGTGATCGTCGAGCAGTTCGGGTTCTTGACGAGGGCGCCGTCCCACCCGCGTTCGTCGCGTTGCACCTCGATCAGGTCGAGGTGTCCGGGGTTGATCTCCGGAATCGTCAGCGGCACGTCCTCGGCTAGTCGGTCGTTCGAGGAGTTCGAGGAGATGACGTAGCCGTCGCGCGCGAAGTCCTCTTCGATGTCGACGGCGACGCTAGAGGGAAGCGAGGAGAAAAGCAGGTCGACGTCGTCGGGGACTGCCGCCGGCGTCGTCTCCCGGACGGTCATCTCGGCCACGTCGACAGGGATGGGAGCGTCGACTCGCCACTTCGCCGCCTCCCGGTACGGTTTGCCTGCGCTGTCCTCGCTGGCGGTGAGCGCCGCGAGTTCGAACGTCGGATGGCCGTCGAGTAGCTGGATGAACCGCTGTCCCACCGCACCGGTCGCACCGAGGATGCCGACTCGTACTGACATACGAGTCCATGCGTCTCACTCGCATAAGGCCGTTTGGATTCGGCGCCGGCGACGGGATACACCGGAGCGACCGAACGGTCAGTTTTTGGAGCATATGAGTCGAGAATCCGACGGGTGACGGATCGATACCCGCGTTCGATTTCGGATCGAAACCAGCGGCAAGGAGACGGGTCCGGCCGCGCGTCCGCCGACCCCACCGATACACTAACGGGGGAATCGCCTGAAAGGGGGGATATGTTCCGCAAAGTCCTCGTCGCCAACCGGGGCGAAATCGCGGTGCGCGTGATGCGTGCCTGCGAGGAGTTGGGGGTCCGGACGGTCGCCGTCTACAGCGAGGCGGACAAACACGCCGGTCACGTTCGCTACGCCGACGAGGCGTACAACGTCGGGCCGGCCCGGGCGGCGGACTCGTATCTCGACCAAGCCGCGGTGCTCGAAGCGGCCCGGAAGGCCGACGCCGACGCCATCCACCCGGGGTACGGATTCATGGCCGAGAACGCGTCGTTCGCCGCCCGCGTCGAGGACAGCGAGTGTACGTGGATCGGCCCGCCGTCGACGGCGATGGAGCAGTTAGGCGAGAAGACGAAAGCCCGGCGCGCGATGGATGACGCGGGCGTCCCGGTCGTCCCGGGGACGACCGACCCCATCGACAACCCCGAGGAGGTGGCTGCCTTCGCCGAGGAACACGGCTACCCGGTGGCGATAAAGGCCGAGGGCGGCGGCGGCGGCCGTGGTATGAAGATCGTCGACGGCCCCGACGAGATCGAAGCGCAGTTCGACGCCGCCAAACGCGAAGGGGAGGCCTACTTCGACAACGACTCAATCTACCTCGAACGCTACCTCGACGCACCCCGACACATCGAGGTACAGATCGTCGCCGACCACCACGACAACGTTCGCCACCTCGGCGAGCGGGACTGCTCGCTCCAGCGGCGCCACCAGAAGGTTGTCGAGGAGGGGCCCAGCCCGGCGCTCTCCGACGACCTGCGCGAGCGGATCGGCGAGGCGGCGCGCCGAGGCATCGCCGAGACCAACTACACGAACGCCGGCACCGTCGAGTTTCTCGTCGCCGACGGCGACTTTTACTTCCTCGAAGTCAACACGCGGATTCAGGTCGAACACCCCGTCACCGAGGCGATCACGGGCATCGACATCGTCAAGGAACAGCTCCGGGTCGCCGCGGGCGAGGAGATCGGATTCGCCCAAGAGGACGTCGAAATCGACGGCCACGCCATCGAGTTTCGCATCAACGCCGAGAACGCCGCCAACGACTTCGCGCCCGCGACCGGCCGCCTCGACACCTACGACCCCGCGGGCGGGATCGGCGTCCGCGTCGACGACGCCGTCCGGCAGGGCGACGAGATCGGCGGCGACTACGACTCGCTGATCGCGAAACTGATCGTCCACGCGGGCGACCGCGAGGAGTGTCTCGCGCGCTCGGAGCGTGCGCTCCGGGAGTTCGACGTCGAGGGGCTTCACACCGTCATTCCCTTCCACCGGCTGATGGTGACCGACGAACGGTTCACCGGGGGGACGCACACGACGAACTACCTCGACGAGGAACTCGACCCCGCGCGGATCGACCGCGCGGTCGAACGCTGGGGCCCCGACACAGAGGAGGGCGACGAGGGCGACGAAGACGAGACGGTGACCGAACGCGAGTTCACCGTCGAGGTCAACGGCAAGCGCTTCGAGGTAAATCTCGAAGAGCGGGGGGCGCCGCCGATCCCGACCGATGCCGGGAGTGAGACTGGCGGCGGGGGGATGGAGCGCCCGGACGCCGCCGAGGACGCCGGAGGCGGGGACGCGGCCGCCGGCGACGGCGAGCGTATCGAGGCCGAGATGCAGGGGACGATCCTCGCCGTCGAGGTCGACGCCGGCGACGAGGTGGCGGCCGGCGACGTGGTGCTCGTCCTCGAAGCGATGAAGATGGAAAACGACGTTGTCGCCGAGAGCGGCGGCACGGTGGCCGAGGTCCTCGTCGAGGAAGGCGAGAGCGTGGACATGGGCGACCCGCTGGTCGTCCTCGAATGAGCGGCGAACGGGACACTCGGCGGCGACTCCTCGACGAACTCGCGGCTGCGACGGGGCCGATATCGGGACCGACGCTCGCGGACCGCCTCGGCGTCTCGCGGGCGGCAGTCTGGAAACAGATCGAGGCGCTTCGCGAGGCGGGGTTCGAGGTGGCGAGCGGCACCGACGGCTACGTCGTTCGGTCGGTCCCCGACTACGGCGCCGACGCCATCGCCTACGGCATGGAGGCGCCTTACGCCGTCGAGTTCCACGACCGCCTCCCGAGCACGAACGACCGAGCTCGCGAACTCGCCGCCGCGGAGGCGAGCGACCGCCTAGTCGTCGCGGGCGAACAGACCGGCGGTCGGGGACGGCTCGACCGCACGTGGAACTCGCCGCCGGGCGGTGTCTACGCGAGCCTCCTCCTCGACCCCGACCGACCGACGGCTCACGCGCCCGTCTTCACGCTCGCGGCGGCCGTAGCCGTGACCCGCGCCTGTCGAGAGGCAGGCGTCGACGCCGTCATCAAGTGGCCGAACGACGTGTTGCTCGCCGGAGCGGAGCGAAAGCTGGCGGGCGTGTTAACCGAGATGGAGGGCGAGGCCGACCGCATCGCTTGGCTGATCGTCGGGATCGGCGCGAACGTCGACGTGGCTGGGACGGCTCTGCCAGAGGGGGCGACGAGCGTCCGCGCCGCGGGCGGCGACGCCGACCGCCGGCGGTTCTGCCAGCGGGTCGTCGAGACGTTCCACGGCCTCGACCCCGACGCCGTGCTCTCGGCGTGGCGCGAACACGCCGTCACGCTCGGACGGATGGTTCGCGTCGAGACACCCGGCGGGACCGTCGAGGGCGAGGCCGTCGATATCGAGTTCCCGGGGGCGCTGGTCGTCCGAACCGACGACGGCGAGCGTATCGTCCACGCGGGCGACTGTGAGCATCTGCGGCCGGCCTAGTTCTCCACGGGGACGGTCGTCACGGGCACCGACGAGGCGCGGATGACTCCCTCGGCGACGCTCCCGAGGAGAAGGCGGTCGATGCCACCGCGCCCGTGGGTGCCCATCACCACGAGGTCGCAGTCGTTCGCCTCGGCGTACCGGACGATCTCTCGGCTCGGTTTGCCCTCGACGACCGCCGTCTGGACGGGGACCGTCGGCTCGTCCGTTTCGGAGCGTTCGACGGCAATCTCCCGGACTCGCGTCACGGCCGCCTCGGCATCCTCCCGGAGCAGGCTGTCGACGCTCTCCCACGAGGACTCCATCCCCAGCCCCGCGTAGGCGTCGGAATTGAGCACGTACAGCCCGTGTACGGTCGCGTCGTGGATCTCTGCCACCGCTATCGCGTGCCCGATGGCTCGCTCGACGCCGTCCGACCCGTCGGTCGGGACGAGGATGCGTTCGTACGCGACCATGCGTATTGGTATCATACCTTGACACATAACTCTTGACACCGGCCGCGCCCGCTTCGGCCGGGAGGCACACGCCGTCACCCCGTCCCCTCGGTCACGGCGGCGACACCTCAGTGCGGATGGTAAAATACCGGTATGAGCTTACGGTGCCGTTTATGTTGTCGTGAGATGGAGTTGTCACTATGGCCCTCCAACTCGGCCGAACGTGTCTCGACGGTATCGACCGGGTGATGACCCGAACCGGCGGCCTCCTGCTCGTCGGTCTGATCGTGATTCAGCTGCTGACCCAAGCGTTGATCAACACGGCGGTGGTGGATATCTTCCCGGCTGGACCGGCAGGGGAACTCGAGGCGCTGCTCGGGCTAACCCTCCCGATTCCCGGCTCCGTCGCCGGCGTCTGTTTCGTTGGCGTCCTCGTGCTCAGTTCCGCGTACTTCGTCGTCCTGTCGCGGGCGCTCGCCCGCCCGACGGCGGAGCTTTCGACGCTCCCGTCGACGCTGGTGACGCGCCGGATCGGCCGCGCGACCCTGTCGATGCTCGTGAGCGGGCTGGTCGTTGGGGTCGCCGTGACGCTCGGGTTGACCCTCCTTTTGGTGCCCGGAATCTTCCTCGCAGCCTGCTTTCTGTTCGTCATCTTCGCAGTCGGCGTCGAGGACCGGGGCTGGATCGGCGCCCTCAAGCGGAGCTGGGCGCTCTCGCGTGGCGCACGGCTGAAACTCGCCGTCGTCGTGATCCTCGCGGGTGTGCTCGGCGGCGTGGTCGGGGCGGTCGGGACGATGCTGGATCTCGCGCGCTCCCCGGTAGTCGCCGAACTCGTCTCGAACACGCTGAATAGCGTCCTCTTTACGTTCCTCTACGGGATCATGGCGTCCGCGTACCTCCAAGTTCGAGAGGAAGGGTCCGGCGGACGCGAGGGGCCCGTAGCGACCGATCCGACGGGACACGCGGGCGTCACGGACGGGTAGACGGCGGCCCTAAGGCGAGCAGTCGACCTACAACACGACCCGCTCGACGTCGTCGGCCCCCGCCCGTCGAACGACCGCGCGAACCGGGTCGCACGCGCCGGCGAGGTTGTCGGAGTCGCCGTCGAGGACGAGCAGTTTCGCCGGGCGGCCCGGCGCGACGACACCACAGTCGAGACCGGCAATCTCGGCACCGGCCGTCGTCGCCATCGCCAACACTTCGCGCGCGGTCACGTCGAACCTCTTTGCGGTGTACTCCATCTCCCGAAACATCGACGGCGCGTTGAGCATGACGTTGTCCGTCCCCAACGCGACGGTCGTGTGATCGAGCAGCTTTCGAATCGGCGGCCGTCCGACATCCAAGACGGTGTTCGCGCGCGGACAGACGGCAACCGGGATCGACCGGTCGGCGACGCGTTCGAGGTGGTCCGCTTGGGCGTGAACCATGTGGACGAGCAGATCCGGCTCCAAGGCGAGTGCGGGGTCGATATCCGTCGCGTCGGGCTCACCCGCGTGGATGGCGAAGGGAACGCCGCGCTCCTCGGCCGCGGCACGTTGCTCTGAGAACTCGTCGTCGTTCGCCCCGCTGGCCCCGAAGCCGTCGGCGACGTCGAGAACGGACGGGTCCTCGCTCCCGAAGATGAACGGGTCGACGTCCACCGGCCGAGCGGCATCCCGAAGCGCGCGTGCGCCGGCGACCCCCGACTCCCGAAAGTCTAGGCAGGACGCCGTCCCGGTCTGTCCCATGAACCGAAGCGTCCGGCGCATCGCCGTCACCAGTTCGGTCCGGTCTGCCGCGGCCAACCGGCGGTGTTTCAGGCTGTCCGGCGGCGCGACGGCGTCTGCGAGGGAGAGCCCGACGGCGGCCTCCTTGGCGATGGAGTCGCCGATGTGCGTGTGGGCGTTGACGAAAGCCGGACAGACGACCGCGTCGCTCTCGACGGCGGCCTCCTCAACGGCGACAATTTCGCCGTCCTCGACGACGACGCGGCCCTCGATGGGGTCGAACTCTCGTCCTCGGAGGACGGTACCCTCGATCTGCATATCCACACCGCCTCGGGCGCGGGCCTTGAAGCTATCCGAACTCGTCGAGCGTGGCGTCGAGGCCACGGCGCACGTCCGAGACGAGCGCCCCGTCGATGTCGAGGCCGAGGGCCCGGACGGCCGTCCGGCCGACACGGTCGACGGCGCCCGGGGGCGCGTAGACGCCGAGACGCCACTGGTTGCGGCCTGCGGTCCGGAGCGCGGAGACCAGCGGCGACTGCCGGTCGAGCCGGCGGATCTCGCCGTTGACGACGACCCGTGACGAGGACTCGCGGATCTCCGGCGCCGGCGGCACGTCGAGGATCACCGCGCCGGGATCGAGGTCGGCGTCGGTCGCCACCGCCCGCTCCAGTTCTCTGATACGTTCGTGATCCGCCTCACGGAGCGACGCGGGCACGTCGTCGAGTTCGGCCCACACGGCTCGCTTGTAGAGATCACGGGTCGAGAGACGGTCGGCCAACGCGGCCGTCGCGTCGGTCCGGCGCAGCGTCACGAGCAGGTCGGCGTCGTCCCACCGGCGCACGCGCTCCGGGTCGTGGCCGGCGTCGTCGACGAGGCGCTCGGTCGCCCGCCGGAGCATCGCCTTCCCGATGCGTGCGACGTGGTGCTGGTACACCGTCGGGTTCATCAGCGCCCTAGCGAGCAGGAGGCTCTCGGCGGTCTGGACGTTCCCCTCCGCGATGACGAGTTCGCCGTCCCGGAAGGTGAGTTCCCGCACCAGCCGCCCGTGGTCGATAGTGCCGTAGGGCACGCCGGTGTGGTGGGCGTCGCGGACGAGGTAATCCATCCGGTCGACGTCGAGTTCGCCGGAGACGAGTTGCCCGTACCGGCCGTTGCCGGCGATCAGGTCGGCGACGGCGTCGGGATCGAGGTCGTGATCCCGAAGGACAGTCCCCACTCGACCGCTCGCGACGAGTTCGTCCACGTCGTCGTGGAACTTGCCGGTCCGCCGGTAGAGGAGGCGCTCGACGTTGTGGCTGAAGGGGGGGTGGCCCACGTCGTGGAGGAGGGCGGCGGCCCGGACCCGTTCGGCCGTCTGCCCCGCGACGCCGAGGTGGTCGAGCGCCTGACTCGCGAGGTGGTAGACCCCGAGGCTGTGTTCGAAGCGGGTATGGTTGGCCGACGGATAGACCAGCGAGACGGTCCCGAGCTGGCGGATTCGCCGGAGGCGCTGCATGGCCGGCGTATCCAGCAGTTCCTCGGCCACGCCCGTCACCTCGATGTGGTCGTGGACGCTGTCCTTGATCGTCGCCATACCGAGGAGTTCGGCGGCCTCGGATATATACTCGGGGCCGGGGGTCTATGGTCGCCCGGCGCGACCGACGGGACATGACGACGGTAGCGATACTCGTCTACGACGGCTTCGACGAACTGGACGCGGTCGGGCCCTTCGAGGCCTTCGGAATGGCGGCCGACGCGGGTGCGTCCGTCGAGACATCACTCGTCACGCTGGAGGAGCGAGACCAGATCACGGCCGCCCACGGCCTCCGGATGGAGCCCGACGGACGGCTCGACGTCGACGACCCGCCAGACCTCGTCGTCGTCCCCGGTGGCGGGTGGAACGACCGCCGCGAGCGAGGGGCGTGGGCGGAGGCCGAACGCGGCGCCGTCCCCGACGCGCTCGCGCGGGCTCACGACGCGGGGGCGACACTCGCGGCCGTCTGCACCGGCGGGATGTTGCTCGCCCGCGCCGGCCTGCTCGACGGGCGGCCGGCGGTCACCCACCACGGCGCGCTCGACGACCTGCGGGCGACCGAGGCTCGCGTCGTCGACGCCCGCGTCGTCGACGACGGCGACGTAGTGACCGCCGGAGGGATCACCTCCGGGTTGGATCTGGCGCTCCACCTGATCGAGCGGGTCGCAGACCGGGAGACGGCAGAGAGCGTCGCCGACGGGCTGGAGTACGAGCGACGGGGCGAACGCTGGACGCCCGAGTAAGCTCCGTCAGGCTTCGGTCAGGCGGAGCAACCACCCGACGAGGAGGGCCGCGAGCGCGCCCCCGGCCGCGAGCGCGCTCCAGCCGGCGGTGTAGCCGGCGGTGTCGACGAGGTAGCCGAACGCGGGCGGGGCGACCAAGCCGCCGGCGTTGATCGTGAGTTGGCCGCCGGCGGTCGCCTCGCCGACGCGGTCCGTGGGGACGAGCGACGTCATGCAGGCGTAGTAGGTGGCGGGGATGCCGAACAGGAAGAGCCCGAGGGCGCCGAAGCCCGCGGCGGCGGCGAGCGGACCGTCGACGAGCGTGACGGCGGCCAGACAGGCGGCGCCCCCGAGTGACTGCCCACAGAGGACGAGCGCGCTCGATCGGGCGTCGCTCCCGGGAAGGCGGTCGACGAGTGCACCCCCGCCGATCCGGCCGACGCTTCCGGTCAACTGGACCAACGCGAGCGTCGTCCCCGCGACGCCGGCGGCGATGGGCGTCGACTCGGTGAGATAGAGGACGACGTAGGCGGTGGTGGTGAAGATGGTCCCGCCGTAGAAAAAGCCCGCAGCCGCGAGCGTGCGGTAGTCCGGCCTAGCGAGCAACCCACGGACGTCGGGTAGTCCGAGTGACCCGTGACCGCCGTCGCCGCGATACCAGTAGCCGAAGGCGACGGCGACGAGGACGGCCGTCGCGGCCGCGACGAAGAAGCCGCCACGCCACGCGAAGCGCGTGGCGGCGATCCACGTCACCAACACGGCCCCCAGCCCGCTCCCGACGGTCACGCCCACCTGTTTGAGGCTCATGGCGAGGTTGCGACGGCCGGGCGGGGCGACCGCGAGGACCGCACGGTTGGTCGCGGGCATGGCCGCCGCGTAAGCGCCACCGATCACCAGTAGCGCGATCAAAAGCGCCGGGTAGCTAGGGGCGAGCGCGACCCCGGTCGTGCCGGCGCCGAGCGCGAGAAGTCCTCCGATCATGACCGGGCGCTCGCCGTAGCCATCGACGAGTGCCCCCATCACGAACAGCAGGAGGGTGTAGCCGAGCATCGTGGCGGTGATGGTGACGCCGACGAGGGTGCGCGAGAGGCCGAAGTCGTCCCGGAGGAAAGCCGTCGCGGCGAAGATTGCGTAGAAACAGAGACTGGCGACCGTCTGCCACCCGCTCACCAAGCCGACGCCACGCCATCCACGCATCGTACCTCCCCGTCGGCCACCCCACCACAAGGGTCTGTCTATCCACCCGAGCGCCCGTGTGGCGTGTTAGCGTGCGTTTCCTCAAAGCTTAACAGCGTCCCGATACATCACTTGTATGGAGGTTATTCCAATGAGCTACGAACTCGATCCACTTCCGTACGATTACGACGCGCTGGAGCCGCACATCTCCGAACAGGTGCTGACGTGGCATCACGACACCCACCATCAGGGCTACGTCAACGGCTGGAACAGCGCCGAGGAGACGCTGGAGGAGAACCGCGAGTCGCACGACTTCGGGTCCTCCGCGGGTGCCATCCGGAACGTCACTCACAACGGGTCGGGACACATCCTCCACGACCTGTTCTGGAACAGCATGTCGCCGGAGGGTGGCGACGAGCCGACCGGCGCGCTCGCCGACCGGATCGAGGAGGACTTCGGATCCTACGAAGCTTGGAAGGGTGAGTTCGAGGCCGCCGCAGGCGACGCCAGCGGCTGGGCCCTGCTCGTCTACGACAGCTTCTCCAACCAGCTTCGTAACGTCGTCGTCGACAACCACGACGAGGGCGCACTCTGGGGTGCACATCCCATCCTCGCGCTCGACGTCTGGGAGCACTCCTACTATCACGACTACGGTCCGGCCCGCGGCGACTTCGTCGAGAACTTCTTCGAGGTCGTCGACTGGGAGGAGCCGAGCGCTCGCTGCGAACAGGCCGTCGAACTGTTCGAGTAAGCGGCAGTCGCCACGCGACGACTCGGCCGATCAGATTTTTTTCGCGCCCACGCGTCCAGCCACGCCGCGGCCGATACCGTTTATGGGGTCGCCCGCGTATCGCCGCTCATGCCACGATCCAAGGAGTCGTTCGAGGAAATCTACCCCTGTGAGTTCTACACGCCCGAGGAGTTGCTCGATCCCGAGCAGATGTACACGATCCAAGAGATTGCGCGCCTACTACAGGGGCTAGAGCCCGACGCCGAGGTCGACGAGGGGACCGAGGCCGTCATCGTCGACTGGGCGGTGCCGTGGGTGATGATCAACGCCGACGACTTGGTGATCGGCGAACCGCCGACCGACGACGACCCCGGCTACTACGGCCTGCGGACGGACTAGCCCATCCGCGCCGCCTGCCCCGCCCGTTCGACTGTCGCGTAGGCGTCGGTCGTGACGCTCGGCCCGTGGCCCGTATGGAGCGCCGCGAGGTCGGAATCGACGGTCTCCCGAAGCCGGTCGATGCTTTGGACGAGCGTCCGGCGGTCCCCCTCCTCCAAGTCCGTCCGCCCGAAGGCGCCGTTCGCGAACACCAAGTCGCCAGCGAAACAGACCCGCGTCGACGGCGCGTACAGGCAGACGTGGTCGTCCTTGTGGCCCGGCGTGTGGAGGACACTAAACTCGTCGTCGCCGAGGCGAACGGTCCCGTCGAGTTCGCGGTCGACCGACGGTTGGTCGGGATCGAACCCCCAAGTCTCGACGCCGAAGGCCGTACGAACCGAATCGACGTTGCCGACGTGGTCGGGGTGCGTGTGGGTGAGGACAACCGCGTCGAGGGCGTCGATCCGCGATTCGATCCGGGCGACGACGTCGAAGTTCGCGCCGGCGTCGACGAGGACCGTCCGGTCGCCGGTGACCAAGAAGACGTTGCTGGTGAACGCCTGCACGTCTGCCGCGAGGTTCTCGATGTCGGTCATGTGAGTTTCCTACCGCCCCTCGCGGCTTGAACGGTTCGTCCCCGCTTCCGCCGACCGTCGGTGTGAGGGGCGGCCGTATTCCGTGCCGACCGTCGAACCGGTGGGCGGCCATCCCCGGGTCTCGGCAACGTCCGCGGCCGCACGACTAGTTCCGAACCCACTCTTCGAGCGTGAAGTCCGTGTACTCGGTGCGTTCGACGGCGGTCCACTCGTCGGGGCTCCAGTCGGGGAAGTGGGCGTCCCCGTCGTACACGCCGGGGATCCGACTGAGCACCATCCGGTCGATTCGGGGCTGGAACAGGTCGTAAATCGCCGCGCCGCCGATCACGTAGGCTCGGTCGCCGCCGAGCGATTCGGCGGTCGCCACCGCGTCGTCGACGTCGGCGGTGTGGTGGGCCGACGCGACGTCGTACTCGGTCGTCGACCGACTCAACACGACTTGGGCGGTTCCGGGGCGGTCGTCGCGCATCGACTCGAAGGTTCGCCGACCGAGAATCACGGGGGAGTCCGCGATGCGCTCCCGATACTGGCGCTTGTCGGCCGGGATCGACGGCCACGGCAGGCCGCCGTCGCTGCCGATCACGCCGTTCGCTGCCACCGCGGCGACGGTTACGAGTTCCACGTCGCCCCCCTCACCGCCGACCGGGGTCGGCCGTAGGCGGGTGTCACGACGCGTCGAAGGTTCGCCATCGTGCCCTCTCGTCGGCGCACGGGCAAGAAACGTCCGCCCGGGCGCGGCGGGCTCGACGACCGGTCGGGGACTCCCGACCCTTAAAGTAGCCCGGCGCCCGCCTCGAAGCTATGGAGGTCAAACTGCTCGAAGCAACGCCCGATCCGGAGCGGGTGATCTGTTCGGCGGCGCGAAACGACTACCTCTCGGAGTTCGTCGGCGATATCTCCTTCGAGGAGGCCATGGAGGACATCGAGGGCGAGACGATCCAAGAGAAGCGAGAGACGCTGATCGGCCATCTACTGGATCACGGCCACTTCGGCCCGTTCGAACACCCGCAGGCGACCTTCGCCATCCAAGGCGTCAGTCGGTCGTGTATGGCCCAGATAACGCGCCACCGACACGCCAGTTTCGACATCCAGAGCATGCGCTATGTCTCCTTCGACGATGTCGATCCCGCCGACGTCGAGGAGGGGGCGATGGTGGTGACGCCACCGTCGGCGGTCGACCCCGACTGGATCGGTCGCAACCAGTCGAGCGGCTCCGTCGACGAAGAGACGGTCGCCGAACGCAAGCGCGTGTTCCGCGAGACGGTCCGTGACTCCGTCGAGTCCTATCAGAAACTCCTCGACCTAGGGATGCCGCCGGAGGATGCCCGCTTCGTCCTCCCCATCGGCACCGAGGTCAACATCGTCATGTCGCTCAACGTCCGCATGCTGATGCACGTCGCGGATATGCGCGCCGCCGCCGACAGCCAGTGGGAGGTCCGGGGGATGACCGAGTCCATTCTCGAACTGGCCGCCGAGTGGTGTCCCATCACCTTCGAGCATTACGAGAACCACCTGAAGGGTCGGAAGAACCGCCTCGCACCCTGACCGAGACGCACCGGCGCCGTGACGTGGGTTCGTCTTCGCGTCACACTCCTCGCCGGTGATCTTCGGTCACGGTCGAGGAGACGGACGTCGTCGCCCTAGCCGGGCAGGTGTCACGCACGGCTTCGACTCCGACGAGGTGTGCGCGTCGGTGTGCACCACAACCAGTTTTGCCCGCCCTCGACAACGCCGACCCATGCGTCTCACCTTTCTCGGCACCGGGAGCGCGATGGCGGTCCCCGACCGGGCACAGACCGGCCTGTTGCTCGAACGGGAGGACCGGCGCCTGCTGATCGACTGTGGTGCCGGCGTCCTCCAGCGTCTCGCGGGCACCGACGCGGGCTACGAGGGTGTCTCGACGGTCCTCCTGACCCACCACCATCTAGACCACGTCGCCGACCTCCTGCCGCTGCTGAAGGCGCGGTGGCTCGCGGGCGAAGAGTGGCTCGAAGTCGTCGGCCCTCGCGGGACGAAGGCACTGGTCGACGACCTGCTCGCCACCTTCGAGTATCTCGACGGCCGGGTCGACCTCCGGGTGCGCGAGGTTGGCCCCCACGAGTTCACCGTCGCTGGGTTCGACGTTCGCGCCCGCGAGACGCGGCACTCCATCGACGGCCTCGCGTACCGGGTCGCAGGCGCGGACGGCGACCTCACGATCAGTAGCGACACGGAGGCCTTCGAGGGGATGGCCGCCTTCGCCGACGGCTCATCCGTCTTCGTCCACGACTGCTCCTTTCCCGACGACGTGGACGTCTCGAATCACCCCACACCCTCGACGCTGGGGGAGACCCTCGCGGACCACGACTACGGCCGGGTCTACCTGACCCACCTCTATCCACACACGGAGGGGCGCCACGACGAGATGCTGGCGGCGGTCGAACGCCGCTACGACGGCGAGGTGCGCTTCGCCCGCGACGGGGTGCGGGTGGAGTGTTAGCGCACTCGGCGTCGTGTTCGGCGGCCCTCCACCGAGTCTCGGCGGCGTAAGCGTCGGCTCCCCAGCTGTCGTCGGTGGCCACGAGTCGAGCGACGGTCCGCCGACGGAAACGCGACGGTGGCGCCGCTACGAGGCGTGGATCGCATAAAAAATGGGTCGAGGTATCCGCCGCTCCGAAGCGACGGGTCGAAAGTCGTCTTAGTTGCGAACGACGTTGGTCGCGCGCGGACCCTTCGGGGAGTCCTCAATCTCGAATTCGAGTTCCTGTCCTTCTTCGAGGTCCGGACCGCCAACGTCCTCCATGTGGAAGAAAACGTCGTCGTCAGCATCCTCAGTCTCGATGAAACCGTAGCCGCCAGTGTTGTTGAAGAAATCAACCTTACCGTTTGCCATTGCAAACAAACGTACAGCCGCTTCGGGGATAACCCTTGCGAGGGTCGTGGTACCACGACCGCCGGCCGTCAGTCGATGCGCGTCCCTGGTTCGTCGCCGGCGAGAAACGCCGACAGGTTATCGGCGCCAAAGACGTACGCCGGCGCGTCGAGATCGAGGAGGGTGCGGACCTTGCCGGCCATGCCCCCGGTCACGTCGGTGGCGTCGCTCCCGCCGAGGGCGTCGGCCACGTCCGCGAAGTCGTCGATGCGGTCGATCACCGTGCCGTCGGCGTCGTAGACGCCGTCGACGGTCGAACAGAGGCCGACCCGGTCGGCGTCCAGTTCCGTCGCGAACTGGGCCACCACCTCGTCGCCCGAGATGATCGTCGCCCCGCGCCCCTCGTGGGCGATCACGTCGCCGTGTGAGACGGGGACGAACCCCTCTTGGAGCATCGTCCGAACCGTCTGCATGGGGTGTTGAAGCGTCGCCTCGGCGTCGCGGGCACCCGCCGAGAGCGGATGGACGGGCAAAGCCGGCACGTCCCGGTCGTGGAGTCGCGAGAGGACAAAGCGGTTGAGCGTCGTCATCGACCCGTGGATTTCGAGGGCCGCGCCCGCGTCGGTCGTCCCCTCGGTCACCCCGACACCGTGTTTCTCGGCGTAGTGGTGGCCGAAGCTCCCGGCGCCGTGGACTAAGGCGAGGTCCGTATCGGCGACAGCGCCGGCGACAGCGTCGGTCGCCGCCGAGAGCGCGTCACCGTCGAGTGTCTCCCGGCGGTCCTTGTCGGTGATGACGCTCCCGCCGAGTTTGAGGACGGTCGTCACGCTTCCCTCCGGACGCCGTCGGTCGCGAGTTCGGCGCGGAAGGCCTCCTCACACCCCGGCGTGAACTGGAGCGCCGTCAGCGTCTCCGGGGTGGGGTCGAGGGCGACGATACAGCCGCCGCCGCCGGCACCGGTGAGTTTCGCGCCGTGAGCGCCGGCTTCGCGGGCCGCCCACACCATGCTGTCGAGCGACCGCGAGGAGACGCCGAGCGACGCGAGGAGGCCGTGGTTGAAGTTCATGAGTCCTCCAAGTTCCGCGAGACGACCCTCGGCCTCGTTCTCGGGGTCGAGTATCCGCTCGCCGGTGCGCACTAGGTCGCCGATGGTCGAAACCGTATCGGCCGCGAAGTCGTACTCGGCTTTGAGCGCGCGAACGCCGGCGACGAGTTCGCCGGTGTCGCCGGCGCCACCGTCGAATCCGACGACGAGGGGGAGATTCGGCGCCTCGATGGCCCGACAGTCGTCGCCCTCGACCCGGACCGCACCACCGAGGGCCGAACAGAAGGTGTCGGCACGCGACGCCTGTCCGTCTTGGACCGCCGCCTCGGCGTGGTAGGCGCGGTTCGCGAGTTCCCGCACCGGGAGTTCGTGACCGAGTTCGCGTGTCGCGGCGTCGATGCCGGCCACCGTCACCGCGGCCGAGGAGCCAAGCCCCGCCCCGAGCGGGATCGAACTCTCGACGGTGATATCGAAGCCAGCGTCGGGTCGGTCGACAGCCTCTCGTGCCTGTTCGACCGCCGCGTCGACGTAGCCCATCGCCGCCTCAACCAGCGACGCCGGCACGTCTACGTCCGGTCGGCCGTCGGTCGTCCCCGCGTACTCGACGGTGAAACCGTCGAGGCTGAGGTCCGACGCCTCCACGCGCACGTGGTCGTCGTCCCGGGCCTCGACGGACACCGTCGCTCGCCGCTCGATGGCACAGGGGACGGCGGGTTCGCCGTAGACGACGGCGTGTTCGCCGAAGAGGTACACTTTGCCCGGCGCACTCGATACAGTCATACGAACCCCTACGGATCGGGCGTCGGTTAAGGGGTCCGGATACTCACTCCGCGTCTAGGTCGGCGAGGTCCTCGAGTTCGTCGAGGTCGTCGTCGCCCCCCAGAAGTTTCGAGACGACGACGGCGAGAAGCGCGAGAGCGCCGAGGGCGAGGAGGAGTTTCCCGAGTGTGCGCCCGGGACAGCCACAACCGTCGGCGTCTTCGTCCGCGTCGTCGATCGGGTCGTCGTCCGGGTCGTCGTCGTCCGACGGCCCGCCGAGCGTCGCCGGGCCAATCTGCACCGTGCCGTCGCCGAAGTTGAGCTCGAGGAGGGTGAATTTCTTCGTTCCCATACCGACCGTAGCGTCAGCCGGGACTTATATGATCGGGTCGTACACAACCCACTTGGTCGTCCGCGCCAACGTGGTACCGATGGATCGGCCCGAGGCGGAGGTTCCCGAGCGACTGGCCGCGGCGGCGGACGACGTCGACGTCCTCGAACTGCTCGACCCCGCCGTCCGCGACTGGTGGATCGACCGGTTCGGCGCGTACGTGCCCGAGAACGGCGGCTTCTTCACACCGCCACAGCGGGGCGCCATCCCGCTCGTCCACGAGGGGAAAAACGCGCTCGTCTGTGCCCCGACGGGCAGCGGGAAGACCCTCGCGTCCTTCATCGCGATCATCAACGAACTGTTTCGGCGAGAACGGGACGGTGGGCTGGAGAACGCGGTGTACTGCCTCTACGTCTCGCCGCTGAAGGCCCTCGCCAACGACGTCCAGCGGAATCTGGCGGACCCCCTCGACGGGATCCGGGAGCGACTGGAGACGCGAGGGGAGTCGACGGAGGTGCGACAGGCCACCCGCCACGGCGACACCGACGACGCCGCCCGCCGGCGGATGCTGGACGAGACGCCACACGTCCTCAACACCACCCCCGAGACGCTCGCCATCCTGCTCAACTCGCCGAAGTTCCGGGAGAAGTTGCGGACCGTCGAGTACGTCGTGGTCGACGAGATTCACGCGCTCGCGGCGAACAAGCGGGGCACGCACCTCTCGGTGTCGCTAGAGCGGCTGGCGGACCTTACCGACGGCTCCCCGACCCGGATCGGCTGTTCGGCGACGGTCGAACCGCTCGATACCGTCGCGGAGTTCCTCGTTGGCCGGGAGGGTGACGAGCCACGCGACTGCGAGGTGGTCGACGCCCGCTTCGCCCGCGAGTTCGACCTCCGGGTCGACTGCCCGGTCGACGACCTAGTCGCCACGCCGGGTGACGTCGTCCGCGACCGCTTCTACGACCAGTTGCACGACCTGATCGACTCGCACACCAACACGCTGGTGTTTACGAACACCCGGTCGGGGGCCGAGCGGGTCCTGCAGGCGCTCCGGGAGCGCTACGGCTACGACGACGAGTGCTCCGCCTGCCACCACGGAAGTCTCTCGGCCGACCGCCGGGCAGCGGTGGAGGCGGCACTCAAACGCGGCGATCTAGACGTGGTGACGACCTCCACCAGCCTCGAACTCGGCATCGACATGCCGCACGTCGACTTGGTCGTACAGGTCGGGTCACCGAAGTCCGTCGCGGCGCTCCTCCAGCGGGTCGGCCGGGCGGGCCACCAAGTCGGGCAAGTGGTCGAAGGGCGCGTGGTCGCACTGGACCGCGACGACCTAGTCGAGTGTGCCGTGATGGGTCGCAAGGCCGACGCGGGCTTCGTCGACCGCGTGTTCGTCCCCGAGAACGCCTTCGACGTTGCCGCCCAACACGTCTACGGGATGGCGATCAACGGCATCCGCCCCGAGCGCGAGGTACGGGCGACCCTCCGCCGGGCTTACCCCTACCGGCACTTCGACGACGGCGACTTCGAGACGCTCTTTCGGTACCTCACCGCCGACTACGAGGGGTTGGCGGAGCGCAACGTCTACGCGAAGATCTGGCGGGACCGGAACGACCCGCCGGAGGGAGAACACCACCACTCGGACTTCGACGTAGGCGAACTCCTCGTCGGCAAGCGCGGCCGCCTCGCACGGATGATCTACCTGACGAACGTCGGCACCATCCCCGACTCCTTCGCCTGTGACGTGTTCGTCCGCGGCGGCGACGAGTGGGTGGGCCAACTCGACGAGGACTATCTCGACACGCTCGATCCGGGCGACGTGTTCGTCATCGGGGGCGAGCGCTTCGAGTTTCGGTACCGCCGTGGCTCGAAGGTGTACGTCGACCGCACCGCCGCCCGCCCGACGGTGCCCTCGTGGTACTCCGAACGCCTGCCACTTTCGGCGGACCTCGCGCGTGAGATTCTCACCTTCCAGCAGGACCTGCTGGCCCGCCTCGACGGTGGCGGTCCGCCGGCAGCCCGGGATTGGCTCCGAAGCGACATCCTCTCGGAGCGGGCGGTACGGGCGCTGACCCGCCTCTACGACCAGCAGGTCGCCTTCGCCGGGCCGGAGAGTGTCTCGACGCCGACCCGCATCGCCATCGAGGAGGTGCGCGACCGGGAGGCGTACCGCCGCCGGTACTACGTCCACTCCGTCCACGGGCGGCGGTGCAACGACGGCCTCTCACGGCTCCTCGCCGCGGAGTGTGCCAGCGAGGCGACGGCGAACATCACCGTCGCCGTCGCCGACAACGGGTTCGTCCTCTCGATGCCGCTGAACCGCCGACTCGACGTCGCTGGCCTCCTTCGGAGTCTCGACCCCGACGACGTCCGGGACGACCTCCGGGCGGCCCTCCGGGGGACCGACCTCCGCAAGCGGTACTTCCGGATCGACGCGACGCGCTCGTTGATGATCCTGAAACGGTACAAGGGGACCGAGAAGTCGGCGGCGCGCCAACAGGTCGAAAGCGAGACGCTCCTCTCGCTGGCCGACGACCTAGACGAGTTCGCCGTGATCGAAGAGACCGACCGAGAACTGTTGGAGGATAAACTCCACGTCGAGGGTATCGAGCGGGTGCTCGCGGGAATCCGGGCGGGGGAGGTGGAGATCAGCGAGCGGACGGTCGAGACACCGACACCGCGGGCGTTCGGCTTGGCGACGCTCGCGGCAACCGACACCGTCCTCGCCGAGGACGAGGACGCGGCGATCCGGAACTTCCACGAGCGGGTACTGGACGAACTCGGAGAGGAACCCGAGCGACACGACGCCGACCCGTTCGACGGAGACGGCTCTCGGGAGACAGGCTCCGACCGGTAAGCCGCCGCGGCCGATACCCAATCTGGCTCGATGTCGAGCGGTCGACCAACGGACATTTGTCGGTGGAAGCAAAATTTCCGTTCGGAACGGTACTGCGGTTATCGGGGAAAGCGGCCGGGGGGCCAGAATGTCAAAGGTAGAACAGTTGCCGACATGGTAGGATCGGCGCGCACCATCACGTAGACAGATGGAGGTGTCGATCACACTCTTTGTACTGGTAGAGCTCGTCGTCGGGGCGACGGCGGCGGTCGTCGCGTCCGTGGCTTGGACCCACCGCGACAGGCCGGGTGGGACGCCCCTGCTGGCGATGGCGGTCACGGGCGTTGCCTACGCGGCGACGAGCGTCGCTGAGTCGACCGTCGGCGATCCGTTGTTGTGGGAGTTGGTCACGGGCCTGCAGCTCCCGCTGACGGCCGCCCTCGCCGTCGAATCGTTCTATTTGGCCGGCGAGTTCACCCGCCACGAGCGGTACCTGCGGCCGGCGATCACGGGGCCGCTCGCCGGCGTCGTACTGGCGATCCTAGCCGGATCGCTGACCAACCCGGCACACCATCTGTTTCGAGGGCCACCGGAACTGACGGCCACGGGGGTGTTCACCGCCACCTACGGCCCGCTCTTCTGGATCCATACGCTCGTCTCGCTGGTGATCATCCTCACCAGCGTCACGCTGTTGATCGTCGAACTGGCGAACGCAAACGGGATCTACCGAGAGCAGATCACGGCCACCGTCGTCGGCTTTCTGATCGGGATCGGATTCTTCCTTTGGGAGTCGCTGGCCCCGATCCACCCGGCGTTCAACCTCGCGACCGTCGGGGTCGTCGGCTGGTGTTTCGTCACGCTCTGGGGGGTGTTCCGCGTCGACCTGCTCGAGACGGGACGGATCGCACGAAAGACACTCGTCGACAGCATGACCGATCCCGTCCTCGCGCTGGACACGGACGGTCGGATCATCGACACCAACGTGCGGGCACGCGACCGCTTAGGCGTCGACACCGACACGGTCGGCACACCCGTCACGGAGGCACTCTCCGGGTATCCGTCGCTTCTGGACGTACTCGATTCCGGCGAGAGCGATCGAGAGATCACGCTTCGGACGGACGGGGATCGGCGTCACGTCCGGGTCAAGCAGTCGCCGGTGTACCACACCCGGTCCCGCCCGACCCGCCTCGGTGGCCACGAGGTCCGACTCGGGCGGACGGTCGTGATCGAAGACATCACCGAACGCAAAAAGCGCGAACGGCAACTCGAACGACAGAACGAACGCCTCGACGAGTTCGTGAGCGTCGTCTCTCACGACCTCAGAAACCCGCTGAACGTCGCGTCCGGACGCGCAGAGTTGGCCAGTCAGGAGTGTGACAGCGACCACCTCGACGAGGTGATGCAGGCACACGACCGGATGGACGCGCTGATCGCGGACCTCCTAGCGCTGGCACGGAGCGGGCGCTCCATGGACGAGATGGACGCGGTCGACCTAGCCGAGGTCGCCCGCGACTGCTGGCAGAACGTCGAAACTCGGGGCGCGACGCTGACAGTCGAGACAGAACCGGTGATCGTCGCCGAGCGGGGTCGTCTCCAGCAACTACTCGAGAACCTGTTTCTCAACAGCGTGGAGCATGGCTCCACGGACAACCGGACACAGTCCGGTGACAGCGTCGAACACAGTTCGACGAGCAGTCGGACGGAGTCCGACGACAGCGTGGAGCATCGCTCGGCCGATAGCCGGCCGGTGGCCGGGGACGACACCCCGGAACAGGACGAGAGCGTCACGATCACCGTGGGATCGGTCGACGAGGGCTTCTACGTCGCCGACGACGGCCCGGGAATCGACGCGGACGAACGCGACCGGGTGTTCGAGAGCGGGTACTCGACCGATTCCGAGGGAACGGGACTCGGACTGCACATCGTCGAACGGATCGCCGGGGAACACGGCTGGTCCGTCCGCGCGACCGAGAGCGCGGTCGGCGGTGCGCGCTTCGAGATCACGGGTGTCGACGTGGCGTAGGTGGGCGAGAGAGCGGCCGACGGGCCGTCACCGTCGCGCCCAGTCCAGCATTCGGGCGTAGAACGGCTCCGATTCCAGCGCCGCGGCGTCGCCGACGAGGACGAGCGCCTTCTTCGCTCGCGTGAGCGCGACGTTCACCCGGCGGGTGTCCTCGAAGATCGGACCGTCCAAGTCGTCGGTGGCGACGAAGGAGACGACGACCACCTCGGCACTCGACCCTTGGAAGCGGTCGACGGTGTCGACGGCCACGTCCACCCGGCGGTTGATTTCGGCCACCTGCGCGCGGAAGGGGGCGATCACCACCACGTCGTCGGGGTCGACACCGGCGTCGAGGAACGACGCGACGACATCGGCCACCCGGTCGGCCTCGACCGGATTGGCGTTTCCCTCGCGGTGCCCGTCGGGGTCGACGAAGCGGACGCCTCGGCGGAGTTCGGGGTCGAGACTCTCGCCGTCGACGCTGGGCAAGTCGTCGAGCGTCCCGCCCGCCACCGCGGGAGTCGCGGGACGGAGCGCGCCATCGTAGAACTCCGCGGAGGCGAACGCTTGGATGCGCTGGCTCATACGGTACTGCCGGTCGAGCATGGTCGCCGCCTCGGGATGGGCGTCGTGGAGGCGCTCGAACAACGAGGTTGCGAGACGCTCGTCGCCGGACTGGACCACCGGCGGGAGTTGCTGATGATCGCCCACGAGGACGAACCGGTCCGCGAGGTTGATCGCCGCGAGCGTGCCCGGCTCCGTCAACTGCGACGCCTCGTCGACGACGGCGACGTCGAACGACTCCTCGCGGAGCACCCGAGAGCCACAGGTGGCGGTGGTGGCGGCGACGACGGGCGACGACCGGAGCGCGGCCGCCCGGTCGTTCGGCTCACCCCGCCGCTCTAAGCGCACGTCGCGCATGTCCTCGCGGACGCCCGTTGTCGTGCCGACGCGGGCGACGTCCGCGAACCCTTGGTCACGGAGGGCGTCGAGAGCGTTGTCGACGGCACGGTTCGTAAACGCCGAGAGGAGGACGCGATCACCGCGTTCGACCAGCGCCCGGACGACGTGGGCGATGGTGTAGGTCTTGCCCGTCCCCGGCGGGCCGTGGACGAGCGCAAAGTCGTCGGCGCCGACGGCCCGCCGAACCGCCGTATTCTGGGCGTCGTTGTTGTCGACGAACGTCTCCGTCACCTCGCGGAAGGTCGGCTCACGCCGACCGAACAGCACGTCCTTCCGGTCGGGATCACCCTTCAGGAGCGCGTCGTGGAGCGCGGTCAGCTGCCTAGAGACCGAAATCTCGGAGGGGTAGACGTCGAGGCGCCGCAGGTCGAGCGGTTCGTCCACGGTGACGACCGCCTCGTCGCCGAGCGCCTGGATGCGGCCGAGTTCGGCGTCACCGCCGATCGGGTCGCCCGCGCTGGCGAGGGCAACGTCGCCCTCGCGGAGTTTCGAGACGGCGCCGTCGGGGACTTCCGCCCGGAGTTCCCAGTCGCCGTCCGGGAGTTGCCGACGGCCGAGCGGCTCCAAGTCGATCAGCGCACGGTCGGCCGCGGCCCGCTCCGTTGCGCTCTGTTCCCACAACTTCCGGTACTCGGCGTGGACCGCGCGGCGTTCGTCCTCGATGGCGCGGTAGAACGCCTCGAAGTACTCGCGTTCCTCCGCCGGGATGGCGGTGCCGACCTGCCCAGCCTTGGATTCTTGATCGAGACGCCCCGAGACGACCATGCAGGTGTCTTGCTCGAAACACCACTCGCACTTCGCGTCGGCCTCGTAGCCCGTGGGGACGCGGCGCTCGGCTTCGGCGGCCGCAATCTCGTTGCGTGTGCGGACGACGAACTCCAACAGTCCGCGGCCGACCGAGAACTCCTTTGCCGGGGAGAGGTCGCCGCTTGCCTCGCTTCGGTCGAGCGCCGCGTTCTTCGTATAGAGGAGTGTCCCCGTGTTCGGGGGGTCACCAGACTCAGCGAGCAGGAGGGCGTACGTCGCCGCTTGGATCTTGTCGTGAAAGCGGGGGTCGCGCTTGGTGTTTTTCCCCGTCTTGAGTTCGACCGGGGTGCCGCGGCGGAGCGCGTCGGCGCGGCCCTTGATGCCGAAGGTGGGGCTAATGAGGGTGTACTCAGAGCGCCACTCGTCGTCCTCGGTGAGGGTGCCTTGGGCCAGCCACCCTTCGATGGCGGCGGCGTTACGGCGCACCTCGTCGCGGACCTCCGGAGCCTCGCGACCCAGCAATCCGAGTTCCAGCCCCGCGGCCTCGACGTGGTCGGCGACGGCGGCGTCTAGGTCCCGTCCCCGCAGTAGGTCGCCGAACACCTCGTGGACGATCGTCCCCTTGACGACAGGGTAGGCGAGGGGCACTCCCGAGAGCTTGTTCAGGTAGTACATCCGCGGGCACTGCACCCACGAGCGCACGTCGGTCACGTCCACGAGGAAGTCGGGTTCGAGGACGACGTAGGTGTCGCTGGTCGTCGCATAGCCCCGCTCACCCCGGAACTCCGTCTCCTCGGCGTCGGTCACGAGGAGGTCCATCCCCGCGGCGGCGTGCTCGGCGGTGTGGGTCCACTTTCCCCAGAGGGTCACCGTAGCCTCGGGACCGTCCGGCGCTCTCTCGCCGTCGAGACGCTCGGGACGGATCGTCGTCTCGACTAGGTCACGCTCGCCGTGTCGCGTCGAGACGCTTCGCACCTCGCCGACGTCGATGATCGTCCCGCGGAGATTCACGACCGGGGGTGGGCGGTCGTCGGCGAAAAAGCCTGCGGGTCAGCCGGTCCCGTCACCGTCCGGAGCGGGAGCGTCGTCGTCCCCGTCTCGCTCCTCCTCGTCGCCCGCGCGCACGTCGCCGAGGCGTTCGACCGCCTCGTCGTCCGCCGCAGACATCGCAGTACGCCCCTCTGACGACCCGTGGTGACCGTCGCCGCGCTCCTTCTCCGGTCGGACGTCCGTCGCGCCACACAGGGGGCACGCCTCGGTCGGATCGTCGACCGCCGTCCCGCAGACCGAGCAGGCGAATCCGTCGTTCGCGTCGTCCCGGTCGTTCGCATCGTCTTGGTCGTTCGCATCGTCTTGGTCGTCTGCCATTTCTGGATCGTCACCCGAATCACTCGCCCGATCACCCTCCGCCGGCGTGTCGGCGCCGCCCGCCACCGACTCGGCGTCGGGGATGGACACCCGGCCCCGTTCGGCACCCCCGTCGTCGTCGGTGGTGTCAGATGGTCCCTCGCGCTCGGTTCCGGAGGCCGACGCACTCCGGCCGGGCGCCGACTCCGCGGGAGACGAGTGATCGACGTCCGACGGCGTCTCTAGGGGGCGGTCGTCCCGATGGACGACGGTCGGGGAGTCGCGCGCGCCCCGGCCATCGACGTCCGTGGACACGTCGTCACCGTCGGTCGTCTCGGCGCCGAAAACGGACCCCAACCAAGAGCGGAGTCGGCCCAGAAGCCCGGTCATCGGTAATGTTTGAACAGGAGGGCCTTCACGTCGTCTTTGGTCCGCACTTGCTCGCTCGTGCCGTCGGGCAACTCCACCGCGTACCGCTCGTCGCCGTCGGATTCGTCCCACTTGCCGTCGTGGGTGTCCAGTAGGCTCATCATCTCGTTCAACATGTCGTCGTCGCCGCCGGTAACCTGGTCCCCGTTCGACGCTCTGGCTTGGTCGTCACCATCCCTCCCGTCGTCACCGCGGTCGTCGACGACCCGTGCCGTCGCCGCCTCGGTGCCGTCGGTCTGGTCCTCCGCGTCGTCCGCGTCGGTCGTGGCGTCGCCCGCGTCGGCCGTCGCGGTCCCGGGATCGGCCGCCTCGTCGTGTTCGTACCGGTCGAGGAGATACTCGACGGCGTCGCGAGGCCGGACGTGGCCGTACTTGCCGACCACGTCGCGCGCGATCTCCTCTTGGAGGGCGCGGAGGCGTTCCTCCTGTTCCGGGGTGATCTCGATTTCGGGCATGGTCCCGGTTTGCGTCCCGTGACGTATGAAGGTGGGCGTCTCCGCGACCGACACACTCTCGTCGCTCGCTCGCTAACGGCGGCGTATGCGGGTCAGAGAGTGGCAAGACATTCTCGACGACGTGAGCGAAGGGAGCGTCGACCCGGACGGGTGGCGGGCCGTCGCCGGACAGCGCCGCGACGGCGTCGGCGAGGATCTCTATCTTGGTCACCCCGGCGTTGGCGTCTACCACCTGAAGACGTACGCGAAAAACCCCTACGACGTCCGCGGCGTCGGGGCGAAGGTCGCGCAGTCGCTCGACGACGAACTCACACCACACTTCCCGACCGAGGAGCGCCCCCGGCGCTTCGCGGTGCAGTCGCCGCCGGACGACGAGGACGAGGCCGAGTCGGCGGCGAGACGGCTCGCCGAGACGGTGAAGGTGCACGCGGAGGCGCCGACGACGCCGGAGGACTTCTTCGAGGACGTGATGGAGGCCGTCGACAGTCCAGCCTACGGGCCGATGTCGTTCGACCTCGCGGACCGCCCCGAACCGCTGGACACTCTCTCGGAGACGTTCGCGGAGGCAGAGAAACTGCTCGACGCGGAACTGGACGAGTTGATCGAGGACGACGGCGTCGGCCGCGGCTTCCAGTGACTACGCGGCGTCGGCGGCGCCCTTGGCTTCGAGAAGTTCCTTGTACCGGTTGCGGATGGTGACCTCGCTGATGTTGGCCACCTCGCTGACCTCGCTTTGGGTCACCGTCTCGTTGGTGAGAAGGGCGGCGGCGTAGACGGCGGCGGCCGCGAGGCCGACCGGGCTCTTGCCGCTGTGGACGCCTCGCTCGCGCGACGACTGGAGGAGTTCACGAGCCTGTCGGCTCACCTCCTCCGAGAGGTCGAGATCGGAGGCGAAGCGAGGGACGTACTGCTCGGGGTCGGCTGGTTTGACCTCGAGTTTGAGTTCGCGGACGACGTACCGGTAGGTTCGGGTCAACTCCATCTTCTCGACGCGAGAGACGGTCGCGATTTCGTCGAGCGAGCGGGGAGTGCCGGCCTGACGGGCGGCGGCGTAGAGCGCGGCGGTAGCGACACCCTCGATGGAACGGCCGGGGAGCAGATCCTCGCTCAGCGCACGTCGATAGATGACGCTCGCGGTCTCGCGGACGTTCTCGGGGAGGCCGAGCGCCGAGGCCATGCGGTCGATCTCGCCGAGTGCCTGCTTGAGGTTGCGCTCCTTCGAGTCACGGGTGCGGAACCGCTCGTTCCATGTGCGGAGGCGCTGCATCTTCTCGCGCTGCCGCGAGGAGAGCGCCCGCCCGTAGGCGTCCTTGTTCTGCCAGCCGATGTTCGTCGACAACCCCTTGTCGTGCATCATCTGGGTCGTCGGCGCACCGACGCGGGACTTGGAGTCACGCTCGCTAGAGTCGAAGGCGCGCCACTCGGGGCCGTGGTCGATCTCGTCTTCCTCGACGACGAGCCCGCAGTCCGCACACACCGTCTCGCCGTGCTCCTCGTCGGTTACGAGAGAGCCGCTGCACTCGGGACAGCTCGGTCCCGTTTGCTCGTCTGTCTGTTCCTGTTCTCGCTCGGCCGCGTCCGTGGTACTGTATGTCGTGGTTTCGCTCATGGTTGGTGTCGGATGCCCCCGTACCGAGAGAGAAACGAAGAGACGAACGGCGGGTGGGTCCTTACCAGAAGTACGTCCGTGAGCCTTATAAAAATTTTGGCCCCGAAACGCCCGAATTCGGGACGTTAACGGTCTTACACGGTGATTTGGCCGTGTGAGTCCGGCACACGGTCGGCGGCGGCGGCGGCATATATATGGATTGCGTTCGGTGAGCGGGCCAAGCTACTTTACCGCCGCGGCCGAACGCGCGGTATGTCGATCACGCTCTACGCACTCGACGGCTGTCCGTACTGTGAGACGGTTCACGACGCCCTCGCGGCCAACGATATCGCGTACGAGACCATCTGGGTCGAGGCGCTTCACTCGGGACGAAACGAGGTGAAACGGGTCAGCGGCCAACGGTCCGTCCCGGTCCTCGTCGACGACGATCACGGCGTCACGATGGCGGAAAGCGACAACATCGTGCAGTACGTCGAGCGAACCTTGGCATGACCGTCTACACCGGCCGCGGCGACGAGGGCATGACCGACCTGCGGGACATGTCCCGCGTCTCGAAGACGAGTCCCCGAATCGAGGCTTACGGCACCGTCGACGAGGCTAACGCGCTCATCGGGACGATCAGGCCGACGGGGTACGACGACGTCGACGACCGCCTCGAACGGATCCAGAACCACCTCCACATCGTCCAAGCGGACTTCGCCACGCCCGACCCGGACGAGGACGACCCCGCCGTCGGCGAGGCTCACGTCGAGGAACTGGAGGCGTGGATCGACGAGGCCGACGAGGAACTCGAGCCGCTGACGTCGTTCGTCCTCCCGGGGGGGAGCGAGGCCGGCGCCGCCCTTCACCACGCCCGGACGGTCGTCAGACGCGCGGAACGCCGAGCGGTCGACCTCGCCGACGCCGACCCCGTAAACCCCGTCGCGGTCGCCTATCTGAACCGGCTCTCTGACGCACTGTTTACCTTCGGTCGTCTCGTCAACGCCCGTGACGGCGTCCCCGAGGATCGACCGACGTACTGAGTCGTCCGGGAGGCCATTCGGATGACGACGCCACAACCGACACGAGCGCTCGGATTCGTCGCCACGTTCGTCGTGGTGCTGTCGGTCGTCGCTCCCAGCGGCGCGGTCGCCGTTTCTGACGGGGCCCTCGACACGCCCGACGCGGTCGGCGCCGACGCGTCGCGTTCCATCGCGGTGGTCGACGTCGTGTCCGGGGACGGTCCGAATCGCTCCGGCGTTCACCCCGTCGAGGCCGGTTCGACGCTCGTCGTTCGCGGCACGACCAACCGCCGACCGGACGACAACGCTATCGACGTGACGGTAACTGACGGTCCCGACGCGGACCGCTTCGGATTCGCCGTCGTCGAGACGTGGGGATACGACGGTGTCTGGACCGCCCGCCTCGCCGTACCAGCCACCATCACACCCGGCACGTACACCCTCTCCGTGCGGGTCGGCGGCGAAACCGACGTACAGCCGTTCGAGGTGGTCGAGCGCCGCCCCGCGGCCATCGGCCGTGCCTCGCTGAGCGACGCCACGCGAACCGTCGCCGGCGAGTCGGTGCCATCCGGCGCCGTCGCCGTCCGCAACGTCACCCTCCCCGATGGCGGCTACGTCGAGGTTCGGAGGGGCGACGCCCTCGCCGGCCGGTCGGCGTACCGCTCAAGCGGGGCCCACGCTGTCGTCGTCGTCCCCGTCGAAGGTGTCGACGCCGAGAGCGACCTGCGGGCCGTCGCCGTCCGCGGGACGCCCGACGCGGTCGGTGATCCGTACCGTCGGAACGGAACGTCGGTCGCCGCCGCGGTGTCGCTGCCGCCCGCCGGACCGACCGCAACCCCGACCCGGACTCCGACGGCGAGTCCCACCCCGAGTCCGATCACCCAACCGCCGTCGCCGACCGCGACGCCCACTCCCACGACCGGATCGGGTCCCGGGTTCGGCGTCCTCGCCGCTCTCCTCGCCGTCGTCGCGGGGCTCGGTGCCCGCGTCGTCGGCCGATCCTGATACGATCTGTCGTAACCGTGTACCGGGCCACCGGACCGTCTCGGCGGCCCACCGGTGACGACGTGTGATAACCCGAGTCGGAACTCACCACAAGAGATATATCTGTTGTCGTCGTTTGGTCATATATGAACAAGCACTTCGAAGACACGCTGTACTACATCGGCCGCGCTGGCGAACACGCGAAAGAGGGCGTCTTGGAGGAACTCGACCCGCTGGAGGAGCGGTTCCGAGAACTCACCGGGAACGAGACGGAACCGGAGCCGTCGCGCCTCGAGCAGTTACAGGACGACCTACAGGAACTGGAAGCACGGGCGGAGGGTGAGGCGAAGACAGCCATCGAGGACGCCCGCGAGCGGATCCGACGGTACCGGTCGGCCGAGTAAGACAATCCTTAAGTCGGCGTCGCCGGTATCGACGTACTGCGAGGGTTGGTGGTCTAGCCCGGTTATGACGGCTCCTTCACACGGAGCAGGCCGGCGGTTCGAATCCGCCCCAACCCACTCCCTTTTCCGACGTTCGTGAAAGTAGTACGAAGCAGGCCGACGTTCCTGCCGAGCGTAGCGAGGTGGGAAGCCCTAGACGAACGGATCGCAGGAGTCCGCCCATCACAAAATTAATAGTGATAGTACAGGACTCACCCGTATGGATTCGCGTCTCTCTGGTTTCTACAAGGGATCGCCCGCGGAGCGCCGACAGGCGTTGATCGATGCCGGCGTCGACCCGGAGACAGTTGAATCACTGCGGGGAGGTGCGTTGGGTGTCGACGGTGCGGACGGAGTGAGCGAGAACGTCGTCGGGACGCTCGAGTACCCGATTGGGATTGCGACGAATTTCCGTATCGACGGCGAAGATACGCTCGTGCCCATGGCGGTGGAGGAGACGAGTGTCGTCGCGGCGGCGTCGTTCGGAGCACGGATGGCCCGCGGGACTGGCGGGTTCACGACCGACGTGTCGGGGCCGATCATGATCGCACAGATTCAGGCGACGGACGTGCCGGCACCGCATCACGCTAAGTCGACGGTGCTCGATGCGGCAGACGACCTGATCGAACGCGCTAACGAGCAAGACCCGGTGTTAGTCGAACACGGGGGTGGGTGTGAGGACGTCCAAGCCCGGGTTATCGATACGCCGCGCGGTGAGATGCTCATCACTCACTTGATCGTTGATGTCCGTGACGCGATGGGTGGGAACGCAGTGAACACGATGGCGGAAGCGCTCGCTCCGATGATTGAGGAGTTGACCGGCGGGGACGTATCGCTCCGGATTCTCTCGAATCTCGCGGACAGACGACTGGCTCGCGCGACGTGTACGGTCGAACCAGACGCGTTAGAGACTGACGACGTGGAACTGTCCGGTGAAGAGATCCGAGATCGGATCGTAGATGCGTGGGCGTTCGCGGCCGGTGACCCGTACCGCGCGGCGACGCACAACAAGGGGATTATGAATGGAATCGACGCGGTTGCAACGGCGACGTTTAACGACTGGCGAGCTATCGAAGCGGGTGCGCATGCATACGCGGCACAGGACGGATACGGGCCGTTGACGACGTACGAGGTGGATGCTGACGGGCGTCTCGCGTGTAGTATCGAACTCCCGATTCAGGTCGGAACCGTCGGTGGAGCAACGCGGCTGCAGCCGACGGCGGAGGCTGCACTTGAACTGCTCGACGTAGACTCCGCAGACGACCTCGCCGGCGTGTTTGCGGCGGTCGGGCTTGCACAGAACTTTGCCGGGCTTCGCGCGCTCGTAAGTGAGGGGATTCAACGCGGTCACATGAACCTGCATGCGAAGAATATCGCGGTTCAGGCGGGGTCACCGGACGATCTTGTCGATGAAGTGGCGGCACGGATGGTTGCCGAGGAGACGGTGCGGCAGGACCGTGCGGAGGAACTGATCGACGAGCTGAGTGAATGACCGTTCGAATAGCTAACGCTGCCGGATTCTGGGGCGACTATCCGGATGCGACTGAGCGGCTATTGGCATCGGATGCAACGTTCGAATACCTACAGTTGGAGTACCTCGCGGAGGTCACGATGGGGGTCCTCGACCGGCTCCGCGACCGTGATCCGGAGAAGGGGTACGCGACGGATTTTGTCGAATACGTCGTTGCCGAACACCTCTCGGAACTGATTGACCGCGGCGTGCGGGTGGTGACGAACGCCGGTGGGCTGAATCCGTCGTCGTGTGCGGCCCGGGTCCGCGAGCATGCCGCCGAGCAGAACGTGGACGTGACTGTCGCTACCGTGACCGGCGACGACCTCACGGACCAGTTGGACGGGCTACATGCCGAGCACGGGTTGGAGCCGTTCGAGGACGACACGCCGTACGAAGACGTGGCGGACGAGATCGTGACGGCGGCGGCGTACCTAGGTGCGTTCCCGGTCGCGTCGGCGCTCGATACGGGGGCCGACGTGGTGATTACGGGGCGCGTAGTCGACCCAGCGTTGGCGCTCGGCCCGTTGATCCACGAGTACGGATGGGATCGAACACAGTACGACCGGCTTGCGGCTGGCACCGTCGCCGGACATCTCATCGAGTGCGGGACTCAGGTGACAGGAGGGAACTCGACGCGAGAGTGGGAGGCGATCGAGTACGACAACGTCGGATACCCGATCGTGGAGGTCGACGCCGACGGCGGGATGCGACTCACCAAACCGGACGGGACCGGCGGGGAGGTTTCGCGGGCGACGGTCGCACAGCAGTTGGTGTACGAAATCGGCGACCCGCAGGCCTATCTGACGCCGGACGTGGCTGTGGATTTCACCGCGCCCAACATTACCGAAGTTGCTAGTGATACGGTGGCGATCATGGGGTGTGAGGGATCATCGCCACCGGACTCGTATAAGGTGAGCGTACACGTTGCAAACGGGTACCGTGTCGCGGGGAATATGCTGTATTCTCGCCCGGACGCGCTCGCGAAAGCGGAGCGTGCGGCGGCGGTGATCGAGTCACGGATCGAGGAGCGTGGCCTCTCGGTGTGGGAGACGCGTGCGGAGTTTGTCGGGCACGATGCGGCACACGGTCCAGCAGCGCCTGACCGTGACGACCACAACGAAGTGTTACTCCGGTTTGCCGCCCGTGGCCCGGACCGTGAGGACCTCCGTCGCTTGGGCACGGAGTTCGCCCCGCTGTCACTGGCCGGTCCGCCGAGTGTGACCGGGCTTACTGACAGCGGGCGACCACGGCCGCGCCCGATTATCGACGTGTGGCCGACGCTGGTGCCACAGTCGGTCGTCGAACCGGAGGTGAGCGTCGGTGAGTAACGGCGGGAGTGAGGCCGCACCGTCGCCGGAGCAGGCCGTTCGAGTTGGCGAAATCGCGTACGGCCGCTCGGGTGATAAGGCGAACACGTTCAATGTCGGGATCATCGCCGAATCCGAGGCCGCGTATCGTCGGTTGGATCGACAGTTGACTGCTGATCGCGTCGCGGCGTTGTTTGATGCGTTCGTTGACGGGTCGGTGACCCGGTATCGACTGCCGAATTTACTGGGGTTCAATTTTGTCGCTAGCGAGGCGCTCGACGGTGGCGGACAGTTCAGTCTCCGGTACGACAGTCAAGGCAAAACGTACGCGGCCGCGGTGCTCCAGCTTGAGCTACCACCGGAGTCCAGTGAGGGGCGCGATGAGTGACGTCAGCCCGGGTCTGGTTTCGGAGTTCGAAAGGCCTCGGTGGTGGGAATCGCAGTGGTATCAGGTGTCGCCGCGGTCGTTCCGGCACTACGAACTATTGTTCGAGCCGGAGCAGTTGTTGATGGTGTTTGCGGGAGAGTCGTACAAATCATTTCTTCTCCGGCAAGACGGCCGTGAGCGGCGCGCGACAGAGATTGGTCGGGAGAACGCCAGAACACCGGAGTCCCAGATTCTTGCCGACGATCATAATGACGTGATTTCGCTGTCGGAAGTACACGAGATCAGAGTTCGAGAGGGGTCGTGGATCCGGAAGCCGAAGCTTACCGTTGACACAGCTGAAACACAATTGGAATGTTATCACTTTTCTCGCACATACAGCGTCGACGACTTTGCGGAGTGGGCATGCAATACGTACGGAGAATCAGTCGTACGTTCCTCAAACTAAGGTATTCCATCATCTTTATATGTGAATTATTCATGGTATCGGCTGTCAGGTATGGCACTCAATTTCAATCCTAGCGAAGACAAGTACGTCGTCGGGGGATTAGTTGCGGCGGTGGCGATGCTCGTGGCAATGTATTTCGGCGGGCAAGCTGGACAGATCGTATTTTCCGCGAGTGCGGTAGCGTTTATCGGGTTGTACGTACTGATCGGCGTACAATCGTCCGAACGGCGTCACGACACAAATGTGTTCAAGCTGATGATCGCCGGGTTGTGGCTAATCCTCGGCGTTGCGTTCGCGTTACTGTGGCACTTCCATTTCCAAAATCCCGCGTACACTGACCCAACGTACTGGCTGGGCTTCCCGAGGGCGACAGCAGTCGTCGTCTACCTGCTGTGGATGCCACCCGCGTTATATCTGATGTTCGCATACCCGTACCTCTTCAACACGTACATTTGGGACGAAGAGCAGGTCGCGGAGTTCCGTACGGTGGGTTCCGACGAGGAGGGGAATAAATGATCGCGGTTCCCGAGGCCGTCTTGGCTCAAGTCTCGACGACGGAGACGATGAACCCGCTTATCGTCGGTGTCGTTGCGGTGTACTTACTCGGTATCGCCGCGATTGGTGTCTGGGCGACCGGTCAGACGGAGTCGACGTCGGACTTCCTGATCGCGGGGAAGCGATTCGGGATTTGGGCAGTGGCGTTCGCTGCCTTCGCCTCGATCATGAGCGGGTTCGGCTTCATCGGTGGGCCTGGACTGTTTTACGACGGTGGATACGGATTCCTCTGGATCGCCATCGTCGCACCACTCGCGTTCCCGGTGTCGTGGTTCGTGCTCGGCAAAAAGATGCGGCTGATGGCTGAGGTCCGTGAAATATTCACGATTCCCGACGCCGCGGTTGCCCGGTTCGACAGTGAGGCAGTCCGGCTATTGGTCTCCGTCTCCGTTCTACTGGGAGTCATCTCGTATCTTGGAGTCCAGTTCCTCGCGATTGCGTTCGTGCTCCAAACGGTGCTCGGAGTGAGCGAAGTCACCGCCCTCGCGATCGGACTCGTCGTCATCTCGATATACACCATCGGCGGTGGCATGATCGCCGGGATATTCACCGACCTCATCCAAGGCGGAATCATGGTTATCGGGAGCGTCGTTGTCTTTCTCCTCGCTCTGGATACGGTGAACGGCTTCAGCGCGATGAACCGTGAGTTGAGCAGTCAGATCCCGGAACTCGCCGGTGCGTTCGGTGCGTTCCCGATCATGCTCGGACTCACCTGGTATTTCCTGTTTCTCGTTGGAAACTCCGGGCAGCCGCACATGGCACACAAACTGTACATGCTGCGTGACCCGAAACTGTTGAAGTGGGGTGCGCCCATCGCCGCACTATCGTACTTCGCGGCCTCGCTCATGATGCTCGCGCTCGGCGTCGGGATGCGGTCACTCGTTGAGACGGGGCAGTTTGCCGAACTCGCAAACCCCGACAACGCCGCTCCGATCTTCCTCGTCGAATTCACACCGGCAATCGTCGCGGGCGTCGTGCTAGCGGCTGCCGTCGGGGCGGTGATGAGCACGAGCGACGCGTTCATCAATATCGGCGCAGCGAACCTCGCACGAGACATCCCGGAGAGTCTCGGATTCGAGTATGCCTCCGACCGACAGGAGTTACGCGCACACCGCGTGGCGACAGCGCTCATCATCCTCGTGTCTGTGCTACTCGTCTACTACGTGGAGATTCTCGTCGGGTTGCTCGGCGTCGTCGGGTGGGGGTTATTCGCCGCTGCCATCGTGCCGCTCCTCGGGATCGGGTTGAACTGGAAAGGCGCAACCACGGAAGGTGCAATAGCCGCTGGTGTTGTCGCGCTGTTCGGGAACCTCGGCTTAGCGATTGCCGTCCAGTTCTACGGCTTCTCGCTACCACACGGCTCCGCAACGGAAGCGCTCACGCTCCTCGTTGCAATCGTCGTCATGATCGCTGTGAGCCTCGTCACCAACACAAAGGCCCGAGACGATATCGACGACGACATCGAACGCGTCATCGACTCGTAGCGCCTCCACAGTCACAAACGGCGCTACGGTACCACTTCGGTCGGCCCGGCCCACTTCAGGAATGCACAGGGCCAGCTGCACGCGGAGCGGGAGCTTGCACACCGCGCCGCCTTCGTTACGCCAGAGCCGGTGGCGCTGAACGTCTCGGCCGGAAGTACCGTTGAGGGTGGTTTTCGCTCGCCCCACCACCGACCGAACGGGTGTAGTCGGTACGGTAGTTCCGAACGGCCGACTCGGTATCGTCTCACCTCGTGATCCGTGGACAGCGGCCGAGTCGTCTCCGGTTCGGTCGGCTTCTCCGGTTGTGGTTGCCACAGCCCTCCGTTAGAACCCGCTAGCGTCCGTCTGGGTACTCCTGTGTCCGGGGAGCGACGGCCCGTCAGTCTACCCGGATCCAGAGGTCGCGGCCGAGGACGACGACGGCGGCCGTCACGGGGAGCGCGACGGGGAGCGAGCCGACAGGCCCCATGTCGACGCCGAGCGCGGCGCGCACGGCGACGACGATGGCGGGGAGGACGGGGCCGCAGATCAGTGCGGCGCCGAGGAACGGTCGGTCGCCGCGGAGGTAGCCGCCGCCCCACGCGACCAGTCCCGGAAACAGGAGGACGAGCGCGAGCAACCCGAAGGCGACCCCGATCAACGCGTTGAACGCGGCGGACAGGTCGCCGGTCGCTCCGGGACCGGACGTCACGAGGATGATCGTCGCGAGCGTTCCGACACCGGCGCCGACGAGGGCGACGGCCGCAGTCCAGCGCTGCCAGCGCACCATCCGATCCCGGTCACGGCGAAACAGCGAGAGCAGTCCCAGCAGTATCGACAGCACCGCGACCACCGCCACGACGGGGATAACCGTCCGCTCGATCCACAGGGCGCTAAACCGCGGCGGGTCGAAGACGTAGGAGTCGGTGGGCACGGGGCCGAACCACCGGGTCGGGACCGAGGCGACAGTGACGAGGACCCCACCCAGCGCGGTCAGGGCGCCGACGGGCCGTCGACTGGGAGACCACACGGTCAGTCACCCCCGACGGCCACCACGGTGCCGTGTCGCGTCGCCGTGACGAGGCCGCCATCAAGGACCGCTGGCGGCACCACGGGTTCGGTGCTTCGATAGCCCCACGTCGCCTCGCCGAAGCGGGCGGTGAACGCGAGCAGCCGTGGGGGCGAGCGGCGGTCGTCCGAGTACGACTGGAGGGCGAAGGCGTGATCGCCCGTCGCGGCGGTCACCGCCCCCTCGCCGACGTACGAACACCAGCGCGGGTCGGGGGCGTCGTCGGCGGTTCGGTCGAGCGCAAACGTCGCGTCGCCGGCCTCACCCGGCCGTTCGAGGGCATAGAGCGTCTCGGAGGTGACGACCGGCGTCGAGTAGGCGCGGCCGCCGCCGCGGTCGACGAGCCAGCGCTCGGTGCCGTCGTCGAGGGTGACCGCGCGGATGCCTTCGCGGGTGCCGACGTAGACGGTTCCGTCGGCGACGGCGGGCCGGGACTGCGGGTCGACCGACGCCGACCACAGGCGGTCGCCGGTCGCGGCGTCGAAGCCGAGCAGTTCCTCGCTGGCGACGACGACGGCGCCGTCGGCGACGGCGGGACGGGACCCGCCGCTCGTCGTGGTCGTCCACCGACGGCCACCGCCAGCGGTGTCGAGCGCGACCAGTTCGTCGCCCGCCGGGACGAACACCGCGCCGTCGGCGACGGCGGGCGTCCCGGCCGGGGCGACCCCGGTGGCTCGCCACCGCTCGGTTCCGTCGTCGGTTCGAAGGGCCGTGACGCCGTCGGCGGCCGGAACGTACGCAGTGCCGTCGTGGATCACCGGCGGTGCGAGCGCCGCGCCGTAGGCCGACGCCCGTGGCGCCGGCGTCACCGGCGAGAGATCACCGTACTGCCACACCTCGCTCCCGTCCCGGAGCGAGAGCGCGAAGACGCCCGCGCCGGTCGTGAAGAAGACCCGGCCGTCGGCGACCGTCGGCGAACTCACGTCGGCCGTGACGCCGTCGACCGTCGGGGCAGGGAGCGTCGTTCGCCAGCGAAGCGCCGGTGCGTCGGTCGGCGGCCGACGCGACGGGGCGAAGCCGGTGTTGGCGGGGTCGAACCGGGGGGTGGGCCAGTCGCCACCGGGGAGCGAGTCGAACCCTCGGCCGGCCTCACCCGTACCGAACGTCGTCGTCGGCTCGGGCGTGTCGCTGTCGGGACACGACGACGAACAGCCGCCGAACCCGGCGACGACCCCGGCCGAGAGCGTACCGAGAAACGTCCTGCGTTCGATGGAGGGCATCGGACCACTATTGTGACACATCCGTCAAAGGTGTCCCGAATCGTCGTGGTTGGCGGGCGGACGACGGGTCGGAACTTGACGGGGACCGTCGCGGCGAGGCCCGACGCCGACAGCGATACCAACTGTTATGGTATCATGCGACCTACGTCACTCTATGACAGACACCCTAGTGAAAGACGCGATGAGCACGCCGATGCTCACGCTGGACGCGGAGGCAACCGTCAACGAGGCGTCACGCGGGATGCTGGAGGCAGGGATCAAGTCACTCGTCGTCGTCGGGGAAGCCTGCCGCCCCGAGGGCATCTTCACCTCCACGGACGTCCTCGAAGTCGCGGCCGACGGCCGGCCCGCCGACGAGGCGACCATCGGGGAGTATATGACCACACCGGTACAGACCGTCGACCCCGGCGCCTCGCTTTCAGCGGTCGGTCGGCGGATGGTCGAGGAAGAGGTGGGTCACCTCCCGGTGACCGACGCCGACGGCAACGGCGTGGGCATCCTGACGATGACGGACCTGACCGAGGCGCTGTCGGGCGCCGAGGTGCCCGCCGAATCGACGTAGCGACCCCGCACGAAGAGTTACGGCCCGGGGAGTCCGTTCGCCCGTATGGGCATCGACCTCGAACGACTCGTCCGATACCCCGCGAACTCCGAGGACTGGGCCAAGTTCCTCCTCGTCGGGAGCGTGTTGACGGCGCTGTCGGTGTTGATCGTCCCGGCCGTGCTCCTGTTTGGGTATTTCGTCCGCGTCCTCCGTGCGGGCATGGTCGAGGCAGCGGAACCACCCGGCTTCGCGGACTGGCGCGGCCTCCTCTACGAGGGGACCGTCGCCTCGGTGATCGTCCTCGTCTATCAGTTCGTCCCCCTGCTGATCGCGGCGGTGACGGTCGGAGGCACAGCAGCCGTCTTCCTGACCGGGGCCGACGTCGGCGTGGGGTGGGGGGTGGCCGGCCTCCTCGCGGGACTGGCACTCGCCACGTTGCTCGCCGTCGTCTTCGGGTACGTCACCCTCATCGGCCTCGCCAACTACGCCTACGAGGGCGACCTTCGGGCGGGGTTCGACCTCGACGTCTGCCGCGCCGTGGCGTTCGACGGAGCCTACGCCGTCCCGTGGCTGTACGGCGTCGTCGTCCTCGTCGCCGGCAACGTCGTCGCGGGGGTTCTCGGGTTCGTCCCCATCGTCGGCGTGCTGGTCGTCTTCTACGCCCAAGTGGCCGCGACGTGGGTCTGGGGCAAGGGGTTCGGCGACGCGATGGGGATCGAGGAGCCGGGGCCACGAGCGACGGTCACGGAGACGGGCGACCGAGGACCACAACCCTGAAACGCAGCGCCGTTGGGGTTTCGGTATGGCCACCGTCGCGGAACGCCTCGGCATCGAACCGGCACGGCTCTGGCTCGGGTCCGTCCTCGCCCTTCTCGCCGCGCTGATCGGCGGGTCGTTCGTCTTCCCACGTGTCGTCTACGACGGCTTCGTCTGGCACTACTTCTGGGGACCGGTTCAAGCGGACGCCAACGCCGCCGTCTGTGCGGTCCGCGAAGGCGGCGCAACCAAGTATCTCTACGACGCGGCGGCGTGTTCGGCGGCCGCCGAGCCAGTCGCCTATCCGGGCTACACCCTCGTCTCGGAGGTAGGGTACGTCGTCATCCTCCTGATCGCACTCGCCGGCATCGTCTTGCTGTTGCAGCGACTCGACATCGGCTCCGACCGTGCCCTCTTCGTGTCGCTCCTGCCGTTCGTCTTCTTCGGCGGCGCGCTCCGCGTCGTCGAGGACGTGACCGACGCCGCCGCCGCCGGGGACACGCTGATTACCTACCCATTGAACGCCCTCCTGATCAGCCCCGTCATCTACTTCACCGTCTTTGCGGTGACACTACTTGCCGTGCTCGGGAGCGTCGCGCTCGAACGCCGGCGGATCGTCGACCAGTACACCCGCCCGCTCGTCGCGAGCGGGAGTGTCGTCCTCGCCGCGACGCTCGCCTTCCTCCTCTGGAGCGCCGTCGCTCCCGACGGCCCGGGGACGTTCCACCCACAGGTACTCGTCGTGATCCTCGTCGGCGCGACGGCCGCAACGGGTCTGGTCTGGTGGCTGCTCGAACGGTTCGCCCCCGCAGTCAACGCAGGCACCGGTCGCATCGGCGCGGTCGTCATCTGGGGACACGCCATCGACGGCGTCGCCAACGTCGTCGGCCTCGACTGGATGGTCGCGCTGGGCGCCGGCGCGAACTTAGTCCCCAAACATCCGGTCAACCGCTTTATCGTCGACATCACCGCGTCGACCCTGCCCGCCTCGGTCCTCGCACTCACCGGAGACACGTGGCCGTTCCTCGTCGTGAAACTCGTTGCCGCGACGCTCGTCGTCTGGCTGTTCGACGAGCAGATCTTCGAGGAGAGCCCGCAGTACACCATCCTGCTTCTGGTCGCCATTCTCGCGGTGGGGCTCGGCCCGGGAACCCGCGACATGCTCCGAGCGACCTTCGGCGTCTAAGGGTAGGGGTGGAACGGTCGGTCGAGACGCGGTTCGTACCCTAGGTCACGGGGGACCGATTCCGCCCGGTCGCCGAAGTACGGCGCGTCGACGAACAGCGGTTGCGCCTCGGGGCATAGGACGCGCACCGCCTCGAACCCCAAGTCGTCGACGTCGGGTGTCGTGAGGCGCGCGGCGTACGTCGAGAGGCCCGCGTCGGCCGCCCGTTCGACCACCGCATCGAGTTCGGCTTCGCCCGTCGGCACGGTGTCCGGCCCGACGCTCGCGGCCGGCACGCCGTCGTCGGCGTCGGTGAACGCTCGCGTCTCGGGCGGTCGGTCGGCGTACCGGCCGATGGCGCCCTCCTCGTCGGCGGCGCCCTCGGGTCCGAGCGCCCGGAGTTCCATCCAGTTCTGGAGCGCCTCCGCGAGCGCCGACCGGGCCGCCGCCTGCGCGTCCAAGTCGGCGGCCGACCCCAAGGCAAAGCGGGGCCACGCGTCCTCGCGGTGAACCGCGACGGCGACGACGGGTACGTCCACGTCGCCGGTGACTAGGACCGGCGACACCGACAGACGCTCCGCGCGGGCGCGGTCCGCGAGGGCCGCGAACCCCTCGTCGTCGACGGTAAGCCCCAACGGTTCGTACGTCGAATACCAAGCACACATCGCCGCGTCGCGCTCGATCACCTCGTAAAGCCCCGAGCACAGGGCCTCGCTCCCACTGTTTCCGAGCCCCAGTCCCGTCGTGATCGGCGGCCGGTGTCGCTCGGTGGGCGGCGGGTAGTGGACGAACTCCGCGGGCAGCGAGACGGCCTCGCCGGTCTGCAGGTCCGCCCCGGGCACCCACGGAATCGGAGCGTCGGGATCGACCGGTCTGTCGTCGGGGCGGACGAACGCCGCCGGCGAGACGCCGTCGTCGCGGGTCGCCGGCGGCGTCCGCTCGAACGACGCCGTCCGGTAACTGCCGGCGCAGTAGCGTTCGAGTCCCTCGCCGAGGGCCTTCATGAAGGCGCGGTCCCAGTCGTCGTCGACGCCGGCGGCGTAGGCCGCCGCGTGGGCGTCGCTGTAGACGGTCGTGTCCGCCGTCGCGGCGATATAGTACGGTGCAGGGAAGGACTCGCGCTCGCCGACCCGGGTGAGCAGGCCGACGCGGTCGTCGACTGCCCGCTCCGCACGGGCGAGAGCGTCGTCGAGGGAGGCCTCGCGGTGTCCCGTCCGGAGGGTTCGGTCGCGGTCCGCGGCGTCGGGCACCGCGAACACCCGTCGCTCGTCGCCGGGCACCTCGACGACGGTCCCCCCGAGGTCGGCCCCGGCGAGCAAGGAGACGGCGCGGTGGCCGGCGACCGCGCCGGCGAGGCGGACGGCGCTCCGACTCCCCGACGGCGGATCGTCGCCGGCACCCGTCTCGCCGACGGCCTCGTCGTTCGCCGTCGCCTCCACCCGCGCCCGCAGGTCGGCGTAGCCGACGCCGTCAGCGAAGACCGTCACCGCGGCGTCGAGGGCGGGGGTGGGCCGCCCGCCGAGGCCGCCGATCTCGACGGCCAGCCAATCGGTCGCCGCCCCGTCGGCCGTCTCGAACGCCGGTGCGCCCGCCGGTGCGATCACGACGCCGAGAGGATAGCCCCCGAGTTCGTTTGGCGCCGCCGCCGTCGCCGTCGCGTCGATGTCGTCGAGGGCGGCCCGAACCGACTCGGCGGCCGGCCCGCTTCCCGCGATGCCGATCTGCATGGAACGGCCGAGGCCGCCCGGCGGCAAAAGTGGTCGGGAGTCGCCCGGGGCGGCCGCCAGTCGACGTCGGGTCCCGTCAGGCGGAGTGGTTGAGGGTGACAGCGGCGAGTTCGGCAGGTGTCACCTCACCGAAGCGGTCCTCGTCGAGTTTCAGGCGGAGTCGAGGCCGCCCCACGTCGATGGGCACCTTCTCGGTGCGGATCAACCCCTCCTCCTCGAGGGTAGTCTTGGTGCGCGAGAACGTCGCCTTGCTCGCGATGCCGACGTCCTCGCCCCACTTGCTGATGTCATAGAGGAGGACGTCGTTGTGGGCCGCAACAAGGAGCGTGAGTGTCACCTCGTCGAACTCGGTGGCGGCATCGCGGGCGTCGTCCAAGGCGTCGAGGGCGGCGTCGAAGTCCTCGCGGACGGCCTGCCCGATATCCTCGCCGAGGGTCTCACGGACCCGCGAGAGCGGGGGCGTCCGAAGATCGAACGTCGGGGCGGGCTCCCACTGGGCGCCGTAGGTCTCACGAACCGCGTCGACGAAGGCCGTCTCGTCACCGCCGAGAGCGGCCACGCGGTCGCCAACCGAGACCAGCGCCCACACCGCCGTCTCGGTGACGACGAGCGTGTTCGTGCTACCGGTGCCGCCCGTCCGCAGGGAGAGGGTCTCACTGGCGACGTGGTCGGCCGCGTTGCTCGCGACCACGAAGTCGTCCATCACGTCCTTCAGTAGCCCCTCGTCGGCTAGGATGCGGATCGACGGTGGTTCGCTCGCCGCCGTCGTGACGCTCGTCAGCGCCCGTACCGCCTCCGCTGTCGGATCGACCAACAACAGTTCCTCCGCCGACTCGAAGACGGTCTCGAGTATCTCCTCGAACTCCCAGCCGTGCAGGTTCGCCCCGGCGACCATGTTCACAGTATCGTCACGTCCGACTTAATTTTAACGGGGACCGGTGTGCGTAACAGAGTAATTCCCATTTCTCTATCGGTTTAATTTTTTGTCTTTTTGGGGAGTACGGCCGCTCCAAGGGGCGGCGGAGAGACAGGTTTATGCGTCGCTTGGGCCGCAGGTATGTATGGAGCACGAGCACGTCCGCGAGGCCGATCCGGCGGTGGCGACGGCGCTTGCCGACGAGGTCGAACGACAGCAGACCACACTCTCGATGATCGCCTCGGAGAACCACGCGAGTCGGGCCGTCATCGACGCCCAAGGAAGTGCCCTGACGAACAAGTACGCCGAGGGGTATCCGGGCGAGCGTTACTACGCCGGCTGTGAACACGCCGACGCGGTGGAGGAACTGGCCATCGAACGCGCCAAAGAGCTCTGGGGGGCTGACCACGTCAACGTCCAGCCCCACAGCGGATCGCAGGCGAACATGGCCGTCTACCTCGCCACGCTGGATCCCGGAGATCGCATCCTCTCGCTCGAACTCGAACACGGCGGGCACCTCAGCCACGGCCACCCGGCCAACTTCGCGGGCCAACTCTTCGAGGTCGAACATTACCGTGTCGACCCGGAGACCGGCTACCTCGACTACGAGGGGCTGGCGGAGACGGCCGACACGTTCGACCCAGACGCCATCGTCTCGGGCTTTTCCGCCTACCCCCGGCAGGTAGACTGGGAGCGGATCGACGCCGTCGCCGACGCCGTCGACGCCTACCACGTCGCCGACATCGCCCACATCACCGGCCTCGTCGCGTCGGGCGTCCACCCCTCGCCGGTCGGGATCGCCGACTTCGTCACCGGCAGCACACACAAGACCATCCGCGCCGGTCGCGGCGGGATCATCATGTGTGACGATGAACACGCCGACGCCATCGACGCCGCCGTCTTCCCCGGCGTCCAAGGCGGCCCCCTGATGCACAACGTCGCGGGCAAGGCCGTTGGCTTCGGCGAAGCACTGACCGACTCGTTCACCGAGTACACCGAGAACGTGGTAGCGAACGCCCACGCGCTCGGCGAGACGTTCGCCGACGCCGGCCTCTCGTTGGTCTCCGGTGGCACCGATACCCACCTCGTGTTGGTCGACCTGCGGGAATCCCACCCCGACCTCTCGGGCGGCGACGCCGAGGCGGCCCTCGAATCGGCCGGAATCGTCCTCAACGGCAACACCGTCCCCGGTGAGACCCGATCCCCGTTCGACCCGAGCGGCATCCGCGCCGGCACTCCCGCCCTCACCACCCGCGGGTTCGACGAGGCGGCGATGCGCGAGGTGGGCGACCTGATCGTCCGCGTCCTCGACGCGCCGACCGACGAGGCCGTCCTCGCGGACGTGCGCGAGCGGGTCGCTGAGCTCTGTGCCGCCCACCCGCTGTACGAGTAGTCTCGCCGCCGCCCCACGCTCTATCGAGGTATATAGCGCTCCTAGTAACGGATATATTTCCACTCGTCGTTCGACGAGTACTGTGACGTGCCGGACCGAGGCCAGACTTCGAGCGGCGTACGACGACCTCCACGTCGGCATCGCGCTGTACGATCCGGTCACCGGGGCGATCCTCGACGCCAACGAGCGCCTGGAGTCGATCTTCGGGGTCACGACCGAGACACTCCGCGAGGTATCGGTCGAGACGTACACCGCGAACACGCACTCCGTTTCGGCGTCGGTGTTCCGCGACCGACTCCGCGCGAGCGCCGAGGGTGGGACACGGACGTTCGTCTGGCAGGTCAAACGCGGCGACGGCGAACTCGTCTGGGTCCGAATACACTGTTCGCCGCGGCCGGCCGACGACCGAACGCTCTCGACGACCGCACGAAGACGACCACCACGTCCCACGGCTCGGGCGCCGGACTGTTCGTCATGAAGTGGTGCATCGAGTCGCTGGGCGGCGAACTCGCCACCGAGAGCGGCGACCGCCGAGGGAACACGATCCGATTCTATCTCCCGCCGAAGATGCCGGCGTAGCGACGGCGACTACTCGATACGCGTCTTGACGACCACCACCGGTTTGTCGGCCAGTCGGACGACACGGTCGGTGACGCTGCCGAGTAGGCTCCGGTACTCCTCGGGATGTCGCCGGGTCCCGAGGACGATCAAGTCGACGTCCGCCTCGTCGGCGTAGTCGACGATCTCCTCGTGTGGCTGGCCGTGTCTGAGCGTCTCGATCACCTCGACGTCGTGACCGGTGGCCCGGCTGGTCACCGCCGAGAGCGCCTCCTCGCCGGCCTCTTCGAGGCCGTGTTCGGGCCCCTCGCGTTCGTCGACGTACTCGTCGCCGCTGTACGCGGAGTAGACGTCGCTGTCGACGATGTAGAGGGCGTGAAGCATGGCGTCGTGGAGGTCCGCCAAGCCGATGGCGTGTGCGGTCGCGTCCTCGGAGGCGACGGTGCCGTCCGTCGCGATCAGGATGTCATCGTACATAGGTGTACGTTCGCGACGATAGGTAAAAAAGCTACACCGCGACTCCCGCCGGGGGCGACTGCGGCAAACGGTGGCTTGAAGAGTACACGGGGACCCGGTTCGGGCATGACCGACGTTATCGACGGTGACGCGGTGGCGGCGGACGTCCGCGACGGCCTCGCGGGGGCCATCGAAACGCTCGACGACGCGGGCGTCACGCCCACGCTCGCGACGGTGCTGATGAGCGACGACCCCGCGAGCGAGACGTACGTCTCGATGAAACAACGGGACTGTGCAGAGGTGGGCATCGAGGCTCGCGACGTGGAACTCGACCCCGAGGCTCCCGCCGAGGAACTGTTCGACACCGTCGCGGATCTGAACGCCGACCCCGCGGTAAACGGGATTCTGGTCCAGATGCCCGTCCCGGATCACGTCGAGGATCGAGACGTGATCCGCACCATCGATCCCGCGAAGGACGTCGACGGCTTCCATCCCGAGAACGTCGGCCGACTGGTGGCCGGCGACCCCGTCTTCAAGCCGTGCACCCCCCACGGCGTCCTGAAGCTTCTCGACGCCGCCGGCGTCGAGACGGAGGGCGCCGACGTGACGATCGTCGGCCGGTCGAACATCGTCGGCAAGCCGCTGGCGAATCTCCTGATCGGGAAGGCCGACGACGGCAACGCCACGGTGACGGTCTGTCACTCGCGGACCGAGGACCTGCCCGAGAAGACCCGACGGGCGGACGTGGTGATCGCCGCGGCGGGCGTCCCCGAACTCGTGGACGGGTCGATGCTCACCGACGACACCGTGGTGATCGACGTCGGCGTCAACCGCGTCGAACGCGACGGCGAGTCGACGCTCGTCGGCGACGTGGACTTCGAGAGTGCGAAATCGAAGGCGCGAGCCATCACGCCGGTCCCCGGCGGCGTCGGGCCGATGACCCGCGCGATGTTGCTCTACAATACGGTGAAGGCGACGAGCCGGCAGGCCGAAATACCGGTCGACCTACCGTAGTCGGTCGCGGGCGGCCGCGAGCGCCGTCTCGTCGTCCTCGCGGAGCGACGTCCCCACCTCGCGGGCCGCCGCCACCAGCGACTCGGCGTCCGACGGCGGCACGTCGCCTTCCAGTGCCTCGACCCGCTTGATCCGCTCGCGGAGCGTCCCGAGCGTCCGCCGGGCCTCGGGGTCGGGATGTTCGTCCAGCCACGCCAGCAGGTCGCGGCGGTAGTCGTCGGCCGCGTTCGCGTCGCCGAGGCCGCGAGCGGGAGCCAAGTCGTCGGTGACCGCCGACGGCCCCGGCCGCTCGCCCCGGTCGGCGTCGCGGAGGAGCGCGAGGACGTAGGCGTGGTCGGCGTCGGTCGCCGACCGAAGGCGGTCGAACGCGTCGATGACCTGCAGGAGTTCGGCGGCGGCGACGACCGTCTCGTCGAGCGGGCGGAGTCGACCGCCGTCGACGAAGCCGCGACGGCGGACGTACGCCCGCAGGTCCCGCTTGCAGTCGTCGACCGTGTCGGCGAGGCGCTCCTCGGCCGCGGCGGTCCGGTACGGCGTCAGATCGAGCGTCGCCGGCGAGTCGGTGTGGAGGGTGTGGTCGCCGACGCCGACACTCCGGAGGCTCTCACAGTCCGGACACGCCACGCTCCCCGTCTCGTAGTACGACCACCGGCAGCCACAGTCCTGACACTCCCGTCGGCCGCGAACCTTCATGTGTGTCGTTCGCCCGGCGGCGACAAAAGACGCTCGGCCCGCGGCCCGGGGATACAGGTGGACGGCGCCCACACACGCACTCATGCGCGACGAAGGCGAGATACGGGAGCAGTACGAGTTCCTCCGTGAACAACTCGACGACGACGAGATGCGCCACGAAGGGGTCCGGGAGCTGTTTGCTCACTACAAGCGCGCCCTCGGCTGGGTGCTAGAAGAGGAACACATGTGAGACCCCGTCGCGTGCGGATACGCAGGCGAGAACGAGACCACCTCGACGGCGTCGACTCCGGTGAGACGCCGAGGGGGTTCGAGGAGTCGTCGGTTCGGGCGCGCTAACCGGGACCGTATCGCGGGACTGAGGCGGTACATTTATACTATCACACCCCCGACTGTCAGGTGACGCTTCGTCTGGAGGGCCGAAGCGTCAGCGGGGACCAATTCAGGGCGGCAAGCTTCCACGCGATTTTCGCGTGGCTTGCTTTCCTTTTGTGTACTACGAACGGTGAGCGACCGGTGTCGCCGACCCGACGATCAGTCCTCGGATGGGGTAGATTCCTCGGTCGCGTCTCCGGTCAGACTCCCGGGATCGACCGCGAACGGTTGGATCGGTTCCGATTCGAGGAGTTCGGGCAGAACGAGTCGGGCGAAGTGGACGACCAACACGAGGAGCATGGGCGCGAGGAAGATGCCGTACCAGCCAAAGAGGAGCGGGCCGAAGGTGTACGCGATCATCAGGCTCCCGACGTGGAGGCGTCGTCCGGAGACGTACGGTCGAAGCACGAGATCGGGGATGGTGTCGACGACGACGAACGAGACGAGGGCGAAGGCCGCGACGAACCAGAGCGTGGTCGGGTCGGTCAGAAGGCCGATCCCGGTGAGATACGCGGTCACAGGCACGTAGACGAGTTTCATCCCGACCATGGGAATCAGGCTCGCGATGCCGGCGAGCAGGCCGACCAGCGGCGCCGCGGGGACGCGGAGACCGGCCGGCGCGTAGACGTTCAAAATCGAATAAGAGAGGACGCCGATACTCCCGGTCAACACGGCGTTGAGGATGTTGCCGAAGAAGATGGCTTTGAAGTCGCGGTCGACGGCCCGGGCGTAGCCCTCGAGGACGCCGCGGTCGTCGCCGAACCGCGAAAGCGTCCACCGGGAGAGTCGACCCCCGTCACGAAGCAGGTAGAAGGCGAGCGCGAGCATGACGAAGAGGTGAACGGCGCCGACGCCGAGAAACGCCACCGTATCGAGCGCCGACCCCAGCGACGACAGCAGCGACCGGAGACCCTCGGCGGTGAGGTACTGCTCGGGGTCGAGCGCCAAGAGGGTGGCCGGATCGGCGATGGTGTCCAGCGACTCGGCGTCGACCAGCGGCCACCGCGAGGGGTCGAACGTCTCGGTGGTGACGTATTTCATGAGCTCGTTCAGTGCGACGCCGAGGGCATAGAGGACCAACAGGAGCGCGGGGAGCGCGAGGGCAAACAGGGAGACGGCGGCCGCGAGGCTCGGCGGACGGATCACCCGCCGCAAGCGACGATAGATGGGCCGGGTGGCGTAGTAGATGAACACGCCGAACACGAAGGTGCCGACGAAGGCGTAGACGACGTAGGTCACCGCGGCCGCTAGGGCGAACCCCAAGCTCCACCAGCCGAGTCGATAGCGAGATAGCCTGAACTCCGGCATGGGTCCGACAGTCGCGGGCCGGCGTGAAAAACCTCCCTTGGGCCGGGTCAGGTCCAGCGGTCGAGGCCCGTCTGGACGAGGGCGTCCTCGATGCGCTCGAAGCCGCGTTCGACCTCGTCGGCCTCGACTTCCCACCGCTCGGTCACGTACTCGCGAGCGGCGGCCACGTCGGGGTCGATGTCGGTGTCGAGGGCGTAGTCGTCGGTCACGGGCGGGTCACGGAAAAGGTTCCGTACCCGGTCGGCGTTGGCCACCTGCCAGCCCTCGGCGTCGAGAGCGGCCCACAGGTCACCGTGATCCGCGATAGCCCGGAGCGCCGTCTTCGGCCCGACGCCGTCGACGCCGGGGTTGAAGTCCGTGCCACAGAGGATAGCCACGTCGATCAGGCCTTCCCAAGAGATGTCGTGGCGGTCGAGGGTGGCGTCCAGATCCATCAGTTCGGGGCGGCCCTTGCTCGTCAGCTGTCGGAGGGTGTACGGCGCGCCGAACAGCAGGGCGTCGTAGTCCTCGCTGCCGGCGTAGTCGGCGTCGCCCCGACGGGCCATGTACGCGGCCTGTGCCTCGCCCTCGGCGGGCGCGTCGACAACCGGGACATCGAGGTGAGCGAGGAGGTCCCGAGTCGTCTCCAGAATCACGTCCGTGAGACGCTGCGTGCGCGCTTCGAGGCGGGCGGCCTCGGCGGCGTCGCCGCGCTCCTCGGCCGCGGCCAGTCGCTCCGCCGCCTGCTCGCGCTGTTCCCGGCGGGCCGCCACCTCGTCGTCTTTCAACTCCGTCACGCCGCCGTCGAAGACGAACACGGGCGTCAGATCGTGTTCGAAGAACTTGGGCAGGCCTTGGACGACCCCGACTAAGTTGGCCACCTCCTCGCCCGCCGCGGTGGTGTACACGGCGTCGTTCGTCCACTTGACCGTCGTCGTGAGATAGCGGTACAGCCAGTTGTGCGCGTCGACGGCCACGACGCTGCCCGCCACCTCGTCCCAGTCCACCTCGGAGAGGGCGGCGAGTTGCCGGAGGTCTGCGTTGCCCATCGCCCGCCTCTACGCGAGCGTGGGCTTTCAACGTCCGGGTTCGCGCCCGGCGACCCGCTGGCCGTCGGCGTCGACCCCCGGCGGCGCGCTCACGAGCGGCGGCGGGTCCCCCCCGAGCCAGTCGTCGAGGCGGGTCGCCAACCCCTCGCCCAGTTCCCGGTCACGAAACCGGGCCAACCCCGCCCGATACCGCTCGGGATCTCGGTCGGCGGGGGCGGCTGCGGGCCGCTCACAGACGAGTTCCGCCAGCCCCGTCTCCCGGCCGACGAAAGCGAAGCCGGCGCGGGCGGCCGCGCGGTAGGCCGCGGGGTTGTTGACGGCGATGCGGACCCGGTCGTAGCCCCGCGCGTCGGCACGGGCGGCGACGAAAGCGAGGAGTCGGGCGCCGATCCCCTCGCCGTGCCGGTCGTCGCGAACGGTCACGTAGCGGACGACGAGGCAGTCGGCGTCGGTGCGGTCGGCCCCAAACGACGCCGCCGCGAGGATATCACGGTCGAACTCGTCGGCGGCCGCGGGCTGGGGGTCGGAGCGGCGGACGACCGCCGTCCCGGTCAAGCCACGGACGAACTTGCCCGCGTAGGCGAACCGGCGGTAATCGAGGCGGAGCGTCGGGGCGTCCGGCGGCCACCCGAGGAGGGCAAACTCCATGCGGATCGTAGACCCGCGCCCCCGAAACCTTTGGCGCTCGGCGGTCGATGCGACCTATGCACGGACCGGGAGACGTCGACTTCTTCGACCGCGTGGCGCGGCTCTACGACCGGTTCGCACCCGAGACGGATCCAGAGCCGCTCTGGGCGGGACTGGCGCGGGCGGATCGCCCCGTCGAGCGGGTGCTGGATCTGGCCGGCGGCACCGGCCGGGCCGCGCGGGCGGTGAGTCGGCCGGAAACCGAGGGGTGGCGCCCCCCGACGGCCGTCGTCGTCGACGCCTCGCGAGCCATGCTCGACCGGGCGGTCCAGCGCGGGTCGGCGGCCGTGTGCGGCGACGCGGGGCGCCTCCCGCTCCGTGGCGGAGTGGTCGACGACGAGGGAGGCGACGAGGGAGACGAGTCCCCCGAGACGAGCGGTGGCGTCGTGGACGCCGTCGTCGTCCTCGACGCCCTGCATCATCTCCCCGACCCGGACGCCGCACTCGCGGAGGCGGCGCGGGTCCTCCGGCCGGGCGGAGTTCTCGTGATCCGGGAGTTCGACCCCGGGACGGTCCGGGGGCGGGCCTTGGTCGCGGCCGAGCGGGCCGTCGGCTTCGACTCGACGTTTCGGGGGCCGACGGCGACGGCGGACGCCGTCGCAGCCGCGGGGCTGGCTCCGTCGGTCCTCGACCGCGGGTTCGCGTTCACCGTCGTCGGGAAAAAGCGAGGGAGCCATTAGGGATCAGTCGCAAGCGCCGATATGGCAAACGCAGTCGCGGCCTTCTTCGACCGTCGTCTCGACGGCCGTGCGACCCCGCTCGCGGTCGGCGACCTGCTCGTCGTCGCCGCCGTCTTCAGCGCGGGCACGGTCCACCACAACGGCATGGCGTTCGTCCTCGGGAACCCCGGCTATCTCCTGAGCACCATCGCACCCTTCATACTCGGGTGGATCGTCGCGGCGCCGCTGCTCGGGGCGTACGCTCCCGGGGCCGCCGAGTCGGCGAAGGCCGCCGTCCCGCTGGCGCTTCGCTCGTGGTTGGTCGCCGACGCTATCGCGCTGGGGATACGCGCGACACCGCTAGCCCACGGGGGCGTCCAGTTGTCGTTCGTAGCCGTCTCGCTGGTGACCGGCCTCGTCGGTCTGGGGCTCTGGCGGACGCTCTTTTTCAAGCTCCGGTAGGCGGCGAGCGCCGTCGAGGGCGGACGGCCCGTGACGGCCGGGATCAGTCCCGAACGACGAGATAGACCGCGGCGGCCGAGGCGACGAGCGCGAAGCCCGCGAGGACGCCGAACAGCGTCGCGGCGTCGGCGTACGTCAGGACGGCCCCGGCGACGGCGCCGCCCAGCGCACCGACGCCGAAGGACCCGAGATACGTGTAGCCGTAGGAGAGTCCGCGCGTGCCGGAAGGGGTGTAGTCGGCGACGGCGGCTTGGTAGAGCGGCTGGGCGGCGAAGAGCGTAATCCCGAACACCGTGCCGAGGGCAAAGAGGGGGCCGATCCCGAGTTCCGCCACGGGCAGGAACGAGAGCGCGAGGACGGCGAGAAGGCCGAAGACGCCGGCGATGCCGTACTCCGGTGGGACCCGGTCGGTGAGCTTGCCGCCGAGATACTGTCCGGCGACGCCCACGAGCAACAGCCCCGCGTAGAAGTACCGTTCCGGCTTGAGCGTGCGCCCCGACCCCGCCTCGACGCCGGGGACGAGCGCGGCGAGCGGGATCGGCTCGAACCCTGGAAGCCCCTCCAGCAGATTCGGCAGGAAGGTCAACACCCCGCGGTAGAACAGGCCGTTGGCGATGACGATCAGGAAGACGACGACGAACGCGCCCGCAAAGAGGAGTTTGGACTCGGTGACGAACTCGGAGAGCGAGTCGACCCCGCCCTGCGTTCGGGGCTCGCCGCCGTCGGTCCCGACCCCGTCGACAGCGGCCGTCTCGTCGAACTCCGCGCGGAGGGCATAGAGTCCGGCGAGGATGGCCGGCACCGCAAGCACCGTCGCCACCGTCGTCCAGTCGAAGACGAGGAGAAGGATAGCCGCCAACAGCGGCCCGAGGCCGATACCCACGTTACCGGCCGCGCCGTGGTAAGCAAATCCCGTTCCCCGATCTTCCATTCCCTTGCTGATGAGTGTCAAGCCGGCCGGATGGTAGACGCTCGCCGCGAGCCCCCACAACAGGAGGGAAATCGCCACGACGACGAGGTCTGGCGCGACGCCGAGGAGGAAAAACGAACCGCCCATGCCGAACAGACAGGCGGCGATGAGCCGTCGGGACCCGAACCGGTCGACGAGGATGCCACCGGGAAGCGCCCCGACGCCGAACAGTCCGTAGCCGGCGGTGACGACAAGCCCCAACGTTGCTTGGGTGACACCGACCTCGACCCCCGCGATAGCGATTACCTCGAACTCGGCGAGCCAGATAGTCACAAAAATCGGGATGGAAAGCTCGTACGTGTGGACCATCCCGTGGGCCAACATCAACAATCCCACAATCGACCGATCGTTCCCGTTCACACTCGACGAAACGACGCGGACGTTCTTAATTCCTGCTAGGTACACCAACGAAAGTTAATCATCGTCGGTGTGGGACGCACTCGCGGCGGTCGCCGTTGGCGACGGTCGTCGCCCGATAGTATAACTACGCGCACGCACTGTGAGACGGTATGACCGACACGCTGTTCCTGTCGAGCGAGGACGTCGCGGAGTTGGCGACCCCGGCGGAGTACGTCGACGCCGTGCGCGAGGGGTACCGTCAGCGCGGCGAGGGGGCGCCCGCCGAACCCCGCACTGCCCTGTACAACGAGGAGCCACCGGGGCTGTTTACCTCCTATACGGCCGTGCTCCCCGAGTCCGGGGTGATGGGGGGCTACGTGTACGGCGCGGGCTTCGGTGCGGGCGACGCTTGGTTCGTCACGCCGCTGTTCGACGCCGATTCGGGCGAACCGCTGGCGCTACTCGACGGCGCGAGCATGAACCCATTCAAGACCGGCGCCGCGGGTGCCGTCGGGGTCGATGCCCTCGCCCGGCCGGACGCGTCGACGATGGCGGTCATCGGCGCCGGCGCGCAGGCCCGTGGGCAGTTGCGCGCCGCTGCGACCGTCCGCGATCTCGAAACCGTGTGGGTGTACTCGCCGACCAAGGAGAGCCGCGAGGAGTTCGCGGGCGAGATGGACCGAACGCTCGACGCCAGCGTCGCCGCCGTCTCCTCTAGCGACGCGGCCGTCGAGGGTGCCGACGTGGTCGTCACGGCGACGAGCGCGTCGACGCCGGTCTTCGACGGTAGTCGCCTCGATCCGGGGACTCACGTCACCGCCATGGGGCAGTACCACCCCGAGAAGCGAGAACTCGACGACACGACGGTCGCGCGCTCGACGTACGTGATCGACCTCCAAGGACGGCTCACACAGGACGCCGGCTCCTACATGGGCGCCGTCGAGTCCGGCGCGGTCGAGGCCGACCACTGCCACGGCGAACTCGGGTCGGTCGTCGCCGGCGAGCAACCGGGTCGGCCCGACGAGGAGGCGATCACCGTCTTCGACAGCGGTGGGACGGGTGTCGAAACCGTCGCCGCCGCCGCGATGCTCTACGAGAAGGCCGTCGAGGCGGGCCTCGGTGAGACGATATCGTTCGCGCCGGCTAGCGAAGCGCTGACCGGGCGGCCCGATCAGTCCAGCCGGTAGCGCAACAGGGCCGCGACCCCGCCGAGATTCTTCAGTCGCTGGCCGGGGTCGAACTCGCCGGAGAAGACGACCACGTCGCCGCCCTGTTGCTCGACGGACGTGATGACCTCGTCGGCGTCGATGTCCCAGTCGCCGCGGCCGCCGCGCTCCTCGCGCAGGCGGTCGTCGAGGACGAGCAACGTCTCGACGGCACCGTACTCGGCGGCCTCGGCGGTCGCCTCGGGTCCGTAGGTCGCCTTCTCACCCGTCGCCATCCGCTCGGTCAACTCGTCGATGAGTTCCGCCTCGCGGGCGATGCGCGTCTCGTCTTGGACGTCCTCGACCGCCCCTCGCTTGAGCACCTCGTGGACGCCACGGTCGCCAACGCCCGAGGTGTCGACGGTCGTCGTTTTCTCGGCCACCTCGGCGAACTCGTCGTCGAAGTGATCCAGCGCGTCGCCCTTTGTGAACCCCGGCCCCGCGAGGATGACGGCGTCGGGATCGAGATGCGAGAGTGCGTCGCCCAGTTCGTGGAACAGCTCCGACCGCGGGCGGGCGTACTCTCCCTTGCCCGTCGGTCGGGTGAACGAGGCGTACTCCTCGGTGCCGTACTGGGCGACGGTGTGGACGTGGGCCTCGCCCTCCTCGACGGTGGCGATGGCGACGTCGGGATTCTCGGCGGCCGCTTCGGCCTCCTCGATTCGCTCCATCTGGTCCGGCTTGAAGTACTTCTCAATCGTCAGCTCGTCGTGTTCCTCGACGTTCAGCGTGTGATGGTGGCCGAGTTGGTCCTCCCGGGAACAGCCGACGATGACGCCGCCGACCCGGAGTCGGTTGGCGAAGCGGGCGAACTCCACGTCCTCTACCTCCAGCGTGACGTGGATGTGTTCGCGTTCACCGCCGGTGTCGCGCATCTGGTCGTCGTTCCGCTGGATGCGTCGGCTGGTGTCACCATCCACGTCGTCGCCGGGTTCGAGGACGTACGACAGGTGCCAGAGGTCGTCGACGTTCTCCGGGACGACCGTCAGCCGGGTGCGTCCCTCCTCGCCGCGACCACGGCTCTGGATTCGCATACCGGAGGGATGCCGTCCACGGCCACATAGCTTGCCATTCCAGCCGCTCGGCCCACCGACCGCTTCGCGCCCGTCTCGCCGTCGTCGCCCGCAGAACGCGACCCGGATAGCCCGCGACGAGGGTGGTCGACACCACGAGAGCGCCGAGAAGCGTGAGAAAGCCGCCCCTCGCGACCGGTTTGATCCGGTCGTCGCTCGGTCGCCGAGGAGTTCGGTAATCGTGGGATTCCGAGCCAACGGGCCGTCCCGGGTCGGTCACTGCTACGGCGTCGGTCGTAGTAGTACAGGTGTGTGAGCCGACGCTTACTCGTCGACGATGTCGCTCCCGCCCGGCGGCAGGAACTCCTGCACCCGGTCCGGACTCGCCACCTTCCGCACGAACGACTCGTCGGCGAAGCGCTCCTTGAGCTGCCGATAACACCGCTTGGCGGCGTCGTTCTGGGCGAACTTTCCTGGTTCGAGACGAAGCGTCGTCTCGGCGCGCGGTTCGACCGCCGTCGGCGGCCCGCCGATCACCCGCGTCTCGGGTTCACACTGGATGCCGACGGCGACGCTCGCGGACACATCCCGGAAGTAGGTGCGGTCGCCGCGGATGACGAACCCGCCTTTCTCGATGTACTCGCCGCTCTCGGGTGTCTTCGACACCTGATCGGGGTCGACCATGTAGGCGTCGCCCGCAAAGCGGCCGTCCTTCCACACCGAGGAGTAAGCGACGGCGAACTGGGCGGCCTCCTGCAGACTGGCATCGGGGAAGTCCACCTCGCGGCCCTTCTCGCTCGGCCCCGTCGCCTTCAGGATCGTCACCGGCCCGCCGTGGGCCTGCGCGTGGAAGAAGCGGTCGTTGCCGTCCATGTACTTTTTCACCAGCGCCTCGTTCTCGTCGGCGTTGCGCCCGCCGATGACGAGAAAGCCGTCGCTCGTGTGGAACCACCGGAACTCCTCGTACCAGTGTTCGGGCTGTTTGATCGGGACCGAGGACATCGACCGCCAGTCCACGTCGCGGTCCTCGTCGTCCTCGTCCGCGTCGTCGTCGTCGCCGTCGTCGGCCTCCCACTCCTCGCGCCGGCGCTCGACCGCCGCCAGTTCCTCGCGCGTGTTCTCGATGGCCGCCAGCGCGCCCTCCTTTTTCTCCTCGACCCGCTTGGCCTCGGTGTATCGCCGGTCGGCGTTCTTTTCGACGCCCATAGCGGGATCGACGGGGACGACGACCCCGTCGAGGTCGACCGTCACCTCGCCTTCGGCGGGGTCGACGTCCGTGACGGCCTCGGCGGCCGGGATACCGCGTTCGGCGCCCTCCGCGAGCGTTTCCTCGATCTCGTCCCACGGGACGCTCTCTTCGCGGGCCGCTCGAACCGTCGAGATAACCTCGTCGACGAGGTCGTAGTGGGCATACAGCGCCTCGGCGCGCTCGCGTTCGGCCGCCGCCTGTTCGTCGAACCCTTCGATAGCGCCCTCCTGCTGTTCGATGATGCGCTGCTGTTTGGCGATCTCGGACTCGAAGTCAGGGCGCTCGGTGCCCGTCGTCTCCTCCTCGGGGTCGCGCTCCAGCCGGTGGAAGTAGTCGTCGAGGGCGGCGTTGAACGAGTCGAAGCCCTCGGCCGACAGATCCGCCCGCTCTTCGAGGGGCAGGGGTGTCACGTCGACGACGCGGTCATCTTCGAGGTAGACGCGCGGATCGAAGTCGCCGTCCCGGAGCCGGTCGGCCATCCGACCGATAGCGTCGTAGAGCGCCTCGTACTCGGCCTCGCCGGCGTCGGCGATGTCGAGATCCTTCTCGACGCCCGCGCGTGAACAGATCTCTTCGCCGTAGAGCCCGCCGAAGTTGAGCTGTGTCGCCAGAGTGCGGACCACGTCGGTGTCGGAGTCCTCCATCTGTCGGACGAAGGCGTCGTAGCCGACGGTCAGGGGGTCGATCCGCGAGTCCGGGAAGCCGTACTGCGAGCCTGGAGCGACCGTCCGGGATTTCAGGCGCACCGTCTCTAGGCTCCGGACCACCTCGCCCGTCTCGTCGAGGACGGCGACGTTGCCTTGGCCGAACAGTTCGGCGACGACGGTCGTGTTCTCGTCGTCGCGCTCGAACTCGAAGCGCAGGATGCGGTCGAACTCGTACTGCTCGACGCCGGCGAAGTCGGCGCCGCTCAAGCGATTTCGCAACATCATCGCGAAGTTCGGTGGCCGCCCCGGCGCGTCCGCGACGTTGTCGGGGTCGGCGACGTGGGCCCGCTTCACGTCACCCACCTCGATCAGCAGTTCGACGCGGCCGCGGTCGAAATCCCGCATCCGAAACCGCAGGAGGTCGTCGTCGTAGAGGTAGACCTTGTCGACTTTCGCCCCCTCGTAGCGCCCGAGTTCCGCGACGAGGGCCGCGAGGTCGACGCTGGTCAGTTCCCGCTTCGCGTCCATACCCCCCTTTCCCGGCCGGGCCGAAAAGGCGTGTCGTTGTCGCGGCGACGCCGCGACCGGCTCAGTCGTCGCCCAAGACGCCCTCGGCGACGGCCATGTCGTCGACGTCCGGGTCGTCCTCCGAGGCCCGAAGGACGAACCGCTTGCGGACGAGGTCCGCGGCGTAGATGGCCGTTCCGAGGATGATGAGCGTGTCGCCGGGGAGTCGCGCCCAGAACAGGGTCTGGATGATCGGCTGGTTGTAGAACGCGAGACTCCGGCCGACGGCGTAGCTCCCGGTGAACACGGCCTCCAGTTGCAGGAAGCCGACGGGAAGGACGGAGACGAACACCATCAGCGTCAGGCCGACGTTCCAACACCAGAACGACGCCCGGAGCCAAGAGCCGTCCCAGCGCTTCGGGTCGATGGACAGCTGGAGCATGTACGCGACCATGCCGAGCGCGAGGAAGCCGAAGGCGCCGAACATGGCGGCGTGGGCGTGGCCGACCGTGAGGTAGGTGCCGTGTTCGTAGTAGTTGATCAGTGGGAGGTTGATGAAAAAGCCGAGCACGCCGGCGCCGACGAAGTTCCAGACCCCGCTCGCGATGATGAACATAAATGGGATCTTGTAGGGGAAGCCGCCGCTCTCGGACATCGCTCCGTACTGGCCGAGTGCCTCGTAGAGGATGAACACCAGCGGGATGAGCTCAAGTGTCGAGAAGACGCTACCGATGGGCACCCACATGTCGGGCATGCCGACCCACCAGTAGTGGTGGGAGACGCCGATGACGCCGGTGCTCATCACCAGCAGTGCCTGAAGCATGACGGCCTTCTCGGCGCTCCGCCGCCGGAGCAGGTTCATCGACACCAGCGTCAGGCCGACGATGGCGACGATGAAAAACTCGAAGGCGCCCTCGACCCACATGTGGACGACCCACCAGCGCCAGAACTCGGTGACCGCGATGTTGGTCTCGGGGGTGAAGAAGAAGCCGGCGGTGAAGAGAAGCGCGATGGAGCCGCCGGCATAGAGGATCATGTGTGCCAGCCCGTAGACCGGTTCGCGGTCGAGGAGGGGCTTCAGTCCCCGAACCGCGAGGACGGCCCAGAGGCCGAAGCCGGCCAGCAGGCCGAACTGCCAGACCTTGCCGACTTCGAGGTACTCTAGGCCCTCGTTGCCGAGGAGCCACCAGAGGTCGCCGAGATAGCCGTTTGCGCCGAGCCAGATGCCGCCGAGGCCGCCGACGGTGACCACGACCACCGCGGCCAGCAGGCCGTTGATGTACGTCGACTGGTTGTTCGGCTCGTGACCGGTCAACAGCGGCGGGAGATACAGCCCGGCGCCGAGCCACGTGGCGGCGATCCAGAGGATGCCGAGGTCGATGTGCCACGTCTTCGCAATCGAAAAGGGGAGGATCTGGAGGATGGGGACGCCGAATAGCTTCTCGACCCCGAAGAAGCCGGCCCGCTCGATGTAGAAGTGTGCGAGCAGCCCACCGAGCAACACCTGTGCGAGAAAGAGGCCAGCGGCGACCGGGACGAAACGAAGCGCCGAGCGCTGGCTGGGGAAGACACTCACGTCACCGGGTTCGGGCACCGAGAGTCCCTCGGCGGACGGCTCGGGGAGCCGAACCGAGCGGTAGAGCCAGATACCGAAGCCGGCGCCGGCGACCAGCAACACCATCGCGATGACGCTCCAAGTCATCGCGGCGCCGGTGGCGTCGTTGCCCGCGCCGGGCGCGTACGGCCACTCGTTGGTGTAGGAGTGGTCACCGTCCGGGCGGTCGGTGTGAGAGAACCACGCCGTCCACATCGCGAAGTCGGCGAACTGGCGGGCGTCCGTCTCGCTGTCGATCATGCCCTCGGGGACGCCACGTGCGTGGCTCCCCTCGTGGTAGCGCTCGACGTACACCTCGCGGACCTGCTGGTGGGCGTATAGTTCCGCCGCCGAGTACTCGATGTTCCCACCGTCGTACTGGCCGTCGAGGTCCTCCCTGACCACCTCGTCGACCGCCGCCCGTTCACCGGTCGGCAGGTCGTCGTACGCGGTGTCGTACCGCTCTCGGGCGTAGTACGACCGCATGTACTTGGTCTTCAACTCCAGCGCGTCGGCGGTGTAGTCCTCGCCGTAGTACGCCCCGTTGCCGAGGATCGATCCGTGGTTCATCAGCCCGTGTTGCTGGAACGCCTCCTTGCCGTCCCTGATTCCGTCGCCGGTGACCACCGTCTCGCCGTCGGGACCGACGACCTGATCCGGGATGGGTGGTGCCTCGTGATACGCGAACCACGCCCCGGCGCCCATGACGACGAGGTTGAACACGAACGCCACGGCGATCACCTTCGCGATCGTCTTTCGGGTGAGCCTCATGGGTCGACGTGGGAGACGCGACTCCTTGAACCGGAACCAGATTCCCGACCCTCGGGGCACCCCTCGAAGATGTTCGGTTCGCGGAGGAGGGATGTCGGGACCCCCCTTGGCCCGGAGCCTAGGTGAGGCAGGGAACCGGGAGTGACTATAACCCTCCGGCGACACTGGACCCGGTATGCGACTGGAGGATTACTGGGGGGTGGGACCGAAGACGAGCGAGCGCCTCCGCGAGGCGCTCGGGGAGGAAGCCGCCGTCGACGCCATCGAATCCGCGGACGTGCGCGCGCTGACCGACGCGGGGATCACGCGCGGTCGGGCGACGCGCATCCTCAGGCGCGCGAACGATCAGGCTGGGATGGACGCACTCGCCACCCGCGACGCGCGCGAGGTGTACGACGACCTGCTCGAACTGGCGAGCGGCTACGCCCTCACCCGGCACGCGGCCGACCGGATCCGCGTGTTGACGCCGCTCTCCGCGCGCGAGGCAATCGAGGCGCGACTGGACGCCGTCGACGACGCCCGCGAGGCTTGGACCGCCCTCGACGATGCGGGGCGGGCGGCGGTGATCGAGGCTTTCGACGCCTACGACGCCGCCGACGGAAGCGAGCGGGCCGCCGTCGACGCCGCGCTCTCACTCCGAGACGCGGGGCTCGACGGCACCGCCTTCGACGCCCTCGGGGCGGTCGACCCCGACGCCCTGCGGGAGGCGGCCGACGCACTCGGCTACGTGACCGCCGACGGGGTCGCCGCCGGCGCCGACGACCGCCTCGACGACCTCCGATCCCGCCTCGATGACGCTCGCTCCCTCGAAAACGACGCCTTCGACGTGCTCGAACGGGTCCGTGAGACGGGCGTCCGCGACTTGGCCGACTTCCAGCGAGCCTTCGCCGACTACGTCGACCGCGAGACGAGTCTCTCCCGGTCGGCCATCGAGGAAGCCGCACCCGCGGAGGCCCACGACGCCGCGGACTTCGTGAGTACGGCGCTCCGGGCACTCGTCGACGACCTCGAACGGCGGGCGACCGAGCGCGAACGCGAAATCGAGGACGACCTTCGGGCGGCGGTCGCCGACGCCCGCGAGGACGTCGACCGGGTGCTCGCCGCCGTCGACGACGTGGCCGTCGACCTCTCGCTGGCCCGCTTCGCCGAGGCACACGACCTCGTCCGGCCGACTCTCGGAGGCGACCGCCTCGCCGTCGAGGGGGCGCGCAACCTCTTTCTCGACGACCCCGATCCCGTGACCTACGCGGTCGGGAACCACGATCTGTCGCCCCCGACGGGCGACCGCGTGGCGGTGCTGACCGGCGCCAACAGCGGCGGGAAGACGACGCTACTAGAGACCTGCTGTGCCGTCGCGCTCTTGGCCGCGATGGGGCTGCCGGTGCCCGCCGACCGCGCCGAAGTCGGGGGTTTCGACGCCGTCGTCTTCCACCGCCGACACGCGAGTTTCAACGCGGGGGTGCTGGAGTCGACGCTGAAGTCCATCGTCCCGCCGCTGACCGACGATGGGCGGACGCTGATGCTCGTCGACGAGTTCGAGGCGATCACGGAGCCGGGGCGGGCCGCCGATCTGCTGAACGGGCTGGTCGATCTCACCGTCGAGCGGGGTGCCCTCGGCGTCTACGTCACCCACCTCGCGGACGACCTGAGTCCGCTCCCCGAGGCCGCCCGCATCGACGGTATCTTCGCCGAGGGGCTGACGGGAGACTTGGAGCTACGGGTGGATTACCAGCCCCGCTTTGGCACCGTCGGCAAGTCCACGCCCGAGTTCATCGTCTCGCGACTCGTCGCCGACGCCGGCGACCGGCGGGAACGCCAAGGGTTCGAACACCTCGCGGCCGCCGTCGGCGAGGAGGCGGTCCAGCGAACCCTCGCCGAGGCGTGGGAGGAGTGATTCCGCCGGAGACCGACAGACAGGGCGCCGATCCCTCGCGGAGCGTACGACTCTTAACCCCGCGCCCTTTGGGAGGGGTATGTTCGAGGACCGCTCGGGGCTGTTCGCCGACAACCCGCCGTTTCGGGGGTACGGCGCGGCCGTCACCGCCGGGGCCGACGGTCCGCTCGTCTTCGTCGCCGGGTTCGGCGACGCCAACCGCGTCCTCCGAGTCGAGGACGGCGGCGTCGTCGACACCGCCTGTGGCGTCCTCGCCGACGATGGTCGCCACGCTATCGGCGTCGCCGCGGCCGACCTCGACGCCGACGGTCGAGAGGAGGTGTACGTCCACAACGTCGCCGCCTTCGGCGGCACCTCCGCCGAGGCGGACCTCCTCCTCGATCCGGAGGGCGAGGGCTCCCGGTGGCGTGACCTCTTCGCCGATCCGGTGAACCAAGGTCGGGCGAACTACCGCGTGGGGCGCTCGGTCGCCGCCGTCGACCGCCTCGGAACCGGCCGCTACGGCCTCTTCGTCACCGGCTACGGCGCGCCCGCGCGCTTCTACGAGGTGGGGGACGACGGCGGGATCACCGACCTCGCCGACGCGGTCGGCTTAGACGTCGTCACCGGCGGCCGATCGGTCGCCACCGGCCCGATCCTCTCGGAACGGACGGACGTGTTCGTCGGCGCCGAACGGGGCCCCAACCTGCTCCTGCGGAACGTCGGCGGGAAGTACGTCGACGTGGCCCGGGAGTACGGCGTCGCCGACCCCGAGGAAAACGCCCGCGGGACGGCGCTCGTGACGCCCGACGGCGCCCTGACACCCGGCATCGTCTGTGGCAACTGGAACGGTGCGAACCGACTGTTCGCGCACAGTGGAGACCACTTTCGGGACGCCGCGCCGTCGGCGCTCGCGCGCCCGGCACGGGTCCGTACCGTCGTCGCCGCCGACTTCGACAACGACCGGCGGATGGAACTGTTCGTCAACTGTCTGGGCGCGCCAAACCGCCTGCTGACCTACGACGACGACGGCTGGACACAGACGAACGTAGGCGACGCCCTCGAACCCGAAGGGATGGGCACCGGCGCCGTCGTCGCCGACCTAGACGGTGACGGCACCCTAGAACTGCTCGTGGTCCGTGGCGAGGCCGAGGCACAGCCGCTCTCGTTGTACAGCGCCCCCAACGACGGCGGGTGGCTCCGGGTGGTGCCACAGACGTCGGCCGGCGCCCCAGCGCGTGGCGCCCTAGTGACACTCCGGACCGACGCCGGCCGACAGACTAGGATCGTCGACGGCGGGAGCGGCTACCTCTGTCAGATGGAACCCGTCGCCCACTTCGGCCTCGGGTCGGCGACACCGCAGGCGGTCACGGTTCGCTGGCCCGGTGGCCGCGAGCGGACGATCACGGACCCACCGGCGCGGGCGACGATCCAGCCGTCTCACCCCGGGTCGCCGTCGCTCGCCGACCGAGGTAGCGGGATTTAAGATGGGGTCCCCGCTACTGACTGGAAACATGATCGACCCCACGTCCGACATCGGCGAGGACGTCGACGAGAGCGACGCGCCGACCTGTCACACCTGCGGCAAAAAGATCGTTACGGAGCCGGAGCACCGCGTCGTCTCGTGGATCGACGACGGCTCGGCCGAACACCTCCACTTCTGTGACGACGAGTGCCGCGAGGGTTGGAGCGGGCGCCGACCGGAGCGCTGAGCGGGCGCGGGTCTCCAAACGTGGGGCGGGCCGCCCCACGTCGGGCTACTCCTCGGTCGCCGCGAACCGATCCAGCCCCAGCGACAGCAGATCCGGACTCACCGGCTGGAACTCCGCTTGCTCCCACGCCGGCAGGTAGTCCCGGACGCCGTTCCACCGGTCACGCGCGTAGCGCTCGTCGACGAACACCCGAACGCCCCGCTCCTCGGGGCCGCGGATGACGCGGCCGACCGCCTGCCGGGCTTTTCGGACCGCGGGCACCGTCAGCGCCGTCTCGAAGCCGTCGCGGCCGTCGTCTTCCCCGCCGAACGCTCGGTCGTACGCCGTCACGACCGCCCGGGTCCGCGGCCGTGTCGTATCGACCAACGGGACGCCACACACCACCGCCGCGTGCAGGCGGTCGCCCCGGTAGTCGACGCCCTCGGTGAGCGTCCCCCGGAGGCTGGTGACGAGCGTCTTCCCCTCGCCCGCGAAGAAGTCCGCCTTCAGGTCCTCGGTTGCCCCGTCGTCGCTGGACTCGTCGAGCAGGACCGGCGAGTCGAGACGGTCGTCGAGGCGACCGGCCATCCACTCGGCTTCGGCGTAGTTCGGCATCCCGACGAGGACGTTCCCGCCACGTCCGGCGATCTCGGCGACGGCGTCGACGTACACCCGCCGCGTCTCGGTGTCGTCGCCGACGCTGCCGCGGTTCTCGTACGTGTAGGCCGGTGCGTCCACCGCGAAGCTCTCGCGGTTCTCGCGCGGGAAATCGAGGCCGTAGGTCCGCTCGACGACCGGGCGGCCGTCGTCGGCGAGACGGTCGAGTCCCGTCACCGTCCGGAAGACGTCGAGGGGTTCGAGCGTCGCCGACATCAACACACCGCCGCCGAAGTCGTCGAGGCGGTCGGCGATGGCGTCGCCGGGAACGCAGTTGTGAAGCGACAGCCGGGCGTTGTAGGCCCGACGCCACGAGTCGCCGGGTTCGGCCTCGTTCCACGTCCGCGAGAGATCGACCGACCGGAAAAATCGGGTGTGGTCCGCGCGGTACCACGCGCCGAGCACTCGGCCGACCGTCGGCGCCGCACGCTCCCGGTCGGCCTCCTCCAGTTCGTTCAGGACCCGTGTGACGACGGCGCCGACCGCCTCGGCGCGCACCCACACGTCGTCGCCGTACGCCCCGTCGGCCCACTCGGTGAGCGCGTCCGGTCCCGGGCGCTCGGGGTCCCGGAGCGGAATCTCGTCGTCGTCGAGGTCACGCATCGACGCGCGCCACCCCGGACGCTCCCGGTCGAGGTGGGCGTTGACCTGCCGGTCGAGTTCCTCGCGCAGGTCGCGCACGAACGACCGCGTCGCCTTCAGTTCCGCGAGGCTCACGTCCGTCTCCTCGAGTTCGCCACGGACGAGGTCGGCGTCCCGTTGGGCGGCGCCCGACCCCGAATCGTCGAACTCGACCGGCTGGATCACCCGGGTGAGCTCCGCCTCGGCGTCCCGGAGGGTGGCGTCGCCTACCCCGTCGCTCACCAAATCGCGCACCCGCGGTTCGAGCATGTGGGCCTCGTCACAGATCACGAACGTCGACTCGTCGAGGAGGGCACCGGTGAACGAGCCAACCGTCTGCGGGTCGAAGGCGTGGTAGTAGTTGCCGATGGTCACTTCGACGTGAGGGAGAAGCGCCCCGAGGATCGAATGGGGACAGGTGCCGTGCCCCGCCGACAGGGCGACGAGATCGTCGGTATCGAGCAGCCCGCGGTCCGCGAAGTCGAAGGGGACGGCCTCGACCGGGTCACCGTCCTCCGGCAGGTCGTCCAAGAATCTAGCGTAGAAGGGACAGTACTCCGTGTCACCGTACTCGGCGGTGTCCGGCGGGTACGGCGTCGGCTCGCCGGCCGTCTCCAGCGCGGCGGCGGTCGATCCGCGTCCCGTATCGAGCACGCCGGTCTGGGCGCGACGGGCGTCGTCGACGAGCGCCGCGGCCGTCGTCTGTCCGTCGCCGCCCGTCAGGTTCCGCGTTCGCTCGCGGAGCCCCTCACACCGGTCGTAGACGGTCGAGTCGTCGACGCCAGCGACGCGCTCCCGGCTGTACGGACAGACGTCGGCCTTGCCGACCAGTGTCAGCGCCGAGACGGGGCGCCAGTCCGCGGGGAGCGCGTCGTTGATCGTCCGGACGTCCGCCTCGAACTGGCGGAGTTGCTGTTTGACGCTCGTGAGGACGGCCACCCGCTCGAACGAGGAGTCGGGGTCGCGAACCCGGTCGATGCCCGCCGTCAGCGCGAGCATCGTCTTCCCCGTCCCGCAGGCCCCCTCGATGACGGCGAACCCACCTTTGTCGGCCGCCTCGATGGCCGTCTCGATGCCGTCGGCTTGGTCCGGGTACGGCTCCTCGTGGCCGAACACGTCGCGCCACGTCTCGCCCATGTATCCAGACGCTGGCGGCGTCTCCGGATAAAAATCTCGGCTCGTCCCGTCGTCCGTCGGGGCCGACGACCTCAGAGCAGGCTCCGACCCAACACAATCACCGCGAGGTTGTTGGCGAAGACGGCGAGGCCGACGGCGACGAGCGTGCCCAGCCACCCCTCGATCAGGAGCGCGAAGTAGTAGTCGACCGGCGAGGGCGTCCGTCGCAGGCGGCCGACGAGCAGGCGGAAACAGCCGGTGACGAGCACCACGACGACGAGGTGGGCACCGATCACGACGAGCGTGGGTCGACCGAGCAACCACCGCATCAGCGGGTTGGCCTCGGCGCCGTGACCGACGACCCGCGCCGCCGCGAGCGTCGTCAGCAGGTCGACCGCAAGCAGGAGAAAGAGCGCGACGGCGATCCAATCCCAGTACTCCTCGATCTGGGACTCGGAGATCTGTCGGCGGGTCACCGCCGCCCCCCGAAACAGGGCGCCGACCGACGGGGCGGGCTATCCGACACTGGCCTGCCCACCGCTGTCGGTCCCGGCGCCGGCACGGCGTCGGTCGTCGCCGTCCGACGTCCCCGTCCGGTCGTCGCGTGCTTTGTCGTCCCCGTCGGCCTCGTTCCCGCTGGCGTCGTTCCCGGCCCCCTCACGGCCACCGGCCTCGCTCCTATCGGTGTCGCTGCCGGACCGCCCGGCGTCCGAGCGCTCGTCCGCGTCTCCGTTCGCGCTCTCGCTCTCGTCGTCCGTTCCCGACCCGACGGGACGCACGCCGCCGTCGTCGCGGGTGGTGTTGCCGGCGCCGTCGTCGGATCGGTTCCGCGCCGACCACTCCGCCGGCGCGGTGGCGCTCGCCGCGCGGTCGGTCGTCGCGGCGGCTTGGTCGTCGACACCGGCGTCCGTTTCCGGATCACCGATGCCGGCAGCACCGGCCGGATCGGCGGGGTCACGCGTCGCCTCGACAGCCGCGAGAGCGTCGATGGATCCGCCGTCGCCGTCGGCGGTGCGTTCGAGGATGGCCTCGACCCGTTCCGGCGAGGGGTCGTGGCCGCCGGACGCCATCAGCGCCGCGGTGCCGGCGACGTAGGGGGCGGCGGCCGACGTCCCGTCGAGGTCGGCGGTTCGCGTGCCGGCGTCCGCCGGCGCGAGCAGATCCACGGTGCCGTTCTCGGAGAGAGAACTGTACGCCGTCCGCTCGCCGTTCGCGGCCGCGCCGACGGCGACGACCTGTTCGCTCGTCGCGGGCGCGACCATGCTCCCGTGGGCGGTGGCGTGTTCGAGTTCGTGGTGAGCGGCGAACACCTGCACGCGACCGGGGGCGGCGACGGGGTCGGCCGCGTAGACAGCGAGATAGTACCGTCCCTGAGGGACTGCGACGTCGATGCCCTCGACGGTCGTTCCCGGGCTGCCGTCGTCGGTCGCCGACTTCGCCACGACGCGGTCGGGCGCGTTCGGAAGGCGGCGGTAGAGATAGAGGTCGTAGTCGGCGGCGGATGCCCAGCGCAGGCGGGCGGTGACCCGCCCTCGAATGCGCGCGCCGTCCGCGAGGTGGTTGGCCGCGTCGTCTTCGGCGAAGCTGACCCAGCCGTCGGTGGTTCCCGTCCCGGCCCAGTGACGGTCTGCGTAGTTGCCCGCCGAGGTGACGAAGACCACGCCCTCGGCCGCCGCCGCCTCCGCGGCGGCGGTGATCTGTCCGCCGTCGCTGGCGACGCTCGGGAAGTAGCTCCCGGAGTCGACGACGACGTCGACCCCTCTGTCGGTCAGCCATTCGACGGCGCCCGCGTACTCAGCGGGCGTCGGCGTCCGCCCCACGCCCGCGAGATAGAGGTCGGCCGACGGCGCCGTCTCGGAGACCACCTCGGCGACGGCGGTGTCGTGGGCCGTCGACCCCGACCCGCCGCCGGCCTGCCGACGCGCGACGACGTGGGGCGCGAGGACGCGACTGTCCCTTTCGAAGCCACGGCCGATGACACCAACTTGGACGTTCGACCCCGTGAGGCCACGTTCGTGGACCGCGTCGGCGCGCACCGATCGGAGCGCGTCGGCCGTCGCCCCGGCGCTCGATGGATGCCGCTGGACGGTCGAGCCGATGGTCGGCCCGACGTCGCCGCCCGAGGTGGCTGCCGTCGCCTCGTCCCCGGCGACCGAAGACGGCGCCGGCTGTGCGAACGCGAGAACCACCACGAACGCGAGGAGAGCGATACGCGCTGTAGAGACGTCGAACATGGCAGATCAGGGACGGTAGTAGTCCCAGACGACGAGTAGCGAGAGGACGAGGAGACCGCCAGCGAGGAAGGCGACCCCCGGCGGGACGAGGCCGAGGAGCGGTCCGCCGACGCTCCCGACGCTGTCGCCGACGCGGGGCGTCGTCCCGGGGCCGCCGAGATCGACGACGCCGGTGCCGAACGCCCGCTGGACCGCAAGCGCCCCCACCGCGATGACGGCGAGAGCGCCCACGAACCGCTCCAACGAGTCGAGGAACCGCTCTTTGTTCTCCTCCGCGCCCACACAGACGACCAGCGAGTCTTGGGTTGGCGCGTACACCTTCATCTCGCGCCCCTTCACCGAATATCGCGTGTCGGCGACCTCGACCAACCCGGCTTCTTCGAGGTTCCCGAGGTGGTGTCGGACGTTCTGGAGGGAGGTCGACACCGTCTCGGCGAGTTCCGATGCGGTCGCGGGGCGTTCCTCTAGGGCGGTCAGGATCGAACGGGCCGTCTCGGACGAGATCGAGCCGATCAGGTCTTCGGCGTCGTCGTCCGTCAGGGACAGAACGCGGAGCTCGCCGTCGCCCTCCGCACTCACGTCCCCGTCCGTCTGTGACGGTAACAGCCCTGACATCACATCTTCGGTTACTAATCCAGGGTAAAAACGCTTCGCCAGAATCTCATTCAGTAATCCGTTTGATACGTTCGGTCGTCGGCCGTCGTCGGGAGGGTACCGCGGAGATGGAGGAGGGCGAGACAGGCAAGCAGAGCGAGGAGGCCGCCGGCGAAGCCACGGAAGATGGCGTCGAACGGGTAGAGTTCGCCCAGTGCGCCGACGACACCGCTCCCGGTGGCTTGGACGACGAGTGCCAGACCGCCGTAGACGGCGTAGGCGCTCCCTCGGTTGTCTGACACCGTGCCGAGGACGTAGGCGTCGAGGGCCGGAAAGAGGCTGTGAGCGACGAGGCCGAGGAGGATGCTCACAGACACGAGGGCGGCCGTCGACTCGGCGATGGTCAGTGCCACGACGCCGACGGCGACGCCGCCGCCGAGTGTCAGGATGTACGGGACGTGTGGGAGCCGGTCGGCGAGGCTGCCGCCGAGCCAGAACGCCGGCAATCCGGCGGCGAAGACCACTGTCAACAGCGTCCCCGCACGACCGGGGGCCAGTTGCTTGACCGTGACGAGATACGTGACGTAGAAGTTGAACACGCCTTGCCAGACGAAGCCCGTGCCGCCGATCAACACGACGGCCGCGAGGATGACCCGCCAGTGACCCAGCGCGGCGACGAAGTCGTGGTCCGCCCCTTTGGGCACCCCACCGTCACGCCGTCGGGCCACGACGAGAAAGAGGAGCGTCAGCGCCACACCGAGCGCCGCCAGCAGCCAGAAGACGGCACGCCAAGATTGGGCGGCCACGAGGGCGACGGTGAGCGTCGGCGCGACGACTGCCGCCGCCTGCGCCGCGGTACCGTGAATCCCGGCCGCTCGTCCGATGGCGTCGGGGTAGAGGTCGCCGATGAGTGGGACGGCCGCGGCGTAGTACGCGCCGGAGGCGACGCCGATGGCGAAGGCGCCGGCTTGGAGGAGCGGGAGGGAGGTGGTCGTGGCGGTCAGCGCCGACGCGACGGTCAGGAGCGCGCCCGCACCGAGGACGATACGTCCGCGGGCCACCCGCGTGACGAGGTAGCCGACCGGAACCCGGGGGACTGCGGTGCCGACCCAGACGAGCGTCGTCACGAGGCCGACCGCTCCCGTGCCGACCGTGAACGTGGTTCGAAACGTCTCCAAGAGGGGGGCGAAGGCCACCCGGCCGAAGTTGGCACAGAACACCAGCCCACAGAGCGTGCCGAAGAGCCGACGTGTCACGGTCGCCCTTCGACTAGGCGGGGCACAAGCGTTGCGCTCCGCGTGGCGAATAGTATAACGGCCGGCGGAGCGAAACCGGGATATGATCACCGCAGACCGAATGGCGGCCGTCGACGAAAACGCGGCCGCCCTCGGGGTTCCGCGCAAGCAGTTGATGGAGTCGAGCGGGAACGCCGTCGCGAGGGTGGTCCGACGGGTGACCGACCCCGGCGCCGACGTCGCCCTCGTCTGTGGCCGTGGCAACAACGGAGGCGACGCCTTCGTCGCCGCCCGCTTTCTCGACGGCGACGACGTGACCGTCCACTTACTCGGCCGTCCCGAGAGCATCGGCACCGATATCGCCCGCGAGAACTGGGCGGCGCTGACCGCCGCCGACTACGAGACGCGGGTCGTCCGCGACTCCCGGACGCTGGCGCTTGACGACCCCGACGTCGTCGTCGACGCCCTGTTGGGGACGGGCGTGACGGGGGCGCCCCGTCAGCCCGAACGCGCGGCGGTCGAGGCGATCAACGGAACCGACGCGACGGTCGTCGCCGTCGACGTGCCCTCGGGCGTCGACGCCGACACCGGTGAGGCCGCGGGCGTCGCCGTCGACGCCGACCACGTCGTCACCTTCCACGACGCCAAACCCGGGCTGGAGACCCTCGACGCGACGGTGACCGTCGCCGACATCGGCATCCCCGAGGCGGCCGAGCGCTTCACCGGGCCGGGCGACCGCCGCCTGCTCTCCCGGCCGGCCGACGCACACAAGGGCGCGTTCGGCGAAGTGCTCGTCGTCGGCGGCGGCCCCTACACCGGCGCGCCGGCGCTCGCGGGGCAGGCGGCGATGCGCGCCGGCGCCGACCTCGTGCGGGTGGCCTGCCCGCAGGCCGTCGCCAGCGAGGTCCAAGGGTTCGAGGCGGGGTTGATCGTCCGGCCGTTCGACGGCGACCGACTCCGGATCGACCACCTAGAGCACGTCCACGAACTCGCCGCCGCCCACGACACCGTCGTCCTCGGTCCCGGCCTCGGCGACCACGAGGCGACGCTCGCGGCGGTGCGGGACTTCCTCGCCGACTACGGTGGCCGGGCGGTGGTCGACGCCGACGCCCTCAGGGTCGTCCCCGACGTCGACACCGACGCGACGCTCCTCTGTACGCCCCATCAGGGCGAACTCCGGGGAATGGGCGGTCCGAGCGCCGACGACTGGCGCGACCGACTGGACGCCGTCTCCGACTTCGCGGCCGAACTGGGCCACACCCTGCTGGTGAAAGGCGCTTACGACGTGATCACCGACGGGGAACGGGCGCGGGTCAACCGGACGGGCAACCCCGGGATGACCGTCGGCGGCACCGGGGACGTCCTCGCGGGCGCCGCGGGCGCGCTCCTCTCGACACAGGGGCCGGTCGACGCCGGCGCCCTCACCGCCTACGCCAACGGCCTCGCGGGCGACCGGGTCGTCGACCGCCAAGGGTACGGCCTGCTGGCGAGTGATCTGTTGCCCGAACTCCCGCGGACCCTGTGGGGTGGTGCCGATGCGTGACGACGCCGACGCCGGCGACGACCTGACCCACACCGACGACGAGGGCAACGTCCAGATGGTCGACGTCGGCGACAAGCCCGACACCGCGCGCCGCGCGGTCGCCGCGGGGGCGATCCACCTCCAGCCCTCGACGGTCGCCGCCATCCGCGGCGACGACATCGGGAAAGGAAACGTGCTGGCGACCGCCCGCGTCGGGGCCGTCCAAGCGGTGAAACACACGTGGGAGACGATACCGATGTGTCACCAGATCCCGATCACGAACGTCGAGACCGACTTCGAGGTGGGCGAGGATCGAGTGACGCTGACCGTCACCGTCGAGACGACCGGCAAGACGGGCTGTGAGATGGAGGCGCTGGAGGGCGTGACGACCGGCCTGAACGTCGTCTGGGACATGGTGAAAGCCGCGGAGAAGGACGCCGACGGCGAGTACCCCGACACGGCGATCCGCGACGTGCGGGTGACCGAGAAGACGAAGCGAGAATTGTAGTCGCGGCCGACCCGTTGCCGATCACGAACGAGCGGCTGTGGGCGGCTTACACCGATTCGACGGCCGTGAGATCGCCCGCCTTGGCGCGAGCGCGTTCGACGACCGACGGCGGTGCCTCGAACTCCAAGGTAAGCTGGTCGCCCTCGTAGGCCTCGGTCTCGACGTTGCCGTGATCGTGCACCCAAGAGACGAGGCTCATGGCGTCGTCCGAGAGCGGGAGGACGAGCCGTTCGAACCGCCAGTCCGGGAGTTCCCGCTCGATCCGGTCGCGGAGTTCGTCGACGCGCTCGCCGGTCAGCCCCGAGACGGCGACGGGATTGGGCGCGAGCGCCGACAGCGCCTCCCGCTTTTCGGCGAACTCGTCGTCGTCGACGCGGTCGACCTTGTTCAACACGGTGACGATAGGTGCCTCGTTGCGCTCGTACAGCGTGTCGTGACAGGTGACGAGTTTCTCGCGCATCTCCTCGATCGATTCGCTGGCGTCGACCACCAGCAAGACGAGGTCGGCGTGGTACACGGAGTCGAGCGTCGACTCGAAGGATTCGACCAGCCAGTGGGGCAGGTCGGAGACGAATCCCACCGTGTCGGTCAGGAGGACGTCCCGGCGTCCGGTGTCGGCCCGGCGGGTGGTGGTGCCGAGCGTCGTGAACAGGCGGTCCTCGCTCTCGGCGGTCGTCTGGAGGTCCGGGTGCCGGTCCTCGTTCTCGTCGATGTCGAGCTCCGCGGCCAGCCGACGCATCAGCGTCGACTTGCCGGCGTTGGTGTAGCCCGCGAGCGCCACCAGATCGAACCCGGACTCACGGCGTCGTTCCCGCCGCGTCGCCTCCTTGTCGGCGATGGAGTCCAGTTCCCGCTTGATGTCGGCGATCTGGTTTTTGATGTCGCGCTCGCGGCTCTCGTCGTACTCCCCGAGGCCCATGAAGCCGGGGCGTTCGTCCCGCTTGGCGAGGCTAGTTTTCGCCTCCGCTCGCGGGAGTTCGTAGCGAAGCTCCGCGAGTTCGACCTGTAACTGCGCTTTGCGGGTCCGCGCCCGCTGGCCGAAGATGTCGAGGATGAGGGTAAAGCGGTCAACGACCTCGACGCCCTCGGGAAGTTTGCCGCCGATGTTGTACGTCTGGTATGGCCCGAGGCGGTTGTCGATGATCACCGCCTCGGCGTCCAGTTCGACGGTCAGCGCCGCCAACTCCTCGACTTTCCCCTCGCCGAAGCCGTAGGCGGCATCTTCCTCCCGGGTCTGTGTGAGTTCGCCGACCACCTCGTGCCCTGCGGCGCGCGCGAGCTCGCTGATCTCGCCGAGATCGGCGTCACCGCGGTCGGCGCGCTTGGCGACGATGGCTCTCATCGGTACGTCCGCCCGTCGGGAGCCGGTTGCGTTCCCTGCACGTTCTACCGGCGAGGTAGGCGCTCGAAGCACTTAAACTCCGCTCGCGTCCCACGCCACAAACGACTTAGCCCCGCACGATCCACGGGAGGTATGGACGGGCTCCTACACGCATTGCAACTGGGAATCGACCCCCAGCAGTTGGGGATCGAGTTCGGCAGCGGGGCCGTGCTCGGGGGGATCATCGGCTTCGCGGCCAAGAAACTCGCCAAGGTCATCGCCTTGATCGTCGGCCTCGAACTCGCCTTGTTCAAGTTCCTCGAATCCCGAGAGATTCTAAGCGTCGACTGGGAGGCACTCTCGGCTGGCTTGGTGCAGACGGGTGAGGGCGCGACGGCCGGCCCCCCGGACTGGGTGTCGACCATCCTCTCGACGCTCTCGGTGTCGGTGGGCTTCACCGGCGGGTTCCTGCTGGGATTCCGGCGCGGATAGTCGTCTCGTCGCTGCGGGCGCGCCGACGGAACTACCTGACGTTCAGGTCGTCCTCGTCCTTGACGATCTGGGTCTCGGCCTCACCGCTGGTCACCTCGTTCACTAGATCGTAGAAGTCGTTTTGCATCCCGGCCGGGAAGGTGAGCACGCCGATCCAAGAGCCGTCGGCCTGCCACTCCTCGCTGTCTAGGTCAGCGAACTCGCGAATCTTCGCTTGGGCGCTTCCCGCCTTGTCGGCGGGCACCTGCACCGCCACGGTCACCTCGGCAAAGCGGATGGGGATGACGGGCCGAAGCGCGTCGAGTGCATCGTCGACCTGTGTCTCGACGCGCTCCATTGGGTCGACTTGGAAGCCAGCCTCCTCTAGCGCCCGTTCGATCCGCTCGGGCGGATGGGGGGCGTCGTCCATCTGCGGATTGACCGCGTTGCGCGCGATCCGGTTGATCAACTGCTTGCGCTTCTGTTCTTGCATCTCGCGGCGCTGTTCGGCGGTGATCTGGATCTCGCCGCGCGTGACCACCTCCGGGATGATCTCTAAGGGCTCGGTCGTGCCAAACACCGTTTCGAGGTCGTTCTCGGCGGGGCGGTCGCCTCGCGAGGCGTTCTCGAAGACGTCCTCGGCGGCGATGACGTCCTCTAAGTCATCCTCGAACTCGCCGCGCTTGATGGCCAGCGCCGCGTCGGGGTCGATCAGTACCTCGAAGCGCTCGCCGTGGGATTCGAGGCGGGCGGTGACCGCCTCGTCGAGTGAAATCATACGCCGAGGTAGATACTCCGGGGGTATATACTCTCGCCCGACGTGACGAGAGGGCGCGGATCCCGGCAGTCCGCCGGGTGTCGGGCGTCGCTCAGGAGAGGTCGTCGACGATTTCGACTAGGTCGGCCTTGTCTTGGACGCCGATCAGGCGCTCGGCCTGCTCGCCGTTCGCGTAGAATTCGAGGGTGGGGACGCTCCGGATGCCTCGCTCTTGGGCGAGTTCTTGGAGTTCGTCGATATCGACTTTCAGGACGACCGCGTCCGTCTCGGCGGCGATCTCCTCGACCGTCGGCTCCAGCATCTTACAGGGACCGCACCAGTCGGCGTAGTAGTCGACGAGGACGACTGCGTGATCCGAGACGAGTTCGTTCAGGTGGTCGTCGTCTTCGACGTGGACGGGTTCGGACGCTTCGGCGGTCGACTTGCTCATACACTCCAGTAGCCACGCGAACCCCTTAACGGTTGAGCCGGTCTGGTGTCGCCACGCACGACCGCCTATGGTCGCCCCTCGACGCGGTATTGGAGGACGACCCCGTCGTCGAGCCGTTCGACGTCGACGAGATCGAGGGCGGGAACGGCCTCGACGAACCCCTCGCCGTCGGCGAGCGTGGGCGCGTCGCGGCCGCCGATGACGATCGATCCGACGAACACGCTGAGTTCGTCGACGAGTCCGGCGTCGAACAGCGAGAAGACGAGTTCGCCCCCACCCTCGGCGAGGAGACGATCCACGCCCGTCGCTTCGAGTCTCGCGAGGGCCGTAGCGAGGTCGACCCGCTCCGTGCCCGCGGTGATCACCGTGACGTCCGTCCCCGCCTCGCGGAGGGCGTCGAGGCGATCCGTGGGCGCCGCCTCGGAGACGAGCAGGTAGGTGGCGGCGTCGTCGTCGAGCACCGTCGCGTCCGTCGGGGTCCGGGCACGGGAGTCGGCGACGACGCGTGCCGGGTTGGCCGAGCGGCCGTTCCGGAGGCGTTCGACCCGTCGGTCCTCCGATTTCACGCCGAGATGTGGGTCGTCGGCGAGGACGGTCCCGACGCCGACGAGGACGCCGTCGGCGGCCGCTCGGAGGCGATCCACGCGGTCGAAATCCGCGTCGCCGGAGATGCGAACCTGTCGGCGCTCCCGGGTCGAAAGCTTCCCGTCGACGCTGGTCGCCGCGTTGACGACGACTTCCATGCCGAACCTTTCGCCCGACGGCGCAAACCGCTTTCGGTGCCGGTCGTGGCTCTCACACCGGCGAGCGGAACGCTGGGGCGGACGAGGTTTTTATGACCGCACGACCAACCCACAATCCGATGCAACTCGACGAACATGCCGAGGAACTCGCCTCCAACCTCGGCGTAGACAAAGCGGAGGTCAAAGAGGACCTGCAGAGCCTGCTCGACTACAACGTGCCCATCGATGAAGCGAAAGGGAGCGTCCGCCGGAAACACGGCGGCGACGGGGGCGCCTCGGCGGCGCCGACGGCGAAGTCGCTGGCCGAGGTCGACCCCGAGGACGGCTCCGTCACCGTGACCGTCCGCGTGTTGACCAAGGGGATGCGCTCGATCCGCTATCAGGGCGACGATCAGATCATCCGGGAAGGCGAGTTCGCCGACGAGAGCGGCCGGCTCGCGTACACGGCTTGGGAACCGGTCGACTTCGAGCCCGGGGACTCGATCACCGTCGGCAACGCGAACGTCCGCGAGTGGGAGGGGGAGCCCGAACTCAACCTCGGGACGAACACGACCGTCGCGGCCGCCTCGGAGCCGGTCGAAACGCCCTACGCAGTCGGCGGCGACCGCGACCTGATCGACCTCGAACCCGGCGACCGCGGCCGAACCGTCGAGGTGACCGTCGTCGAGGTGGAGCGCCGGACTATCGATGGCCGGGACGGTGAGACGGAGATCCTCTCGGGGGTCGTCGCCGACGGGAGCGCCCGCTTGCCGCTGACCGACTGGGACCCCCACACCGAGGTCGAGACGGGCGCGTCGCTCCGACTCTCGGACGTGTATGCCCGCGAGTACCGGGGCGTCCCGCAGGTGAACGTCACGGAGTTCTCGACCGTCGAACGACTCGACCGGGAGATATCGGCGCCCGAATCCGCCCCCAGCATGGGGATCGGCGCGGCCGTCGAGTCCGGCGGCCTGTTCGACGTCGAACTCGTCGGCAACGTGATCGAGGTCCGGGAGGGGTCGGGGCTGATCGAGCGCTGTCCGGACTGCGGCCGGGTCGTCCAGAACGGCCAGTGTCGCGCCCACGGCGCGGTCGATGGCGAGGACGACCTGCGAGTGAAGGCCATCCTCGACGACGGGACCGGGACGGTGACGGCCGTCCTCGGCGCCGACCTCACCGCCGAGGTGTACGGCGGCGGGATCGAGGAGGCGAAGGCGGAGGCCCGTGACGCCATGGACAAGTCGGTGGTCGCCGACGCCATCCGCGACCGGATCGTCGGCCGCGAATACCGCGTCCGGGGGTCGCTCTCGGTCGACGAGTACGGCGCCAACCTCGACGCCGAGACGTTCGTCGAGTGTGCGGACGATCCGGCCGACCGGGCGAGCGAACTGCTCGCGGGGGTGACGCGATGAGTTCCGCCGACGAGGACGACCCGGGACCGGGGCAACGCGAGGTAGCCCACCGCCTCTTCGCCGCGGAGTTCGACGACGCCACCGTCTCCTACGCCGAGAGCGACGAGGAACGCGCCCCGAAGTACGTCGTCACGCCCACGGGGGCACGGGTGAACCGCCTGTTCGCGGTCGGCGTCCTGACCGAGGTGGAGTCCGTCAACGAGGACGTCCTCCGCGCCCGAGTCGTCGACCCGACGGGGGCGTTCGTCTCCTACGCCGGCCAGTATCAGCCCGACGCCGCCGCCTTCTTCGAGCGAGCCGACCCGCCCGCCTTCGTCGCGCTCACGGGGAAGGCGCGAACGTTCGAACCCGACGACGGAGACCGCATCTACAGTTCGGTGCAGCCGGAGAGCGTCGCCGAAGTCGACGCCGAGACACGGGACCGGTGGACGGTGTCGGCCGCCGAGGCTACGCTCCGCCGTATCGCCGCGATGACCGCAGCCAAGACACTCGACGCCGAGGGTGAGGCGCGACGGTCGGCCCTCCAAGACCGCGGGTACGACGCCGCGCAGGCAACGGGGATGCAAGTCGCCCTCGACCGGTACGGCACGACGACGGCGTATCTCGACGCGCTCCGGGAGGTGGCCCTCGACGCCTTGGAAGTCGTCGCCGGCGACCGCGACGCCGTCCGCTCGCTCGACCGCGCGCCAAGCGACGCTGGCACGTCGTCGCTCGGTCCACTCCCTGCGGCGGTGACGGACGATGGGGGACCAGCGGCCGACACCGGGCCGACCGCCGCCGAGTCGTCCGTCGACGACGAGACGGCGTCGACCCCGACCGACGACGGCGGGACGGAGCCGTCGGCGGCCGCCGAGACCGAGTCCGAGGGCGAGGCCGCGAGCGGGACCGAGACCGCGACGGAGACGACGACCGACCCCGCGGACGCCAATCCGGCGTCGTCGGCCGCCGAGTCGGCGGAGACTGGCGGACTCGACGACGCGGACGAGACAGACGACCTCGGTGAGTTCGACGACACAGACGATACAGACGACCTCGGTGAGTTCGACGACACAGACGATACAGACGACCTCGGTGAGTTCGACGACACGGACGATACAGACGACCTCGGCGAGTTCGACGACGCGGGCGATGCAGGCGACCTCGGCGAGTTCGACGACGCGGGCGATGCAGGCGACCTCGGCGAGTTCGATGGCGAGATCGGTGACCCCGACGACTCCGACGACCTCTACGAACTCGACGAGGAGGAGCGACGCGAGGTCGAGGAGTCCTTCGACGTGGGCTTCGAGAGCGGAACCGAGGTCGACGACCCTGGTGAGGCCGGCATCGACGTTCCGGGGCCGGAGGATCTCGACGCGGACGCCGCCGAGGCCGAGGCTGCGGGCGAATCCGCGGCCGACGCCGATCCGGCGGACGCGGCCACGGCGTCGCCGGACGAGGCCGACGACACGACACAGACGGCCGAGGACGTGGACTTGGAGGCCGTCGCCGTCGAGGCGATGGGCGAACTCGACGACGGCGACGGGGCGGCCCGGGACGCGGTCGTCGCGGCCGTCGTCGACGAGTACGGCGCCGACCCCGGCGCCGTCGCCGACGCCATCGAGGACGCGCTGATGAGCGGGAAGTGCTACGAGCCGAGCGAGGACAGCCTGAAGGCAATCTGATGGCGGTGGTCGAACCGGTGCCGGGTGACCCCGCGGCGGTCGCGGACTGCGGCGACGAGCGCGCGCTGGTCGTCGCGGACTACCACGCCGGCATCGAGACCGGCCTGCGCTACGAGCGCGGCGTCGAACTCCCGAGCGACGCGGACGGCCGGCGGGCGCGCCTGCTGACGCTGGCCGAGCGGGTCGATCCAGATCGAGTGGTCGTCCTCGGGGATCTGGTCCACCGGATCGGTGACCCCGGCGCCGACGAGCGCGACGAGGTGGGTGCGCTCCTCGACGCGCTAGACGACCGGAATCTGCCGCTGACGCTTGTTCCCGGGAATCACGACGGCGGCGTCGCGGCGGCCTACGGCGACCGAGTGGAGGTGGCCGACGCCGGCGGCTACCGTCGCGGCGACGTGGGCTTCGTCCACGGTCACACTTGGCCCGACCGCTCGGTCCTCGGCGCGCGAACGATCTGCATGGGTCACGAACACCCGCAGGTCCGCCTCGAAGACGAGGTGGGGGGTGGCCGTGCGGAGAAGGCGTGGCTCCGGGGCCCGCTGCGGGCTGAGCCGTTCGCCGCGGAGCTGGGCGTCGATCCGGCGGCGCTGGCGTGGCCCGATCCGCCACCGGAACTCGTCGTCTTCCCCGCGTTCAACGACCGCTCGGGAGGGACGTGGATCAACGTCAAGGGCCAGTCCTTTCTCGCGCCGTTCTTGCCCGCGGCCATCGCGGAGACGGCGGAGGCGTACCTGCTCGACGGGACGCGACTGGGCGCGTATCGGCGGCTCTGACGCCACCGGGGGCATCGACGGCACGCCGAACGGTGAGCTTAATCGGCTCGCACCATTACCGCGGGCGATGGCAGACACGGAGTCGTCGGGGATGGACGCCTTCACCCACCTCGGCGAACGGGTGCGCTCGGCGCTCTCCGAGCGCGGCTTTGCGACGCCGACGGAGCCACAGCGGCGGGCGATCCCGCCGCTGGCGGCCGGCGAGAACGCGCTCGTCCTCGCGCCGACGGGGACGGGCAAGACCGAGACGGCGATGCTGCCGGTGTTCGATGCGATCCACCGCGCCGAGGACCGGTTCGGACTCTCGGCGCTCTACATCACGCCACTTCGCGCGCTCAACCGCGACATGCGCGAGCGACTGGACTGGTGGGGCGAGTATCTCGACGTCGAGGTGGACGTGCGTCACGGCGACACCACGCAGTACCAGCGCGGCAAGCAGGCCGACGACCCCCCGGACGTGCTGGTGACGACCCCCGAGACGTTGCAGGCGACCCTGACCGGCGAGAAACTCAGAACGGCCCTCTCGGACGTAGAACACGTCGTCGTCGACGAGGTTCACGAGCTCGCGTCCTCGAAGCGTGGCGCGCAGTTGACGGTGGGGCTCGAACGTCTCCGTACCCTCGCCGGGCCGTTCCAGCGGATCGGCCTCTCGGCGACTGTCGGCTCACCCGGAGAGGTGGGGCGGTTCCTGACCGGCGACCGCGACTGCGCGATAGTCGAGGTGGCCGCGGGGACGAACGTCGAGTTCCGGGTGCGTGAGCCGTCGGTGACCGACGAGGACGAGGCGCTGGCGGGAACACTGGCGACCGACGTCGAAATCGCCAGTCACGTGCGGGCGATCCGCGATATCGTCACGTCCCACGAGTCGACACTGATATTCGTCAACACACGGCAGACCGCCGAGGCGCTCGGCTCGCGATTCAAGCGTCTAGACGAACCCATCGGCGTCCACCACGGATCGCTCTCGAAAGAGACCCGGATCGAAGTGGAGGATGCGTTCAAGACGGGCGATCTCGACGGCCTCGTCTGTACGTCGTCGATGGAACTCGGTATCGACGTGGGGCGGGTCGATCACGTGATCCAGTACGGGAGTCCCCGGGAGGTGGCCCGCCTCCTCCAGCGGGTCGGCCGCGCGGGCCACCGCCGGGACGCCGTCTCAGAGGGGACGGTCATCACGAGCCACCCGGACGACACGCTAGAGGCACTCGCGATCGCTCGGCGGGCGGTCGCGGGCGAGGTAGAGCCGGCGACGATCCACCACGGGAGCCTCGACGTGGTCGCCAACCAGACCGTCGGTCTCGTGATGGACCACGGCGAGATCAGCGCCCGTGAGGCCTACGAGACGCTGACACGGGGCTACCCGTTTCGCTCGCTGTCGGCGTCGACGTTTCGGGAGGTGGTGCGGGAACTGTCGTCGAACCGCCTCCTGTGGCTGGACGAGGAGGCCGACCGCCTAGAGAAGTCGGGAGGAACGTGGCGGTACTTCTACGCAAACCTGTCGATGATCCCCGACGAGGAGACCTACGAGGTGTACGACCTCTCCTCGCGGGAGACGGTCGGTACCCTCGACGAGCGGTTCGTCCGCAACTTCGCGGGGCCGGGTGAGGCCTTCATCCAGCGCGGCGAGATGTGGCGCATCACCGAAGTCGACGAGGAAGGGGGACGCGTCGAGGTGACACCCATCGAGGATCCCGCCGGCGAGGTACCGTCGTGGACGGGCAAAGAGATCCCGGTGCCCGCGGCCGTCGCGGGCGAGGTGGGCGAGATGCGCGACGTGGCGACGACGCAGTTCGCGGGCGGCGCCAACCGTGCAGCCGTCGCCCGCGAGTTCCTCCCGCGGTATCCGGGCGACGAGTACACCGTCAGCGAGGCGCTCGGTCCCGTGGAGCGACAGGTCGAGACCGACGCTCCGACGCCGACGGCCGAGCGTCTCGTCGTCGAGGGACAGGGCCGGACGGTCGTCCTCAACGCCCCGTTCGGCCACGAGGTGAACGAGACGCTCGGCCGACTCTGCTCGGCGCTGATCGGCCAGAAGACCGGATCGTCGGTGGGGATGGAGGTCGATCCCTACCGGATCGAACTGGAGGTGCCCGGACGCACCGGCCCGTCGGACGTGGTGACGGTCTTAGAGACGACCAACCCCGACCACGTCGAGGGACTCTTGGAACTCGCCTTGAAGAACTCGGGGACGCTGAAGTTCACGCTGGCACAGGTAGCCGCGAAGTTCGGCGCGCTCAAGCGGTATCAGGGGTCGGGCCGGTTCGGCGCCGACCGCCTGCTTGCAGCCTTAGAGGACACGCCGGTGTACGACGAGGCGGTCCGAGAGGTGTTCCACACCGACCTCGCCGTCGACGAGGCGGCGGGCGTTCTGGAGGGTGTCCAGTCGGGCGACATCGAGGTGGCGACCGCACGGGAGCATACGCCCATCGGCACCGGCGGCCGGTCGAGCGGCCGTGAACTGCTCGTCCCCGAGAACGCCGACGCGAGCGTCGTGGAGACGCTGAAAGAGCGCATCCGGAACGATCGAGTGATCCTAGCCTGTCTCCACTGCACGGAGTGGACCCGCAAGACGAAGGTGCGACGGGTGCCGGACCAGCCCCAGTGTCCGGAGTGTGAGTCGACGCGGGTCGCCGCCCTGAATCCGTGGGCCGACGAGGTGGTCACGGCAGTGCGGGCAGCCGAGAAAGACGAGGAACAAGAGAAGATGACCGAGCGCGCCTACCGCTCGGCGAACTTAGTGCAGAGCCACGGCAAACAGGCGGTGATCGCCATGGCGGCCCGCGGGGTCGGCCCGCACAACGCCGCTCGAATCATCGCCAAACTCCGGGAAGACGAGGACGACTTCTATCGCGACATCCTCGAACAGGAGCGCCAGTACGCGCGAACGCAGTCGTTCTGGGACTAGAGCGACGGCGAGACGGTCGTGAGCGCCGCCTCGAAGTCGGCGGCGGCCAGACACACCTCGTCGGCGTGGTCGTTGGCCTCGGCGGCGGGATATGCGTCGGCCACCGAGCGCACGGCGCGCACCGCCGCCTCCCGGCAGACGGCGGCGATGTCGGCGCCGGAGTAGCCCGCGGTGCGGGCGGCGAGGTCGTCGAGGTCCACGTCGTCGGCCAGTGGCTTCCGGCGCGTGTGAACCCCGAGGATGGCCCGGCGGGCGGCCTCGTCGGGACCAGGGACCTCGATGTGAGTCTCCAGACGACCGGCCCGGAGGAGCGCCGGATCGAGCGCGGCCTTCCGGTTCGTGGCCGCGAGAACGATCAGGTTGGGGTTGTCGGCGACGGCGTCGAACTCTGTGAGAAGTTGTGAGACGACGCGCTCGGTCACTTCGCTGTCCCCGCGATTCCGATCCGTCGCCACGGCGTCGATCTCGTCGAAGAAGACGATGGCGGGGGCGGCGCCGCGGGCGCGGTCGAACACCTCACGAACGGCCTTCTCGCTCTCGCCGACGTAGCGATCCAGAAGCTCCGGGCCCTGCACGCGGACGAAGTTGACGCCGCTCTCGGCGGCGACGGCGCGGGCCAAGAGCGTCTTTCCGGTCCCTGGCGGCCCGTAGAGCAAGATCCCGGATGGGGGGTCGGCGTCCGCCGCCTCGAACAGAGGACCGTAGGTGAGCGGCCACGTCACCGCGCGTTCGAGGGTGGCTTTCGCCTCGTCGAGGCCGCCGACGGAGTCGAAGCCCTCGGTCGGCGCCTCGGAGACGTACTCACGCATGGCGCTGGGATCGACGGCCGCCATCGCCGCCTCGAAGTCATCGCGGGTGACCGCGACCGCGTCGGTCGCGGTTCCCTCGTGACGGGCGCGCCGGAGCGCCGACATGGCCGCCTCGGTCACCAGCGACCTGAGGTCGGCGCCGACGAAGCCGTGGGTCCGGGCCGCGAGGCGGTCGAGGGTGACGTCGTCTGTCGTCGGCATCCGGCGGGTGTGGACGTCGAGAATCTCGCGGCGCCCCGTCTCGTCCGGGACACCGATCTCGATCTCGCGGTCGAAGCGGCCACCCCGACGGAGCGCAGGGTCGAGGTCGTCGACACGGTTGGTCGCGCCGATGACGATCACCTCGCCGCGGGCCTCCAGACCGTCCATCAGCGAGAGGAGTTGGCCGACGATCCGATCCTCCATCCCGCCGCCCTCCTCACGCTCCGGCGCGACCGAATCGATCTCGTCGAAGAAGACGATAGCGGGCGCGTTCTCACGAGCTTCCTCGAACACCTGCCGCAGCCGTTCCTCGCTGTCGCCCTTGTACTTCGAGACGATTTCGGGGCCGGAGACGGAGATGAAGGTGGCGTCCACCTCGTTGGCGACGGCGCGGGCGATCAGCGTCTTGCCGGTCCCCGGCGGCCCGTAGAGCAGGACGCCCTTCGGCGGGTCGACGCCGAGTCGGGTGAACAGTTCCGGCTCCGACAGCGGGAGCTCGATCATCTCCCGTACGAGGTCGAGTTCGTCGTCGAGGCCGCCGATATCCTCGTAGGTGACTCCGGTCGTCGGGCGGCGACCGGCGCCGGGATCGGAATCCGCGCTATCGGCCGTTCCCGTGTCGTCGGCCGATCGGTCGGATGGGGTCGGCCCGCCGCCCCCGTCGTCCGGGCGCACGGCGTTCGCGTCGACGGCGCCGTGCAGGCGCAGGTCCGTCGTCTCGACCACCCGAACGGGGCCCTCGGGAGCCGTCTCCCGCACCACGAACGCACCGGGGTCGAGGCTCCCGACGTGGACCCGGTCGCCGGCACGGAGTGGGCGGCCGTCGAGTTCGCGCCGGAGTTCGCGCCGGACCGCGTCGCGGTCGGGGTCGACACCTGCCGGTGCCCCGAGAGTGACTGCCGTCGCGTCGGCGACGGCAACCGTCCGTACGCGAATCCGGTCACCGACGGCGACCCCGGCGTTCGCCCGCGTCCCCGCGTCGATCAGGACGGCGTCGTCGGGGACGCCGGCCCGCGCCGGCCAGAGTTTCGCCACCGTCGTCCGGTCCCCATCCAACAGGACGGCGTCGCCGCTGAGGACGCCGAGTCGCTGTCGGGCCGCTTCCGGGAGCCGCGCGATGCCGCGGCCCGCGTCGCGCTTCTCCGCGGCCCGAACCGTGAGTTCGATGCCGGCGCTCTCGGTCATCGTCGTACGGTATGGGTGGCCGACTCTTTACCCTCCCGGCCGCACGGCCAGATCACCCCCAGTCGAGAGCTGGAACGCTTCGACACCTAATATTCCTAGAACCGGAAATATGAGTAGTATTATACGTTGTGGCCGAACACGTTGTAGTATGTCAACCCGTGACGTAACGCACGTCAAAAAAGTCTGTGCGTACATCACCCGCAACGCGTCGGAGGTACTCGTCTTCGAGGGACCGGGCCACGACGGCCTCCAGATTCCGAAAGGGACCGTCGAATCCGGGGAACGCCCCCGGGAGGCGATGGTTCGGGAGGCAATCGAGGAGAGCGGGCTGGCGACGTTCGAAGGGTTGCGACATCTCACGACTGACGTCTGGACCCGTCGAGAGTCGCCACCCAAGCGGTACGTGCGGAGCTTCTATCACGTTCCCGTCCACGAGCCGCGGGACTCGTGGACTCACACCGTCACGGGTGACGGGCCGGAGCGCGGCGCCGAATTCGAGTTCCACTGGGTCGACCTTCCGACCGACGCCACCTTCGCGCTCGATCTCGACGACTATCTCCACACGCTGACCGGCGTGGTGGGAGAGTCGACGGGTCCCGGCGTCGCCGCGGACTGACGCCACGGCCGCCGTCGCCACACGTGCGGTGCCAACCTTGATTAGACCCGAAGGCGGGGATCGGATCGTGACACGCGCACACGACACACCGACAGCCCACCCACGGGGGGTGGCGTGATGCGGTACCTCGCCCGCAGGGCGGACGGCAACCCCCTGCTCGGCGACGACGACGGGTTCGTCCCGCTGGCGGCGGCCTACCCCGAGGCGTCGAGCGTCCGCGACGTCCTCCCGGCGGCGCCCGGCGGCCTGACCGACCCCGACGAGGCGTCGGCCGGGCGGGTCGCCCGCGATAGCTTGGCCCTCGGGCCGGCGCTCGCCGACCCCGGCAAGCTCTTCGGCATCGGTCTCAACTACGCCGACCACGCCGCCGACCTCTCGGAGACGACGCCCGACGAGCCGGCGAGCTTCTTCAAACCCGGCACCGCGGCGACGGGGCCGGGCGGACCGATCCGGCTGCCGCCGACCGACGTGTCCGACCGGGTCACGGTGGAGGCCGAACTCGCCGTCGTCGTCGGGAGGACCTGTCGGAACGTCTCGGTCGAGGAGGCCGACGACGTGATCGCGGGGTATCTGCCAGTCATCGACGTGACCGCCGAGGACATCCTCCAGCGCAATCCCCGCTTTCTGACGCGGGCAAAGAGCTTCGACACCTTCCTCGTGATCGGACCACACCTTGCGGTTCCGGGACCGGGACGGAATCTCGCGGACGTCGAGGTGCGGACGGTCGTCGACGGCGAGGTGGCGGCCCGCAACGTCGTCGGCAACATGCATTTCTCGCCGCGGGCGTTGGTCGCGTTCCACTCCGACGTGATGACGCTGGAGCCCGGCGACGTGATCTCGACGGGTACCCCCGGGGCGGTGCCCGTGGACCCGGGCGATCACGTCCGGGCCGAGATCGACGAGATCGGACGCGTCGCCGCCGACGTGGTGCGGTAGCTCAGTCGACCGGGGCGAAGACGGGGTCGCCGTCCTCGAAGGAGAGCGACAGCCACCTCTCCACCTCGACGGCCTCCGGACGGTCGCGGGCCAGTGCCGCGGAGACGCGGAACGTCGAGAGGTGGCCGGTGTCACGGATCCACGCAATCCGGACCGTCTCCGGATCGTAACCCCCGATGGTCGAGAGGGCCGCGGTGACGGCGCGTTCGTCGTCCGGGAGGACGACCGGGATCGACGCCTTGCGCAGGGAGTTGCTGGTGAGCGCGTTGGTGTACACCTGATCGAGGTCGAGACGGTCGGCGACACGCCGAGTCGTAACGTCGGCCAACCCGACGCCGATGCCGTTGCCGTGAGTCGCCTCCGTGAGGCCCCGAACGACGATCCGGTCGATGTCGGGCGTCGCGGGATCGGCGGCGTTCAACACCCGGTAGCGTCCGATCACGTTGGTGTCCATCCCGGTTCCCGAGACGTCCTTGCCGATCTGGTCGACGACGAGGACGTCGAGGTCGTCGTACGGCAGCGTCGGCATGTGTTCGGTGGCGGCGGCCATCAGGGGTTCCTCGGCGGCGGGCAGGTCGGCGGCGGGAACGCCCTCGACGGCAGCGGTGCGGTCGTGGAAGTTCTCGACGACGGCGAGGCCACCGAGAAGCGGCGTCGACTCGCGGACCACCTCAAACGCTGCCTCGACGACCGGGACGTAGCCCTCGTCGAGAGCGCGTTCGTGGACCGCCTGCGCCCCGGCCTGCTTGCCTAGGCCGACGGTCGCCATCTTCGTCGGCCCGCTCTCGAATCGCCCGGTGAAGTTGGTGTGGGGCTTCACCCGGTTGACGACGAGGACGCCGTCGGCCGCCAGTGCGGCCGTCGAGAAGTGGACGGGCGCGCCGACGGCGGACTCGCCGAGGACCGTCGTGTCCATGCGGGCGTCGACCGGACAGCCGAGGGTGTCCTCGGTGAGGCCGAGGCCAGCCAGTGTCTCGCGCTGGCCGTCGGCGGTCGCTCCGCCGTGACTGCCCATCGCTGGCACGACCACGGGGTCGAACCCTCGCTCGCGGAGTTCGTCCACGACGGTCCGGGCGATGGGGACGATGTCGTGGATCCCGCGACTCCCGAGGCCGACGGCGACCGTCGCGCCGGCCGGTAGTTCCGCGAGTGGGAGAGCGTCGAGTTCGGTGCGTGTCCGGCCGGTCACGTCGTCGAGTGCCGGCGTCTCGGGATCGTATCGCACCCGCGCGAACCGCGGAAGCGACGGGGTCGAGAGCGCGGCGTCGACGACGTCGCCGTCGGGAAAGCGCATGGTCGAGGCTCGGGCGAGCGGACCGTAAAGCCCCCGCCGGGCGTGAGAGGCGTTCACACTTTAGTACCGGCCCCGCGAACCGGCGGCCATGATCGACCCACTCGGCGGAGCGGTCGGCGGATCGATACCGCGCATCGCTGGCGACCCGTGGGAACGAACGCCGCCGCGACAGGGGGCGGCTCCGAATGCGTGACTACGGCGCGGCGCCGACAGAGCGGGCCGACGCCCGCGACGTGCGGATCACCGGCGTCGAGACGGCGGTGATCGAGGGTAACTTCGACTGGAACCTCGTGCGAATCCACACCGACGCGGGCGTCACCGGCTTGGGCGAAGCCTACCGCGGCGGCCGGGTGACGGACATCGTGGACTACATGACCGAGTTTCTCGTCGGCGAGAACCCCCTCGACGTCGAACGGCTCTTTCGGCGGCTGATTCAGGAGACGTCAGGGCACGGCGGCACGACCGGGAAGGTGGTCACGGCGGCCTCGGGGGTAGAAATCGCGCTCTGGGATCTCGCGGGCAAACTCCTCGACGTCCCCACCTACCAGTTGCTCGGCGGGAAGTACCGCGACGAGGTGCGACTCTACTGTGACTGCCACGCCGGGGAGGCCTACGCCGTCGACACGGGGTACACCGAGTACGGGGACGAGGAGTCCTACCAGCCCGCGGCGTACGCGGAGACGGCCGAGCAGGCCGTCGAGATGGGCTTCGACGCGATCAAGTTCGACCTCGATACGCCCGACGACAACGACCCCGATCCGTTCAACGGCCGCCTGTCGGCGGCGGACGTGGCCGAGAAACGCGATATCGTCGCCGCAGTCCACGAGGCCGTCGGCGACGACGCGGAAGTCGCCTTCGACTGTCACTGGGACTACTCGCTCGATACGGCAAAGCGCCTAGCCCGAGAACTGGAGCCGTACGACCTGCTTTGGCTGGAGGACGTGGTTCCGCCCGAGAACGTCGACGCCCAGCGGGAGGTGGCTCGCTCGACGTCGACGCCGCTGGCGACCGGCGAGAACCGCTTTCGCGTCCACGAGTTCTCGGACCTTCTCTACGACTTCGCCGTCGACGTGGTGACGCCGGATCCGACGACCTGTGGCGGTCTCGCGGAGTCGCGAGCCGTCGCCAATCGGGCCGAGGAGAACTACATCACCTTCGCCCCGCACAACGTCTGTAGCCCGGTGGGAACGATGGCCTGTGTCCACCTCGGGGCTTCCGTCGCCAACTTCGGCTACCTCGAATATCACGCACTGGAGGTGGACTGGTGGGACGACCTGCTGGTCCGGTCGGCGCCGCTGATCCGGGACGGGCGGATCGCCGTCCCCGAGGCGCCAGGATTAGGCGTCGAACTCGACGAGGACGTCGCCGCCGCCCACGCCAAAGGAGACGGCCTCTGGACGGATCGGACCGCGTGAACCCCGCTCGACAGCGCACGGTTCGGGGACGGAGGGGGCCGGCGTGAGGGCCGCGTGGCTTACCGCCTCCGACCGACTTTATTACGCTTCCGCGTGGACGGACGAACATGGATCTCGAACTCGACGGCACGAGCGCACTGGTGACCGCATCGAGCAGCGGCCTCGGCAAGGCGTCAGCGCGGGCGCTGGCTCGGGAGGGGGCGAACGTCGTCGTCAACGGGCGAGACGAGAAGCGACTCTCGGCGACGGTGTCGGAACTGAACGACGCCGGCGACGGCGAGGTGATCGGCGTGCAAGGCGATCTGACCGAGGCGGCGGACATCGAGCAGTTGGTCGAGCGGACCGTCGAGGCGTTCGGGGGGATCGACTCGCTGGTCACCTCCGCGGGCGGGCCACCGTCCGGTCCCTTCCTCGATACGACGGATCAGGACTGGTACGACGCCTACGACCTACTCGTGATGAGTGTCGTCCGGACCGTCCGCGAGGCCGCCCCGCACCTCGAGAAGTCAGCCGAGGGAACCATCACCTGCATCACCTCGCGGTCGGTGAAGGAAGCCATCGACTCGCTGGTGCTGTCGAATTCGGTGCGGATGTCCGTCGTCGGGTTGGAGAAGACCCTCTCGCAGGAACTCGCGCCGGAGGTGCGCGCGAACACGGTGTTGCCCGGTCCCCACGAGACCAGCCGCATCGAGGACCTGATCGAACAGGCCATCGAGCGCGGCGACTACGACAGCTACGAGGAAGGGCTGGCCGACTGGGCCGAGGGCAACCCGCTCGAACGCATCGGCGACCCGATGGAACTCGGCGACACCGTGGCCTTCCTCTCCTCGCCTCGCGCGGGGTACATCAACGGCGTTGCCCTCCCCATCGAGGGCGGCGAGAGCGGGTCGAACCTGTAGGTTCACCCGTGGCGCGAGAGCGGGGCACTTTTCCGGGCGTGAACGGAGACGGTAGGATAATGGGGTGGAGCGAATGAGGTCGGTGCGGGTCAACTGGCGACAGAGCGTCGCGCTCACCGGGACCGTCATCAAGTACCTCTCGGTCGCGATGCTCGTGCCGCTGGCGCTCAGTCTCGTCTACGGGCAGGACACGGTTGCCTTTCTGCTGTCGATCGGCCTCACGGTCGCGGTCGGTCTCTCGCTGGAGCAGTTCGACGACGACCCACAACTCGGCGCTCGGGAGGCGTTCCTCCTCGTCGCCCTAGCGTGGGGAGCCGTCGCGATCATCGGCGCGGTCCCCTACGTCGTCGCGGGCTACGGCACCGAGTCGGCGCTCGGGCACCCGATCAACGCGCTATTCGAGTCGATGTCCGGGTTCACCACGACCGGCGCGACCGCCACCGAGGAGATCTCCTTCGAGCGCCACTCCCGGGCGCTGTTGATGTGGCGCCAACTCACCCAGTGGCTCGGGGGGATGGGGATCATCGTGCTGATGGTCGCCATCCTGCCCGAGGCGGCGGTCAACGGCGCACAGCTGATCGAGTCGGAGGCACCGGGACCGGAACTGCAGAAGTTGACGCCGAAAATCGCCGAGACCGCGCGCCTGCTCTGGCTGTTCTACATCGGCTTTACCGTCGTGTATATCCTCCTCCTGCTCGGTCTCCACTACGCGGGGATGGCGCCGAACATGGACGCCTACAACGCCGTCGCCCACGGCTTTACGACGTTGCCGACGGGTGGGTTCTCCCCTGAGGCCGACAGTATCGCCGCGTTCTCGCCGGCCGTCCAGTGGGTCGTCATCCCCTTCATGTTGATCGCGGGGATGAACTTCGCGCTGTTCTATCTGATCCTCCAAGACAACTACGCCGAGTTCCTTCGCGACCGCGAGTTGCAGGCCTACCTAGGCGCGAACGCCGGCCTGATCGTCATCCTCTGGGGGTTGCTCTTCACCGGGTCGGCGCCCGTCCTCGAACTCGGGGGCGCCACCCAAGGCGCCGTCGAGAACTCGCTCCGGCAGGCAACGTTTCAGATCGCGTCGCTGCTGAACTCGACGGGGTACGCCACGAGCGACTTCGCGCAGTGGGGGACGCCAGCCCAAGGACTCCTGCTGTTGGCGATGTTCGTCGGTGGATCGGCCGGATCGACCGGCGGCGGCGTCAAAGTCGTCCGGTGGCTGGTCGTCATCAAGGGGATCCGACGACAACTGTTCACGACGGCCCATCCGGACGCGGTCAAGCCGGTGCGCCTCGGCGGCCACGTCGTCGACGAGGAGGTCATCGGCGCCATCTACGGCTTCACGCTCCTGTACCTGCTTACCTTCGGCGTGGCGACGGTGTTGCTCCTGCTCGACGCCGGACGTGTCGGCCTCGAGATGACGACACTCGAGGCGGTCAGCGCGACCCTAGCGACCATCGGCAACATCGGCCCGGGCTTTGGCTTCCTAGGACCGTTCGGGAGCTACGTCGACTTCCCGGGGACCAGCAAACTACTGATGATCTTCCTGATGTGGATCGGCCGGCTGGAGATCATTCCCGTGTTCGTGATGTTCACCGGCGCGTTCTGGACCGACTGAGCAGTGTCGAAGGAGACCTAGCCCGGTCGGAGGGGGTGATCGCCGGTTACGGGTCCAGTCCGTACAGCCCGGCGCGGACGAACACGAGGACCGGGATGATCTCTAGACGACCGATCCACATGTTGACGACGAACATCGCCTCGGCCACGGGGGGCATCGTCGGGCCGGTGATGCCCGAGGAGAGCCCGACGTTCCCTTGGGCGCTCGCGACTTCGAACAGCGCGTCGGCGTAGCCGAAGTCGGGACCGGCGACGTTGGCGAGGACGACGCTCCCGACGACGAGGGCGCCGATCCACAGTAGGGTCACGATGGCGGCCTCGCTGAACTCTCGTTCCATCGCCTCGCGGTCGAGGGTTCGGTCGCCGATGCGCGCCGTCACGACGGCGCTTTTCGGGAGGAAGACCCGCGAGAACTGCCAGATGATGCCGCGCGCGATGGTGTACGCGCGAACGATTTTGATGCCGCCGACGGTGGACCCGGCCGCGCCGCCGAGGACCATCGCACCGACGACCATCACCTTGGCCCCGGCGAGCCAGCGGCCGACGGGTGCGGACTGGAACCCGGTACAGGTCAGCGCACTCACCCACTGGAACGTCGAGTCTCGGATCGCATCGAGGCCCGCAGCGTCGAGCCCCGGGACCGGAAACGGGAGGAACGAACGGGTGGCGAACGCGTCGGCCGTCACGGGAACGGCCCACACGTTCTGTGCCGAGAGACCGACGACGCCGACTGCGAGCAGGACGAACAGCCAGCGGGTCTGGAGATCCGACACCAGTTCGCCCACCTCCCTGTCGTGCAAGACGACGTAGTGAACGGGAAAGGCGATGGCGCCGAGGATCATGATCGGGAGGAGGACCGTTTCGACCAGCGGCGAGTTGTACGTCGCGATGGAGTTGTCGGTGACGGAGAACCCGCCGGTCGTGAGTCCCGTCATGGCGTGATTGAGGGCCTGCCAAGCGGCCTCCTGCGGAGAGAGGGACTCGGCGTACGCGCTGTCGCTCGCGAGGATGGCCCCGAACAACAGGGCGAACGCGAGGAGCGTATAGCCGACGACGAGTCGCCAGACCGTCCGCACCGTCGAGACGATGCTCGGGTGGATCTTCTTCTCGCGAGCCTCGCTCCGATAGAGCGCGTAGCTCCCACTTCCCGGGCGCGCGAGGATGGAGACGGTCAGGACGATGACGCCGACGCCGCCGACCCACTGGATGAGCGACCGCCACCACTGAAGCGCCCGGGGAAGCGAGGGTTCGTGGATAGCCATCGTCAGACCGCTTCCGGTCCACCCGCTCATGCTCTCGAAGAAGGCGTGGAGCGGGTCGCGGAAGTAGGCGAGACTGGAACGAGTCGTGACGCCGCCGACGCGGATCGGCTCCCACGCCGCCGCGTTGGCACCGGCGGGCACGAACGTCTCCATCACGGCGGGCGGCGTCAGCCACGCGGTCAGCAGGAATGGGAGCGCGCCGAACGTGGCGACAGCGAACCAGCCGCCGGCGGCGATGACCATCCCGTGTTTCATCTCGGGGGGCGGCGCGTCCGCGAACGCTCTGTTGGCGACGCCGCCGACGACGGCGGCGATACCGCCCGCGAGGAGACAGCCGAGCGCCGCGTGGAACTCACCGAACGCGAGGGCCAGAGCCGTCGTGATCGTCATCAGCCCCGCCTCCATCAACAGAAGCGAGCCGATATCGCGGGCAATGATCCGCAGGTCGGTCGGGAACGGTCCGTGACGGCCGGACATGTCAGTCGTTGCCCTCACCGTGGCCGAAGATGTCGGTCACTTCGGATGTCGCCCCATCGCCCGAGTACACCGTGAGCAGGTCGCCCGCCTCGATGCGTGTGTTGCCGCGGGGCGCGAGGGGTTCGCCGTCACCGTCGCGTTCGACCGCGACGATCAACATCCCCTCGCCGAGGAGTCCCGCGTCGTTGGCTTCCCGCAGGGTCGTGCCCGCGATGGGCGCGTCGGGCCCGACGGTGATCTCGAACACCTCCGCCTCCTCGCCGATACGCATGAAATCGACGATAGAGGGGCGCTCGACCGCCCGATAGAGATATTCGGCGATGAGACGCTGTGGATTCTGCATCGTGTTGACCCCGATCTGCTGGAACAGGTTCATGTGCTCGGGGTTGTGGACGACCGAGACGATGTTCGGAATCTCCAGTTCTTGGGCCAGCAGACAGACCATGACGTTCGTCGCGTCCTGATCGGTCGTCGAGATGAGCGCGTCCGCGCGCTCGGCGCCGGCGTCCCGCAGCGTCTCCTTGGTCGTCGCGTCGTCGTTGAGAACGAGGCAGTCGTACTGTCTCGACGCGCGTTCGGCCCGCTCCTCGTTGCGTTCGATGGCGACCACGTCGTTGCCGCCAGTCGTAGCGATTTCGAGCAACGGCGTACCGATGTCGCCGGCTCCGACGATCACGAGATACATTACTCGCAGTGTTCCGGACCGACCGTTGAAATTCTGCCGCTCTGTCGTTCCGTGCGAGGAAAAATTAATATCGCGAGATACAGTTTATCGGGGCGTTTCGGGAATCAGTATCTTCAACACGGCGCGCCCCGGAGTCGGGCGCATGAGCCTCGAAATGACCCACGACTGCCCGGAGTGTTCGAACGACCAGTTCTGGCTGACCGCGAGCACGACGATGCATCTAGGGGAGAAAACGAAGTGGACCTGCACCGAGTGTGACTACAAGCTGATCCGGATCAACGGCATCGACAGCTCCGAGTCCGCCGCGCTCTGAGGCAGACGGCCGGACACCGGCGGTAATTCCCGGTTACTCGATGTTGTCGCGGTACTCTTCGGCCGTCAGTAGGTCGTCGAACTCACTCTCGTCACTCGGGTCGACCTCCAGCATCCAGCCGTCGCCGTAGGGGTCTTGATTGAGCAGTTCCGGGGCGTCGAACAGGTCCTCGTTGACGGCGGTCACCGTCCCCGAGACTGGCGAGAGAAGGTCCGAGACGGCCTTGATACTCTCGACGACGCCGAACTCCTCCTCGGCGGTCACCTCGCTCCCGGCGTCGGGGAGTTCGACGAACACCACGTCGCCGAGTTCGTCCTGTGCAAAGTCCGTGATGCCGATACGGACCGTCTCGTCGGTCGTCGTCCACTCGTGCGATTCCAGATACCGTCGGTCGCTGGGGATGTCGAAGCTCATTTGTCGATGAATGGCGGGCTAACGACTTTTGCCTGCTTCGGTTCGCCTCGGACGACGACTCGAACGCGAGTACCGGGGGGTGCCGCGTCGGCCGCGAGGTAGCCGAGGCCGATGGGTTCGCCGAGTGTGGGGCTCATCGTGCCGCTGGTGAGGTGGCCGAGGTGGTCGCCGTCAGCGTCGACCACCTCGTAGCCGTGTCGCGGGACACCCCGTTCGAGCAACTGGACACCCCGGAACCGCTCGTCGACACCCTCGCGCTCGGCGCGTTCGAGCGCGTCGCGACCGACGAACGTCGTGTCGAGGTCGACGGTCCAGCCGACGCCGGCCTCGTAAGGCGTCCGCGGCTCGTCCGTGGGGTCGAAGTCCTGTCCCGAGAGGAGAAAGCCCATCTCCAGACGGAGGGTATCGCGGGCGCCGAGACCACAGGGCTGGCAGTCGAACGCCGACCACACCGTCTCGGCTGCGTCCCACGGACAGAGGAACTCGAAGCCGTCCTCGCCGGTGTAGCCCGTCCGCGACGCGAGCGATCGGACGCCGGCCACGTCGAGGAAGGCAGCCTCGAAGTGGCCGACGTCGCGGGTCGCACCGTCTGTCACGTCGGCAGCGAGATTCGGCGCGTCCGGACCCTGTAACGCGAGCATCGCCCACTCCTCGGTCGTGTTCTGCACCGTCGCATCGAGGCCCCACTCGTCGCGGTGGTCGACCCACCGTGTATACATCTCGGCGTCGTGTCCGGCGTTCGGGACGAACAGGTATCGGGGGTCCGCGTCGTCGGGGAGGCGAAACACCACCGTATCGTCGAGAATGGTCCCGTCCGCGTCGGTGATACAGGCGTACTGGGTGTCGCCCGGATCGAGTTCGGTCACGTCGTTGGTGGTCAGCCGGTTTATCAACGCCGCCGCGTCGGGACCGGATACCTCGATTTCTCCCATGTGCGATACGTCGAACAGCCCCGCGGACTCCCGAACGGCCGCGTGTTCGGTGCTGATAGAGTCGAACTCTACCGGCATCTCCCAGCCGCCGAATTCGGTGAACGAGGCCTCTTGCGAGGCGTGTGTCTCTCGCAAGGGTGGCTTCCGTAGACCCATACCGGGACAACGACACCTCGGGTCGTAATGCTTTGGCCTCGGTGTCTCTCGCGGCGGCAATAAACTCTATATCGCGATATCAAATGCTCGTTTCCGTTCGACGCGGGGGGTGGAGGTTCGACGGCCGGATACGCCGAGGAGTCGTCGCCTTTCGGTCGAGCCGTGTGCGACGCTGTCGTCGGCTCTCCGCGCCGAGAGCGCACAGAAGATCCAGTCACCTCGTGCGTGCCAGCCGGCGATATCTGAGTGATGGGCTTCGGGGTGGCCGGGCCACGTCGACGGGCGCCGACACCCGCCCTTTTTGTGGATCCGTGTCTCGCCCTTCGCTATGCCCGTCGCTCCGGTCGCGTTGGCCGTGTGGGGAATATCGACACCCGTGACGGCCGAGATGCTCGTCGTCTTCGCGCTCATCCTGCTCGCGCTCGTGCTCTTCGCGACCGAGCGATTCCCGGTCGATGTCACGGCCATTCTGGTGATGGTCCTCCTGATGGTGCTCGAACCGTGGACGCAGATTTCGCCACGAGAGGGAATCTCCGGGTTCGCCAACCCCGCGACGATCACGGTCTTAGCGATGCTCATCCTGAGTACGGGGATCAACCGGACCGGCCTCGTCCAGTTGCTCGGCCGGAAGATGGCGGCATTTGCCGGGACCGACCGGCGCAAGCAACTCGCGGCGACGGTCGGCGTCACCGGACCGATCTCCGGGTTCGTCAACAACACGCCGGTCGTCGCGATCCTCGTTCCCGTCATCGCCGACCTCGCCCACGAAGGGAACACGTCGCCCTCGAAGCTCCTCATGCCGCTGTCGTTTGCCTCGATGCTCGGCGGGACACTGACGCTCATCGGCACCTCGACGAACATCCTCGCGAGCGACATCGCGGCCCAGTTGGGTGCGGAAAATCCCGCTCTCGGACTGGAGGCGTTCGGGATGTTCGAGTTCACCAAACTCGGAATCGTCGTCTTCGCCGTCGGCGTCCTCTATCTCATGACCGTCGGGGTCCGACTCCTGCCAGAGCGGGTGCCGGCCGACGAGGACCTCGTCGAGGAGTACGACCTCCAAGCGTATCTCACCGACGTCGAGGTTCCGGTGGGGTCGTCGCTGATCGGCCAGACCGTCGAGGAGGCGCTCGGCGACGACGACCTCGACATCGACGTGTTGCAGTTACTTCGGGACGGCGAGGGGTTCGCCGAGCCCCTCGCCCGCAAGGAGATTCGCCCGGACGATACCCTCCGTCTCCGGACGAGTCGCGAGACGCTCGAACGGATCATAGACGCCGAGGGTCTCACCCTGTCGGGTGGTCCTAGGACCGAGGACGACTTGGGAGCCGACGACGAACCGCCGATGCTCGTCGAGGTGGTCGTCCCGTCGGGGTCGTCGCTCGTCGGCGAGACACTGGCGAGTTCGACGTTTCGCCAACGCTACGACGCGAACGTCCTCGCCTTTCGGAGCCACGGCGACGTGGTCCGGGACCGGTTCGAGGACATCCGCATCCGCGTGGGTGACACCTTACTCGTGCAGGCGCCGCCGGATAGCTTCGCGCGCCTAGTCAACAACGAGGACTTCATCGTCGCCCACGAGTTCGACGAGACCACCTACCGGCGCGAGAAGATTCCGTTCGCGGTGGGGATCATCGCCGGTGTCGTCGCGCTCCCGGCACTGAACGTCCTGCCCGTCGTCGTCTCGGCACTTGCAGGCGTCGTGGCCATGGTCTTCACCGGCGTGCTCAAACCCACGGAACTCTACTCGTCGGTCGAGTGGAACGTAATCTTCCTGCTAGCAGGGGTGATCCCGCTCGGGATCGCCCTCCAGCAGACGGGGGCCGCCGCGCTGCTCGGCGACGCCGCTGCCGCGACGGCGACGGTGTTACCGCCGATCGGTGTGCTGTGGGTGTTTTACATCGCGACCGGGCTGCTGACGAGCGTCATCAGCAACAACGCGAGCGTCGTGTTGTTGATCCCGGTCGCCGCCAACGCCGCCCAGTCTATCGGGGCCAACGTCTTCGCCTTCGTCCTCGCGGTGACGTTCGCCGCCTCGACGGCGTTTATGACCCCTGTGGGCTACCAGACGAACCTCTTCGTCTACGGCCCCGGTGGCTACCGGTTCTCCGACTTTCTGCGGGTCGGCGCCCCGCTCCAGCTTCTGCTCTCGGTCGTCACCGTTCTGGGCATCGCCTTCTTCTGGGGCGTCCAAGCCTGACGGCGGTCGCCGCGCCGGTACGCCAGCTGACTTGCTCATAGCCAACAGGTCGTCATTCAAATAGTGGAATACTGCACACCTACATTCGGAACGATTTAGTATGTGATGATCGTAGAGTCGTCGATCCACGACACCCATGAGAGAGATCGAGTTCTCGGTGCAGTACGAACGAGGCACCGACGCGCTGATGGACGTGTTCTACGAGTATCCGTCTCTCTCCTGTCGGTCGTCGGCCTGCTATTCGAGTCCGTCGACGATGTGGCGGATCGACCACGTGCACGGGCCGGAGGCGGGGATCGAGGCGTTCACCGACGTGTTCCTCGACGAGGAGCGCTGCAACGAGTGTCTGGACCAACCGGGGTGTGACTCTCGGCGGGAGTATCACGTCCTCGACCGGACGCCGACCTCGCGGACGATCTACACCTACCGACAGGAGGTCCACCGGTGTCACTCCCTGCCCTACTTCGTGCTGGACCACGTCGGAGAGGGGGTGGTCTTCGAGTCCTGCCGGGCGGACGGGGAGTACCGCTGGAAGATCCTCTACCCTGGCGAACAGGCCGTCGGCGAACTGTTCGACACCATCGAGACGAACCTTCGGGACGGCCTCTCGCTCGAACTCTCGCACCTTCGGCAGTCGGGGAAGTGGGACGCCGACGTGCGAACGGCCTTTCAGCTCTCTCACGAGCAGTGGGAGACGCTAACCCACGCCGTCGACGCGGGCTATTACACCCGTCCGCGCGAGGTGACGGTCGCCGAGTTGGCGGCAGACCTCGACGTGCCGCGGTCGACGGTGCAGTATCGCCTGCGCTCGGCGGAGGACATCGTCGTCTCCGAGTTCGTCCGCAACACGCTCTGAGCGAACGGCCGTGGACGTGCCGGCACCGTCGACCCGCCGGGGCGCCCGTGGCGTGAGCCCGGACCACACCCCATCTACCGGGAACCGGGACGTATATGTCCGCAAGCGGGATAGAAGACGCATGAATCCTCTCGGATGGTTGTCCGGCGGCCGGGACGACGAACCGCGAGTGGCGCTGTTCGTTGACGGGCCGAACGTCCTCCGCGAGGAGTTCGACGTGGACTTAGACGACGTACGCGAAGCGGCGACCGCCGCGGGGCGTCCGGCGACGACCCGCCTCTACGTCGACGAACACGCGACGCCGGAACTGATCCAAGCCGCCGAAGCCCGCGGCTTCGAGGTGGTCGTCACCAGCGGTGACGTGGACGTGAAACTCGCGGTCGATCTGACCCGGTTCGCCGTCGAAGAGCGGGCGGACGTAATCGCCGTCGCCTCCCGGGATACGGACTTCAAGCCGGCCGTCGAGACGGCCAACGCCTGTGGGCTCCGCACGCTGGCCATCGCGCCCGGCGAACACGGTCGCTCCGACGCACTTCGGAACGCCGCCGCCGAGAGCGTCACCCTCGAGTGAGCCGGCAGTCCGTCGACCGAGCCGCCGTGGAGCCCGACCGTAGTCACTCCGCGGCGGTGGCGTTCTCCGCGCTCAGTTCCCGTGCTCGGTCCACCCACTCGTGTTCCGGAAACGGGGCCGGCCGCACCTCGTACGTGTAGCGATAGTCTTCCCCGTCCGCGTCGACGGTGACGTCGAAGGCGTACACGACGCCGTCCCCGACGCCGAGTCGGAGCGTCCCGTCGACGACCGGCGGTGCGCGGGTATCCGGACGGCTCCCGGTCGCCCGGTAGGTGACGACGAGAACGCCGTGGTGTGTCGTCGTCTCGACGGCTTCCCACGTGTACGCGTCGAGGAGATCAGGATGGCGCCCGATGTTGGTGGGAGCGACGCTTCCGTAGTGCCGGTCGTACCGGTAGTACGCGTCGGTGGCCGCGTCGTAGACGAAGGAATCGTCCGCGTCGAGCTGCTGGCGTTCGCGTTCGGTGACGCTATCGGCCGGCTGGACGAACGCGTACGTCGACCCGTCGATGTAGACGCGGCCGTCGTTCCAGCGTTCGCCGATGATCGCCCCCGTCGAGGAGTCGATGGAGTAGTTCCCCTCCACGAGCCGACGCTCGGGCGGCGCCGTATAGACGATGGCGTACGACTCCCAGTGGTCACGGGGACTGTCCGCGACGCTCCGGTTGTCGGCATCCAGCGCCGCGAAGTCGACGTGATTCGGCCCGGCACCCTCGGGATACTCCCGCTCGGGGGTCGGGGTGCCCGTCCCGTCGGACGGGGTCGCGGGTGCGGCACAGCCGACCAAGACGACAATTGTCGCCGAGAGAACGATCGCGAGGCGTCGATCCATCGTGTTATCGCGGTCCTCGGACGGAGGGTACGTAATGGTCCTGATGGGTCAAACGGTGATTGTCGTCCCGGGAACGCCCGGACCGGCGGCGAATGCGCTCCGGCCACCCGTGTCGAGCGCGGTCAACGGGACGATCCGACCGAACTTTGCCTGCTCGGCCCCCAGTGGCGCCCGTGACCGATCCGGAACTCGACACGCCGGTACTCGACGACCACCTCCACCTCGACCCCGACGCCGGACAGGGGCTCGACGCCGTCCGTGACTTCCGCCGTCTCGGCGGGACGCATCTGCTCGTGGTGAACAAGCCGTCGTGGCACCTCGGCGTCGAGGCCGAGGCGGGCGCGGACTTTCGTGCCGTCTTCGAGCGAACGCTCGACACCGTGGCGGAGGCCAACGACCTGTTGCCCGGGCGCGCGTGGCCAGTGTTGGGCGTCCATCCAGGGTTGATCTCGCGGCTCGTCGACGAACGCGGCCTCGCGCCGACGGCAGCGCGCGACCTGATGCAGGCGGGACTGGACGTCGCCGCCGAGTACGTCCGCGACGGGCGCGCCCTCGCGCTCAAGTCGGGGCGGCCCCACTACGACGTGTCCGACGAGGTGTGGGACGCCTCGAACGCCGTCCTCCGGCACGCCCTCGACTTGGGGGCGGACCTAGACTGTGCGGTCCAGTTGCACACGGAGGCCAGCGAAGATCTGACCGAGATCGCGTCGTGGGCGGAGACGCGGGGGCTGCCGGCCCACCGCGTCGTGAAACACTACGCTGGACCGACACTCGCGGGGCCCACGCCGAGCGTGATGTGTCGCAAGGAGTGGCTTCGAGAGGCCGCCGAGCGGGGAGCGCCGTTCCTGATGGAGACGGATTTCGTCGACGACCCCGACCGCCCGGGGGCGGTGATGGGGCCGAAGACGGTTCCGCGACGGGTCCGAACCCTCCAATCGGAGGGGTACGACGACGCCATCAGGCTGGCCCACGTCGAGACGCCCGCCCGCGTGTACGGAGTCGACACCGAGGCGACGCTGACGGAGTGACCGCATCGACCCGCGTAGAATCGGCGGTACGAGGGAGTACATCGGCGGCTCGGCGGCAGGAGTATCGGAAAGGTCTTTGAGTCCACGAACGTTCGATCAGGGTATGACCGACGAGGAGGACACGTTCTACACCGAAGACCGCTGGCAGAACTGGATCGGTCGAGTAGCGGAGGAGGAACTCGACCCGGAAAACGAGGATTCGGCGCGACTCCTGCTCAACCTGCAGGACGACGCCGCCATCGCCGTCGCGAAGATCATCAGCGCCCACGAGGACGGCCGCCTCGACGAG
>Ga0207813_100015_pt1 | contig 184618 bp, 190 predicted proteins | sample A23E3SouthBayCA_2_FD_187730 | JGI IMG/M metagenome (GOLD analysis project Ga0207813, IMG submission 187730) | Aerobic enrichment media microbial communities from Eden Landing Ponds, California, USA - A23 E3 (4) (SPAdes) | ecosystem: Environmental > Aquatic > Marine > Unclassified | place...
TCCAATTACGGCTTGAATCCGCCCAATTCGGTACATCCCTCTCCTGTGAGCCAGAAGCACATGTGATAATAAAAACAGGCTGTGTTGGCTTCAATCCAAATCGGTCATCGGGATCGCGGAACAGCTGTCTGAAATTGTGGTTGGGGTTTGGCTTCGCCCCTTCACGAGGTTCACCACGCATTCGCTTTTTACACGTACTAAGTGACCACACCCCACCGAAATAGCCCGGCGCACTTCCCGTCTGACTCAGCCCGATAGATTCTCTGAACCGTATTGAGTCTGCGACATAAATCCGACCAGCGATCTCCTGCGATGAGAACTCCTCAAACTCCCTTTGGTACGATGCGATCGTACTATCGATCCACTGTTTCAGGTCCTTGAGACTCTGTATACCTTCTACGACCGATGGTTGACTATGTTGAGTCCCAACCGAATATGGATCTTCCATAGGATTTTGTGAGCTGTCAAGACTAAATGACTATGGTTCGAATAGTGAACAGTAACCTCTTCATCCCATCTGAACCCAAAGCTGAGATGGAGTCGCTTTGTTTTTTAGGGGCAAGAATGGGTGAGCCCCGCCGTAGGCTCGTGATTCGATGACCTCAGATGACGACCCGTTTCACGACTGCGACTTGGATCCCGAGGCGATCCTCGGGACACATAATTTCGAAGACGTCCTGTTCACCGACGACACTGACACACCGGTAAACGTGTTGACCGGCGAGACGCCGGCCCATTCGCAAGCCTCCGTCGAGGAAGCGAAGGAGTTCGCTACGAGTATCGACACGGACACGCCCCAAATCGCGCTTCCAGCTTCAGTCGAGTCGCAGATCGAAACTCAGAGCAAGCCCTACACGGCGGCCGCATTCTTCCACTTCAAGGCAACAGACTCGCTCGAACGCCACCGCGCCTACCATGCCGCCTACGAGGCAGACGCTTTCACCGTCGACTTCGAGGCCGACTACCAATCGGGCGACCTGACCATCACTGTCGAACGGGTGGAACAAGCCTGAGAACCGCTGGCGCGAGATGGGTTTTTCGAGCGCCCGCGATCGGTGCCGGCGCAGTCGGGGAGAGCGAGCAACGATCCCCGGTGCGTCGGCGCTTCGAGGTGTTGGAGATGCACATGGTGATTTACGCCCTCGTAGAGGCATCGACGCACGACGACGCGCTGGCCACCGGAAAGTCGGTGTTCGACCGCCTGGTCGGCGCGGACCCACACGCCGGCGCCGTCTTCGATTACTACGTCACGTTCGATCGGGAGGACACGTCCGTTGCGGGGAAGGCTCGATGGGGTGAGTTGCCGACTGCAGCCCACATCGACTCCGACGACGGCCAGGAGCTCCTCGAGCGTGGCTGGGAAGCAACGAAGGAGGAATTTGAGCGCAATCTTGATCGGGTGAATGAGGCAATCGACGAGCTCTCCGACGAGGAAATCATGCGCGACGAGGACCTCGCCCGGCACGCCTTCCACCAGGTCGGTGCGTACGACGGCCCGACGATCTTCCTGTACACCGAACACGCAACCGGCATTCGCTACCGTGGACAGCTGGATCGACTCCTCGAGAAGAGTGAAGAGCTCTGGATCGTGCCCGCTGACGTCCACTTCTAAGAATGCCTCGCATCACCAACTGGCGACGCGAGAGCCGCTCGCCGACACTCGCGTATCGGAACACCGAGACCGGTGCGCGAGCCGTCTTGCATCGAGCACCGGACTCCTACCGGTACAAATGGCGTGGGGTGATTCTCGTAGACGGCTACCCAGTGTGGTCGCGGGGGTACGAGACGAAGGATGCGACGTCATTCCGTGACGAGCTCCGGGAGCGGTCCGGACCGGACCTCAACTGCCCGGAGTGTCCGAACGACGATGTTCGCGTCGGCGAGAAGGCGGCAGACGGGGCGAAAGTCCAGCGGTGGTACGACTGCCCCGACTGTGGGTACGAAGCCCCCTCACGCATCGTGTACGGCGCCGAACGGTGAGAGGGTGAGCGCCTGGCGCTGTTTTTCGGCCGGGCACGAGGTGGTGGCCCGGTACGACCGGGTGAGTCAACCAATGAGTCTCGAAGTCCTTGACCGACACAGTGAGGCACTGTTCGAGTTCCTCTGGTGCCCCGTCTGCGGGCAGGAGGTCTTCACTCACATCCCCTTCGAGGGGGTGTTCTGCAAGAATTGCAATACCCAGGTCGAACTCCAGGAATCCCGAGAGACACGCGGCTACGAGGAGGCCGTGCTCGCCTGCTTCGGTACCCACTCGACCTGGAACCTTCACGTCGACGAGAAACCGCGCCGCGACCTGCCTGATGGGTCGGCGCGCGTGAAGATTCTTGGCGCACCGGGTGCTTACGAGGTTGACTGGTGGAGTCCGGAGCCCGGTGAGGACTGGGAGCCTGTCGAGCGAGGGGAGTTCGACGACGTCGAGGAACCATCAGAGGTGTCGCATCTCGCGTAGTACCCCGGTGAAATTCTCAGTCGGTGATGATTTTAGTGACTCTGTTGATTTGTAGGCGTTTTTCATTTGACGCTGATCAAGTCGGAGCAACAGAAACGGTACCTACCACAAACGTATTTGCCACCATAGAACTCTTTGACTGATATGACAGAACCACCATTAAATGTCGATTACTGGGCCTCTCTTTTCTCCGCCTATACGGATTACGCTGAACAGTATGACAGAGCAATGGAATATGGCCGCTTGGTTGATCGAGCCGAAAATCTCTGGGAATGGAAGGGACTGAATCGAACCATCACTTTTGGTAGAATTGCCCCAGTAATCGAGCGACTAGACCGGGATGACTACATTAATCAGGCTCACGATAAAGCGATTGAATCGCTCTCAGAATATTTGAATGATGCGGGGGTTGTTGAGTCGAAGAGTCTCGTCACATCAGCGTTTCTGCTTCATCTGATGGCAAGTGGTCCGGACCGATATTCGACGAAGTTTCCGATTTACGACCGACGAGTGTGGAACGCTTATATTTACCTTTGGAGAATCCGAGGAGACGGAGAACTGTTGTACAGACAAGCGAGTCAGAGTCCCTCAAAGTACAGTGAATTCTGTCAAAAATTCAGTCAGACCTGTCCAGACGGCAAGGAGCGGGACTACGAACGTGCGCTGTTCATGTTTGGGGGATTTATCATGAGTCTTCCACCGAAGGACTCTCCAACGCCGATAATCACGATTGACGAGAAACTGGAAAGCCAAGAGAATGCGCTGACCAGTATGCAAGACACCTCAGGATACGCGCTAATCGACACTAGCGAAATACTGAATTCTAATCAGTAGAGAAACCCAGGGATTGCTGGATGTACCTTTGCATTCAGCAAGTCGGTTCCACCGGGGTGGAGCGTTTCACACAGTCGTCGTGCTGAGACTCATGCATTCTACTACTGCATGGTTTGTTTCTGCGCCGGCGATGGGTGCCGGCGCATTCGTGTCGGCGGAATATCGATGTCGACCAGAAGCCAACTCCGATTCGTACAACGGAGCGAGGCCGACGAGGAACAGCCTGCTACCGACCGCATAGCACAGATCTACCGTCATTCCGACGGTTATCCCGGCTGCGTTCTTCGGGATCTCGCCCAGCTCAAGCGGCTCCTGGACGAGACACGGACTGAACGTGGGCCCAGTTATGCTGCGGCGCAGTTCATCTTCCTCGACACGCTGTCAACGATGGACCTATACGTGGACGAAGGACGCGACCGGAGTATTCGGGCTGATCAACCGAGCGATCTACTGGATCCGTCGAACATGGAACAGCTTGACCAACCGATGTTCCTGCTCGGTCACGGCGTCGAGAACCCGGCAGACGGCATCCACGGCGACGAGGAGTATCTGTACGTCGTCGAATTCCCATTGCAGAAGCCGTTCGACGAGCCGGCAGAGTGGACCGTCAAGGTAAGCGACCACAACGGGTTCCCCAGGTGGGATGGTCCGACCGAGGAAGCGTTCGATCGAGCGACCTGGCAGTTCGAGGGACCCGTTACGGATGCTCTCGAAGAACTACTTGCTGAACCTGCGTAGCAACTGTGGTCGGCAATTGTGGCATTCCTGGACGATGCTAGTTTCCGAGCGATTTCCAGCAAGGACTCACTTCGTCACGTAGAAAGTGCGTCCATACAGTCCGTGAGCGTCGCATAGGTCTGCTCGACTGCCCCGATCGTTCTGCCCTTCCCTAATCCTTCGCCGGTGTTCTGGACGATCAGTTGTGAGTGGGCAACCGAGTTGCGTAGCTGAGTCAGGTCGTCGAGTTGGCTTGACGCCCGGTGATCGCTCGAAAATCCACAGGCGTCCCAACATTCCTCGATACTGCTGATGATCGTGGCGAGTGTCGAGAATTGAGCGTAGTGAATCTCGCCGAGATCGATGTTAGATCGGCGGGCGTCAGCGTGTCGCTGTTCGATGTCCTCGACAATATTCGGATCGAGCGGAACCCGATCTTTCCAGTCGGGGGCCACGTCAAGGATGAGTGTACGAAAGTGGTCTTCGAGCAGCGTTATTCGATCGAAGAGGTGGATCATCGCGGGTGACGTGTTGAGATCGGCACGCGTCAGGATCCCCGTCAACCGATTCCGGCCGCCGAGAAAGTAAAACGGGGCGTCGTACAGTGCCGTGAGCACTTCGCCGAACGTGGCGTCGGTGCTGATGACCTCTTCGAGCGTCACTGGCTTCGTGTGATCCGCGATCCGGTCGTCGGGTGCTGCATCCCGGAGATGTTCGAGTTCCACGTATCCCGATACCGCCTCCCCGTCGATGACGGGCGTGACGTCGAACCCCTTCGTTTCGAGCCAGTCTATCGTCTCGACAACTGTTGCATCTGGGGGTCGTGACGCAACCGATCGGGTCGCGAGGTCGCCTGCGGTACAGACATAGAGGTCTCGACTCATTGTATCACACCACATCTACGTGGTGAATAATTGTTTGGCTGCACAAGGGATAAGTAGAAGTAATTATAAAGATGATATAGATGAGTATGGGGCATTTCTTCGATGCAGGTGGGTACCTGGAGTACGGAGAGGCGTCTGTACTGCTGCCGGTCGAAGACCTGAATGCGACGGCTCATACCCACCGAGACGCTGAGCGCACCCTCGAGAACGCATCAGCCGAAACCGTCCTCGCTGTCAAACCGACGGGATTGGCAACCAGCTACGCACTGACGCAGCGTCCACTGACAGCGATTGTCGTCGCGTCACTGGGCGACGAACTCCGGGAACGAATCGAAGGAGCCGTCGACGCGGACCTTGCCAACTTCGAATTCATCCAGGTAGGCAGAGTGACTACTCCGTCACGGAACCGGAGTCTGGCTGAGTATTGACAGCTGCTCCGCTGGGCTTAGAACCAATAGACGAGGATATCAGGCAGATCTATGAGATCACGGCCGGTTTCAGTCTCAGCCTCGAGCGCCTCATCCTTCGTCTCATACCCGTTAACCTCACACAATTTCGTAGGAGGCACAACTTCTGTGAAATATGCTCCTCCTGACTCAGTTCCACCCAGATGCTCCGCTACGCGTGTGGCTACATCGGGAGAATAGCCGACGTAGTAGATTTCCTCGGCTCGAATCGCATTGTGAACCCAGCTCGGTGGATTGAAGCCGGATTCCCGTTCCAGCACATTGGAGATCTCCTGCTCTGTGAATTCGTCCGGAAATTTCGGATTTTCCTCCTGAAGGAATTCCCGAACTTCGTCCTGAGTCTTTGGTGGGAATAATCGTTTTGCGCGCTCTCGTATCTTCTCCTCAGTGGGGTTCTCACATTTCAAAACGTAGACGAAATGATTACTGGAATCCGGAGCCCGACTGCCGATATATGAGTTGAGGTCATCCTCAGAAGCAGGTAATCTAATTCCGGAATTTCCCATTCTCAGAAAGATACTGCGCCTCCCAATTACGTCTTGCTCCCTCGAGGCACTGCACTCCAGCTCCAGAGCTACGGTATCTGTTTGTCACGCCCCGGAGAGGGTGAGGGCTCCATCGAGAGTCCTCGTTCAGAGGTGACTTCCTGTGAGTGAACAACAGAGTGTCAACGACGTCTCGATCGACGACATTCCAGTCGATATCGCAAACACGCAATCAGGCGACGTCAAACCCACCGACATCCCCGACGAAATCGAGTCGATCACGCGTGGGCTCGCCGGCGAGCACCCACCGACGAACCCGCTCGTCGTTCTCAAAGCGGCTCGCTGGTGGTACGTCCACGGCAACGGTGGAACGGATCCCGTGTTTCGGTGGGCCATCGAGTGGGTACGCCACCTCGCAACCGACACACCGAGCGATGTAGCCCAGTTCGACGAGTTCCTCGAATATCTCGTCTCGGTGGGCTTCGCAACCGAGAAACACGAACTGCGGTGATCGCCACCGCGAGTTTTTCTGCGCCCAGGATGGGCGAGGCGCTCGCTGGAGCGTAGCGAGTGCCGACTTCGTTCGGTGATCTCCATGGGTACGACCAGTCAGCCGGCGGCATCCTTCGATGATGCCGACAGCCGGTACGACGAGATGCACAGCCAGCTCGAGGCGTGGGTCGAGGAGCTGATCGACCTCGTCGACGAGGCCGCCGCGAGCGAGGAGTTCAAGGAGTGGCTCGATGTCCAGAGTCGCTTTCACGACTACTCTCATCGCAATTCACTTCTCATCAAGCTCCAGTGTCCCGAGGCGACGAAGGTCGCGGGCTACCGGACGTGGCAGGAGGAGTTCGATCGGCACGTCCGGGAAGGCGAACAGGCGATCTGGATCTGGGCGCCGATCATCGCGAAGCAGTGTCCGGACTGCGGGAATTCGCCCTCGTATCACGAGAGCAGTGACTGCGAATACGACGAGACGCCCCCCGAGCAGTGGTCGAAGGGCCTCGTCGGGTTCAAACCGACGGCGGTGTTCGACGTGTCCCAAACCGAGGGTGAGCCACTCCCGAATCTCGACACGGAAGCAGCCGGTGAAGCCGGAGACCTCGTGCCGTCGTTGCGTGACGGGGCTGACGAACTAGGCGTCGACGTCCGGATCGTTCCGGCCGACGAGTGGGAGCATGGGGCTGCGAAAGGTGTCTGCACCGAGCGGAGCCCGCATTCGCTCCAGCCGCTCGTCGAAGTGCAGAACCGGGAGAATCAGGCCGATCTCGCGGTGACGCTCCTTCACGAATTCGCTCACGCATTGCTGCATTTCGACGTCGACGACGGGACCGAGCGTGCAAAGCGGGAGGTCGAGGCCGAAGCGGTCGCATATGTGGTCGGCAGATATTTCGGACTTGACACCTCGAACTCGGCGTTCTATCTCGCCGCGTGGAGGGGCGAGGAATCAGACGTTGTCCAAGATCGCCTCGAACGAATCAGCTCGGTTGCCGAGGAGTTCATCAAGATTCTCTCTCGGGCTATCTGATGGCCGGCACTCTTTTTACACCTTGACGTGGGCCCGAACTTGCTATCAATCACATTCGAGAACAACTCTCCACTAACTCAACTGTTGAGCGCACTCAAAGCAGTCATTTTCATGAGTTCAGGGATCTTGTCGAGAGATGCGCCCGATTTACCTGGTGGACGAATGACGGGGTACCTTGGACGGCATGTTCCACTCGATTCGATTGATGATGAATCTACATCCTTGGGTTGACGTAGATTTGGTTCCAGAAACCATCGTATCAGCGGCAGGACTTATGGTGAGAAAGAGACAATACTTGAAATAGAACATGGGAGCCGCCCAGCAAGAACGCGTGGAGGACGAAGAAAGACAGGAGTTCTACGACCTTCTCACATCTTTCCACCGCGCGGCGCAAAAATCCCGTCCTCCAGACTCATCCACCAACCGGATTCAAGTCGTTCTCGACGAATTCCTAGCTCTCATCGGCTATGACGACCAAAACCTGTTCAGCAGCGTTTCCATAGAAGCAGAAGACCTCCATCCCATCGAAGATTTGCAGTCAGACTACTTGATGCCACTATGCTCCCCGCCCGACGACTACGACCCAGAACCGGGCGTCACCTTCAATTTCGACGTAGTAGCTGCCAGAACGGTGAAATCCCCGCCCTACCTCACCGTGAACAAGGCCAACCTCGAACCGCCAGACTTCGAGGACGACGGCGAACGGGCAGCAGACATCCACAACCTCCACCACAAACGCGAAGCAGCTGGCGCCCACCACTCAATCTTATTCTCCGACAAGGGTATCGTTGCCGTCCGTCCTGACCAGGAGACCACCTGTTTCGAATTTTTCGACTTAGAGCGGAAGGAATCTGACCGGCTGTACGAGATGCTGCAGCCGCCGGACCGGTATCCACACGCCAATGTGTACCCTGCAGCGTACCATCCGGCGCAGACGAAGCTGCCGATGTTCGCGGTAGGAAACGCTGCGGATATTTCTTACATCCCGCCGAATATCGAGACCGATCACTGCGAACTCGATCTAAGGAAATACGGCGAGATTCTGTATGAGGCTGAGAAATCTGAAACACCGCAAGAGAAAGGAGACACGTTAGAAGCCGTTGCCACGCAGCTGTTCAGGTCGTTCCCCTACCTCTCGGTCCGCGACCAGAACCTGTACACGAAGTTCGGCGAAATTGATCTCGTGGTCGAGAATCGGGGAACCGACCGTCACACACTGTTCAACTTTCATTCCCGGTTCATCCTGGTCGAGTGTAAGCACTGGATTGACCCGGTGCCAGCGAAAGAAATCGGCCACTTCAAAGATAAATGCAACATGACGGACGTTGACCTCGGTATCGTGTTCGCCTGGAATGGCATCTCCGGCGAAGGCGAAGAACGCCATGCAGAGCGGATGGCGACCGGCGGTCCAAATGGCACCAGCCCCGAAATATTGGTGATTAACTCGCGGGACCTACACCGCGTTTTAGACGGCACCAGCTTCTATCAGATCATCGATGAGAAGTTGTATCAGCAGCGGTTCGATCTGTAGAGGGAATTGTTAGAAGTCGTAGTTTTAAGCGATGCGGCTGCACAAGAGGCATATAAGATGGGATTCGTCGTTATTCACTGAATCCGGTTGAGCAAATATCGATGGGGCTGCCGAATGACACCACTGAGAAATCTGCGGACGTCGACGCCGATCCAGCTACTGCTACCGATCATGCAGACGGGGAAGATGAGAAGATAGGCGGGTTCATTTTCGGGAATGATCTGGAGTCGAACGGAGCGGACACCACACTTCCTGAACGAGAGCAGGAACGCGTTGTTGACCTTGTCCGGCTGCAGCCAACGAAGAACGCTGAGATACAGGAAAAGTGGGGGTTGAACGATGGCAGTGAGGTCCATCAGTATCTCGAATCCGAGCTCAAGAACTATTATCACCGGGATGGTGACGGGTACATCCGTGCGACGGACGCAGCGGAGGAGTTCGCTCAGAACCATCAGGACTTGTATCAGGACGTGACCAGGCCAGAAGACGAACCGGAGGAAGAGCCGGATCTGCGGCGGCGGGACTTGGTGATCGCGTTAGTCACGCTCTCCCAGGAGTTGGGGCATCTGCCGAGTGCGGAAGAGATCAACGACCACGGCGAGTACACACATCAGCGATACCGGGTGGAGTTCGGCGATCTTTTCACGGCATACCAGGAGGCAGGTCTTCTACCAGACGATGTGACGCGAGCTGATTTCTACGGTGAAGAGACGGCCCCGCCGGACCCGACAACAGAGGAGGGAACGGAGAGTGAGGCGGAAGAGCCTAAACCCGAACCGGAGCCGGGGCCAGATACTGACCTCGAACAGGCGGAAGAGGAAGGCGAGGAGGAGGGGCCGTCGGAACCCTCCGACGGTGAGGATGATGCGGACGAACTGATCGAGATAGATGTCTCGGACAGGAACGTTGACCGGCCCGATTTCGAGGTTCCCGATGATTACGGTGAGGACGACCTCATCAGCGAAATTCAGCGGTTCGCCAAGCTTCTGAATGAACCGCCGACAAAAGAACTAGTGACGGTGTACGGCCCGTTCTCTTCCGAGGACTACCGTGACGCGTTCGGGTCGTGGACGGCTGCACTGGAAACCGCAGGGTGTGACCCGGACAACTTGCCGGACTGGAGCCGCCGCGGGTACACGAACGTCGAGATCTTGGACGTTATCAGGATGGTCGCAGATGACCTCGGTCGGCCACCGACCACGATAGAGACCGGAAAACGCGCCCCGTTCTCCCACGGTCTGGGGTCGGTCCGTTTCGGTTCGTGGGCTGCTACGCTTGAGACGGCTGGATTAGATCCGTCGGAACGCCCCGGCGTGGACGTGAACAAATTTGTCGAGGAAGACAGTGGGGACGACAGTGGTGGGGCCAGAGCGGAGGACGGAGATGACGAAGGCGATGATGATCCGATTGGCAGCTTGATCGATGATACGTTGGAGGGTATGCTGCTGTCCGATGACGAGGATAACGGCCCGCTATAGCGACCCAAAACGGTGTTAGCCGTATCCTCCATTGAGCGCAGTTCCGGAAGCTGGGCGGTACTGTACTCGGATTTGACTACAACGAGTATATCGAGTACATGGAGAATCACGGACCGCCGTTGAACTGCGAGGGCGTCGTTGAAGTGCCGTAGTATCGAACGCAGACGGTGACGAGTGAGGACTTCTTGGATGGGTCAGATGCCTCGGTATTCGAGTTTTCAGCTCGACTTATGGAGGGCTGGGAGCTTCCATATAACCGGTTCTTGGATTTGATTCGGAGTGAGCGGTAGCCAATCGGTGTGTTCCATGAGGAATACGTGAGCGTTGAGTAGATACACAGAAATGTTAACTCGGAGGTATTCGAACTAGCGATCAATGAGTGAGGACCGTAACGTGGTGAACCAGATATGAGCGATGGACTTTCAGACCAGGTGGATGATATCCTCTCAGGCGTTCTCGAAGACACACATTCCGAGTCGGCTGAAGACGTGGATCAAAGTGTCACGTTCGGTCAGTCTGTCTCTGAGGACCGGCAGACAAACATCATTAATGACCGTATCGACTGGTTAGGAACCGAGCTCGACGTACCAGACACGACCGGAGACCTTGCAAAGTCGTTGCGTGACCAATACCGTGACCAACGAGGAGATCTCGTTGGGACGGCGCTGGAGTTAGTCGCTGCATCATGCCTCTACTGCGCTGTGAAGGTGACCGAAGTCCCGCTGGACCCAACCGATTTCGAGGAAGCTGACGACACAGTCGTCTCACGGAAAGGACTGCTTCGCCGGTCAAAAGATATTGCCAACACTGTTGGACTCGATCCATCAGCCTTCTTTGAAAGCGACCAATACGTAGACCGTTATTGTGGCGCTATCGATGTGTCTGACGCGGTCAACGACCGCGCCCACGAAATAATCGATATCACAGAAGACGACGGGCTTTCCAGCGGGAAAAGCCCGTCAGGATGGGCTGCCGCGGCCGTGTATAATGCGTGCCTCGATGTCGGCGAAAAACGGACACAATCTGAGCTGAGCGACGTTGCGAACGTTACGGAAGTAACCATCAGAAATCGATATCAAGAGCAGCGTGCGGTGCTCCGTCAGGTGGAGCCATTACCGTCCGACCCAATCGACGTGACCAGCCACGTGGCTGATGCTAGTGACGTACACCCCTCGACCCAGGAGCTTGCAGAGTTGCTGATTCGAAATGCACGCACAGATGGGCATCCTGTCGATGAGCAATCCACGCTTTGGGGGTTGGCGGCACTTCGCCGAGCGAGCCAGTTGACTGATGGGGATGTCAAACTCAAGACCCTATCTCAGTACACGAACGATGATTCGGAGAAGATCTCGATGCGAGCTCGAAAACTACGTTCTGTCCTCAGTCAGAACGAACTGCAACAGTTTCGGTACGACCACGCAAATTAGGAATTTTAATTCATCGGCTATGTGGGATGTGCATGACTTCGAGGAAGTTGAGAATATGTACCTCGACGATGCCGAAGAGCACACCCTTTCTCACCCGAACCAAGAAAAGGCTAGAACTCTGCTCGTCACAACCCACAACTTGTTCGAGAAACAGAATGAGGTTCTGGATACGTCCAGAGACGCCGTGGGAAGGGAACACCAGCTGCAGCTGATCTACCTTCGCCGCGGCATCTACGCGCTTAGAGCGATTTACTGGCTTTGCAAACACCATTGCTATTCGGCCTGTTACGGGCAGATACGGTTTCTATTGGAGCTGTATCTGGTGGTGCGGGAGTGGAACCGGAACAAGGAGGATACGAAGCAGAAATGGATCGAGTTCAGGGAGGACATGAAAGAGGAGGACTATGGACCGTATGAGACGCTTCCGCTCACCGAGTACTTCTCCGGTAAACGACAGCAGCTGAAAGGGGAGTTAGCCAAGGAGGATGAGATGTACGGGGAGATGTACGACCGGATTAGCAACCAGGGGTCGCATCCGCACTCGATCAAGTCTTCGGCGCTTGACGGTGAGTGGGATCAGGTGCAGGAGCTGGATGTTCTCCAGCTTGGCCTGATATTTGTATATGCATTGGCAGCTCAGTATATCCGGACGTTCGAGGATTCTTCTGTTGAGTCCGATGTCCGTGCTGAGATGGATGGTATCATTGTTCAGGTGCTACTTGCTCATGGGCATCTGCCGACGTTCCTTGATGAGGATCTGGACTTTGGATCGCAGATTTGAGGATGCGCTATTGCAGCGGCGGGTTGCCTGTCGTTGAATGGGGGCCGAACGTTCGGATCGGGAAACCAGCAAACTCATATTAGATATTTAAAGTAGTATGCAAGTCAATGCACTTGCAGTGCCAAAACTGCGGGAAGGAATGGGCCTACCGGAAAAAGTGGGCCAACAATCGAGGCACAGCAGGACCCGATCGGACACGTCTACGTGTTCGTGAAGACCACTAACGACGGCCGCTACAAGGACGAGTGGAAATAATACGAAGGAGAATCAGAGGACGAGATTCGGGAACGCGAGGGTTTTCCGCGGCCTTTCTCGGATGAGAAGTTTGTCTACCCCTGTCTCGGAAACTTTGCCAAGCTCCGGGAGACGGCAGATTAGTATTCGTTCGATCTGAAAGAGAACTGGTCTGGCATAATACCGATTCACCTGATGTGGATGACTGAGAAGAACGAACTCGAAGAGCTGCGGGAACGCGCTTCAGCATCCGAATAAAACGCCGAGGATGATGTGTCATAACCGGACCAGGAATCGAGATTCAACGGATGCGGGAAGGCCGATGTATTGACTGCGGAGATCCGGAATGCGAAGAAAATTGCAAGAACACTGCTGACGATGATATCGAGTGAGGGACTTCGTACTGGACATTTCCAGCGAAATCGGGACCGGCGCGCTGATTGTGGCGCCTTCACCACAAGCATGCAAGGTATACCAGTAGGACGGGGCCACCGTCCTGATCAATGCGTACAGCGACCGCTACTTCGTTTCCTTCTCCGCAGAATTAGCGAGGTTGCCTTTCGGCCGGGCCTCGCCATCGTCCCAGTTCTTAGTAACACGCAGAGGCATATTAACCTTGTGCAATAATTTCGTGATGAGACGTTGAAAAAACATCTTGTTGATGGGGCATATAGCCTATTTACAAAACCTATACGCCACTTTCCAATATGAATTTCCCGTTCTGCAAAGTCACTCCCCTATGATCTGGGAGAATATCCTATCGGGAGATATCTCAGACAGATATTACTGGTAGTGATATAACGGCCCCTTCTCGGGTATTCACGCAGCTATTGCTGTATGAGGGGTAGTGACTTCATAGAGTGGCCGAGGGACTTTGCCGACAGAGAAATTAAGTTGGTGGTACTGGATAGTCGACGGTAATGACAACGCCAGGAGAAGCGGCAGAGTTTTCAGAGGATACCGAGTTACGGTGTGCTTCCACCACCATTCGAGAGTCTGAGTTGCAGCGGCTGAAGGAGGAGAAGGTGTTTCGCAACGTGGAGAAAGGTGAAAACGGTGTAGTGGACGAAGTAGACATTGATTTTGGGAGTCTTGCGCGGTTGATGTACCGGTATGACACCTTAGATATGTCGGCAAGTCATGTGAAGGTGGATATTCTCAACGTTTTCCGGACGGAGGATGCGATAAATTCAGTACGGGCGAGCTTGTGGAGGCGACAGGACGCAATGACTCGAATGTCAGTGAGGCACTCGGCCAGCTGGTTGAGGATGAGCATCTAGAGAAAATACAGAAAGGATTCTACGCTCTGAAGGAGTGAAAGCTGAGGTTGCGGTGTCGTCATAGTCTGTTGTAGAGAAGGGTATGGTGGCTCGTATCCTATCCCTGTAGAATATATCTTCTGCGGATAGGCGAGACAAGTCGCGGTGGACAGTCCGCATATCCTCGAATGAGATACCCTGGCCTAGTCCGAGAAAAAATGAGAAGGGTTGGTTGGCGAGCGATGCCTCTCTTCGTCGTGTGCCACTAAGCCAACTCGCGGAGAAGCCGCCACGCGAGCCACATCACCCGGAGGACACGCCGGGAGTCCTCCAGCAGCTCGCGCAGCAGCTCCCGGAGCCGGCCTCGTGACGGCGGGCTCGGTACCTGCATGCGTCTGCTTGTCGCCCGTTCGGGAACTGTACCCAGGGCTACCGGACCGATCACCTGGTGGCGGTCCTCTACGGGGGCGTTCCGGCCGCCCGGGGAGCCACGTTGGGACGATGGCGAGACCCGGACAGCCTACGAATAAGCAGGGCCTAAAGGACCATAAGTGTTCCGCGGCGGAGAGGTCCGCGTCTATCGTTTTCCGCGGAATATCCGGGTTAACCCGGTGGTGTTCTCGGCCCCGGTGGACTTATGCGGGCATAGTATCTATTTCCGGCAACGTTCAATCGCAAATGAGTACACGGAATGGTGCGCCCGCATGAGCGAGACAGAAACCAAGCAGCTACGGGATCTTGATCTTCCGGCCGTCATCGAGACCTCGACCACGGACTTCATCCAAGACTTCTACAACCCGGTCCTCCGATGTGCTGCCGAATACAAGCGCGGTGTCGGATTTTTCACGAGTGGGTGGCTGCAGTTCGCTGCTCAGGGGATGGCTGGTCTCGCCAGGAACAATGGCATGGCGAAGTGGATTACCAGCCCGAATCTCGAGGAGGAAGACTGGGAGGCCTTCAAGAAGGGTGAGGAGGCGAAGCGGAACGACATCCTGTACGAGTCTTTGCAGCGTAGTGTCGACGAGATCGAGGACGGCTTGGAGGACGACACGCTGAACACTTTGGCCTGGTTGATTGCTGACGGCCTGTTGGAGATCAGGTTCGCGATGCCGGAGGGCACACTCCCCGGCGATTTCCATGACAAGTGGGGGGTTATCACCGGGGTCTACGGGGATAAGCTTGCGTTCCACGGGTCGAAAAACGACAGTAAGCAAGGGTTTTACAACTACGAGTCGTACGATATCTTCTGCGAGTGGGAGTCCGGTAGGGATGCGGACCGTGTCCGGCAGCATGAGAACCGGTTCGATCTCCTGTGGAATGACCAGTCACCGGATATGCAGGTGTACAATCTCCCGGAGACTATCAGGGAGGATATCGTACAGCTACGTGAACAGGACAACCGCCCCTACCCCGAACCAGATATGTCGAAGAATGACCCCGTAGGCCTCTCGGAACCGGATTGGATTGAACGCCGCCCGTACCAAGAGGAGGCGGTGCAGAACTGGATGAAGGCGGGTGGGCAAGGTATTTTGAAGATGGCGACCGGGACAGGGAAAACCCTGACCTCGCTGCTTGCCTCGCAAGAACTCTACGACCGGCAAGGCGAGCGGCTGGCGTTGATCGTGGCCGCCCCGTACCAGCACTTGGTGGAGCAGTGGAAGAACGCGATGACGGATTTCAACATGGATCCGATTCTCGCGTACAAGTCCCGGTCGCGGTGGGAGGACGATTTTGCCCGGACAGTCACCGACTTCAATTGGGGTGCCAACGATCACTTCTCAGTTATCACGACGCACAAGACGTTCTCCTCCGACCATTTCCAGAACGTACTCAGCCGGTTGGAGGGCGACGAGTCGCTGCTGATTCTCGACGAGGTGCATCACATGGGCGCCAGCCACTACCGGGAGCAACTGCCGTCCAATATCCAGAACCGGCTCGGGCTGTCTGCAACGCCGGAACGGTACTACGACGATACCGGGACTGAGCGACTGTTCAACTACTTCGGGAACGGTGTCGTGTTTGAGTACGGCATCCGGAAAGCGATCGACAACGAGTTCCTGTGCGAATACTACTACATCCCGCACATCATCGAGCTCACCGAGGACGAAGAACACCGATATCTAAGCCTATCAGAGCGCATCGGCCAACTGTCCCATATCGTCGACGATGACATCGAGCTGACCGAGGACGACCGGTTGAAAACCCTGCTCATCAAGCGAGCTCGGCTTATCGGCACCGCCGAGAACAAGATTGAACGACTGAAGGAGCTGGCACCGCAGCAGGAGGATATTCGGCACACACTGGTGTACTGTGGTGACGGCAGCGTCGATTCCGATGATGTTCACGAGGAGACTCAACGCCACGTCGATGCTACAGTCCAAACTTTGGGACGGGATCTGGGGCTCAAGGTCCACCCATTCACCGCACAGGAAACACAGAGCGAACGAGAACGACTACTGCAGGAGTTCGAGGACGGCGAACTGCAGGCATTGGTCGCCATCCGCTGCCTGGATGAAGGCGTGGACGTCCCGGCTACCGAGACAGCTTACCTGTTAGCCAGCTCCACCAACCCAATCCAGTTCGTGCAGCGCAGAGGCCGCATCCTCCGCCAGTATCCCGGCAAGGAACGGGCGGTTATCCATGACTTTATCGTAGCCCCGCCAAAATCTGTCAATCCGAACACGATGGATGACGGTCAGTTCAACATGGAGCGAAAACTTATCTCAAAAGAGCTTAAACGTGCCTCCGTGTTCGCGGAGGACGCCTTGAACCACCCTGATGCGGACCTTCAAGGGCTTCCTACCAGTCAGGGCTCCATAAGGGAATTGAAGGAGGATTTCAACCTCCTGGGAATCTAATAGAATCATGAGCCGGGAGAACCCTGATACCGAGGTCGAGGACGAGAAAATTGCCGCGGTGATAGAACGGGTGCTGCAGGCCGAGCAGGACAAGCTGCATCTGAAGAATCCGCGGGGAATCCGGGAGGATATTGAGAATATCATCCGGGAGGAGGTTGAGTAGTCATGGAGTTCGACACGCTGGAAGTAGATAATTTCCGGCAGTACTACGGGGAGCAATCGGTCGAGTTCTCTCAGGATGACGAAGAGAATGTGACCGTCATCCACGGCGCGAACGGGGCCGGGAAGTCCGCGTTGCGGAACTCGTTTCTCTGGCTGTTCTACAACGAGGTCGATCTACCGCAGCCCGAACACATAGCGAACGAACGGGCAATGGCGCAGGCGGATGTTGGCGACACCGTCCGGGTTCAGGTCAGTCTGGAGTTTGACCACGAGGACCGGCATTACTGGACAGAGCGGTGGGCCGAATACGAGAAGCAGGCGTCCGATGATCTGGATGGGAAGTTAGTGGACGAGGGTGCGCACGTACAGTATATGGACGTGGACGGGAAGACTGTCACCCCGGAGAACCCGAATACTTCGCTGGAACGGTTCATCCCGGAACGGCTGAGTCATTTGTTCTTCTTCCACGGTGAGGAGATCGATCAGCTGTCTCGGCAGGACAATCAGGACAAGGTCCGTGATGCGATCCGGAACCTGATGGGTCTAGAAATCCTCGAGCGCTCCATCCGGCATCTGGATTGGGTGCAGAAGAACGTGTTCGAGGAAGAGATGGAGGAGTACGGCAGCGATGAACTCGCTGAATATATCGCTGCTCGGGACGAGAAACAGGAGAAGCTGGCGTCCAAGGAAGAACGGTTGGACGACTTAGAACGGAGCGTTGCCGAGACCGAAGATGAGTTAGAATCGGTTGAAGCCCGGCTCCGAGAGCTGGAGGATACTCGAGAACTGCAGCAGGAGCGCGACCAGTTGGAGGATCGGGAAGAAGCCCTACGGGACCAAATCGAGGATATCAACGACGACATCCGGGAAACCTGCTCCGAAGATGGGTACCTCGTGTTCTCAATGCCTGCCGTCCAGAAAACGGCTGAGGCACTGGAGCAGAAACGCGAGAAAGGGGAGATTCCCAGCGAAATCAAGGCACGGTTCGTTGAGGACCGGCTGGATATGGAGAAGTGTATCTGTGGCCGTGATCTGATTGAGGGATCTGATCCATACCAGAAGGTAAAGAACTGGAAGAACAAGGCCGGGTCCAACGACCTCGATCAAGCCGCGACAAACATCACCAGCCGGCTGCGAGGTATCGCAGAGGCCCGGTCAGAGCTGTTCGACAAAATCCAGGACGACCTCAGTCGGCGCCGAGAACGGCTGGATGAAATCAAAGAGATTGCCGAGCGGCTGGACGACATCAGCGAACAGATATCGGAGAAGGCGAAGGAAGACGTCAAGGAATTGGAGCGGCGACGTGGGACCCTCGAGGAACGGATTACCAACCAAGAGCAAGAGATGGACCGCGTCGAAAACGAGATCGATCGGATCGAAGACCAGATCTCTGACATCGAATCCGATATCGAGGACGCCCGGGAAGAGGAAGAAAAATCGAAGAAGGCCCGCCGCCGGTTCCTCGCAGCACAGCGGGCGCGGGAGGAGCTGGAAGAGAAGTTCGAGGCGTACCAGGATCAGGTCCGGGAGCAGGTTGACGCGACGGTGAAAGACATCTTCGACGACATCATCTCGAAGAACTACTGGACTGAGATCGGTGAGGACTATTCGCTGGACGTGCACAAAGAGGTCGGCGGTCGCGACGAGCTGATCTCCACTGTGCCGACGTCCACCGGTGAGAGACAGGTTGCCAGTCTGGCATTCATTGGCGCCCTCACGTATCTGACCCGGGAGCAGTACCGGTCCAGTGAGAACAACGTGTACTTCCAGGGCGGCGTCTACCCGCTGGTCATGGACGCGCCGTTCGGGTATCTCGGCACCGATTACCAGCGCGGTGTCAGCAAGAAGATTCCGACTCTTGCTGACCAGGTTGTGGTCTTAGTGACGGAGCCGCAGTGGGAAGCCGAGGTAAAGGACCACTTGGAGCGGCATTCGGGCACGCAGTATTATCTGGAGTACCACGATCCCGAGGAGGAAGAGGACATTGAGTATGAGTACACTGAGATTCGCAGGGAGGTGTGACCTCTGCTATGCCACGAATTAGATATGAGAAAACGGAGGCGTACGAGATTCTTGTCGATGGAGACAACTCCATCTTTGACACGTACAAAGACCTGTTCCTGCTGGCTGCCTCGGTCGGGTATAACCGTGGTCAGTGGGATGACAATCCCGGTACGGACGATGAGATCCCGTGGCGCATCCTTCGGAATAATCCGGAAAATTTGGTGGTGGCATCGTCGATCGCCTACGCCCACACCGAGGATTATGAAGCCCTGGTCGACGAGGAGAAGCAGGTTGAGGTCCTGCAGAAATATGCGTCAGGCGGTATCGACATCATCCGATCGCAGGTGGTGGAGCAGCCCGGCGATCCACTTGACAACATGATCGAGTTCCTGCGGCGGAACCGGGATGTCGAGTCGGAAGAAGAACGGATCAGCGTTCTCGAGGAGATCGAACGCGAGTTCCAAGGATAGCGGCCGCGTTTTACCCAAACTGCAGGCTTCGCAACCGGTTCACCGCGCCGACAACCTCGTCAACCGCATACTCCACCTCTTCCTGTGTATTGTCCTTTCCCAGACCGAACCGGATAGCCGAATGCCACCGATCTTCGTCACCGCCGACAGCCTGCAGGACGTGAGACGCCTCCACCTTCCCGGTCGTACATGCTGACCCAGCGGAGACCGCGATGTCGGGCTGCAGGTTCTTCACGAGCGCCTTGTTCTCCACGCCGAGGAAGCTGACGTTGAGATTGTTCGGCAACCGGTGGTCCGGGTCACCGTTCAGGACGACGTCGTCAAGTTCGTCGCTGATCCGGTCCCACATGTACGACGTCAACGCATCAGCGTGATCGACCCTCGTTTCCCGTTCTCCCTCCGCCAACTGCATCGCCTTCCCAAAGCCGACTATTGCCGGCACGTTCAACGTCCCGGACCGCCACCCGCGTTCGTGGCCGCCGCCGTGTATCAACGGTTCCAGCTTGACCTTCGGCCGTCGCCGCCGGACGTACAGGGCGCCCACGCCTTTCGGCCCGTATATTTTGTGGCTGGAGATGGACATCAGGTCGATTCCCATTTCCTGTACGTCGACCGGGACGTACCCCACGGCCTGGACGGCGTCCGTGTGGAAAAACACCTGATTCTCCTTGGCCAGTTCACCGATTTCCGAAACGGGTTGGATCGTCCCAATCTCGTTGTTCGCAGCCATCACCGACACGAGCACGGTTTCGTCACGGATTGCGTCTTCTACGTCAGCAGGGTCTACGCGGCCGACGTCGTCCACGGGAAGATAGGTGACATCGAATCCGTCCTCCTCCAACGATTCGCACACCTCCAGAACGGCCTCGTGCTCGATCGCGGACGTGATGATGTGGCTGCCCTTGTCGTGTTTCTCGGCGTACTCGGCGACTCCGCGGACAGCAAGATTGTCAGACTCGGTTGCCCCGCTCGTGAAGATGATCTCCTCCTTCCGGCAGCCGATCGCCTCCGCAATCTGCTCCCGGGCGGCTTCAACACCTTGCTTCGATTCAGCGCCGAACAGGTGGTCGTCGCTGGCCGGATTCCCAAACTGTTCGGTGAAGTACGGCTGCATCTCCTCCACAACCCGTTCATCGACCGGGGTCGTGGCGTGGTGATCAAGATAAATAGCGTCCTCAGTACCGGTACTCATGCGTCTTCTACCTCTATCTCCTCCTTCAGCTCGTTCGGCACCAGGTCGTAGAAGTCGCTGACGTCGCTGATATTACCGAACACCCGGTTCACACCACGGTTCAGGTGTGCGACGAACTCCTCGTACAAGTCCTCGTCCGGGTCCTTCCCTTCCTGCAGCATCCGCTCCTTCAACAGTGCCATGTACAGAGCATCGTGCTCACCGAGCAACGTGTACCGGTTGAACGTCTGCCCATCCGCGTTATATTCATCGGGGCTGGGCGGACGCGGCTCGTTCAACGAGTAGCACAGCCCGATCCGGCACAGATAGTTCGGCGTGATCTCTGTCTGGCCTTTCAACATCTGCAGGCGGTTTGTGGCCTTAGTCCCGATCTGCACCCGGTTGAACTCTTTACTGCTCATTGTTCCACCTGCTCAAGGCTTACCTGATCCGCGTCACCAGTGCTGTCCTCGGTCCAGAAGTACCCTGTCGACACCTCGGTGTATCCCTCGGACTGGTCGTAATCGAGGTGGTAGGACCGGGCGACGTCATCTTGCAACTCCTGGTAGTGGCCGTCGTCAATCTCCGTATCGGTGGAGAACACCAAGACCTGGTGCGAAGCCTCCGGGAAAAAGTTCTGCACCATTTTCTCCCGATGCGGCTGGTCAAGCCGGCCAAGTGGCGTGTCCACCATGAACGGGAGTGGCCGCCCGGAAATCTCGGCCAATGCCCACAGCAAGGCAGTGGCGAAGATCTGGCGTTCACCGGCCGACAGTTCGGACTGCGGCATCGTATTCCCGTGACTCGTCTCCACAGCGATATCCAGCACCTCCTCGTCGATCACGACCCGCTCATAGAACTGGCTCTTGTTCGACAGCGCCAGGTACTTCTCGCTCAGCACCGACTCCAGCTGCCGCAACTTCTCTTTCGCCAACTCCTCCCGATACTCGCCCAATACGTTCTGCACTCGTGATGCGAGATGCGCCCGTTCCGAGACCGCTTCAACCTCGGACTTTTTCTCCAGCTTGTTGTCGATTTGCTGGCGTAACCGGCCCAGCTTCGTCTCCATCTTGCTGATTTCTTCCTCCAGCTCTGCGATATCGGACTTGAGCACACCCCGCCGCTCGGTCAACTCGTTCAGATCCTCGACCAGCGGTGAGAGCACGTCTTCTTCTGGCGCCCGGCTAAGTTTCGTTTCGATATCCTGCCGTTCCCTGACCATGGACTCCATCTGGTTGGTGGCATCACCAAGCTGGTCAGGAACCTCGTTCAACGCCTTCTCCACAACGGAATACATCTCCTGGCGCTGCGACTCCGAGAACTGGTGAAGCAACTTCTGTTCGCCAGGGTCGGCATCCAGCCGTTCCTCAACCGCGTTCCGGATACGGGCCGCAATCTCCCCCTTCGCATCCTCCGGCACCTCGACATCAGACAACAGGTTATCGTCGTCCAGCACATCATCCAGTTCACCGGACAGCTGTTCACGGGCAGCCACCTGCTTCTGCTGCTCGCTCTCCTGCTGCAGCCGGTCAACCACGCTCTCACACAGGTCTGGCGCCAAGGCAAACGGGTACGCCCCAGTGACGATATCCCGAATCACCTCCTCCTTATTATCGATATTTGCATCTAACTCGGCACGACGCTCCTTCAACCCTTCCCGCTTGTCAGCGTACGACCCGCCTTCCTGCGCAATCTTCGCCTCTTTCTGATCGATTTTCTCCTGCACCTCCGCCAGCTCATCTTCCTTCTCCGCCTTCTCCTCTTTGAACGCCTGCATCTGCTGTTCGAACTCATCCTCCTGCTCCCGCAGCTCGTTGATTTCATCGGTGATCTCCTCGACACCGCTTTCATCCAATTTGCGGGAGACATAGATGGACAGGTCCGCATCCAACCGGTCCACAAGTTCGAGGCCGAGCAGGGAGAAAAGCGAGTCCTCGAAACTGTCGTCGTCCTCGATCGCGGTCGCCAGTTCCTGAATTTTCTCCCCGTCGAAGAAGAACAACTGCGACAGGCCGGGAGGGATCAACTCCTTGAGGAAGTCCGCCCACTGATCTTCATCCAGTTCGGTCGGAAGTTCACCGTCCCGCCGTATTTCCAGGTCCTCGACGATGCTCTTCCCCCGGTCACGCCACGATCGGGTCACCGTGTACCGGTTCACCTCGCCCATGTGCGCATACTCGAACTCTAACCGGATCGATGCCTCTTCCGCTGTCTTATCCGGGTAGTCGTGGAGCTTGCTGCCGATGAAGTTCTTGTACTCATCCTCGCTGGTCCGCCGCCCTAACGCACTGCGGCCGTGAAGACACACCTGAACCCCGTTGAACAACGTCGTCTTTCCGGCGCCATTCCGTCCACCGAACAAGATGACCGGCGCGTCGGGCGTCGTTGTCAGATCCAACTCGTTCCGCCCACGGTACGGCCCGAAATCCTCGATAACGATTTTATGAATTTTCATACTGGTGAGAGAGACCGGCTACGCATCCGGAGTGTATTCCCACTTATCGATGTTCTCTTCTCCTTCGATCTCGGCGACGATCTCCGCGCGGGGCCGCCAGTCCTCTTTCAGCACCTTGTCAATCTCGTTGTAGATAGATGCCCGCCGCTTCATACCGTGATGCTGGAGTTCGGTGTCCATCAACCGCTGAATCAGCTGCGGCTGCATATCGTGCTCCTCGCACACCTCCTTCAGCACCTCTTCCTCAGTCTCCCCGAACGAACCGAAGTCGTCGTCCACCCAGTCCAGGTCCTCGCCCATCACCCGCTCGTAGATTTTCGGGACGGAGTCCTGCCAGTCAGCACGTTCCTTCCGCCACAGCCGCCGAATCTCCTGCAGCTCATCATCCCGGATCAGAGTCATCTCCTCTTCGTCGTCCGGGATACGCTCATTCACCTCGCGCTGCGTCCGCAGTAGTTTCTCGAGGAGGTCTTTCAGGAACTCAGTCTTGTAGGCGCGAGGGATGATGCCGGTGTCGCCATTGTCCTTCACCCGGACGTTCCCATGCTGCCGTCCCTTCACCTGCCGGTACTTCGGCTTCTTCTCCGGGTCCTGCGTCTCCTTCAGGAAGTCACGGAACTCCAGCAAGGGCTCCATCCAGTCATCGCCCTCGTCGATCATATTCTGCATCGCCTTGTCCTCGCTGACGACGGTACACGTCCAGCACCCGAACCGGCTGTTCCCGCAGGACGGCGTCTTCGTGTCGATAACCATCGGACACTCGTCGTCCGCTTCCTGGTACAGGGCGGCGAGGTCGCGGTTGTTCTTCCCCCATGGACAGTCAACCTGCAGCAGGTAGGACCAGACGTCGTCCACGACCCAGTCCTCTATCGGAGTGTAGACGAACGCGTTCGCGAACTTGGAGTGACGGGAGAGGACGCTGCCATCGATGCTGTGCAAGTCCATCACCTGCTTCCGGGTGGCGCTCTCAGCTTTGCGGGCGCCGAGCACGACGATGACCTCGCCGTGTTCGGAGACCTTCTCTTCGATGAACCGGTCGGCAGGGTCTATCTTCATCCGCTCCGTACACCAGCGGAACGTCTGGTTGGGCGCGGGGTAGCCGCGGCCAATCAGGTTCACCCAGAACGTGTCATCTACCTTTGGGGTTACCTTGTGCGCTTCGAACGGAAGATCCTCTTTCTCGGCAAATTCGTTGACGTTATCGAGGGTGGAGACGATGTGGTTGACGATTTTCGGTGTTTCAACGAGCGTATCACTTGAGATGACATAGACCGGATTCGTGCGTTTTTCTTCTGGCAATTCCTTGATGGCATACCAGATAAGCTGGAGAGTCGTGGTCGAGTCTTTCCCGCCGCTATAGCCAATCACCCACGGCCGGTCGTCCGCAAGATATGTCTCTTGAATTTCCTGATGGATGTCATTAATGGTCCGGTCCTCGAAAACTGAGGGCCCTTCCTCCTGTCCTGTTTCGTGTATTTCTAATCCATCAGAACTCATATTTAGTAGTCTCTTTAATGGAGTGCCACGTTGGAACCACTTATATTTGCATGTGAGACGGCCGGGGGAACCGGACGTCGCACCGATACGATCTGGCGATTCTCCATCCTATAGTCCTCCATTACCATCGGTCTCTGAAAGCCTTCTGGCTCCCATCTCCTCTGCCTGTTCCACTGACAGCAGGTCTTTCATCAGGAAGACAACAGCGTCGCCGCGGCGTTTTGTCAAGACAGCGTTTCTTAGTACGTCGCTGTAATCAACGCCTTGCTCCATCACGACGCAGTGGTTTTCCAGGTCGTCCGCGATCTGGAGGTCAAAGAAATACTCATCAAGTATCTGTTGTACTTTGCCTAGCTCTCCTTCTTCTACTTCGAATCGGTACTTATCGCTATTATAGTATGAATTCAGGGCGTCGAACACGTCATCTCGGTCGAAGTACTGCTTGAACAGGTAGGTGCTGTCGACTTCGAACGCAGTAATCTCCTCTCGTTCAACGTCGAAGGTGGGCATGTCATTCACCAACCCAAGGGATTTGCCGCGATGGACCCGTTCCTGCTGCTCTACGTGTTCTATTTCGTTGGCAGCCTGATATAGTTCGGGAGAACAGTGTGAAAGTATAACACGTACATGGCGTCGACACGGCTTTTCCCGGCCAGACCGTGGATTGACTGTTGATTCGGTATTTGGTCTGAGTTAGTCTGGACTATGACAGTTCTCTCCGGAGCCACTCCAAAGTTAAAGTAGCAATAACTGCGATACTTCACCCGAAACGAGTACAGATGGGTGAGACGGCCGAAACAGATGATGCCCACTCGAAGGACAATCTACTCACGGTCGGACAGCTGAACGACCGGATTGACGAGGTCGTCGACTCCGCAACGAGTCTCCACGGCGTCCGCTGTAGGGGCGAGGTAGTAGATATGAGCGAGAGGGACACTGCAGTCTACTTCACCCTCACCGACGGTGAACACGACCTCCCTTGCGTGGTCTGGCAGAGCCGATACCGGAACATGGCTATCGACCTCGAAGACGGGATGGAGGTCGTCCTCGAAGGGAACGTCGACTTCTATGTGGAGGGCGGGAAGATCAGCCTCAAACCCTGGGAGATAACCGCCGTTGGGGAGGGCGATCAGGCAGCGGCCGTTGCCCGCCTCGAGAACGAACTCGAACAGCGCGGGTGGTTCAACGACGACCGAAAGCAGACTCCACCGAGGTTCCCGGAACGGATCGGCGTCGTCACGTCGCTCCAGGGCGATGCCCGCGACGATCTCCAGACCGCGATCCACGGCCAGGATCCCACAGTGGATATCCTCGTCAAGGACGCAAGCGTGCAGGGCGATCGTGCTCCACGATCGATCGCCAACGGCATTCACCATCTGGACCGCCACGAGGACGTCGACCTTATCATCGCCGGCCGTGGCGGTGGCAGCGACACGGATCTGCAGGCGTTCAACACCGAGGCCGTAGCGGAGGCACTCTTCACCGCGAGTACGCCCACCGTCACGGCCGTTGGCCACACTGACGACCGGTTCATCGCCGACAAGGTAGCGGACATGGCAGCGATCACGCCGACCCGGGCGGGCGAGTACTTCGCCGGGTCACGGGCGGAGTTCGTCGACGCGAAAGTCGAGCCCCTCGAACGCGAACTAGAAGATGCGTACCAGACGTTCGAACAGGAGTACGAACACGACCGGGAGCTCGCAGCAGGCGAACGCAAACTCACCTACTACAAGGTGGCCGTCGTGGTCTTAGTGCTCCTGCTGCTCGCGGTCATTCTCTGGCAGGTGGTGTGATAATGGCGAAAGAACGCGAACTCGACGAGCGACTCGACCGCGTCGAGGAGATCATCGAACAGCTTGAATCGGGTGACCCTTCGCGAGAGGAGGGCGAACGACTTTTCGAGGAAGGACGGCAGACGCTCGACGAGATACGGGAGATCCTGGACCGGGGTGAGGGTGAGGTCGTCGAGCTGCCGGAGTGACTACCACGTACCAGACCGATGGTCGAGGTCCTCTCCTGTCTCACTCGTCGAGTGCCGGGCCGAGCGTCTCGACGAGATACGCGTCGAGTCGCTTCCGAACCGTCTCCAGTGCCGGGGGGTCCGCAACGAGTTCGGGTATCGTCGTTCCCCAGTCATCGGCGATGCTCTCCCGGGCTGCAACCGGGAGTCCCTGGTCTGGATCCGGCGAGGTGTGGTACGACTCGTTCGGTGCGTGGGAACGTTTCTCGTCGAAAATAGCGGCCACTGTCTCCGGCGGTGGCGTCTCGTCTCCGATGACGATCTGGTAGAGGTCGTAGTAGTCCCGCCCGCGAGAGCGCTGGTAGATCGTGCGGAGTTTCTCGGCGAAGATCTCGGCCAGCGAGTACGCCTGTAGCGAGAACGGAGTGACGTCCTGATACTCGTGGGTGTGCTCGACCGGCGATGCGGCGACGACCTCGTCGCCCATGATATTGAGTTCGGTCGTGTTCTTGTGGTCGAACATCGCGCGATACTGGATGGACGCTTCGACGTAGTAGGTCGGATATCCCTCGTCGTTCCCTTCGTAGAACTCGTCGATCGAGAACTCGATCCCGGACCGACGCGATGCCGTCTCCAAGGCGTCACGCAGTCCCGATTCAGTGCCGGTGAAGGTCCCGTCGACGGTGAAATCCAGATCCTCGGAGAATCGCCACGTTTCCGGGAAGTAGAGCTTGCTGAGGGCGGTCCCACCTTTGAAGAGCAGGTCATCGCCGAAGGCAGTCGTGTAGATGCCGTACAGCACCCACGAGTTGACGTAGTCCTTCTCGGCGTAGTCGGTTCGGACGCCGAGTTCACGGGCTCGCCGGCGAATGGCGTCTTCGTCGAGCATTGGTTATGGCAACTCCTCGTCGGGGATATTTACGTATAGCCGATAGTCGGGCGCGTAGTCACCCTTGGCTGACCGAGTGGGGTCGAGTGGCGAGGATCCCGCCGTGAATTCAGCTTCCACCGCATCGCGGTCCGGAACGGGAATCCCGTAGTGGTCCATGAGATAGACCTGGCGTTTGAGTGCGGCGCCATTGCCGATTCGTCGGGCGTATTCGATCAGTGTCTCTGGATCGTAGCCGTCAGTTCCTTCGCGAATGCCCTTGGCGAGTTCGCGGACGCCGCCGCAATGTTTCGGCTGGTCGGCGCAGTCGGCGAGGGTCTTCTCCGGGGTGGCGATGGGAACCTGGTGCCCGCCAACGGCGTATTGCTCGTGGCCGAAGAACTTCCGCTCAGCGAGGGTGACGAAGTGATACTCGACGTCGTGGACGGTCCGGTCCGGGAGTCGCTTGGTCGTCGCGACGGTGACCGACCGGGGGACCTGTTCGGTGAACCCGTGAAAGCCGAGTGCGCTCCAGAACCCCACGTACATTGGCTCCACGAGGTGGCTTGCGATGTAGAACTCGTGAGCGGTGTACTGTGAGTTCTCGCCGGCAGCCAGCGGAACGACCAGGTAGAGCCCGGGCTTGAGCCGCGTGAGCCAGCCGTTGCTCGCAAGCCGTGACGCGGTCGTCTTCGCGGAGTCGTAGGTGGTCTCCAGTGCTTCGGCTAACTCGTCGATCTCGAATATCTCCTTGTTCTGGCTCGTCAGTTGAGCGAGCGCGCGGCTTTCTCGTTCCGACAACCCACTTCGTGTATTTCGTTCGCTGTTCGTCGGGGTCACTGTTACACGTAGTGAACGAAATGCAGGCCATCGGAATAAGCGTTCTGCCGATAGAACGTTCCCGAAACGTCGGCTATCCATTTACATTCAATGAACGAACTACAGGATTGTCGCCCTGGATCGCGGTAAGCAGCTCGCCGGGCTTGGGGTCGTGACGCACAGTTCGCCATGAGACGTTTTCTGGCAATTCCGGAAACTACCCACGTCCGTTTAACATCGTTCCGAACTAGTATCCAGATATGATCCAGGACGCTCGCTTCCTCAGGGCCGGGTTCGTCCCGAGCGAAGTGGTTCACCGCGACCCCGAGGTGAACCACCTCTCGAGCGTCCTCGAGCCACTCGCGCGTGGCGAGACGGCCGACACCGCCCTGATCACTGGTCCTACCGGCTCCGGAAAGACCTGCATCGCCAAATTCACCGTGAAGGAACTTCGTCAGGAGAACCTCGACGTCGACCGGGTGTACGTCAATTGCTGGGAGGACCACACCCGCTTTCAGGCACTCTACGCTATCCTTGACGAACTCGAACGCACCGTCGATATCCATCGCCAGTCGACGCCCCGGGACGTCCTACTCAATCGCCTGCGTGATCACGACGAGTCCCCGTGCGTCGTCATCTTCGATGAGGTCGACCAGCTGGAAGACAAGGGAATCCTCTACGAACTCAACAAACAGCAGCAGTTCTCCCTGATCCTCATCGTGAATCAGGAGGAAGAGCTCCTCGCGGGCCTCGACGAACGGTTGGCGAGCCGGTTGCGGGGGAGCGAACGCATTCGCTTCAGTGGGTATAGCGTCGACCAGCTCGTCGACATTCTCCGAGAGCGTGCAAAGCGCGCACTGATTCCGGATGCCATCGAAGAATCGGAACTCGAACACATCGCCGACGCAGCCGGTGGTGATGCCAGGGTCGCGATCACGACGCTTCGCATTGCCGCTCGGCACGCAGAACAGGATGGAACAGGCCGCATTACCGCGAACATCATCGAAAGTGCGCTCCCCGAGGCCCGCCAGGAGCTCCGCCAGAAGAACATTGATGCTCTGACTCCGCACCAACGAGCGGTCTACGACGTAATCGATGAGCACGGGGAGATCGCACCGGGCGATCTCTATCAGGAATATCGACAACGGGTTGAGGACCCGAAAGCCGACCGGACGATCCGGAACTACCTCGACAAGCTGGAGCGGTACAATCTCGTGACTGCTAAAGGGACGACACGGGATCGGACGTATCAATGTATACCTTCCGACAATTCCTCCTGATACGATCAATCTCCGACCGCAAGCTGAAATGCTGGTTTCAGGACATAAGTTTGTGATAGTCTGGCATCCAAACCAGGGTTATCGGCTCATGGCATATCGTAAATGAGGAAGTAGGAATGGTTTTTTCGAGCATGGACCTGCCGATTCATTCCAACGACGGTCGGTTTCTCCTTTCGTACCTGAATGAACAGATCCTTCGTGTAGAAATCGAGTTCCCGCTCGTAATAGTTGGTAACTTGGATGTGAGCGAGTTCTTGTGTATTCGACGAGACTTCGTCCATTATCTTGATGATCAGTGTCCCACCATCCCGTAAGACTCGCTTTGCTTCTTTTCCACCCTCGAAGTAAGTGTGCAAGACGGCCCCATGATATTTCCCTGACCCATCGTACTCGCGAGCACCACTGTAGGTGTCCCTGAAGGATTCATGTGATCCGTGTCCAGCCATGTGATCCTTGTTCTGTCTGTAGAATCCTTCTGCGTACGGGGGGTCGAGGATCATACAGTCGAGACTATCCTCCTTGAGAGGTAACGCGCGGCAATCACCAATCCAAGAGAGATCATCCTTCTTCGGTGTAACATCGGACGTAACCAGCTCGATACCGCGGCGTTCGAGGTCGATACCCTGCCAGAAGACGCCCGTGCCGTGTGTGACGTCCGCTATACGTGCGCCGTCTGCCACATGCAGATCGAGAATCTTCGGGAAAAGCTCGCTACTATCGGCTCTGTAGGCAGATAGGGTTAGATCATCATTAGCTTCGCTATCGGTCATTTGATTCCAAGTTAGCTACCGTGTGTATATTTAAACTTGCATCACTGGACCGCTCAGGAACCTCACCAATCATTTCACTCACTGTCCCCGACCATGGATCTTCGTCTGCTTCTTCGGTGACGATATTGTACATTCGCTTCCATTTACGCGCACTTTTATACTGCTCTTTATCGGAGGGGATGACGTTAATCAGGCTACGAGGAACTACCAGCACTAGCTTCTTCTTCATCCGACTCATCGCTACATTCAGACGCTCAGGACTCAAGATAAACTCTGCCTCCCGTCGGATGTAGTCCGGATCGGACACGGTCGCCGAGACGATGATGAGGTCACGCTCGCCACCCTGGAACCGCTCCACCGTATCTACGGAGTCATCGTCAACTCTGCCGCGAAGCTTGGTACGGAGACGGCCACGCTGTGCGTTGTGGGGTGTGACGACGCCTTTCGATTCGCTGTCCGCTGCGGCATCGATGAGTTTGCTGATGATACCTGCTTCGAACGGGTTCGACTGCTGGCTCTCTTGCTCGTCATGCACGATCAACACCAGGGGTAGCGCGGATGCATCGCGCGCCGTACCCCCCGACGGTGTGATCCTTGGACGTTCAGCTGGTGATAGTGGTTGGAGTGGTATTGGATGCCATCGTCGCTATAGACGAGTCGTCGAAGGAATTCGGCGACAACAGCGTGACACCGGTATGTGATTGCGAGACGATCGATCGGAACGAACTGCCCGGTCGGAACGTCCACGAGTTCCAGGTTCTCGCCGCCGCTGAAGTCGTCGTCTTCGCTGAATAGCCGGAAGAAGTCCATCGTGGACAGGAACGGCGCGATCTCCTCGACGATCCGCCTGTCTTCACGGTTCCAATCATGCTGTTGTACCGGGGGCATCTGCCGATGGTCGCCTGAAATCAGGATTTGCGCGCCCTTTGTCGTTGACGCCCCTGGGACTAACAAGTCCGGGACTGGCATCATCGATGCTTCGTCAGCTGCCAGCAGTTCGAAGTGTGGTTCGGTCCCATCGTCGTAGATTTTCTCGACGAGTTTGAATCCGCCCGAAGGTGTTGAGCATACCAGTATACCTGAGTTCGTGCTGCCGCCGCCACCGAACGCGTCGAGACTGCTCTGCCCACTCGTCAAATCTCGCTTGATTTCTGAAATAGCGTCGTCGTCCGTGTGGTAGTTGACGAATCGAGACTCGTCGTAGCGGTCTTTGCGGACATCGACGTCTCGGCTAACTGCCCGGACGAGTTGGAGGTCATCCAGCGGGTCGTCTTCCGTTCGCGGCTCCCGTGCCCGCCATTGGTGGAGTAACGCATCCGTCTTCTCTAAGAGTGCGTTCGTCGCCCGATTCGAAGGTGCGACGACGAGTCCGCGGAAATCTTCGTTGTCGGCCAGTCTGGCGAAGGCGCGAGCGAGCAGGCCGTAGGAGAGTGTGACGGTCTTCCCGGTACCGGGCGGGCCCTGGAGAACCGCGAACCTCTCAGTGTATCGCTGGATGAACTGTCGCTGCTTCTTGTTCGGTGAGTCGAGTTGTCCGTCGTCGTCGATCCACGAGAGGAATTCGTTCGCTTTCCCGCGGTTGAACAGTTCGATCTGGGCAGGACTACTCATATCCGCCCTCCATCAACTGCTCCATGGACTCGTATATCGGCACCCTCTTCTCCTCGATGCTGTCGTACACGGCCTGCCCGCTTTCGGCGGTCCAATCGTCGGTTGGTGGGTCGACGATGATGACGTCCCCTGACGCGAAGTGGTCTAGATACGGTTTCTCGTTCCCTTCGTGTTCGTCTTCGTGCCAGGCTCGGTGCTCCCGGACGTAGTCGTAGTCTGTGTACTGGCTACTGGCGGGATGGAATTCGTGAGCGAACTCGCTGAGATGAATCTTGATTTCCCGGTCTGGGATATCTATGTCTATCACCTCGACTGGGACGCCTTGTTCGATGGTCTGCGGGCTCTTGTTATCCTCGTGCATCTGCTTGTCCTCCTCCCAGTCAACATGGTTTGCTACCAGCCGGCTGCCCGACGTTGTGCCCTCAGAGCCCTTGAGACGGCACGAATTTGCTATCTCGCTTGGGTTAGCGAACTCGCGGCTGTCGTACACCAACCTCCCGTGGAGCACCTGTTCTTCTTCCCCCACCCACTCCAACCGATCCACCCGGACGATCGCGGTACGGCCCGTCCGAACTCTTTCTCGCGGTGACTTTGCGTAGTGCCTGAGCTCTTCTTGGCGTCGAGAGAAGTGTTCGAGGTCGATGTAGTCCTGCGATGCCTGTCGCAGATCGCTCTCACCGAGTGTGAACGACGGCAGTTCGGGCAACGGGATAGGTTTCTTGCCGAGGTACGCATTATGGTATTGTTCGTTTTTGTATCCGAGTGCGCGTTCGACGTGCTCTATCGCCCGGCACAGTTCCTCGCCGAGTAGTTCGATATCGTCCGGCGTGATTCGGCGCTCCTGCTTGTCTGCGTCGTGCCAGCGGTACTGCTGGATCTCGTTGACTTGCTTCCCCCCACCGGCCCAGTCCAGATCGAGCTTCCCGCGTGCCGCCCAGATATACTCTAACGGGAACTGTGAGTCGAATCGAGCGCGGACCGGATACCAGCCGTCCTCGTCCTGTACTGATTGGAACGTGAACCCCTCGTCCGCCTCCTGGTACGGTAAACGGAAGTTGAAGAAGTTCGGTTTGAACGCATTGTACAGGTCAATATCGGGCTCATCTTCTCGCTCGATTTTCCATTCCCACCGTGTGAAGCCGCCGTCACATCCACAGGTACAGTGATGGAAGTACGCCCCTTCAAGCACGGGAAGCAGACCTGTTGACGTGAATTTCAGCTCGTATCGCTCCCGAAGCTCGTCTTGGAGGATACCGACCATCGGTTGATCGATGGCTTGCCGGAGACCAAGCAAATCACGGACCGCACCGAGGCTCTCTGAATCCCACCGCTGCATATGCCGCTTAATCCCCTCCACGAGCCAGTCCCGCTCACTACGCGTATAGAAATAGAGGTGGATTGGGATCTCGTCTCGTCCCTCGGCTACCGTTCGAATCGCTTGGAACAGCTTCTGGAACGACGTTTTCAGTAGATCACGTTCCACGTGAAGCTTCTCTTCGTCGTCATCCGGGAGCGATTCCGATAGTTCGGAGAAGGTTTCTGAGTCGCCTTCGTAATTCGTCCTTGTGACGCGGCCAGCCACGAGCCCGACCGCGTCGCGCATGTAGTCCTGCCGGATGTACAGGTAGACGCGAATCATTTCGCCCGATTTGTATTCGATATTCCCCTTGTCGTACTGGCTCTGCGTTGGCTGATCCTTTGGCAGCGTGCCGTTCCCAGCCCCTTGTAGCGTCCGCAGGTAGGATCTCGACTGGGTGAGTGGGTGGTCTTCATAGAGTTCTCCGAGTACACCCTGAGCGTTTTGAACCATGTCATCAAGCCCATCACCGATGATCGGCTCGTTCATGAGGTCCTGGACCTTCGCCTCACGGAGCGAATCCAACTCTCGGTACTCCCACGGCTTCGGATTCTGCGGTGGGCGTTTCAGCGACGCAAGTTCGTCAACGGATTCGATGTCGTGCTCTTCAAGCACCCGCTGTTCTCCCTCAGTAAGGCCCAGCAGTGCAAAATCGAGGTCGCCAACCGCCTGTTTGAAACAGTCTTCGTTGTACAAGCAATAGTTGCACTTCCCCGCTAACCGGTACCGGACATCATCGGCCTCGGCTACCTCATCCATACGTCCGCCTTCCCGCAACAGTCGGTTTACGTCACCTTCAACGACTCCCAGGTCGTCGATACTGGGAAATGAGTTCGGGTTGGTGGCATTGAGGGCGTCCGAGTTACGGTGAACGATCCCGGCTTCGACGGTCGCTTCGTAGCCGGAGATGGAGAGATAATCGCGAAGCATGAGAGAGTAGACCGCGGCCTGTACCTCGTGGTGTGGCTGGGTGTCTTTCGAACTCTTGATTTCCACGACGTGCGCGTGTAGACCGTCGTCATCGGGCCAGAAAGCAATAAGGTCGGAGTTCCCGGTTACAGGCCAAGCTCCGATGCGTCGACGGAGTGGAGCCTGATACACAAGCACCATGTCGTCTTCTTCGAGTGCAGTCTCTGCAGCTTGGTCGATCTTCCCGCGAATGGTGTTTAGGGAGGCGGAGAAGTCGTCGGGAAGCTCCCATTCACCCTCTTTTTCGGCGTCGATGAACGCGGCCGCGTCCGATTTGAGTTGCGAGAGTACTTCCTGCTCGAACCGCTCGCCGTGTTCCGAGAGCAGAACACTCAACTCCTCTTCTTTTCCTTCGACCGACCCCATACTCTTCACGAGATAATTTGCACATTCCTCGAAACCGATGTACAGACTAATGCTTGAAGCTGTTATCGGGTCCCGTGAATCCCCAGTCACGAAGAGACAATTCAAAGGACTCTTTGAAAAACCCTTCTAGCATTCCGAATGTAGACTGGGGGAAGAGAAATCACGAAACGAGGTGAGATGGCCTTGTGAAACCTGAGAGTGATTTTCCTTGTTGATTAATCAGAACTCGGCCGGATACGCGAACAGCTCTACGACACCATTGTCCGAGAGATACAAACACCGACATGAATTCTCAGACTGGTAAGGTTCTTCGCCCGTCACTGAGAGAACCTCATTACTGGCAAGTCGTGATTTGCGAGAATCAACCCCGTCTGTGGACTTCCAGCGCCACGTGAACGCGTAAATTCGCTCTTTCACGCAATTCTGGAATCACCGCGCTCTCGCTTACGTTTCTCGCGTTCTCAGTTGCAACCGCAATGTCTCATAACCGACCCTCCATCACCGGCAGTCCGGACCGGCCCGTATGCCCGAACGGCCACACCAGGTGGACCGCTTCGAACGGGTACTTCTGGTGCCACGACTGCAGCCAACTCCACGGCGTGGACCCGGAGTTCGACGAACTCCGCGACCCAGAGACCGGCGACCCGATCAAACGAACGGAAGTGAGCGCAGCATGAACGGTGACGTCCCCGAATCGACCCGACGGTACGCGCGGGAGAATCGCGAACAGCTGGAGTACATCCTCCGCCACGGGAGCAGCATCGAGATCCGTGCCTACGCGGGCGCGCTCCTCATCCGTGGCCTGCCGGATCCGGAGGTCGAACAGGTGATCGACGAACTCGAAACCGGCCGGGAGGTGCTGAGCTGATGTCAGCTGTCGCCCATCGCCTCGCGGAACCGCTCGGCATCCTCGAGGAGGTCGGGCCGGTTCTCGAAGACGGTCATGGCCTCCTGGGCCTTCTCGATGTCGTCGAGGAGTTCGGGATCCTCCTTGATGAGCGTGAGAATGGAGTCCCGGAGGTCCTGTTCTTCGGCCTTGATCTCCTCGACGGCGTCGTGGGAGGTCGCCTGCCCGCACCAGACGCAGAAGTCCTTCTCGCGGGGCGTCTCCTTGCCGCACCGCGGACAGTCCATCGGCGCGATGGGATCCGGCTCGGCGTCCTCGTCGATTTCGGCGCCGTGGATCTTCGCGAGTTCCCGGTCGGCGTCCTGTCCGAAGACGCTGACGTACCGGCTGGCCACGTCGCTGCCGCGGACCCAGCCGTGATGGTCCTCGATGTGGGCCTGGTTCATGCCCTGCGAGGCGAGGTAGCTCGCGGAGCTCTTCCGGAAGTTGGTGAACGTGACCGGCTTGTCGACGCCGGCGTCCTCGGCGGCCCCTTCGAGAATCTTCGTGAACATCCGGTAGGAGAACTCCTCGGGCCGGTCGAGCTTGCACCACAGCGGTGCGTCGGGGTCGTCTCGGGCGGGGTGATCCGAGAGCCACTGCTGGAGGTACGGGACCGAGGGGATCAGCGTGACCGTCCGCTGGCCGGTCTTCCCCTGGAAGGTGAGCTGGAAGCCATGGCGGTGATCGGTCACGTCACCGACCGAGAGTCCCCGGATCTCGCCGCTGCGAGCACCCGAGTCCCAGGCAGCGGCGATCAGGGCCGCGTCCCGACTGTACCGGGTCGCTTCGATCATCGGGAGGACATCCTCCTCCCAGTGGAGCATGTCGCCGGGGCTCGGCGCGGGATCGTAGTTACTGGACGTTCCCGAGGGGACCCACTCGATGCTCTCGGGCGGGTCATCCCCGTTCTGGTCGGTGGTGCGCCGGCCGAAGACGCTGAGGGCGACCCTGTAGTCGCGGTTGGTCTCCTCGTTGTCGTAGGTCCGGTTGATCCAGCGGACGATGTCCTCCGTCGCGTCGCGATTCTCGAGTGCCTCGGCAAGCCCGCCGACGTGTTCGGCCATGCGGGTGCAGTGACGGAGCAGCTTCAGGTGTCGGTGGTCGCTGTACTTGGTCTGAAGCAGGTAGAGCTCGTCGCTGAAGTCGAACAGAGCCGACCGGTCGGCGTCGGAAATCTCGTCGGACGCCTCGATGCGGTCGCGCAGCGTCTCGATTTGAGCGCCGGGATCGCTCATACTCGTACGTGTGTCGCGACCCCCTTTAAATTATGGCATGTGAACTGGGAGTACCAATCCGGCCCGTGGCTTCCTCACCGGCCGGATCGCCGTCGGTCAGCCGGTGGTCTCGAAGTCCTTGAGCGATTGTTGGACGGCGACGCTGGCCCGGGAGCTCAACACGAGGTGGGCGATGCCGGTGGCGGTGGCGTGGGTCACCCACCGGGCGAACCGGCGGCGCAACGGGATTCGGGAGTGCATGGCGACGGCGTTCCGCCAGGCGCTGTCCCGACAGTGGGCGAGCGTGAAGACGGTCGCCCGTTCGTCGAGGTCGCCCAACCGCCGGTCGAGGGTGCCCAGTCCGGGGGCGGTGGCCGCGAGTTCCCGCTGGGTCTCGTCGACGAGATGTCGGAGGATGTCGGTGACGGCCCGATGGTCGCGGTACTTCACGCGGCGGTCGGGGTCGAGGCCGACGGCGTCTAAGGCGATCGCCAGGTCGTAGTTGATGTGGGCGTTGATGCCGAGGACCGCATGCTGGATGTCGAGGACGTCCGGGTCGGTCGCGGCGTCGAAGGCCACCTGCCAGGCGTCGGGGACGCGAGCGTGGTCGCCGCGCTCGTAGGCGGCGACGGCACGGCGGTAGTGGTTGGCGAACGTGACCAGGTAGTCGGCGACCCAGTCCGGGTCGCCGAACGTGGCGGCGTCGATCTCGGCGGTGACCGCGTCGGTGACGCGCTCGTAGATCGCGAGGAAGACCGCTCGCGGGTCGGCCCGGGCCTCGAAGCAGGCCTGGAGGGCGGCGAGGCGCTCGTGGGCGTCCTCGATGTCGGTGTAGGGGTTCGCGACCAGCGCCCGGACCGCGTCGTCACCGCCGGCTGCGGTCCCGCCGCGACGCCGGCGCGGCAGGGCGTGGAGGGCGGCGCCGACGCGGTGGCGGCGGCTGGCGACCCGGGGCCGGTCGCGGTCGTCGATCGGTGGGTGGACGGGTGGTCGCGCCATGGAAACTCCCCCGAACCGTGTCAGACCGTCACACCCGCGATGCGGATATAGGTTCGGCTCGCTGGGCCCTCACCCCGGTGATTCCATGGGTCTGGCCCCGTGCATGGCGAACTTATAAGGTGGTCAGCAGGATTGTCGCCACCAACCCAAGGGATGCCGATCACGGTCGAGGACTTCGACGCCGCGGGGGTCGACCACCTGTTCGACGCCGCCGAGCGGGCGGTCACCGACCACCTCGAGGGCTGGAGTCCCAACGTCGCCATCGTCGCCGAACCCTTCGCCGGTCGCGACATCCTGATGAACCACGTCGAGGCCGCCGTCGAGGGGGACCTCAAGCGCATCAGCTTCGACGCCGTCGTCGAGGAGCTGCCACCGGACCTCGACGCCCACGACGTCGTCCTCCTCGACGATTGCCAGTACCTCTACACCCGCGAGATCGGCGGGTTCGAGGTCCTGGACGCGTTCCTGGCGGAGATCTCGGCGGCCGACGCCCTGATCGTGACCTCCTGGAACCGGTACGCCTGGGACTACCTCGCCGCAGTCCGGGACATCGAGGACGTGTTCTCCACGGAGATCGCCATCCCGTCCCTGACCGCCGAACAGATGGCCCAGCTGCTCACGTCCAACTACGCCGACACGATGCCGGCCTTCGTCCAGACCGGCGCCGGTGGCCGGGTGAAGACCATCCACTTCGATCGACGGCCCGTCACCCTGCCCGGCGGTCTCGAGTTCGAGGTCACGCTCCCGGAGCTCCACCTCGAGTACCTGACCTCGCGGTCGCTGCGGAAAGACGACGCCGTCGACGACGTCGATGCCGTCGTCTTCCAGAAGATCGCCCAGCTCTCGAACGGGAACCCCGGCGTGGCGACCGCGTTGTGGGAGCGCAGCGTCCGGGATGGCGAGATCGCCCCCGCCTACGTCGAGGAGGTCGACCAGGCCCTGGACATCGACGACAACGAGGCCTTCGTCCTGGAGGTGCTGCTCGCCAAGGAGCGACTCGCCCGGTCGACGCTGGCGACCGTCCACGACGAGATCCCGGTCCATCGGTGCCTGCAGAGCCTGACCGAACAGGGGGTGATCCGGGTCGACGAGGCGACCGCCGTTATCGACCCCGAGTACCTGTACACGATCGATAAACACCTCCGGGAGCGGCGGTTGATATGGTAGTCGGCGTCGGCCCCGTGCCCGGGGTCTACCTCGAGGCGGTGGCGGTCGTCGTCCTGACCTACGTCGCCGCCCGCGTGGCGAGCACTCTCCTCTCGGGGTTCGCCGACCGGTTGATCACCAACCGGTTCCGGGTGACGTTGCTCATCCCCGTCGTGAAGATCGTCATCTACAGCCTCGGGGCCTACGTCGTCACCTCCCTGTTGTTCGAACTGTCGACCACCCAGCTCGTGGCGTTCTCCGGGTTGCTCGGCGCGGCCCTCGGGCTGGGCCTCCAGGACCTGATGGCGGACATCTTCGGTGGACTGGTTCTGGTCGCCGAGCAACCGTACCGCATCGGGGACAAGGTCTCGATCGGGGACCACTACGGGGAGGTCGTCGACATCGGCATCCGATCGACGAAGCTGGTGACCCCCAACGACACCCTGGTGTCGGTGCCGAACTACCTGTTCTTCGACACCTCGATCGCGAACGCCAACGCCGGCAACGCGGAGATGCTCGTCGTCGTCGAGTTCTTCATCGACACCTCCGCGGACATCCGGACGGTGCGACGCATCGTCGAGGACGCGTTGGCGACCTCCCAGTACGTCTACGTCAGCGACGCGTTACCGATCGAGGTCGTCATCGAAGACGAACTCAACTACCGGGTGATCCGCGGGAAGGCCTACGTCAACGACCTGCGCAACGAGTTGACGTTCAAGACCGACGTCACCGAACGCGTCCTCGACGAGTTCGCGACCCGCGGGATCGCGTCCCCCGCCGCCGAGATCGGGGGTCCCGACGAGGAGTGACTACTCCGGGACCGTCGTCGCGACGATCGACTTGTCCCGTTCGAGGGTCGCCTCGACCGCCGGACTGCGCGGGTCGATGTCCAGGCACTCGGTCTGCCAGTCACGCCCGGTCTTCCCGTCCCACACGCCGTAGACGGTCACCTTCGGCAGTGTCAGGACGCCGAAGGCGACGGCGAGGTAGTACAGCATGTCCTCGATCGCCGACCAGGACGCCGTGGTCGACCGCGGGAGGTCGACGGGGATGTCGACGTGGTGGGCGTGCAGGCCCGCGTCCGTGGCCTGTTCGACGAACCCGTAGTCGTTACTGAACAGCAGCGGTGTCACCCGTCGGTCGGCGGCGTAGTCGGCGTACCCCTCGACGATCGCGTCGTCGCCGGTGCCGGTGTCGACGACGTCGACACGGCGCTCGGCCATCAAGCGACGGTACTCGTACAGGCCGAGGAACCCCTGGCGGTTGGGGCCGGCCGGCTGGTCGGAGACGCGGTCGAAGGCCGGGCCGAACGCCTCCACGAGGTGATGGGTGTCGTAGTGTTTGTAATGCCAGTCCAGTTCGGCCTTCACCCCGGTGGCGAGGGCGTACCCGTTCGTCGGCGGGCGGTCGGCGTCGTCGATCGGCCCCGTCTCGGGGTCGATCCCGATCGCCGTCTGGATGCGCCACGGGAACAGGTTGGTGTCGATCCCCGCGAACACGGGGTGGTGGCCCGCCGCCAGGTCGGGGTAGCCGTACCGGTCGACGAAGGCCGCGATCTCGTCCTGGTTGGCGACGTCGGTCACACCGCCGGCGATCGTCGCGTCGACGTAGTGTTGGGCGTCGGGGAGGTCGTCGGCGGCGTCGCCGTGGCGGCGCCGCACCGTCGCCCGGTTGTCCGCGTAGGTCAGTGCCCCCTGGGTGAACCGGACCTCGCTGGCGCGGGGGTCGCCCAACTCGATCTCGAGGAGGTCCCCGATCGCCTCACACGGGTGGGCGACGGTCACGCGGTCGACGCCCGCCTCGTAGAGGGCGTTGAACAACAGCGTGAGCTCGTGGCGGGTGAGCTTCATTGGATGGTCTCGGTGAAGTCAACGAGGTCGGTGGCCGTCCGCGGCAAGGAGGGATAGCGGTTGCCGCGGAACCCACCGGACGTGATGTGGAGGTAGTAGACGTGGTCGGCCCCGTACCGGATCCCGGCCTGGAAGGCGATCGCGGACATGAACTTCCGGCCGGGGGTGACGTCGACCGCCACGGCCTCGTCGTCGGCCTGGGCGGCCTCGATGGTGTCCCGATAGTGGGCGGCGATCGCCGCGAAATCCGTCTCGGTGTCGAGGTGGGTGACCGCCAGGTCCGGGGGATCTGCGCCGTAGGCGGTGACGACCGCCTCGGTCAGCGCCTCGATCGCCGGGACCTGGTCGGTGACCTGGGGGTTGACCAGCAGCGCCCCGGTATCGGGGACGAACCCCGCCTCGCAGGCGGCGTTCAACGAGTTCACGACCGGTGGTGCCGTCGTGCTCCCGTGGGTGGCCCACACCGGCATACCCCATCACGCACCCGGACGGGCCTAAGTGTTGTCGCCACGACCGATCCCCGAATTCCGGACAAGGTTTATCCGGTGTGTCGGCAATCCCCGGGCGGTACATGGCCCGTGGCGTCAACTACAGCGGCCTCGTCATCGCCGCCGTCGGCTTCGGCCTCACCCGGTTCACGGTCACCCTGGCGATCTACGAGGAGCCGATCCGGTTCTACCTCGCCGGCGTCGTCCCGCTGGCCCTGGGTCTGGGCCTGGCGGCGTTCGGCGTGGCGTTGACCGTCGCCGCCGTCGACCGGACCGTCGTCCGCACGACCGCCGCGTGGTGTCTCATCGGGTTGGGGACGATGCTGGCGGTCGCCGTCCTCACCGTCCTCGGGTCGACGAACTGGGACTCGGTGGCGATGACGACCACGCTCTCCCGGTCGTACCTCTCGAACTTCCTGATCGTCGGCAGCATCGGCGGCACCCTCACGGGGTTGTACGCCGCCCGGCACCGCCGCCAGCGCCGCGCCGTCGACCGGCACGCCAACACGCTGGTCATCCTCAACCGGTTGCTGCGCCACGAGGTCCTCAACGCCATCACCGCCATCCGCGGCTACGCCCTCCTCGAGTCGGCGAGCCGGCACGACCCCGACGCCGTCGTCGAGGACAAGACCGACGCCGTCGTCGACACCATCGAGGAGGTCAAGTCACTGACCACCCACACCCGGCCCACGACCGCGCCGACGCCCACCGCGCTCCGCGACTGTCTGGCCGAGAGCGTCGCCACCGTCGAGGCCCGCCACTCAGACCTCGCGATCGCCGTCCCGGACCTGCCCCCGGACCTCGCGGTCCGGGCGACCGACCACCTCGCGACGGTGTTCACCCACCTCCTGGACAACGCCGTCGTCCACGGCAACGACCGGTCCCCGCGGGTCGAGGTCACCACCGACCGGTCGGCGGTCGACATCGCCATCACCGACGACGGACCCGGTCTCCCGGACCGGCAACGCGCGCTCTTGGAGTCCGGCGACATCGAACGGTACGACGACCCACAGACCGGGTTCGGGCTGAACCTCGTCCGCTTGTTCGTCGACGGCGCCGGCGGCGACATCGACACCACAGTTACCGACACCGGCACCACCGTCACGGTCACGTTGCCGCGGGCCACCACCGACAGTGCCGCGTACGGCCCCGCGACCGGGGACTTCACCGGCGTCCGCCCCGCCACCCCCCACCTCCTCGTCACCGTCGGGGCCGCCATCGTCGCCGGCGTCGCCTACGGCGCGGTCTCGACGCTGCTCGGGGGATCGGTCGCCGGTATCGGCGTCTTCTACGGGACCGCCGACCCGCTCGTCGGCTGGATCACCCACGAGTTCCACAGCGTCGTCTTCGGGTTGGTGTACGTCGGCCTCCTCTCCGTGGCCCCACCACAGTTCGGGACCGGGACCCGCCGGTATTTCGCCGTGGGCGTGGGCTGGAGTGTCGTCCTCTGGGCCGGCGCCGCCGGCGTCGTCGCCCCGATCTGGTTGCAGCTCATCGGCATCCCCGCCACCGTCCCCACCCTCTCGGCAGACCTGTTGGCCAGCCACCTCGCCTGGGGACTCACCCTCGCCACCACCACCACCCTCGGCTACCGACACCTCCTCGGGCGGCTCCGGTAACACCGTCGCCCAGCCCCAGATATTTCCGCGTTCGCGTCCACGACTCGACCCCATGGCCGGCGACGAACTCGGGGGGTTCGAGGACGTCCGCGAGGAGGTCGACGGCCACCCAATGCTGGGCCTGTTCGGCTACGCCAAGCGATACTGGCCCCGCCTGACCGTCGGCGTCACCGCCTCGATGGTCACCCGCCTCTCCCGGCTCGTGCCCCCGATCGTCGTCGGCGTCGCCATCGACCGCGTCATCAACACCGGCGGTCAACCCGGCTTACTGGCGAGCCTCGGCGTCGTCCCCACCGAGGTCGCGACCACCACCGGCGCCCGCATCGCCATCCTCCACCGGCTCGCGCTGATCGCCGCCATCGCCTACGTCGTCCGCTCGATCTCCCGGTTCGGGGCCCGCTACCTCCTCCAGTCCACCGCTCAGAAGATCCAACGTGATCTGCGCAACGACACCTACGACCACATGCAACACCTCTCGCTCGACTTCTTCGAGGACCACCAGACCGGCGCGACGATGTCGATCCTGAACAACGACATCAACCGCCTCGAACGGTTCCTCAACGACGAGATTCGCCAGATCATCCGCGTCGTCGCCACCGTCGGCGGCATCGGCATCGTCCTGCTGTTCGTCTCCCCGCCGCTGGCGGCGATCGCCTTACTCCCCGTCCCGATCATCGGGGCGACCAGCGTGAAGTTCCTCACCTGGATCGAACCCAAGTACAAGCGCATCCGGGAGACCGTCGCCCGCCTGAACTCCCGCCTGGAGAACAACATCGGCGGCGTCAAGGTCATCAAGGCCTTCGACCGGTACGACTTCGAACACGACCGCGTCGCCGAACAGAGCGAGATCTACCACGACGAACAGGTCTCGGCCATCAAGCTGCGCCGCGCGTTCTTCGCCACCATCCGCGTGTTGACCGGCGTCGCCTTCGTCGGCATCCTCGTCGTCGGCGGCGAGTCCATCGTCGCCGGCGCGTTCACGCTGGGCCCCGTCACCGTCGACACCGCCATCACCGCCGGCACCTTCACGATGTTCTTCCTGTATCTGCGCCGGATGTACGCCCCGATGCGCCGCATCGGCCTGACCGCCAACCGCTACCAACGCGCGAAATCCAGTGCCGAACGCGTCTTCGGGGTGCTGGGCCACGACGCCACCGTCGCCTCCCCCGCCGACGCCACCGACCCGGACGTCGTCGAGGGCCACGTCACCTTCGAGGACGTCCGGTTCAGCTACGACACCGGCGAGACGGTACTGGACGGCATCGACCTCGCGGTCGACCCCGGCGAGACCATCGGCCTCGCCGGCGAGACCGGCGCCGGCAAGTCCACCCTGGTCAAACTCGTCCCCCGGTTCTACGACGTCGACGACGGCTCGGTCTGCGTCGACGGCACCGACGTCCGCGAGTACGACCTCCAGGGCCTGCGCCGCCACGTCGGCGTCGTCGAACAGAACCCGTACCTCTTCTCGGGTACCGTCGAGGAGAACATCGGGTACGGCGACCTCTCGGCCCTCGAGGGCGAGACGGTCGACGACCGCGTCGTCGACGCCGCCAAGGCCGCCGAGGCCCACGAGTTCATCACTGACCTCCCCGACGGCTACCGCACCCAGATCGGGGAACGCGGGGTGAAACTCAGCGGCGGTCAACGGCAACGCCTCTCGATCGCCCGCGCCCTGTTGAACGACCCCGCGATCATCGTCCTCGACGAGGCCACCAGCGACGTCGACACCGAGACCGAGGAACTCATCCAGGAGAGCCTCCGCCGGTTGATCGCCGACCGCACCGCCTTCGTCATCGCCCACCGCCTCTCGACGATCCGGGACGCCGATCGCATCGTCGTCATGGACGACGGCGACATCGAGGAGGTGGGCACCCACGCCGACCTCGTCGCCGCCGACGGCATCTACGCCGACCTCTGGGACACCCAAGCCGACGCCACCCCCACCGTCGCCGACGACGACTGACCGTAACCGCTAACCGACTCCAGGGACCCCCGTCCGCATGGACGCGAACCCGGTGCGCAGCGCCGTCACCGATCTCGCGGCGGCCCAGGGGTTCGGCCCCGTGACCGTCGACGACCGCGCCGTCACCGCCATGGCGACGACGATCGCCGATGAACCGCTGGCCCTCCCCGCCTGGGACACCCCGGCCATCCCCGACCCGGACGCCGTCGGCGCCGACACCCTGCTTGACCTGTTGGTCGTCGCGAACGCGTTGAACTTCCAGTTCGACCACTACGACACCGGCGAGACCTTCGCGACCACCTACGACGGCGACAGGTACACCGGCGCCTTCGGCCTGTTCGCGTGTTTCACCCGTGCCCTCGAGGCCGGGACCCCGGTCACCAGTCCCGACTACCTCGCCACGCTGGACCGCGAGACGGTCGCTGCCCTCCTCGCCGGCGACCCCGCGATGCCCCGGCTCCCCGACCGGCACCGCATCCTCCGCCACGTCGGGGAGCGCCTCCAGACCCTCCCCGGCGACGGCGTCGCCGACGCCCTCTCCACTACCGGACCGATCCGCCCCTTCGACGGCGGGGACGGCCTCGTCGAGTTCCTCGTCCGGGCGTTCCCCGCCGCCTACAACGACGTCCGCACCGTCGACGGTCACACCGTCCCGTTCTACAAGAAGGCCCAACTCGCGGCGGCATTGCTCGCCGGCCACTTCGATTCCACCCACCGATACGGTGTCGCCGACCTCTCGTCGTTGACGCTGTTCGCGGACTACGTCATCCCCGCGGTCCTCCGGGACGTCGACGTCCTCTCCTACACCGACGCGCTGGCCGACCGCATCGACGACGGGCGTGTCATTCCGGTGGGGTCGCCCGCCGAAGTCGGGATCAGAGCCGCCACCGTCGCCGCGGGCGACCGCCTGGTCGCCGCGGTCAACGACCGGCGCACCGAGTCCGTCACCGCCGTCCACCTCGACCAGTACCTCTGGCGGTCCGGTCGCCTCGAGGGCAGTGCCTTCCACCGGACGCCGACCACGAGTTACTGACGGGGTGCCCTCGAAAGACAATCGTTAAACGATACGCCGCCGACCCCCCGTTTATGCAACGACGCGCCGCGGCCGCAGCTGCCGTCGTCTTCCTTCTGCTGGCGGCAGGGTCGTACGCGTACCTCGGCGTCACCACCCAACCACCCATCGAGACCGACGTGGCCGCCGAGGCGTCGGCGGGGGAACCGGTGACCCTCGGCGGGAAGACCTACAACGTCACCGACATCACCGCCACCGCCGGCGGCCAGGCGTCGCTGCGGTGGTTCAACGACTCGGTCCGGTTCACCGCCACGATCGCCAACGCCTCCAACGTCACCTACCAGACCGACATCCCCGAGACCGACTGGGACGACGCCGGGATCACCTACCGGGTGACCATCCCCAACACCTCCGCGGCCTCCCCCGCGACCTTCACCGAGATCCAGACGACCAACCACACGACATACACGGAGAACGGCACCCGGTACGTCGTCGTCGACCGGGACGGCGACGGCACCAAGGAGGCCGTGGAGTTCACCGAGTACTACGGCGAGCCGAGGACCTTCACCGTCGCGGTCGGTGACGACCTGACCTACCAGAACAACACCACCACCGTCACCTCGATGTCGACCGCCGAGTTCTCCGTCGCCTGGAACGCGCCCAGCAACGTCACCGCCAGCGCGGGCGCCGGCAGCAACGTCACCCTGCCCACCGGGACCTACCTCGCCTACTTCCAGGACACCGACCCGGCCTCGGAGGGGCCGGAGGTCGTGGTGTTCACCCAGGACTTCGCCGGGTACGAGGCCGCCCTCGAGCGCCAGGCCTACTGGAGCGACCGCATGAAGGGGCTGTGGGGCGTCGTCGCCATCGGCCTGCTCACCGGACTCGGCCTCCTGGGGATGGCCTACCTCCCCAGCCGGTACTGATACCATGGAGTTCCACCGCCCCACCACGCGCTCGACGCGGCTCGGCACCGCCACCGGCACGTTCCTGGTGCTGGTCGCCATCGCCACGCTCGTCGGCCAGCCCTGGGTCTACGTCGAATCCGGTGTGGCCGCCGGCGCCCAGATCGTCGCCGCCGTCCTCACCCTCCTCATCGGCGCCGGCCTCCTGTACCTGAGCCTCGTGGAGTGACGACCGGTCGGGCCCACGGAGAATATTGTGCGGCCCGGACAATATTTTTGTACCGGCCGGTCGTTATCACCTGCATGTCCGACGCCTACCCGAGCGCGGACGTCCCGGTCGATGCCGTCGAACCATCGGAGTTGCTCGACCGCATCGAACGGGGCGACCCCGTCCGCCTCCTCGACGTCCGCAACGCCACGGAGTTCGAGGAGTGGCACATCGACGCCCCGAACGTCGCCGTCGCCAACATCCCGTACTTCGACTTCCTCGAGGGCGTCACCGACGACCTCCTCGCCCAGGTCCCGGACGGCGAGGGCCCCCTCGTCGTGGTCTGCGGGAAAGGCGGCGCCAGCGAGTACGTCGCCGGCCTCCTCATCCAGGAGGGGATCGACGCCCAGAACCTCGCCGACGGCATGGTCGGGTGGGGGCGGGTGTACCGCGCCGTCGAGGTCACCGACTACGACGGTCCCGGGACCCTCTTCCAGTACCAACGCCCCTCCAGTGGCTGTCTCGCCTACCTCCTCGTCGCCGGCGACGAGGCCGCCGTCATCGACCCGTTGCACGCATTCGCCGACCGGTACGTCGAGGACGCCGCCGCCCGCGGCGCCGACCTCACCACCGCCGTCGACACCCACATCCACGCCGACCACATCAGCGGGGTCCGCACCCTCGCCCGCACCGCCGGCGCCACCCCGGTAATCCCCGCCGCCGCGGTGGGCCGCGGCGTCGACTACGACCTTGCGTACACGACCGTCGCCGACGGCGACACCATCCCGGTCGGCGACGCCGCCATCGAGGTGCTCGCCACCCCCGGCCACACCACCGGCATGACCGCCTACCGCGTCGGCAACGTGCTCTGCACCGGCGACGGCCTGTTCACCGAGAGCGTCGCCCGCCCCGACCTCGAGGAGGGCGACGCCGGCGCCCCCGACGCCGCCGCCCAGCTGTACGAGACGCTCACCGAGACGATCCTCCCCCTTCCCGAGGACACGGTCATCGCCCCCGGCCACTTCAGCGACGCCGCCGACAGCGCGGGCGACGACTCCTACACCGCGCGCCTCGGCGACCTCCAGGAACGCATGAAACCATTGTCCCTCTCCCGGGAGGCGTTCGTGGAGTTCATCCTGGCCGACATGCCGCCCCGCCCCGGCAACTTCGAGGAGATCATCGCGACGAACCTCGGGACCCGCCCCATCGACGACGAGGAGGTCTTCAGACTCGAGCAGGGCCCCAACAACTGCGCGGCCACCCGCGAGTCGATGGCCGGCGACTGACGCCGGGGGCGAATGATTTTAGAGACAGAAGCCCGTGCGCCCAGTCGCAATGGACGACTCGATGGTTGAGGCATTGCGTCGTGACATGGACTGTGAGTCTCTTCTCGACTGCGTCCACGGCCTCAAAGAGCTGGACCAGACCTGCTTTACCGAACTCGTCACCCGCGAGGAGCCCCTCTCCGTCGACGAGCTGGCGGCCGCCGTCGACCGGGAGCGCTCCACGACCTACCGGTCGGTCCAACGCCTCCTCGACGCCGGCCTCGTCGACAAACAGCAGGTGAACTACGACGACGGCAGCTACTATCACGTCTACACCCCGACCGATCCCGAGGACATCGCGACCGACATGCAGCGCGCCCTCAACGACTGGTACGCCAAGATGGGGCAACTCATCCAGGAGTTCGAGGAGAAGTACGCCGACACGGACGAACAGGTCCGCGTCAAGGGCTGACCGCCCTCAGACGAGCAACTGGATGTCGGCCTCGGCCATGTGCTCGAGGGCGGTGGCCGCGCCGACGCCGGTGGTGACGCCCTCGTAGAACTCGGCCTCGTCGTAGTCCATCAGGTCCGTGGTCATCTGACAGGCCTGGAGGTCCACCCCCATCGCCAGCGAGTTGTCGATGAGTTCCTCGATGCTTGCCGTGTTGTTGTTCTCGATCCGGCGCTCCATCATCTTCGTCGTCACCCGGTCCATCCCGGGGAGGGCGGCCAACGCGTTCGGGACCGGCATGTTCGGGTTCCCGACCGAGGACAGGCCCAGGTTCTTGGATTTCTCCTCGTGGAGGATGTCCAACCCCCAGAACGTATGGAAGACGACGACCTCCCACCCGAACGCGGCCGCGGTGCTCGCCAGGATCAGCGGGGGATAGGCCATGTCGAGAGTGCCCTTCGTGGCGATGATCGTCACCTTCTTCGTGTCGTCGTCTGCGGTGTCCGTCACCGCGGACTCGAGGTCCTCGAGGCGGGCCTCCAGGGCCGCGAGATCGGTGGCGTCGGCGCCGTCCCCGGCCGGCGTGTCGGTGCTCATGTGTCCACCCGCCGCACGTAGTGGTAGTAGACGGTCGTCCCGTCCTCCTCGGCCTCGGTCTGGTCGAGCAGTTCGACGCCGGCAGTGGACCCGGCCCAGCCGTCGATGTCGGAGACGCTTCCGGGGTCGGTCGCCAGCACCTCCAGGATCTCCCCGGGTTCGAGGGCGTCGATGGCCTGCTTGGCCTTGACGACCGGCATCGGACAGTTCAATCCCTTGACGTCGAGCGTGTCGGCGATCTCGTATTCAGTGCTCATTCGGCGTTCACCGGGGTCTATAGTCTTTCGAGGGTCGAACATTATAAACGTATGGCCGGAGCGGCCGTGGGACCGCCGATTCCGCGGGGGACCGCCCCTCCGGAATCCGTCATGTCGGCCGGTTCCTCCTCGGTGGGGCCGGCCGCGTCACCGGTGGTGGCCGGGCCACCGGTCCGGTGTATTGTGCAATTCGAGCAAAATTTTAAGTGGTGGTGAACCGGAGTCACACCCTATCGCCATCTCTCTGGAAACGAGGTGACCTCCCATCACAAACTACGGATTCGTCATCGACAACCGCCGGTGTATCGGCTGTCACGCCTGCACCGTCGCCTGCAAGGCCGAACACGACGACCCGATCGGCGTCAACAAGACCTGGGTGAAGTACATCGAGAAAGGGGAGTTCCCGAACAACACCCGCAAGTTCTCGGTGATGCGGTGCAACCACTGTGACGACTCCCCCTGTACCGACGTCTGCCCTGTCACCGCCCTCTGGGAACGCGAGGACGGCATCGTCGACTTCGACCCCGACCGCTGCATCGGGTGCAAGGCCTGCATGCAGGGGTGTCCCTACGACGCCCTGTACATCGACCCGGACACCTCCACCGCCGCGAAGTGCAACTACTGCTCGCACCGCGTCGACTCCGGGCGGGAACCCGCCTGCGTGACCGTCTGCCCCGAGGACGCCATCCTCGCCGGCGATCTCCAGAACCCGGACACGGAGATCGCCCAGACCGTCGGCAACGAGGAGGTCCAGGCCCGCAAACCCGAGAAGGGCACCGAACCCAAACTGTTCTACGTCGACGGCGACGAGGGCTCGACCACGCCGGGCACCACCGCCCGCGAGGACCACTACATGTGGTCGGACGCCCCCAACCAGATGGAGACCCGGGGCGCCGCCCGCGAGGACTTCGATCTGGACCGGGCCGCCGAGTCCCTGGCGGCCTCCGACGTCTCCCTCTCCGCGGGGGAGGACGCCCGCACCGACGGCGGCGACGGCGACTGTTGCTGTGGCGACGACGCCGACCGCCACGCCGCCGACGGCGGCTGTGCCTGTGGCGGGGACTGCGCGTGCGGCGACGACCACGCCGCCGACGGCGGCGACGACTCGGCGGAACGATCGACCGGTCGCACCGAACGCGCCTACGAACTCCTCCACGAGGAGGCCCGTCGTGTCTACGACATCGGCGAGAGTCACTACACCTCCTGGGGCTGGGAGGTGTACTCCTACACCTGGACGAAGTCGATCTCCGCGGGTGCGGTGTTGCTCCCGACGCTGTTGATGCTCACGGGCGTCGTCTCCCCCGACGAGACGCTGATGGGTGCCGCCGCCCTCACCGGCGGGCTCTTCCTGGCGGCGACCACCGTGTTACTGGTGTTGGACCTCGAGCAGCCCACCCGGTTCCACTGGGTGTTGCTCCGCCCGAACTGGAACTCCTGGCTCGTCAAAGGCGCCTACATCATCTCGGCGTACGGCGCCTTCCTCGGCCTCGTCGTCATCGGGTGGTTGCTGGGTGTCAGCGCCATCGTCCACCCGGTCGTCCTGGCGGTGGGGGCCGTCCTCGCGACGGGGACGGCGGTCTACACCGCCTTCCTGTTCAGCCAATCGAAGGGCCGAGACCTCTGGCAGAGCCCCGCGATGCCCCTGCACATGTTCACGCAGGCCGTCATCGCCGGTGGCGCCGCCACCGCGTTCCTCGGTCTCGCCGGGTTCGACGCCGTCGTCGCCCCGGCCGAGACGGCGTTGGTCGCCGGCGTCCTCGCCCACGCCGCCATCGTCGGCTCCGAGATCTTCACCCCCCACCAGACCGAGGACGCCGAGGAGGCCGCCGCCCGCATCACCCGGGGCCGGTTCAAGACCCCGTTCTGGGTGGGTGGCATCGTCCTCGGGATCGCGGTCCCGCTCGTCGTGGTGGCCGTCGGCGGTGGCGCCGCCGTCGCCACGGGCGCGGGACTGGCCGCGCTCCTCGGGTTGTTCGCCTTCGAGTACTGCTGGATCACCGCGCCACAGACCATCTCGCTCGCCTGACCTATGGGACACGAATACGACCTCAGCAACATCGAGAAAATCGCCGAACGACTGGGGCTGCTCTCCGAGCGGTCCACCCAGACCACCAAACAACAGCAACGCCGCCAGACCCAGGGCGTCGACCCGATCGCGCCCGCCGGCGAACTCGGGTCCTACCCCGACCCCGCGGACTGGCACGACTGGACCGAGTTCGAGTCCAGCGGCGAACCCCGGGACTACTCGGTGGTCCCGACCGCGTGTTTCAACTGCGAGGCGGGGTGTGGGCTGCTGGCCTACATCGACAAGGACAGCGGTGACATCCGGAAGATCGAGGGCAACCCCGAACACCCCGGGTCCCGCGGCCGGAACTGCGCGAAGGGGCCCGCGACCATCAACCAGGTCAAAGACCCCCAACGCATCGAGTATCCCCTCAAACGCGACGGGCCCCGCGGCAGCGGTCAGTGGCAACGCGTCAGCTGGGACGAGGCCCTCGAGGATATCGCCGCCCGGATGCGGACGGCGATCGAGGAGGACCGCGGCAACGAGATCACCTACCACGTGGGCCGCCCCGGCCACGAGGGGTACATGGATCGGGTCATCAACGCGTGGGGCGTCGACGGCCACAACTCCCACACGAACATCTGTTCGGCCGGCGCCCGCATGGGATATGGCCTCTGGCACAAACACGACCGGCCGAGCGCGGACTTCGCCAACGCCGAATTCATCCTCCTGTTGACCGCCCACCTCGAGTCCGGCCACTACTTCAACCCCCACGCCCAGCGCATCATGGAGGGGATGCAGGACGGCGGCGAGATGGCGGTGCTGGACCCGCGGCTCTCGAACACGGCCGCGATGTCCGATTACTGGTTGCCCACCCAACCCGGGAGCGAGGCCGCCGTCCTCCTCGCGATGGCCAACGTCATCCTCGAGGACGGTCTCTACGACGCCGAGTTCCTCCGCCACTACGTGAACTGGCAGCAGTTCCTCGAGGCCGAGTACCCGGGCCGGGATCCGACCTTCGACACCTACCTGCAGACGATGCAGGAGCTGTACGCCGACTTCACCCCGGCCTACGCCGAGGCCGAGAGCGGCGTCGACGCCGAGAAGATCGCGCGGGTCGGCCGGAAGGTCGGGCGTGCCGGCTCCCGGCTCGCCACCCACATCTGGCGGTCGGCCGCCTCCGGCAACCGCGGCGGGTGGCAGGTCTCCCGGACCCTCCACTTCCTGAACGTCCTCACCGGCAGCGTCGGCACCGAGGGCGGCACCTCGCCGAACGCCTGGCACGAGTTCGAACCCGAAATGCCCCTCGAACCGCCGCGCCAGCGGCTCTGGGACGAGCTCCAGCTCCCCACGGAGTACCCGTTCGCCCACTACGAGATGAGCTTCTTGCTGCCGTACTTCCTCAAGGAGGGGCGGGGGAAGCTCTCGATGTACTTCACCCGCGTGTTCAACCCCGTGTACACGTACCCGGACGGGTTCTCCTGGATCGAGGCGCTCTCCGACGAGGACCTCGTCGAGTGCCACGTCGCGTTGACCCCGACCTGGAACGAGACGGCGTACTTCGCCGACTACGTGTTGCCCATGGGCCACTCCCCGGAACGCCACGACATCCAGAGCCAGGAGACCCACGCCGCGACCTGGGTCACCTACCGCCAACCCGTGTTGCGGGAGTACGCCGAACGCGAGGGCCAGGACATCGACCGCACCTACGAGGCCAACCCCGGCGAGGTCTGGGAGGAAGACGAGTTCTGGATGGACCTGTCCTGGCGCATCGACGAGGACGGCGAGCTCGGCATCCGCGAGTACTTCGAGAGCCCGTACCGCGACGGCGACGACCCGGTCCAGATGACCGTCGACGAGTACTACCGGTACATCTTCGAGGCCGAGGACAACCTCGTCGAGGTCGCCGACGAGAAGGACATGACGCCCCTGGAGTACATGCAACACCACGGCGCCTTCGAGGCCTCCGAGAACGAGTACACCCACCACGAACGCAGCCTCGATCCGGACATCCTCGAGGCGGAGGACGTCTGGGTCGACGACTACGGGACGATCCGGCGCGGCGACGTCCCGGAGTACGACTCGGCCGCCGACGGCAGCGAGGTGCTCGGGGTGATGGTCGACGGCGAACCGAAGGAGGGGTTCCCAACGCCGTCCGGGAAACAGGAGTTCTACTCGGAGACCATGGCCGAGTGGGGGTGGGACGACCTGGAGTACACAATCCCCCACTATCTGAAGTCCCACGTCCACCCCGAGAACATCGACTACGAGGACGGCGAGATGGTGTTGGTGCCCACGTTCCGGTTGCCCACCCAGATCCACTCCCGGTCCTCGAACTCGAAGTGGTTAGAGGAGATCTCGCACAACAACCCGGTCTGGCTCCACACCAAAGACGCCGACCGCCTCGGCGTCGAGACCGGGGACCTCGTCCGGGTCGAGGGCGAGATCGGGTACTTCGTCAACGAGGTGTGGGTCACCGAGTCGATCAAACCCGGGATCGCCGCGATGAGCCACCACATGGGCCAGTGGAAGGTCGACCGCGACGACGACGGCGACATCGCGGAAGGCGGTTCGGACTACGGGAAGGTCACCGTCGACCTCGACAACGACGCCAGTCGCTGGGGGATGCGCCAGACCGAGGGGATCGAACCGTTCGAGTCCACCGACCCGGACTCCTCGCGCGTGTGGTGGAACGACGGTGGCGTCGCCCAGAACCTCATCCACGCCCCACACCCCGACCCCCTCTCGGGGATGCACTGCTGGCACCAGACCGTGGAGGTCCGCCCGGCCGAGGACGACGACTACTACGGCGACATCTTCGTCGACACCGATGCCGCCATGGAGATCTACCGGGAGTGGCTCGACGACACCGACCCCGCCCCGGGACCGAACGGGTTGCGCCGCCCCAAGTGGTTGAAACGCCCGGTCGGGCCCCCGACCGCCGACGGCGACGACGAGGCGTGGTACGTCGACGGACCCGTCGGCCGCCCGGAACGCTGGGACGCCGACACTCGGTCGACGACCGCCGACCGCGATGAGTGACGCCGCCACCCAGCCCGCCGCCCGCGTCCGGGACGCCGTCGCCGCCGCCGGCGTCGGCGAGCAGCGACTGTCGGTGAACCTCGCCGACAGCGACGCCCTGGCGGTGCGGGTCACCGACGGGACCGCTCACCTCACGGTCACCGTCCCCATCCCCGCGGCACCGATGCGGGCGGCCGTGACCGACGACCTCCGCGCGGCCGTCGCCGACGTCGACGGGGTGACCGGCGTCGAGGTCGCCTACGATCCCCGGCTCCCGCCGCCGGCCGACCCCGTCGAGATCCTGCCGGCGGTCACGAACGTCGTTGCGGTCGCCAGTGGGAAAGGCGGCGTCGGGAAGAGCACGGTCGCCGCCAACCTCGCCGTGAGCCTCGCCGACGCCGGCGCCGACGTCGGCCTGTTGGACGCCGACGTCTACGGGCCCAACGCCCCCGCGTTGCTCGGGGTCGACGACGAGACGCCGACGACCACGGCCGACGCCCAGATCGTCCCCCGCGAGGCACGGGGGGTGAAGGTGGTGAGCATGGACTTCGTCGTCGACGAGGACGACCCCATCATCTGGCGGGGGCCGATGGTCGACGACGTCCTCAAACAGTTGACCGCCGACACCGCGTGGGGCGCGTTGGACTACCTCATTGTCGATATGCCCCCCGGCACGGGGGACGCACAACTCACCCTCGTCCAGTATTTCCCCGTCGCCGGCGCCGTGATCGTCACCACCCCGCAGGCCGTCGCCGTCGACGACGCCCGCCGCGGCCTCGAAGGGTTCGCCAAATACGACGTCCCGATCCTCGGCGTCGTCGAGAACATGAGTGGCTTCCGCTGTCCCGACTGTGACAGCGTCCACGACGTCTTCGGCGACGGTGGCGGGACCGCACTCGCCGCGGAGTTCGACGTCCCGGTCCTGGGTCGACTCCCCCTCGACCCCGCGGTCGGGCGACTCGAACGCGAGACCGACCCCACCGGCATCTCGGTCCCGGGGGTCGGCCGCATCGGACTGCCCCGCACCGCCGCGGAACGCGACGGTCGCCTGCCCCCGATCGCGGTCCGGGAGGACACGCCCACCCGCCGCCCCATCCGCGAGACGGCGGGTCGTGTCGCCGCCCGCATCCAGGCCGCGACCCACCTCGACCGATGACCGTCGACCCGGAAGACCCAACCGGCCAGCCCCCGAACATCCCCGCCAGCCCCCGCTCCGGGTGACAGCATGCACGACGCCGACACCGTCCACCGGGACGTCGACCTCGCCACGGCCAAGCGCCGCCTCCGGGAGCTGGTCGACCCCGTCGAGGCCACGGTCTCGGTCCCGCTCGACGCGGCCGCCGGCCAGGTCCTGGCCACCCCGGTCACGGCCGCGGCCGCCGTCCCCCACTACCCGAAGGCGGCCATGGACGGGTTCGCCGTCCGCGCCACGGACACGCCCGGGACGCTGACGACGACTACGGACGACGTCGGCCCCGGCACCGCCGTCCCCGTCCACACCGGCAGCGAACTCCCGGACGGCGCCGACGCCATCGTCCGCCGCGAACGGACCACCGTCGCCGAGGGGACGATCACGGTCACCGATCCCGTCGAGGCCGGTGCCGACGTCGCCCCCGTCGGCGAGGACGTCACCGCCGGCCAACCCCTCTACGATGCCGGACACCGGCTCCGCCCGGCCGACCTCGGGCTCCTGGGCGCCAGCGGCATCGACACGGTCACGGTCAGGCCCCGGCCCACGGTCGCCATCCACCCCACCGGCGACGAACTCGTCGACGCCGACCCCGCGCCCGGAGAGGCCATCGAGACCAACGCCCGCACCCTCGCCGACCTCGCGACGGCCTGGGGCGCCGACCCCCGGCCTCACGACGTCGTCCCCGACGACCCCGCCGCGATCGAGGCCGCACTCACCGACGCTGACGCCGACCTCCTCGTCACCATCGGGGGCTCTTCGGTCGGCACCCGGGACCACGTCCCCGACGTCGTCGCGGACGTCGGCGATCTCCTCGTCCACGGCCTCACCATCAAGCCCGGGCACCCCGTCGGCCTCGGCCGCATCGGAGACACCCCGCTGGTGCTGGTCCCGGGGTACCCGGTCTCCAGCATCATCGCCGCCACCCAACTGCTCCGCCCCGCCATCAACTGGCTGCTCGGCACCGACCCGGACCCGTTCCCCACCACCACGGCGACGCTGGGCGAACCCATCGACAGCGCGGTCGGCACCCGCCGGTACGCCCGCGTCCACCTCGAGGCCGACCCCGACGCCGACACCCCCACCGCCGTCCCGACCACGCACAGCGGCGCCGGCGTCCTCTCCAGTGTCGCGTTGGCCGACGGCTGGGTCGTCGTCCCCGAACCCACCGGTGAACTCCCCGCCGGCAGCACCGTCACCGTCGAGGACTGGGAGTACCACCCATGAAGGTGTTGGGTGTGGTCGGCGACAGCGACGCCGGGAAGACCACCGTCATCGAGGCGCTGCTCCCGGTCCTCGCCGACCGGGGACGGGTCGCCTCCATCAAGTCCATCCACCACCCGATCGAGGTCGACGAGGAAGGCAAGGACACCCACCGCCACCGCAGCGCCGGCGCCGAGACCGTCGTCGGCATCACCCCGACACACACCTTCACCGTCGAGACCACCGGGAAGGCGGCCTACCCCACCGACGCCGACGCCCTCGATGCCCAACTCGCGACCCTCGAGGCCGACGGGTTCGAGTACGTCGTCGTCGAGGGGTTCAGCACCGCACCCATCCCCAAAGTCGTCGTCGGCGACCCGGACCGCCCCGTCACCGACCCGGTCATCAAACGCGTCACCCCCGACACCGTCGACGCCACCGCTCTCGCGGCCATCCTCGAGGGGTTCGAATCCGATGCCGACTGACCGTCCCCGGGCCGCCATCGTCCTCACCGGCGGGCGCTCCGAGCGGTTCGGCGACGCCGACAAGGTCTTCGCCACCCTGGACGGGCAGCCGTTGGTCGCCCACGTCCTCGACCGGCTCACCGGCGTCGTCGACGGCGTCGTGGTGAGCTGTCGCCCCGACCAGGGCCCCCGGTTGCGGGCGGTCCTCGACGGCGACGTCGCCCTCTGCCCGGACCCGGTCCCGGGCCGGGGGCCCGTGGCTGGCGTCGCCTCCGCGGTACGGGCGATCGACGCCCCGTACACCGCCGTCGTCGCCGCCGACAACCCCCTGGTCGACCCCGTCGTCGTCGACACACTCTTCGAGCTGGCGGCGGGTCGTCCCGGCGCCGTTCCACGGGTCGACGGTCGACTGCAGTCGACCCAGGCCGTCTACGACACCGCGGCGCTGCGGACGGCCGCCCGGACCGCCCTCGATGCGGACGGCGCCTTCCAGACCGTCGTCGAGACCCTCGACCCCCACATCGTCGACGCCGCCGCACTGGACGGGGCCCCCGCGACGTTCCGCGACGTCGACACCAGCTCGGACCTCGCGACCCTCACCGATGACGGGTCCGGGGAGCCCTGACTCCCCCGAACCTGGTGGTGACGCCCCACCGGCCTGTCGTCGAGCCGGGGCAGCAGTCGGAGTGGGTCGGGGGCGTCCGTGGTCGCCAATCGGCGGGAGGCCGTGTCGTCACCCACCGCGTCGGCGAATCGAGGTGGGCGCCACCGCCCGCCGGGTCTCGCGCCCGTGGCGATGGCTATCGAACGGGTGAGATCGTGACGGGCCGGGAGGGAGTTGAACCCCCGTCCATCTGGTTAAAAGCCAGACGCTCTGCCTGACTGAGCTACCGGCCCTCATCACCGCGTCGGGCCCGCCCCCGGTAAACCTTTACCTTCGACGTGGTCTCGACACCAGATTCATACCCGCGCCACCCCTCGGTTACCGGTATGGCTCTGGCCACGTTCGGTGGCGGCTGCTTCTGGTGTACGGAGGCCGCCTTCAAGGAACTCGCCGGGATCGACGCCGTCACCAGCGGCTACGCCGGCGGGGACACCGCCGACCCCACCTACGACGCGGTGTGTTCGGGCACCACGGGACACGCGGAGGTCGTCCAGCTCGAGTACGACCCCGAGACCATCAGCTACGAGGAGTTACTGGAGGTGTTTTTCGCCACCCACGACCCCACGCAGTTGAACCGACAGGGCCCGGACGTCGGCACCCAGTACCGGTCGATCGTCCTCTACCACGACGACGACCAGCGTCGGCTGGCGGCGGCGTACATCGAGGCCCTCGACGAGGAGTACGACGACGATGTCGTCACCGAACTCGAGGAACTCGACCGGTTCTGGCCTGCCGAATCCTACCACCAGGACTACTTCGAGAAGAACCCCGAGGACGCCTACTGTCAGGCCCACGCCCGCCCGAAGGTCGAGAAGGTCCGGGAGCGGTTCCAGGAGAAACTCGCCGCGGAATCACCGCGCTGACCACCCTTCGCATGCGGTTCGATACCGGTTGACACGCGTCGACGGATTCCCACGGCGGAACTGACGAATTCAGGGGGTATGAACGCCGAAACGACCGTTTATCAGGTATTGGGAACCCGGTTCTGGCCTTATACAGACTCGGAGAGGAGTGTAGTATGTGGTGAAAACCGTATGGCATACGACACAACAACGCGGATGGCGGGCGCGTTCGACCTCGAGCTGTCCCGCCCCTGGTCGGCGTACTGGATCGCATTCCTCCGGGTCGTCACCGGATGGTGGTTCTTCCACGCCGGCGTCACGAAACTGCTAGACAGCGGCTTGAACTACGGCTACGGCCCCGTGTTCCTCGACGGCATGAGCGGCACCTCCCTGGGGTGGTTGACCGCGATCCTCGCGGACATGCCGTGGCTCGTCAAACCCGGGGTCCCGTTGTTCGAGACCCTGATCGGCCTCGCGCTCATGTTCGGCGTGCTCACCCGCCTCGCGGCGGTGGGTGGCATGTTCTTCATGAGCCTGTTCTGGGTCGGGAACGCCGACTTCGGACACGGCGTCGTCAACGGCGACCTCATGGGTCTGCTGTTGTTCGCGACGGTGATCGTCTTCGCGGCCGGCCGGTACTACGGGGTCGACGCCTACCTCGAGCGCACCCGGCTCGTCGAGAAATACCCGCGGCTTCGGTACCTGCTCGGCTGAGGTGAACACACATGACACAATCCAACTTCAACATGATCGATCGGCTGGTGATGGCCACCAGCGGTGCGTTGATGCTCATCGGGGTCGTCGGTCTCGGCCTCATCGAGGTCGTCGACGGATCGCCGTACGGTCCCATCGTCACCAACCAAGCCGGTGAAGTCGTCGGCTACGGCACCTTCGGCCCCGACATCCGGACGGGCCTGGTGATGGCCGGCATCATCATCCTGGGCTTGTACGGCATCTACAAGCTCGCGACGCCGGCGGGCGGCCCCACCGAGGAGCCGACCCCCGACGCACAGACCCACTAAGCACTGCAGCCCCTTTTGACCGCCGACACGGGTCGGCGGTGCCCACGGCGTCCAGGACGCCGGGCGTTCCACGCGGCACGACGGGTGGCCGAGATCCCCGCGTGAGGGGGTCGCCGAACGGGGTCGGCCCCCTCGTCATCACTGTGCGGGGAACAGGAGCAACCGCCCCGAGACGAAGACGAAGTAGGCGACGAGGAGGTAGACGCCATCGCGTCGGGACACCGTCCGGTCGGCACGCACCCACAGATAGGCCAGGCCGGCGACGCCGACCACGATCTTGAACGGGAGGTCCCACACGACGATCGCGCGGGGCACGGCATACCCCGAGACCGACGCCCCGAGCCCGATCCCGAGCAGCGGGTTCACGACGTTGCTCCCGATCAGGGTGCCCAGGGCGATGTTCGGGGCGCGACGCCGCACGGCATCCAAGACCGTCGAGAGCTCGGGCAGTGCCGCCGCCAACCCCAGCGTGAGCACCCCGATCATCGACCCGCCGAGCGCCAGGTTCGAGACGATGGTTTCGGCGACCGACAGCAACAACACCGCGGCCAACAGCACCAACACCAGGCCACCCAGCGTGTACACGAGATCGCGGCGGACGTCCGTACTCGGGCGCTCGGGGACTGCATACGCCTGGCGACGATGCCGGAACCCGTAGTAGGTGTAGCCGGCGAACCCGGCCACCAGGACCAGGCCTTCGACCCGGGTGATCGTGCCATCGAACGCCACGAGGAAGGTGAGCAGGAAGGCCGCGAGCATCGGGAGATAACTCCGGGTCACCAGGGACTCACTCACCTGGAGGGTGCCGAACCCGACGATGAACACCCCTACCAGCAGCGTCTGCTGGGTGGTGGCCGAGCCGAGGTTGCCGCCGAGCACCACCGCGGACGCGATGTCGTAATCGAGGGTGCCGCTGGCGATGCCGATCGAGGCCACGAGGTTGGCGCTGATCTCCGGGAGGCTGGTCCCGATGGCGATCACGGTCATGCCGATGAGCTCGTCCGGGATGTCGTAGTACCGCGCCAGGGACAGCGCCCCGTCGTTGGCGAGGCGGGCCGCGGTGACCAGCGTGTACAGCGAGACGACCCCGATCGCGAACTGGGGGAGCAAAGAGGAGCCGCCGGCGATCATCGGTTCACCCGCGGGTCACCCGACGCGTGGTCGATCGACTCGACGCCGGGGGTCACATCTCCGCCAACCATGTCTGCTGCCAGGCGATCTCGTACTCGTCATCGAGTCGCTCTCTGGTCCAGGCCGGACAGTGTTCGCAGGCCCAGACACGGGTCACTTGGTCCTCGAGGACCGAGACGCCGATGGACGCCCAGACGTGTTCGGCACACAGGGTGGGCATACTCGGTATTGGTCGACCCGAGCAATAAAGCCGGGACCCGACTCACTCCTCGGCCCAGCGACGCACGCTGAACGACGTGTACTGTCCGTAGGCGAGGTCGAGGGCGCCCATCCACCAGTTCCACCGGTCGGCGGGGGTGCCGTCGGGGGCGTCGGCGAGTTCCTCGATGATGCGGGCCGGCGTGAGTTCGACGCCGGTGTCGGCCTGGTAGCGGCCGGCGGCGGCGAGGTCGTCGGCCGCCCGCGCGACGGCGCGGCGCTCACCGACGGTGCCGCCGTAGGCCTGGCGCAACTGCAACATCAGCACCTCCCGATCCATCGGTCGTCGGTACACGCCGGCCGCCAAAGTAGCTGTCTCCGGGCCGGTGCTGTGTTTCGACGGCCTTTTGACCGGTCATCGAGTGGTTGCGGACATGGCTACGTTCGCGGCCGTCGTCTCGGACCCCGAGACCGGCCACTCCTATCAGGTTGAAGTCGACGGACAGGACGCAAACCGGTTCCTCGGTCGGTCGATCGGTGAGACGGTCGACGGCGACGCCGTGGGACTGTCGGGGTACACCGTCGAGATCACCGGTGGCTCCGATGCGGCGGGGCGGCCGATGCGGGGCGACGTCGGCGGCGCGGCCCTCAGCGAGGTGCTGCTCGCCGGTGGGACCGGCTACGAACCCTCCCGCGACGGGGAGCGAAAGCGGGTGACCGTCCGGGGCCGCGAGGTCAGCGACGAGATCGTTCAGCTCAACCTCGCCATCGACGAGCGCGGCGATCAACGCGTCGAGGTCCTGCTCGGCGACGCCGACCCCGAAGACTTCGAGGAGGGCGACGAAGACGTCGAGGAGGCGGACGAGGAGGATGCCGAGGCGGTTGAGGAGGACGTCGAGGACACCGACGGTGACGACGAGGACGCTGACGAGGCGGCCGAAACTGAGGGCGAGGGTGGGGCGGCCGCCGACGAGGCGGCCGACGAGGAGGAGACTGAGGATGAGGGTGGGGCGGCCGACGAGGCGGCCGACGACGAGGACGAGGACGAAGAGCAAGCGGACGGTGACGACGAGGACGCTGGAGACGAGTCCGACGCCGAGGACGAGGACGACGAGGAGTGACGGTGACGGCCCGCGACGCGTTCCTCGCGGGCGAACGACCGGACGACATCGCCATCTACCTCGCCGACGACGTGCTCACCGGGGACACGACCGCTCTCACCGAACGTGGGGAGCGTCTCGACGACGGGGTGTTCCTCGTCGTCGACGGTGACCGCGGCCGAGATCTGTTCGACGACCTCCTCGGGATCGACGCGATGGCCTTCGCCGGGGAGGCGATGCAGACCGACGGCGAGGTCGCCCACGACCTCCGTGCGGGGACCTGCCCGGTCGCGAACGGTGGCGACCACCACCTGTCGGTGCTGTTGTCGTTCGTCGAACCAGCCCACGAGGACGTCGGCGGCCGGTACGCCGAGGGCGCCGTCGTCCACGCCTACGCCGCCTGTACCTGTGGACAGACCTACGCCGACCGGTGGACGGTCGACACAGCGCCCTGACACGGGTCAGCCGTCGAGTGGTTCGTTCAACTCGATGAGGGTCCCGTCCGGATCGCGGCAGTGGACCACCCTGACCCCCCACTCGGGTCGGTCGTGGGGCTCGGTGACGAACGTCGCCGCGTCGGTGAGGGCCTCGGCGGCGGCGTCGACGCTCTCGACGCCGATCACCAGTGCCACCCGGTCTCCCGTGGGCGGCGACGCGGCTGCCTCCCCGAGGGCGGCCACCATCGCGGTGCGCTCGAACACCGCAAGCGTGGTTTCGCCGGTGTCGAAGTCGGCGTAGCCGCTGTCGACGTCCCCGAACACCGGTTCGAACCCGAGGACGTCCCGGTAGAACGTGAAACACGCGGCGTAGTCGTCGACGAGCAATCTGGTGTGGGTGAACTCCCCGACCGGTGCAGTCGCGGCCATGCGCTCGGTTGGCCGACCGCGGATATGAAGGTGGGTTACGCGGGATCCTCGGGGAGGGCGTGGAAGGCCGCCAGGAGCGTCTGTTTGGCGACGGCGCCCTGGGTGACCCAGTGGTGGGCATAATCGAGGACGTCGTCGTAGAGATCGGGTTTGCAGCCGGCGGCACGGGGATGGCCGCCGCCGTTGACCTGGCGGGCGACCTCGTGACATCGTTCGAAGCCCTCGGACCCACGGATCGAGGCGGCGCCACTCGGCTTCACGATGACGGTGGCGTCGGCGTCGGCCTCGACACGGAGGGTTTCGGCGACCTCGTTCTGGGAGCAGCGCCCGTACGTGACCCCGACCGTCCAGTCGCGGACGGTGTGCAGTTCCGCGCGGTCGACGGCCCGGTCGATCAACGCCTCCTTCTCGACGCGACGGTCCTCGAGGTAGGTCATCACCGGGGCGGGGAGGTCGGCGCCGTGCTCCCGGACGGTGGTGATGTACTCCTCGTGGTCGTCGACCCAGTAGGCGTAGTCGGCGATGTCGTCGCTGCGCGGGTCCTCTTTGATCCAGAGGTCGTGATCGCGGGTGACCGCCGCCAGCTCGTACAGCCGGTCCGGGAAGTCGAAGTCCATCGCCCGCAACACGACGTCGACGGTGCATTCCTCATCGGAGTCCCCGACCACCAGGTCCACGCCGGCGTCCCGCACCGCGGCCGCGACGGGGTCGGCCCACTGGTGGTGGTCGAACCACCGCACGGTCGCCCCACCGTCGACCAGCGCCGTCACGGGGTCGGCGACACTCTCGAAGGCGTCGGGACTCAGATCGCAGACGAAGACGTGCTCGGCGGTGCTGTAGGTCGCCGCCCGCCGCAGGCCCTCTGCGAGCTTGTTCGGTCCCGCCGGAATCAGGGCGGCATCCCCGTACATCTCTCGGAGCACCGCGACACACCCCAACCCGTCGGCGTCGGGGTCGGCGACGACCACGACGTCGGCGTCCGCGACTCGGTCGCGGATCTCGGCGTCTCTGCGCTCCCGTTGGATCTCGTCCGGGACGAAAAACCCCGTCCCCGGCAGGAGGGACTTCCGCTCCAGCGGGAGGTCGCTGTCGTCGATGACGGCCTCGTCCATACGCCGGGGTCGCCGCCCCGACCCAAGAAGGCCGCGGTCCCCGGTCGTCAGGCGGCGACCTCGTCCTCGTCGAGGTGCCGCACCGTCAACACCGGGACGGGACAGGTCCGGACTACGCGTTCGGCCACACTCCCGATGAGGAACCGGTTCTCCCCGTGGCGGCCCCGGGTGCCGGTGGCCACGATGTCGGCGCCGACCTCGCGGGCGTAGTTCGCGATCTCCTGTGCGGGCCGGCCCTCACGGACGGCGGTCGTCACGTGACCGCCGGCGTGGGACTCGACGGCGTGGGTCGCGGCCGCCCCCTGTTCCTCGAGGGCGACCCGCAGGTCGTCGGCGAGCTGGTCGGGCGCCGACGCGATCTCGCCTTCCTCGATGACGTAGAGGGCGTGGACCTCGGCGTCGAACCGGTCGGCCAGATCGAGGGCGACGGCGACCGCTCGCTCGACGCTGGCGGAGCCGTCCGTGGCGATGACGACCGTCTCGATCACATCCGGTACCGGGGTGGCATCGCCCTTAACTCCGCCGTTCCGGTGGGGCGACCTCGGTGGCTTTTTGCCGGTCCCCCGCCCACCTCGGCGTATGCCCCTGTCGGTGGACACCGTGCTCGTCCCGGTCGACGGCAGCGAAGCGTCCACCGACGCCGCCGAATACGCGGTCGCGGTCGCCCACGCCTACGGCGCCGACGTCCACGTCCTCTACGTGCTCGGCGAGTCGGTGACCCGCGGCCTCGAGACCGGGGACGTCGGGAGCGAGGACGTCGCCGCCGACCACGCCACCTTCCTCGCCGACCTCGAGGAGCTGGGGGCGGCCCAGTCGGTCACCGTCACCGCCTCGACGGTCGCGGGGTTCTCGACGACGCGGAAGACCCAGCACCCGGGGAGTGTCATCCTCGACGTCGCCGCCGACATCGAGGCCGACTTCATCGTCATCCCGCGGGAGACCGATCTGCCGACCCCCGGCGTCCTCGAGAAGGCCGCCGAGTACGTGTTGTTGTACGCCTCCCAGCCCGTGCTCTCGGTGTGACCGTCACCGAAGCGGCGGTGGCGCCACCGGGGCGATGTCGTGCTCGGCGAGGAACGTCGCGAGATGGTCGTGACGGTCGACGAGTTCGTCGGGGCGGTGGGCGTCGCTGCCGACGGTCACCGGGATGTCGTACTCCCCGAGGACCGCGAGGAACTCCGCGGTGGGGTGGACGCGGCCGAACCCGCGGTGGACCCGTCCGGCGTTGACCTCCGGGATCGTCCGGGAGTCGGCGAAAGCGGCGGCGACGCGCTCGTAGGCGTCCCGGCCGGCGATGCCGCGTAACGGTTCCGTGCGCTCGACGAGGTCCGGGTGGGCGGCGACCGCGACCAGTTCCGAGTCGATCAACGCGACGAGTCGGTCGAAGTAGGCATCGACGACGCGGCGGCGCTCGGCCTTCGAGAGGGCGGCGATGGCGTTCGTGTCCTGGACGTCGAGCCCGTCGATGGCGTGGATGCTGCCGATTGCGTAGTCGAAGGTGGTGGCCTCCAGGAACGCGGCGATCTCGGGTTCGTCGGCCGGCGCGTAATCGATCTCCACCGCATCGTGGACGGCCAGGTCGGTCTCCTCTCGGAACCGTTCGATCGCGGTGCGGCGACGGTCGTGGGTGCGGTCCAGGTTGAACCCGCGTCGCGCCCGCCGGTCCCGGGCGGAGCCCCGGTCGGAGACGATGCAGTGGTCGGCGACGCCGACGGCGGTGGCGTCGGCGGAGTCTGCGGCCGCCAGCATCCGCGCGAGCAGCGACCCATCCGAGTACGTGGTGTGGACGTGGTAGTCGGCGATGCTCACAGGCGGATCCCCATCTCGAGTTCGAAGTTGGCCGCGTTCGTGGTCTCGAAGCCCACGTACTCGTAGACCGCGATCGCGGCGTGGTTCCACCGTTCGACGCTCAGCCACACGCACTCGATGCCCGCGGCCTGCCCGGCGCCCAACAGCGTCTCGAGGAGGGCGGTGCCGATGCCGGCGTTCTGGTAGGGGCCGGCCACGAAGATCGCGAGTTCGTAGGCGCCGTTGTCGGGGACGAGGGTGGCGTGGCCGACGATCCGGTCGTCGTGGTGGGCGGCGACGTCGAACCCGTCCTCGATGTTGTGCAGCCACGCCCGGATCGCCGTCTCGTCGATCGGGGGGACACCCTGGGCACGGTCGGCGGGGTCGAACGCGGTGTAGAACGCGACGAGGGCCTCCCGGTCCCGGTCCCAGTCCACCGTCCGGAAGGTGACCGTCCGGCCGGCGGCGTCGGTGATCGTGCGGGGTGGCGGCGGGAACGGGTCGGCCCGGGCCTCGGGGTATCGTCGATCGTCGGTCATCGCACCAGTGTCACCGTCGCGTCCCCGTTCAGGAGGACGTACTCGGCGATGGGGCCGACCGTCAGCTTCCCCATCGGCGACCGTTGGCCACCGCCCAACACGATCTGGTCGTAGCCGCCGCGGGCCGCCAGCTCGACGAGTCGCGGGCCGGCGTCACCCGAGAGTCGGCGGACGTCGGCGGCCACCCCGGCGTCGGCGAGGGCCGTCCGGACCACCCGCAGGACCTCGTCGACGGCCCGGTCGCTCCCGGGGTTGTCGAGGACCGCGACGACGAGGTCGTCGCCGGTCTCGCGGGCGCGGTCGACGGTCCGCTCGAGTGCCCGGACGGAGTCGTCGGTGCCGCCGACGCCGAGGAGCACGCGCATGTCCACTGCGTTGGGCCAGGGGGAGAAAACCGTACCGCACGACGGTGGGGCGACGGAACGCTTTTCCGGACAGCCGGGGGAGGGACACGCGTGACCGAGGAGGACCACCGGGAACCGGGGGACGTCGACGAGCGTGGGAGCCCGGGCGGTGAGCCCGACCAGGCGACCGTCTCGGACCCCGGGGACGATGGGGCGGCCGCGACCGGGGACGCGCTCGGGGTCGACCCGGACAAGTACCCGCCGACGCCGCGGGGTGCCGACGGGGTCTCGGAGGCGCCGGAGGCCGGCGTCCCCGAGGACGTCCGCACCTACGACCGGTTCACGAAGATGGACGGCGCGGAGTACGAGCGGGTCAACGACTTCCTGCGCAACCGCACCTACATCACCGCCCGGGAGTGGGCGATCGCGCGACTGTGTGCGGACTTCCGCACCGAGACCGGGGTGGAGATGACCAAGATCGGGGAGAACCTCCCGGCCCTGGTCCCGTTCATGACCGACACCTACACCCCACAGGCCGTCAACCAGGCGCGGGCGTCCTTCGAGGAGAAGGTCAAGAAATCCGGGGCGACGTTCCTGTACGGGGCGATGTCAGATTTCTTCTCGGCCGACGAGCTCGACGAGGTGATGTACGAGGTCACCGAGATCGCGAAGTTCCTCCTCGAGGTCGAGGGCGTCGACCTCACCGTCGAGGAGGAACTGGAGGCCGAGGAACGCATCTCCTCGGTGATGCGGGACGTCCGCCACAACAGCGAGGAACTCCGCCACGACGGCGTGAGCTGTCCGGAGTGTGGCCACGAGTTCGGCGTCCACGAGGCCGACACGGACGCCGAACGCACCGCCTTCGAGGCGGCCAAACAGGGGGCTGCAGACGACGAGGGCGGGGCCTGACCGGGGGTTACTCGTCGTCGGTGTCGCCCCGCGGGACGTTCAGGGCCTTGCGTTGCTCGGGGGTGAGCTCCCGGAAGGCAGCGGGTTGGTAGGCCTGTAACTCCTCCATGCTGAGCTCCGCGAGTTCCTCGGGGCTGAGATCGGCCAGGGAGTCGTGGGGTTTCTCCGGGCGCTCCGGCGGTTCCTCGGGGATCGGGGGGTCATCTGCTTCCGGATCGGTCCGCCCCGGTTCCTCGGGTTCCGAGCCCATCTCCTCGGGCGGGGCGAACAGCTCGGGGTCGTCGTGTTCGACCTGGTGGAACCGCCCGTCGATGTGTCGCAACCGCGTGTAGACCTTCGCGTCCTCGCCCTGACCGTAGGCGGGCCCCCACTCCAGGAGGCTGTAGTAGACCGGGTACAGGACGGCGGTCTCCGCGGCTTCGGCCTCGAGGACGACGACGACGAACACCGCCTGGTCGACGGTCGCGCGGAACACCTCCGCCCGGTCGAAGGCGACCCCGTCCTCGAAGAGGTCGTCGATCCCCTCCCAGGCGGACTGGGGACAGGTCACCAGGAACACGGGGGTGTGGTCCCCCAGCTCGTCGACGGTGGTGAGCGCGACGTCACCGGGCCGGACCGTGACGGTGTCCCACCCCATCTCCTCGTACTCCTCGGCGGTGGCGTACAGGTCCGCCATCACGTCCTCCCAGTGGTTCTCGATCGCGTTCTCGACCAGGTGGATGTTGCCGATGTCCATGTCCCGGAGCCCGGGTGGCACCCCGCCGGTTCCCGGCGGCTGCTCGTCGCTCATACCCGTCAACGGGGGATGGGGATGGAAAAGGGTTACTCGACGCGGCGGTCGCGGTCGACGCGCTCGACGGTAGGTTCGACGCCCTCGAGGAGCGCCCCCTCCAACTCGAGGCGGACGGCGGTCCACTCCGTGCGGCCGCCGGCGCGGTCGAGGCTCCCGACCGAGTCCGGGTCGAAGGGGACCCCGAGAGCGTCGTACACCGGATCGAGGATGGCGCCGAGGGCCTCGTGGTCGTCGACGACGACGGTGCCCGCGACGAGGGCGGCGTCGTTGGTGACCCGTTGGGCGATGCCGACGAGTTTCCCGTGGGCGGACAGCGAGTGGCTGCCCGGGCAGAAACTGTCTGGGGGCTCGCCCTGCTGGGCGGGGACGCCGAGTCGCCACAGCGCCCGCTGGATCATCGTGGTCACCGCGGCGTACCGGTCGGTCAACCCCTGTCGCACGTCCACGATCGGTTCGGTCCGGAGGAACGCCACCGTCGACCCGGTGTAGGCGGCCGCACGACCCCCGGTGCGGCGGACGACGGCGGGGTACCCCCGTTCCTCGGCGATCTCGCGGGCGGCCTCGTACCCGTCGGTGCGGGTGTCCCGGCGCCCGAACACCACCTGCTTGTGCGGGCGCCACACCCGGACGACGCGTTCCCCCGTGTCGGCGGTGCGGTCCAGGCACCGGCCCGTGACCGCGTCGTCGGCCGACCGCGTCGCGGCGCGGCCGCGGAGCAGTCGCATGCGAGGCCGTATGCGTCGAAGTACGTAAACCATCCCGGTCGGAGCCTGGGGTATGGTCCTCGTCGACGCGGCGGCGTTGGCGCCGTTCCGGCGGTTCAGCCTCTACAACTCGCCGTACCCCGCCCACGATCGGGGCTGTGCCATCGACCTGTACCCGCCGTCCGACACCGATGCGGCGGCCAGTCCCGTGGCCGGGACGGTGGTGGCGACCCGGGAGGTCCGGGCGCCGACCCGGGAGTACGCCGCGGCGACCGACCACCTCATCGTCATCGATACCGGCACCCACCTCGCCCGGGTCCTCCACGTCGACCCCGCCGTGAGCGAGGGGGCGGCCGTGGCCGTCGGCGATCCCCTGGGGCGGCTGGTGACCTCCGGGTACGCGGCGCCGTGGGTCCCCGATCACGTCCACCTCGGCTTCCGGGCGCCGGATGCCGACCCGTTCCGGGCGCGGGGATCGGTGCCGGTCGCGGTGGGGCCGACGGTGACGCCGCTGGCGTGGGACGGGACCGGCACCGTCGTCGACGTCGGGGAGACCTACGCCACCCTCGACGCCCCCGTCGCGGCCGAGGGATTCGGGGGCGTCGGGGCGGCCGGTGGGGTCCTCGACGGCGGCCTCCCCCACTACGCGGGCGGGGGGCTGCTCGGCGGCCGCGAGGGCACGGTGCAGTTGCTCGGCACGCCGATCGGGACCGCTACCGGACGGGACCTCGCCTGGGCGGACGTCACGGTCATGGTGGGGGACACCCCGATCGAGGGGATGGCGCTGTCGGTGGGGCGAGACGACCGCGGCGTGAAACTCGTCTGTCCCGACCACGACCTCGCCGTCGGGGACCGGGTCGCGGTCACGGTGGTGCCGACCTGACCGAAAGACTCACGTACTCGTATGTCATTTGATACCAAGTACCACAGATGAGCGACGATCGATCCGCGACCTACGAGTGCAGCGCGTGTGGCGCCCGCATCGAGGACGCCACGCGCCAACCCGTCGCCTGCCCGGAGTGTGGCGGCGAGATGCGGAACATCAGCGTCCCCCGCGGCCGGTAGCTCAGGTGAACGCCACCGTCGCCGTGTCGGTGACCTCCCCGAACAGGAAGTCGGCGTGCTCCAGGGCATACCGGCGGTGGTCCTCCTCGATGTACCCCACCGCGTCCTCGAGGATGACCGGGCGGTAGTCCCGCAACCCCGCCGAGGCGGCCGTGTGCAGCACACAGACGTTGGCCAGCGTCCCGACGAACAGGAGATCCGTGATGCCGTGGGTCTCGAGGAACCCCTCCAGGCCGGTGCGGTAGAACGCGTCGTAGGTGTGTTTGACCACGACGTGATCGTCGTCGTGCACCTCGAGGGTCGGGACGATCTCGGCCTCCCAGGACCCCTCGAGGACGTGTTCGCCCCACCGATCGAACTCGTCGTGGTAGTGGGTGTCCTCGAACTGGTCCGGGGGATGGACGTCCCGCGTGTAGATGATCTGGGCCCCGGCCTCGCGGGCCCACTCGACGACGTCCACGACGGCGTCGATCGCCGCCTCGCTCCCCGGTGCGTAGAGGCTGCCGTCGGGGTGACAGAACCCGTTCTGCATGTCGACGACGATCACCGCCGTCGTCTCCGGCTCGAACTCCATACCCGGTGATAGGCGCGTGAGCCGGTTACGGGTTTCGGCAGCGCCACGGCCGAGTCGAGGGTTTTTACGCACTCACCCCGTTGGGTCACGCCATGCGTGCGTTGTTCGCGGTCGCCCTCTCGGTCGGGCTGCTCGTCGCGTCGGTCCCCGCACTCGGCCTCACCGGGACCGCCCCGGCCGCGGCCGACCAACCGGCCGACCCCTCCGGTGACCCCATCGGGTGGGAGGACGGGTACTGGCACAACGAGTCCATCGCAGTCGACCAGTCCGACGGCCTGAACAGCTCCGAACTCGACGCCTACGTCGCCCGCGGCATGGCTCGCGTCGAGTATCTCCGCCAGCGCGAGTTCAAACACTCCGTCCCCGTCGAGGTCATGTCACGCGAGGAGTACCAGAACCAGACCTCCAGTAACACCGACACGGAGTCCGCGTTCGCCCAGTGGAACAACCAGGTGTGGGAGGGGCTGTGGATCGTCGGTGAGAACACCAACGCACAGACCGCGCTGTCCTCGACCTCCGGGAGTGCGGTCGCGGGCTTTTACTCCCCGTCCCGGGACGAGATTATGATCATCACTCCCGACCCCTCGGAGCCGACGATCAGCAACGCCACGCTGATCCACGAACTCGTCCACGCCTTACAGGACCAGTACATCGACCTGACCGACCCGACGTACTACCAGGGCGTCGACGGCACCCAGGACTCCTCGCTGGCCGTCTCGGGGTTGATCGAGGGTGAGGCCAACTACGTCGAGGCCAACTACGCCGACCGGTGTGGCGGCGCCTGGAGCTGTGTCTCCACCCCGGACAGCGGCGGAGGGACGAGCCCGGGAACGATCAATCTAGGCATCTTCCTCACCATCTTCCACCCTTACAGCGACGGCCCCGTCTGGGTGAACGACGTCGTGGACGAGGGCGGCTGGGACGCCCTCGAGGCCCGGTACCAAGACGTCCCCGCGTCCACCGAGCAGATCATCCACCGCACCACCGACGAACCGGCCCCCATCGACTTCACCGACAACGGCGTCAACGGCTGGTCGTCGTTCCCCGACCAGGGCGTGGATGGCGCCGACACGGTGGGTGAGGCGTCGATCTTCGCGATGTTCTGGTACCAGAGCCGGAACTACGGCGCCGGAATCATCGATACTGTCATCGCGGCCGACGGCAAGTACGACGCCTACGACTACCGCAGCACCCCCTCCAGTGGCTGGGGCAACGACCTCCTCGTCCCCTACAAGCAGGGCAGCGGTGACGACGCCGACTACGGCTACGTCTGGAAAACGAAGTGGGACACCCAACAGGATGCCACCCAGTTCAGACAGGCGTACCTCCAGATCCTCTCGACCCACGACGCCGTCCGGTACGGGCCCAACACCTACGTCGTCGACGTCCAGCCGTTCGCGGACGCCTTCCACGTCGTCCAGGACGGCACCACGGTCACCATCGTCAACGGCCCCACCGTGGCTGCCCTGACCGACATCCGGCCGTCGATCACCGTCGACGCCTACGACACCACGACGACCACCTCGACGACGACCACGACGGCCACCACGAGCACCACGACGGCGTCGACGACCACGACCACCGAGACCGCGTCGACGACCACGACGACGGATTCCGGCGCCAGCGGCCCCGGGTTCGGCGTCGCGGCCACCCTCGTCGCCGTCGTCGCAGCGCTGCTGGTCGCCGCCCGGGTGCGTCGGTAGGGTGATGCGTCGCGGCGCCATCGCGGTGGCCCTCGCTGCGGTCGTCCTCCTGGCCGGGTGTGCCACCATCACCTGGGACGACGCCGCGGCCACCACGACCCGCGCCCCCGCCGGGGACGACCCCGCGACCGACGTCATCGGCTGGGAGGGCGGGTACTGGCACAACGAGTCCATCGCCGTCGACATGTCCGACGGTCTCAACGACTCCGAACTCGACGCCTACGTGTCCCGGGGGATGGCCCGCGTGGAGTATCTGCGCAACCGGGAGTTCACCGCCGACGTCCCGGTGACCGTGATGTCCCGCGAGGAGTACCGATCCCGTGACGGTGGCGACGTCGCCCCCGCCTACCGCGCGTGGAACAACCAGGTGTGGGAGGGGCTCTGGATCGTCGGCGAGGACACCGACGTCGAGTCCGCCCTGTCCTCGACGCGGGGCAGTGCCGTCGCCGGATTCTACTCGCCGTCCAACGACGCGATCACCATCATCACCCCCACACCGTCGGAGCCGACGATCAGCAACGCCACGCTGATCCACGAGCTCGTCCACGCCCTACAGGACCAGTACATCGATCTGGGCGCCGCCCGGTACGGCGGCCGCACCCAGGACGGGCAACTCGCGGCCAACGGCCTCATCGAGGGGGAGGCCAACTACATCGAGGCCCGGTACAGTCAACGGTGTGGCGGTGCCTGGGCCTGTGTCGCCCCCGCCGACGACGGGGGTGGCGGTGACCTTCCGCCGGACTTCAACTTCGGGTTGTTCGTCACCATCTTCAACCCGTACAGCGACGGCCCCGTCTGGGTCGACCGCATCCTCGAACGCGGCGGGTGGGCGGCCTTCGACCGGTACTACACCGACGTCCCGGTCGCCACCGAACAGATCATCCACGCCACCAACGAGTCCCCCACGCCGATCACCGTCGCGGACACCGCCCGCGACGGCTGGGAACGGTTCCCCGACCAGGGCGTGGATGGCGCCGACACGGTGGGTGAGGCGTCGATCTTCGCGATGTTCTGGTACCAGAGCCGCAACTACGGCGCCGACGTCATCGACTGGCGGGCCATCGGGGACGTCGACAACCCCTACGACACGTACAACTACTCCAGTCCGCCCTCGGCCGGGTGGGGCAACGACCGCCTCGTCCCCTACCGCCGGGACACCGGCGACACCCCCGACTACGGCTACGTCTGGAAGACGGTATGGGACTCCGAGCGGGACGCCACCCAGTTCAGCGAGGCCTACCGCGAGGTGCTGGCCGCCCACAACGCCACCCGCGTCGGGAACGCGACCTGGGTCGTCCCCTCGGGCCCGTTCGCCGACGCGTTCCGGGTGAGCCAGAACGGGTCGACGGTCACCGTCGTCAACGGGCCGACCGTCCCCGCCCTGGCCGACATCCATCCCGAGACCGCCGAGTCCACGACCACGGCGACCACCCGGACGACCACGGGTGACACCGGCCCCGGACTCGGCGTCGGCGTGACCCTCTTCGCCGCCGCGATCGCGGCGCTGGCCGCGCGCTGGCGAAGCGAATAGCCTTTTCCTCCGGCGGGGGAAGCACCGGTATGGCTGGAGACGAGTCCGGGCCCCCGGCGTTCGACATGGTCGACCCCGCGACCATCGCCGCGGGCGACGCCACGGACGCCTACTTCGACCGGACCATCGAGACGCTGGCGGCCGCCGACCGCGACCCCGACGTCGTCGCGGAGGTCACCGCCGACCAGTTCCCGACCGGGGAGTTCGAGGTGTTCGCCGGGCTCCCCGACGCCGCCCGCCTCCTCGAGGGCCTCCCCGTCGACGTCGACGCCCTCCCCGAGGGGACCCTGTTCGACGGCGGGCCGGTGCTGCGGATCAGCGGCCCGTACCGCGCGTTCTGCCGGTACGAGACCGCGTTGCTGGGATTCCTCTCCCAGGCCTCGGGGATGGCGACGGCCGCCCTCGAGGCCCGACGCGCCGCCCCGGCGGCCCCGCTCCACAGTTTCGGGTCCCGGCACGTCCACCCCGCGATCGCCCCGGTCGTCGAGCGGTCGGCGCTCATCGGGGGGTTCGACGGATTCTCGAACACGGCCGCGGAACCGTTCCTCGACCGGGCGGCCGGCGGCACGATGCCCCACGCCCTGTTGATCGTGTTCGGCCGCGGCAACCAGGCGGCGGCGTGGCGGGCCTTCGACGACGCCGTCGACGAGGATGTCCCCCGGATCGCGTTGGTCGACACCTACGCCGACGAGGTCCAGGAGTCCCTGCAGGCCGTCGAGGCCCTGGGCGAGGACCTGGACAGCGTCCGCGTTGACACCACCGGCTCCCGCCGCGGCGATCTGGCCCACATCGTCCGGGAGGTCAAGTGGGAGCTCCGGGCCCGGGGCCGCGAGGACGTCGACGTCTTCGTCAGCGGCGGCATCACTCCCGAGACGCTGCGGACCTTGCGGGACGTCGCCGACGGGTTCGGTGTGGGGAGTCACATCACCGACGCCGACCCCGTGGACTTCGCGTTGGACATCGTCACCGTCGAGGGCGAACCGGCGGCCAAACGCGGGAAGCTCAGCGGCGTCAAACAGGTGTACCGCACCCCGGCGGGCGGCCACGAGATCGCCCTGGCGAACCACGGCCCCGAACCGGACGGGGACGCCTTGCTGGAGCCGTTGGTCCGCGACGGGGAACTCGTCCGGTCATTCGACGTCGACGAGGCTGCCGACCGCGCCGACCGCGACGCCGCCCACGTGCTCGGCGACAGCCCCTGACCGCGGGGGCGGTTGCTCCTGGTCGATGCGACCGACGGGAGGCTGTCGGGGCTGGGCTACCGGATCTCTTCGATGTCGCCGCCTGGGCGGCGCTCCCGGAACACCTGGGTCTCGAAGACGGTGACGCCGACGTCGGGCTCGGTCCACGCGCCGGGGGGAAGGTCGGCCTTGCGACAGATGCGGTCGAGGTACTCGGCGGCGCTCCACCCGTTGTCCAGCGGGACCGTCGGGTACATCCAGGCGGGGCCGTCGGCCCCGTCGATGGCGGCGCCGTGGATGCCGATGTCGATGTCCTCGAGGGGGTCGTCGGTGAGGATGAGATCGCCGACCGTACACACCGAGACGCGGAGGTCCTGGAGTTCGGCGGCCTCGAGTTCGGAGCCACAGGAGTCGCCGCTGGCGGCCGAGATCGCGGCCTCGACGATGCTGTGGCCGAGTTGGCGGGTGGTTTCGTGGGTGCCGGCACAGCCCCGGAGTCGGCCGGTCCCGGCCTCGAGTCGGACGAAGGCGCCGGTGCGGGCGTAGAAGGCGTCTCGCATGCTGCCGGGTTGCTCCCGTTGCCCGTGTAGTACGTAGCTCTCGACGGCCTCCCGTGCGAGTTCGACTGCGCGTGCCCCATCTTCGAACGCGAGGTGGTCCCCCGTGGCCCCGGACATTGGAACGTCGTAGCGGTGGTATCACCTTGAAGCCTTCCCTCTCTCCTGAACGACCATGATGGACCGGTTCGCGGGGGTTTCGAGCCGTCTCACCGCCGATTTACCTCCGGTGAACGATTGGCACGATGACAGGTTTGCCCTTCGGTATCGAAGGTGCTCAAGGGGCGAAGCCGTTATCCGACATCGGGCCCAAGTCCGGTTGGCGGTCGAGGGAGCCCGGCTCCCGTGGCGGAATGCCAACGAGGAAAGTCCCCCCACCGTCCGGGCGGGCGACCGGGGGCAACCCCGGGGCGGGAGACCGTCGGCCCTGGAACAGCAACGACACGTCCCTCCGTGACCGATGACGCGTGCGGACCCCGGCCGACACCCATCCGGGGAAGGCCGGGGGCGTTAACCCGCAGAGGGGGACACGACACCCGTCGTGTGAGATCGGAGGGGACCGATGGAACGGCCTACCCTCGCCGGTGCAAGGCCACCGTGGTAGGTAGCCCGGACACCCCACCCATGTGGTGGCCGCGGTGGCCGCTCAGCCGAATGCCGGGCCGAACAGAAGGGGGCTTACTCCCCTCAACCGCCGTTTCTATGCCGCGTCGCCGAGCCGCAGCGCCGCGGCGTCCAGGTCCGCGACCGGGGGCAGGTTCCGCAGCGCCGGCCGCACGAGGATGTACCCGGCCAACAGGAGGAAGCCCCCGCCCGAGACCCACAGCGTGGTGCGGGGGCCGAGGACGCTGCCCATCACCCCACCGACCAGGGAGGCGACGGGGAGGGCGGCGGTGCTGGCACTCGAGAGCACCGAGGACACCCGGCCCAGGAGCTCCTCGTCGACGGCGGACTGGACGGCCGCCGAGAGTGCGACGTTGGTCGCGCCGATCGGGACGAAGGTCGCCACGAACAGGGCAGCCGTGGCCGGCACCCAACCGACCAGGAGCGCCCCGGCCCAGGTGACCGCGCTGAGCAGGCCCGCCCCGATCAGCACCCGGCCGAACGGGTACCGCTGGACCAGGGAGGCCGCGACCGATCCCAGGAGGTTACCCCCCGAGATCGCCGCCAGCAACAGCCCGTAGGTCTCGGCGCCGCCGAGGCCGTCGGCGTAGGCGGGGAGGACCGCCGTCGAGATGCCGAACACGAAGTTCACCACGAGGGTGCCGGCCACCATCGCGGCCAACAGCGACCCCCGGATGTAGTCGATGCCGGCCCGGAGCTCGGCCACGTAGCCCTCGACCGCCTCGTCGGGTTCGGCGACTTCCCCCGTGTCATCGTCGGGTTCACCGCCGTCGGGCGCGGCCGTGGGCGTGGGCGTCGGTTCAGGCGTATCGGCCCCGGACGTGGCGAAGGTGATCGTCGCAAAGAGGACCGCGGCGACCGCGAAGGTGGCGGCGTCGACGGTGTAGAGGGTGACGGCGCCGATGGTGGCGACGAGGATGCCGCCGGCGGCGTTGGCGCCGAGGTTGACACTCTGCATGGCGAAGCTCATCGCGGAGTTCGCACTGACGAGGCGGTCGTCCTCCACGAGGCGGGGCACGGCGGCGGTGTGGGCGGGGTACCCGAGCTGGGCGATCGCGGCCATCACCGGCACGACCACCAGGACCACCCACACGGAGAGGTAGCCGAAGTAGGCGGCGACCGGGACGGCCAGGACGAGGACGCCCTGGGCCAGCTGGGTGCCGACGATGACCCGGCGGAGCCGCCACCGGTCGACGAGCGGGCCGGCGAGGAACTGGAGGGCCGCCGGTACGCGGGTCAGGAAGCCCGCGACGCCGGTGTAGAACGTCGATCCGGTCAACGCGTAGACGAGCCACATCGCGGCGATGGTGTACAGGCTGTCGCCGACGTTGGTGATGACGCGGCCGAGGAACAGACGGACGAACGCGGTGTTGCGGTGGAGTTCCATGGAGAGTATCCATGCGTCACCACCCCTTGTATGTTAGCAGATAGACATTTCTGTAAGTCCGTTCCCAGAAACGCGTTTCGGTCACTCGATTGACACGCGCTCGTCCTCGAGGACGGTCAACGACCCGTCGACGACGAGCTCCAGCCGTTCGTCGGCCAGCTCGACGGTCGTCCGCACGCGGAGCGGGTCCTCCGCGAGGATCTCGGCGTCCCCGCGCAGCAACCAGTCCGCCTCCCAGATCGGCACATCAAGGTCCTCGCCATGGTCGGCGGCGAACATCTGGACCCGGGGATCGTTCATGAGCGCCGCCGGCAACGCACTCTCCATGCCCACCCCACACCGCCGACAGTCCCATGCCACCGAGACCATTGCCTCGGATTCCTCCGCCTCGACGGGGTTGACCAGGATGTCCAGGGGTCCGCCACACATCTCACAGAACCCGTGCTCGAAGACCGTGTGGCGGCTCCACAGGTACTTGCTGGCGACCGATCCGTACTCCTCGATGTCGTAGGGCTCTAACACGCCGGGTGGGATCGGATAGGACGTGATGGTCTCGTCACACTCCGGACAGTCCACCGTGAACGTCCGGCCCTGATACTCCCCCGTGAGGGCGGCTCCGCAGGCTGGACAGGTTCCCTCCACCGGGACCTCCTCGACATCGGCGGTCTTGGTGTACCGTCCCGCCAGGACCGCGCCGAACACCTGGGCCCCCGAGTAACTCAACTCGTAGTCACCGTTCTCGGTCTGGGTGACGAAGGTGTCCCGGAGCTTGTCGAGGTGGTAGTTGAACTGTCCGCTGTCCCGCTCGCCCACGCGGTCCCGCAGCGCCGAAAACGACAGTGCCTCGTCGGCCCGACCCAAGGCCTCGACGATCGCCAACCGCGTCGCGTGACCCAGCACCTCGAAGGCGGCGTCGGCGCTGATCTCCTGTTCGACGACACCGGCATCACTCCCCATGCCACCAGGTCAACGGGTAGAGTGCGAAGTGTGTTTCGCCTCACGGGAAGGCTCAAGGCGGTCACTCCCCTGGTTTCGATGGATGCGTCGTCGTCGGTATCTCCAGACCGTGGGCGGGGCCGTGGCCCTCGCGGGGTGTCTTGGCGCCCCGGAGACCGGGACGGCCGCCCCCGCCACGGATACGCCGCTGGCCGCGTTGTTGCCGCCGACACCGGCGGGGATGACCGCCGACGAACGCGCGACCCTCGACACCAGCGACATCCGGGCCGAGGCCGGTGCGTTCGTCCAGTATACCGCCGCGGCGGGCGAACGCTACTACACGGAGGTCCTCCGGTGGCCCACCACCGACGCGGCCACGGCCGGGGCGGACCTGTACCGCGGGTACGACCCCGACGCCGGCGAGTGGCAGATCTACGTCGCGAAGGGCGTGTTCAGCTGGGCGGGGGCCACCCTCGGTGGGGACGTCGACACCCTCGTGTCGATCCTCGGGGGCGTCGAGTGGCTGTCCCCGGCCTACGTGCGGGCGGCCGACCGCCTCGAGGTCTAGGTGCCGAACCCGTCTTCCCAGCGGAAGGCCCCGTCGCGGTAGACGACCTCGTCGTCGATTTCGATCCGGGCGTCCTCGCTCATGTCGGTGATCATGTCGACGTGGACCGCCGACTGGTTGCCCGTCTCCCCGGGCGGGAGACAGGCCTCATAGGCGCGCCCGACCGCGAGGTGGACGGTGTCGCCCATCTTCTCGTCGAAGAGGATGTTGTCCGTGAACCGGTCGATGCCGCGGTTCATCCCGATCCCGAGTTCACCCAACCGCCGCGCTCCGTCGTCGGTCCCGAACACGTCGGCCAACGCGGCCTCGCCGGTGGCGGCCGACCAGTCGGCGACCGCGCCGTCCTCGAAGGTCAGGGTGACGTCCCGGACCCGTTGCCCGTCGATGGTCATCGGGACGTCGAAGACGATCTCGCCCTCCGGGTCGGTCGGGGCGGTGAACACCTCACCGCTGGGCAGGTTGTGGGAGTCGTAGGCGACGCTGGCACACGAGTTCACGGCGGTCCGATCGGCGATCGACATCGTCAGGTCGGTGTCCGCCCGGACGAGACGCACCGACTCGCCCGCATCGAGGATGGTCTTCAGCTCGGCCATCTCCTCGGCGAGGGCCGCCCAGTCCCGGAGGACGGCGTCGTAGACGAAGTCCTGGTAGGCCTCGAAGCTCATGCCGGCCTGCTGGGCCAGGGACCGCGTCGGGTGCTGGGTCGACACCCACCGCGTGTCCAGGCGGGCCTCACGGACGCCCTCGTGGGCGCGGCGATGGGCCTGGCGGCGGTCGCCGGGGACGTCGGCGGTGGCGGCGGTGTTGCGGCCGCCCCCCAGCCGGAGGTAGACGTCGGCGGCCTCGTACAACGCGAGCTCGTGGGCCGGATCGGGTGCGAAGTCGGCGTCGTGGGCCCGGAGGTACGCCCGGGTCACCTCGCCGCTGGTGTACGTGGTCAGCAGGTTGGCGCCGCGGTCCCCGAGGCCCTCGGCGACCGCGACCGCCAATTCGTGGGCGTCCGGTCCGACGGCGAGGACGACGTCGTCCCCGGGTTCGACGCGGGCACTCCAGTCCAACAGCGTTCGGGCGTGGTCGGTGACGCGTGGGTCCATACCCCGGGGTCGGGGACCGCGAAGAAAACGGCGGCGGTCAGGGGACGACGAGCACGGTGACGTCGTCGACGTCGATGACGGCGACCTCCTCACCGCTCTCGGCGCGGAGCTCCTCGTGCACCGACACCATCTCGGGGGTCACCTCGACGGTCTCCCCGTCGATCTCGAGGGTGACGGTGCCGTCACCGGTGTTCAGCTGGGCCTGGATCTCGGCGGGGTCCGTGGCCTCGAGGGCGGCGACGACGTCGCTGGCCCGGTCCCGGAACGCGGGACCGATCGCGGCGTGGTCGGGGTCGATGCCCACCGGGTGGAGTTCGACGTCGGGGGTCCCGGTCTCGAGGCGGATGGGGGCGTCGACGGTCTCGCTGAGGTCGTAGGTGTCGACGGGTCGGTGCTCGTCGAAGTACACCTCGACCCGATCCAGTGGGGCGTTCAACGCCATGCCCTGGTCGGACTTCCAGGCCCGGATCTCCCGGGCGACGCTGGCGACGATCGCGCCGCGGGCGGCGGCGTCCGCGTCGACATCGGGGACGGTCGGCCAGTCGCTGGTGTGGACGCTGTCCGTGGTCGCGGGGAGCTGGGCCCAGATCTCCTCGGTGACGAACGGCGCGAAGGGCGCGAGCAACCGCGTCACCCCGGTCACGACGGTGTAGAGGGCGTGGCGGGCGGCGTCCCGTTCGCCCGGCCGGCCGCTGTACAGTCGCCCCTTGACGAGTTCGAGGTAGTCGTCGGCCAGGTCCGACCACACGAACTCCCGCACCGCACGGAGGGCGGCGTCGTACCGGTACTCGGCCATCGCCGCGACGTAGGTCTCGAGCAGGTCGGCGAACCCGTCGAGGATCCAGGCGTCGGCGTCCCGGTAGGCGGGCGCCGCCACCTCGGGGGTGCGGTCGTCGGTGTGGTCGTCGGTGAACTGGTAGACGTTCCAGAGCTTCGTGACGAACCGTTGGGCGGCGGTCAGCTCCTTCTCCTGGAACTGGATGTCGCTGCCGGGTTGGCCGCCGGCGGCCAGCGCCATGCGGAACGCGTCCGCGGAGTACTCCGCGATGGCCTCGTCGGGGCTGACGGTGTTGCCCCGGGACTTGCTCATCTTGTGCCCGTCCTCGCCGAACACCATCCCGTTGATCAAGGCCGTCTCCCAGGGCCGCTCCCCGGTCAGGGCGTCCACCCGCAACAACGTGTAGAACGCCCAGGTGCGGATGATGTCGTGGCCCTGCGGCCGCAACTGCACGGGTTCGAAGGCCTCGAGGTCGATGGATTCCGGCCAGCCCGCGACCTCCAGTGGCGTGATCGAGGAGTCCATCCACGTGTCCATGACGTCGGTCTCGCCCCGCCAGTCGGTGCCCCCACACTCCGGACACGCGTCGACGGCCGGGGACGCCTCGGTGGGGTCGATCGGGGTCTCGTCGGGAGCGGCGACGTGGGTGTACCCACAGCTGTCACAGTACCACGCGGGGATCGGGGTGGCGAAGACGCGTTGGCGGCTGATCACCCAGTCCCACTCCATGCCCCGCGTCCACTCCTCCAGCCGCGTGTACATGTGCTCGGGGATCCACTCGACGTCCCGGGCCTGTTCGAGGATGCGGTCCTGGTCGACCTCGATGAACCACTGTTCTTTGCTGAGGATCTCGATCGGGGTGTCACACCGCCAGCACGCGCCGACGGACTGGTCGACGGGGTCGGTGCTCTCGAGGTAGCCGGCGGCCTCGAGGTCCTCGGCGATCGCGGTCTTGGCCTCCTCGACGGGGAGCCCGGCGTAGTCCCCGGCGATGTCGTCGAGGCGGCCGTCCTCGGTGATGGCCGCCCGCAGGTCGAGGTCGTATTCGGCCCACCAGTCGACGTCCTGTTTGTCCCCGAACGTACAGATCATCACGGCGCCGGTCCCGAACTCCTCGTCGACGGCGTCGTCGGCGATGACCTCGACCGTCTGGCCGAACAGCGGCACCGAGTAGGATTCACCGACGACGTCGTCGTACCGGTCGTCGTCGGGGTCGACGGCCACCGCGACACACGCCGGCAACAGCTCCGGGCGCGTCGTCGCGATCTCCAAGCCCTCCCCATCGGCTTCGTGGGGGAACTTGATGTAATGGAGGGTGCCCTCCTGGTCGATGGGTTCGACCTCGGCGTCGGCGATGGCGGTGCCACACCGCGGACACCAGTTCACGGGGTGTTCGTCGCGGTAGACGTACCCGTCCTCGGCCATGATCGCAAAGGAGCGCTGGGTCTTCCCCCAGTACTCTGGGTCCATGGTCCGGTACTCGTGGTCCCAGTTCTGGCTGAACCCCAGCTCCTCCATGGTCGCCCGCATGTCCGCGATCTGGGTTTCGGTGTGCTCGATGCACAGGTCCCGGAACTCCTCGCGGCTGACGTCGGTGCGGTGGATGTCGTGGATCTCCTCGACTTTCACCTCGGTCGGCAACCCGTGACAGTCCCAGCCCTGGGGGAAGTCGACGTCGTGGCCCTTGAGCCGGTGGTACCGGGCGGCGAAGTCCATGTAACACCACCCCAACGCGTTCCCGATGTGGAGGTTCCCTGTCGGGTAGGGTGGTGGGGTGTCGATCACGTAGTCGGGGGCGCCGGTGTCCTCGTAGGTGTAGAGGTCCATCTCCGCCCAGGTCTCACGCCACTTCGCCTCGATCGCCGCGGGGTCGTACTGTCTGGTCTCGGTCGTCTCGCTCATGTCTCTGGGGTTCGTCGCCACCGATCACGGGGTCGATGCACCGCTCGAGAAGGTCGGCTACCCACGTACTACCGACGGGGCGCGCATACCTGGGGGATTACCCCGTGGCCTGATAATCCTTTCCTCCCGTCGTCGGCCGAACCTGTTCGGGAGCACTGTTACCCGCGTGGCGGTCCTCCTCGGGGTATGGCCAAGGAGTTCGAGTGTGGCGCCCCCGAGTGTACGTTCCTCATCCGGACCCTCGACGCCGACGAGATCGTCGAGCACGTCCGCATGCACGCCGCCGAGAAACACGACAAGGAGATCGACGAGGCCCGGGTCCGGGACCGCATCACCACCGTCTGAACGGGGTGTGGGCCCACAGCCACGTCCCCGCCGCGTGGGCGGCGTGACGGAACTGGTAGGCGATCGAGGCCGCGAACACCGCGAGGAAGACGGTCACCCACGCGAGGGTGTCCAGGCGGGTGAGGACGGGGGCCTCGAGCTGGACGGCCAGCACCACCAGCAGCGCCAGGACGCCGAGGTACCGGTAGTACTCGTCCCAGGTGATGCCGACCCCGGTGACGACCTCCATGTACACCCGCACGCCGCGGGCGGCCGGTCGCGGGCGGACCTGCTTGTGGGTCTCGTCGTAGTCGATGACGCCGACCTCCTCGAGGGCGGGAAGGTGGGTCTGGATGAGGCTGACGTAGACGGTCTCCCGTGCGCGTCGCGGCGGTGGGTGGGTCCCGGTCTCGGTGGCGGCGATGTGTTCGGACAGCTCCCGGACGGTCGTGGTGCCGGGGGCGGCGGCGAGGTACTTCAACGTCTCGCGGCGCCGCCGGTTGCTCAGCACGAAATGCACCGTGGACTCGGGGACCGTCCGGTTCCCGATCACATCCAGATCCTCCGCGGCGGTGCTGTGCGTGGCATCCCTGGCCCGACCTTCGCCCAACATACAGGACAGCGATGCCTGTAAGTATGGAGACGATACCGGGCATGGTGGCCACCGTCGCCCGGTGCTGGAACCGGTGGTAGGACGACCCTGCCCAGGAGGCGTCCCACCGCTAATCGGGGCTTAGGCCCCTCGACCGCCCCTCTAATGGGGAGCTTAGCGCACCGGTAGCCGACCCATAGATATGCTGGTCGCCATCCTGGATTGTGGTACTCTCCCCGGGACCGACCGGTCAAGGGGGGACACAAACCTATGACCGACGACATCCACGAGAAACGACGGGTGTACAACCTCTCCCGGCGCCGGGTTCTCGGCGGCATCGGAGCCGTCGGGCTCGCCTCCGCGGGCGCGGGCCTCGGGACGACGGCGCTGTTCTCGGACACCGAACAGTTCGAGGGCAACGTCCTCGCGGCGGGGTCCCTGGACCTCGTCGTCGACTGGGAGGAACACTACTACTACGACCAGGTCGATGAGCTGGACCTCCGGTACTCGATCGACGACTTGAGCGATGAGGACGCCGCGATGTACGTCGGGTTCCCCGATCCGGAGGCCCCGATGCTCTACGTCCACGGCGACGACATCGAGGCGTTCATGGACGCCACCGCCATCGAGGCCTACCCGGACGTCGACGACGACGGGATCCAGGACCCGGACCTCCTCGAGAACTTCGTCGCGTGTGAGGACTTCGCGCAACTCGACGCCAACCTCAACCCCGACGAGGGCCGCGGCGCCGGCAAGCGCAGCGCCAACGAGGACACCATCCTCAACTTCGGAGACTGGGGGGAGGGCGCCGACCCCGAGGTCGCCCCGCTGGTCAACCTCCACGACGTCAAACCCGGTGACTTCGGGGAACTGACCCTGAGCTTCCACCTGTGTGACAACCCCGGCTACATCTGGTTGCAAGGCGACCTGGTCGAGGCCCGCGAGAACGGGCACACCGAACCCGAAGCCGAGGACCCCGACGAGGTCGGGGGCCCGAACACGGTCAACGACACCGGCAACGACGTCGAGATCCTCGACGAGATCCAGACGATGCTGTGGTACGACGAGGACGGCGACAACATCTACGAGCCCAGCGGCGCCGCTGGCGGCGAGGCCGACATCGTCATCGTCCTGGACACCTCCGGATCGATGAATGGCGCCAAACTCGCCAACGCCAAGGCCGGCGCGAAGACCCTCGTCGACGCGGTCGGCTCGAACGTCCGGGTGGCCGTGGTCGGGTTCTCCACCCAGGAGTACCTCGCCCACGAGCTCTCCACGGACAAGGCCAGCCTCAAATCCGCGATCGACGGGTTGTCGGCCACGAACACGACCAACATCGAGGGCGGCATCAACGCCGCCCGGGACATCCTCACCCCCGGTGGGGACTACAGCGCGGAGGTCGACCCCGGGGTGACCGGGGACCCCACCACCGATAACATCATGGTGGTGCTGTCAGACGGCAGCCCGAACGTCGACGACGACGGCGACGCCAGCGTCGACCCCCGCGACGAAGCCACCGCCGCCAAGGGCGACGGCATCGAGATCTACACGATCGCCTACGGGGTCACCGCCGGCAGCTCCCTCGCGTTGCTGATGGAGGACCTCGCCAGCATCCCGAAGGACAGCCACGCCTACCTCGCGGCCGACGTCGACGAAGTCGAGGCGATCTTCGCCCAGATCGGGCAGATCGTCGCCGGCGAGGAGTGCTTCTTCGAGGGGTCGCTGCGTGACCTCCTCGACCTGACCAGCACCGACACCGGCATCCCGCTGGACGGCATCCGGGCGACGCCCTACGCCGAAGTCACCGGTGACGACCTCGACGGCGACGGCTGTGTCGACGACAACTACGGCCTCGGCGACGGCACCGCCCCCGAACGCGAGGAGTTCGTCAACTCGACGAACAACTACATCGGCCTCGCGTGGTGGCTCCCCGTCGACCACGCCAACGAGATCCAGACCGACAGCGTCAGCTTCGACCTGGGCTTCTACACCGAACAGAGCCGGCACAACGACGGCGCCGGCATGTTCACGGCCTGAACCGCCCCGCCGACCACATCCACCCCGAATTTTTCGGTCCGGCCCACCGTCTCCGATTCGCGCCAGCGAACGTCGACCCCACCGCAACGCCTACCACCCTCGTCGGCGACGCCACGCCCATGGAACTGGGCGTCGTCGGCCTCGGGCGGATGGGACAGATCGTCGTCGACCGCACCATCGCTGGGGGCCACGACGTCGTCGCCTACGACGTCGACCCAGAGGCCGTCGCCACCGCCGCCGACGCCGGCGCCACCCCCACGGAGTCGATCGCGGAGTTGTGTGCGGCCCTGGACACCCCACGACACGTCTGGGTGATGGTCCCCGCCGGCGACCCCGTCGACGACACGCTCGCCGCCCTCGAACCCCACCTCGACGATGATGACGTCGTCGTCGACGGCGGCAACAGCCACTATCGGGACTCCACGCGGCGGGCTGCGGCCACGACCGCCGCGTACCTGGACTGTGGCACCAGTGGCGGTCCCGCCGCGGCCGATCGGGGATTCTCACTGATGGTCGGTGGGCCTCGGGAGGCCTACGACGCGATGACGCCGATCTTCGATGCGGTCGCCACCGGCCCCGAGGGCCACGCCCACCTCGGCCCCAGCGGTGCCGGCCACTACACGAAGATGGTGCACAACGGCGTCGAGTACGCGTTGATGGCGGCCTATGGCGAGGGGTTCGAACTCCTGGCCGACGGCCGGTACGACCTCGACCTGGAGGCGGTGGCCCACGTCTGGAACCACGGCGCCGTCATCCGGTCGTGGCTGCTGGAACTCTGTGAAGCCGCCTTCCGCGAGGAGGGGGCTGGATTGGGCGACGTCGCCGCCCACGTCGGCGGCGGGCAGACCGGGACCTGGACCGTCCAGGAGGCGCTGGACCGCGAGGTGCCGATGCCGCTGGTGTACACCGCCCTCGCCGAGCGGTTCGCCAGCCGGAGCGAGGACCGGTTCAGTCACCGGCTCGCCAACCGGTTGCGCGGCGGGTTCGGCGACCACCCCGTCGAACGGCGGGACGAGTAAGCAGCGCCCGTCGGTCAGTCGTCGTCGGTCTCTTCGTCGTCGCTGTCGTCCTCGGCCTCGTGCTCGTCGTCGTCCGTTTCCTCGTCGTCTGTGTCGTCGTCGGTCTCCTCGTCGTCGGTCTCATCCTCCTCATCGGCCTCGTCGTCGCGCTCCTCCGGGTCGTCGGTCAACCGGAGCTCTCCGTCGACCTCGGTGAGGGTCAGTTCGGCCTCGAACTCCCCTTTCTCGACCCCGACCTCGAGGTCGTCGTCGGTGGAGTTGGCGGTGAACGTCACCGTCCCGGTGGCGTCGGTCGTGCCGACCACCCGGTCCTCGACGCTGACGACCGCGTCCTCGACGGGGGTGCCGTTGTAGCTGACCGTGATCGTCACCGACTCGTTGTCCACGGTGCCCGAGACGTTGAGGTGGCGGTACACGTCGTCCTCGTCGGCCTCGAACTCGAACTCGAGTTCGGCCCGGCGATCACCGATCTCGGCGGTGACCTCGACGCTCTCGGCGGGCAGCGTGATGGCGACGGTGCCGTTGGCATCCGTGGTGCCCGCGATGGCATCATCGACGGTGACGGTCGCGTTCTCGACGGGGTCGCCGTCGGCCAGGACCTGGACGGTGATGGTGGCGCCGGGCGCTGCGGTGCCGTTCGCGACCAGGAGCGTGAGCTCCTCGTCGTGGTCGTCGTCGGCCTCGTCGTCGTGGTCGTCATCATCGGCGTCGTCTTCGTCGTGGTCGTCGTCGGCCTCGTCGTCGTGGTCGTCATCATCGGCGTCGTCTTCGTCGTGGTCGTCGTCGGCTTCGATCTCCAGTTCGAGCTCGAAGACGGTGCCGGTGGAGCCATCGACCTTGACCTCGGCCTCGCCGGATTCGTTCGTGGCGTTGTGCCGGAACTCGAACTCGTAGTACCCGCTATCGGCGTGGACCGACGTCCCGGTCAGCGTCCAGGAGCCGTTGACCGGGGCGTCCGCCAGGGCCTGCCGGGCCGTCTCGAGGGCGGCCGACTGGTTGATCGTGAGGTTGTGGTCGTCGTCGCGGTCCCGTTCGATCTCCACGGACCGGTCGCCGTCCTCACGTTCGACCTCGACGGACAACCCGTCGGACGTGTCGATGTCGAGGGTCCCGTCCGAGATCCCCGTGAACAGGTCCAACAACGCCGACGGGCCGGCGCCGGTGACGTTCCCGAGGGCATCGACACTCTCGTTGACCGCCGACTGGTTGAACCCGGCGACCTCGAGGTCGAACCCGGACACCGTCTCGGCTTTCTCCTCGAGGTAGGCGTAACTCTCGATGACGTTCTCGGCGCGGGCGTTCAACACGGCCAGCCGTTGGGCGTACTGGGATTCGTTCAACGTCCCCGCCTCGTAGGCGGCGGTCGCGTTCTCGAAGTCGGCACGGATCGCCTGGACCCGGGCCTCGAGTTCGGCGGCGCGCTCGGCGATCATCGCGGCCCGTTCGCTCTCGTTGGCGTCCTCGAAGGCCTCGCCGAAGGCCGTGTCCTCGTAGTCGGACTGGACGTCGTCACTGGCCGTCGAGACGATCGTCGAGAGCTGCTGGCCGACCTGGGGATTGACCGCGCCGTTCTGCCGGGCGACGTCCGCTGCGGTGGCCCCGGCGAGGCTGGCCCCGGCCGCCACAGTCGGGACGACGAGCATCGCCGTGAGCAGCACCGCCAGGCCTGGTTGGAGCCGCGTCATTGCTCACTCGCTGGCGCCGCGCCCCCATAAACCGGGGGCGTGGTTGCGCGGGGTTGTGCCGCGTGGGCGCGAGTTGCACCGATTTGCACCGGGTTAAGCGCCAGCGTCGGGACCCTTTTTGGTGTCTGGCCCGGACCGACGGGTAGATGGTCCGCAGGGGCTGGTGGGTGGTCGCCCTCCTCGTTGCACTCGGCGTCCTGGCGACGGGAGCGGTCGCCGTCGAGGAGCCGACGACCGACAACACGGTGACCCGGATCACCGTCCACCCCGACGGCAACGCCACCTGGGAGATCGTCGTCCGCACCGCCCTTGAGACCGAGGCCGACGTCGAGGACTACCGGGCGTTCCAGGCCGCGTTCCGGAACGACACCGCCGCGTACCTCGACCCGTTCGAACGACGGATTCGGTCGACGGTCGCGAACGCCGAGAACGCCACCGGCCGGGCGATGACGGCGCTGAACTTCTCGGCCCGCACCACGATCCAGGACGTGCCCCGGCAGTGGGGCGTGGTCATCTACGAGTTCACCTGGACGCAGTTCGCCCCCGTGACCGACGAGGAGCTTCGGGTCGGGGACGTGTTCCGAGGTGGGTACTACCTCGCCGAGAACGACATCCTCGCGATCACCGGGCCGGGCACGGTGACGGCGGTGACCCCGACCCCGGACGAGCGGGACGGGGCGACGGTGCGGTGGCTGGGGCCCCGGGACTTCGGTGACACGCGGCCCGCGGTCACGTACGCCGACGCGGGCGCGACCTCCGGTGGCGACGCCGGGTCGATGCCCTGGCCGATGGTCGCGGCCGCCCTCCTGTTGGTCGGTGCCGGCGCGGGTGTCGCGTACTGGTACCGGACCCGGTCGCCGACGGGCGACGCGACCGGCGGCGTGATGACCGACGAGGAGCGGGTCACCGCCCTGTTGGCCGAGCGCGGCGGCCGGATGAAACAGGCCGACATCGCCGACGCCCTCGACTGGTCGGCCTCAAAGACCTCGCGGGTCCTGTCGAGCCTCGAGGAGGCGGACGCGATCGAACGTCTGCGGCTCGGGCGAGAGAACGTCGTCGACCTCACCGAGGACTGACCGACGCGCGTCGTTTCAGCCCCTATACCTTTAGGTGGCTGTGCCAATGTGTGGGCATGGGTCGTTGGCGCCCCCGCGCCCCGCCCGGGACGATCCCGGTGACGTTGCTGGTGCTGGGCTGTCTGTTGGTGGGGATCATCCTGGGGGAGGCCGTGCTGTGGACGCGACGCCAGCACATGGCCTCCCTGCCGTTCGTCGGGAGTGTCCTGACCAGTCTCCCGTTCGCCCTCGTCCTGGCAGGTGGCGGGTACTGGCTGCCCGAGAGTGGGGTGTCTCCCGACCGGTACCGCCTGATCGCGGTGTGGTCGATCGGCGGACTGGTGTTCCTGGGGTCGTTTTTCGTCGTGGTCGGGGCCACGTGGTTCCCGGGGGCGGCCCGCTCCCAGCTGACGATGCTGCGCTGGGGGACCGCTGTCGGTGCCGGCGGCGGGTTCGTCATGGGGGTGTTGAACGCACGCAGCATCGACCGGGAGATCGCGGCCGAACGAGCGGCGGTGCGGGCCGAGGAGGCCCGCCGCCAACAGGAACTCCTGGAGTACCTGAATGCGGTGTTGCGCCACGAGGTGTTGAACACCGCCAACGTCGTCGGCGGGTACGCCGACCTCATCGAGGGCGAAATCACCGACCCCGATGTCCTCGAGCGCGTCGAGACGATCCAGCGCCAGACCGAGGAACTCACCAGCGTCATCACCGACGTCCGCGTGTTGCTGTCCGCGGCCGAGGACGGCGAGGAGCTGACACCGGTCGCCCTCCGCGGCGTCCTCGAGGAGACGCGGGCGTCGATCACCGACCGGTACGCGGACGCCGTCATCGACCTCGACGTCCCCGACGGGGTGCGGGTCCCGGGCGACGACATGCTGCACCGACTGTTCTCGAACCTGGTGGCCAACGCCGTCGAGCACAACGACAGCGACCCGCCGCGGGTCAGCGTGACCGTCACCGTCGATGCCGATGTGGTCGCGGTCGCGGTCGCGGACAACGGCCCCGGTATCCCCGAGGGGATGCGCGATGACCTGTTCGACCCGGTGCCGGACCGGGACAGCGACCACGGGTTGGGGTTGACGATCGTCGCCCGACTCGTCGACCGGTACGACGGCGACATCGACGTCACGGCCACCGGGTCCGAGGGCACCACCATCACCGTCACGCTCCCCCGCGTCGACTGAACTCAGGCCCGCGGCAGGGTCGCCCGCAACGCCAGAAACACCGGGTGTCGGGACTCCGTCTCGTAGCGGTCGGGCCGCAGCTCCCGGAACCGGTCGGTAGGTTCGGGTTCGGCCACCTCGTCCAGGCGAAACCCCGCCGCGATGAGAGGGTTGAGGACGGCGGTGAGCGGGCGGCGATAGTACGGGATCTCGACGGTCCAGTCCTTGGTTCGGGCCTCGACGTCGAAGTAGGATTCGTCCTCGGCCAACGGGAACTCGTCGACGGGATGGGTGACACAGACCACGAGGAAGCCCCCGGGACCGAGGACGCGGGCGAACTCCTCGAAGACCGCAGTCCAGTCCCGGAGATAGTCCATGACGAGCGCGGAGACCACGCCGTCGAAGACCTCCTCGTCGAAGGGGAGGTCGGTGGCGAGGTCGGCCTGGAGGACCTCGACCGCGTCGGGCACCCGGTCGCGTGCGTGGGCCAGCATCTCGGCGCTGGCGTCGACCCCCGTGACCGCGAACCCCTGGTCGGCGAGCCAGGCCGTGTACTGACCGGTGCCACACCCGGCGTCGAGGACGTGGCCATCCCGGGTGGTGGGGACCAGGGCGGTGGTCCCGGGGACGGCCAGGTGGGCGTTGTACGCGCTGGCCTCGGTCTCGGTGGCGTACTCGTCGGCGATGACGTCGTAGGCGGCCGCGACGCGGCGGTCCTCGCCCATGGACGGACCGGGGCCACGACCCGGAAAGCGGTTGTGATTGCACACGGGGAAAGGGAAACGCTGATACACACCCTCGCCCACTCGTCGGGTATGGTCGACCCACTGGGGCTTGGACTCGGCGTGCTCATCATCGCCGTCCTCGTGGGCACCCACGTCGTCGGCGGCGCCCCGCGGTCGGCGCCCGAGGACATCGCCCAGCAGGTCCTGGAACGCCGGGCCGAGACCGTACCCGAGACCGCGTTCCCGGAGCCGATGAACCGCGCCCCGGGTGGCGGGGGCGGCGCCATCCCCGCGCCCGGGGGCGAGGCCGAGGGGGAACTCGGCGAGGGCGAGGACGCCCAAGAGGAGACGGGGTTCGACCCATCCGCGATTCCCGAGGACGAGATCGAGGCCTTCGACGTCGAGTACGTCAAGGAGGGCGAGACCCTCGACGTCGCCAACAACGAATCCCTGCTGGAGGCCGGCGAGGACGAGGGGTGGGACCTCCCCTACGCGTGTCGGGAGGGGCAGTGTCTCTCGTGTGCGGGCCGGGTCGCGGACGGGTCCGACGCCGGCGAGGTGATGCAGATGAGCAACAACGAGGTGCTCTCCGAGGAGGAGATCGAGCAGGGGTACATGCTGACCTGTGTCGCTTACCCCACCGCGGAGTTCTCCCTCGAGACCAGCGAGTCACCCTGACGAGTCACTTACCCCTTCCGAGCCCGTCGTTCCAGTCATGCACGAGTCCACGGACCGCGCCGAGATCGGGCGGCGCGCCCTGCTGACCGGCGCCGGCGTGACCCTGGCCGCCGGCGTCGGCTACGGCCTCTACACCAGCCTCGATGATACCTCCGACACAACGGCCTCGGACGCGGTGGTGTCGGCACCCCTCCCGGAGACCCCCGACGACTTTCGGTACCCGGTCGCCGGCACCGCCGACGCCGCCCTCGAGGTCACGTACTACGGCAGCTGGAAGTGTCCCCACTGTGCGACGTTTAGCACCGGGTTCCTCGGGGAGTTGATCACGGACTACGTCGAGCCGGGGGACCTGCGGTTGCAGTTCCGGGACCTCGCCTACTACGAGGGCGACCCGTTCCTCGGGCCGGACGCCCCGGCCGCGGGCCACGCGGGGTTGGCGGTCTGGAACGGCGACCCCGCGTCCTACTGGGCCTACCACGAGCGCGTCATGGCCAGCCAGCCGCAGCCGAACGAACGGTGGGCGACCGCGGACCGCCTCGTCGAATTCGCGGATGCGGCCGGTGTCTCGACCCCGTCGACAGTGGGGGACGCGGTCCAGACCGAGGCCTTCGCCGCGGCCCTGGACGCCACCGACGCGGCCGCCCAGAACGCCGGCGTCACCGGCACCCCCCAACTGGTGGTCGACGGGACCGTCGTCTCCCCATTCGAACAGCAGCGGACCCGGGACCTGATCGAATCGGCGTTGCCATAGCCCGATTCACTCCCGGCTGAACGCCGCCTCGTACAATTCGAGGCTGGGGTGGCCGTCGAACATCTCGCTGGGCGGGTCGCGGTCGTGGGCGCTCTCGAAGGCGTCGCTGTTCGTCCACGCCTCGAAGGCCTCGCGGGACTCCCAGTAGGTCTGGGCGATGTAGGTGTCGCCGTCGTCGGCGGGAGCAAGCAGGTCGAACCGGACGAACCCCGGTTGCTCGTCGACGGTCGTCATCGAGTCCTCGAAGAGGTCGACGAACGCCTCGCCGTACCCCTCGTTGATCCGGAAGCGGTTGGCGGCCACGAACATACGACCACGGGGCCGGCGAGTGGCATAAACCACGCGTTCGGCTGAGGCGACCGCGCGCCCCGCGGAGACCGTGGACTCCCCGAACGGCGGCCTGGTCGGTGGCTCGAATCGCTACGTTGAAAGCCACGCCCACAGTTTTCGGTTCGTAGTGCCCGAGGTCGAGAGTTCCATCACGGAGGGTGACCTGGCGCGCCCGATGCTGGCGTTAGCCTGGCCGATGGTCGTCTTCCAGCTCCTCCAGGTCGCGTACAACCTCGCGGACACCATCTGGCTCGGGCGGTACGACACCGACGCCTTCGCCGCGTTGAGTCTGGCGTTCCCGCTGATCTTCTTCCTCATCTCGGTGGGTGGCGGGTTCACCACCGCCGGGTCGATTTTGGTCGCCCAGTACACCGGCGCGAAAAGCGAGGGGTCGGCAGGGAAGGTCGCCGGCCAGACCCTGTCGTTCGTCACCGGGATCGCCGTCGTCCTCGGCATCAGCGGCTACTTCCTCACCGGCACCCTGTTGGGGGTCCTCCCCGCGGAGGGCGAGACGCTGGCGGTCGTCATCCCCCTGGCCGGGGACTACATGCGCGTGTTCTTCCTCGGGATGCCGTTTTTGTTCGGATTCTTCGTCTTCTCGGCGCTGATGCGGGGGTATGGCAACACCCGCACCCCGATGCGGGTGATGGCGATCAGCGTCGCCATCAACGTCGTCTTAGACCCGTTGCTCATCTTTGGGGTGGGCCCGTTCCCGGAGTGGGGCATCGTCGGCGCGGCGGTGGCGACGATCTTCAGTCGGGGCGTCGCGACCCTCATCGGGTTGTACGTCTTGTTCTACACCGCCGCCGGCCCCAACGTCTCGGTCCGGGATTTCGTCCCCGAACTCGGGTTGCTCTCGAAGATCGTCCGCGTCGGCCTCCCCAGTGCCGCCGAGCAGTCGATGAGTTCGGTGGCGATGATCACGTTGACCGGGATGGTCGCCACCTTCGCGCCGGCGGTGGTCGCCGCCTACGGATTGGGCAACCGACTGGTGTCGTTGATCTTCCTGCCGGCGTTGGGGTTGGGGCGGGCGACGAACACGATGGTCGGGCAGAACCTCGGCGCCAACAAACCGGACCGGGCCGAGGCCGCGACCTGGCTCGCGGTCAAGGTCGCCGTCGGCGTCCTCGCGGTGCTTGCCGTGATCGCCTTCCTGGTGCCGGGCCCGTTGGTGAGCGTGTTCATCGGCACCGGCACCGAACAGGCCATCGAGACCATCCGGTTGGGGACGGAGTACCTCCAGATCCGGTCGGTGGAGTTCGTGTTCCTCGGCATCACCCAGGTCCTGTTGGGGGCGTTCCGCGGTGCGGGCAACACCAAGACGGCCCTGGGGTTCTCGGTGATCACATTGTGGTTGGTGCGGGTGCCCCTGGTCTTCATGCTGGCGTTGGACACCACCCTGGTCGTGCCCTACGTCGACGTGGTCATCCAGACGTTTGGGTGGGGGCCGAGTGGGATCTGGTGGGGGATGGCGATGGGTAACGTGTTGGGGGCGGTGACGTCGGCGGCGTGGTTCAGTCGTGGCACCTGGAAACGCACCGTCATCGAAGACGGCGCCTAGCTTCGGTCGGTGGCGAAGTAGTGGTGGTAGTGATTGCGACAGCCAGGGTTGAACGCGGTGGCACACGCGGGACAGGTGTCCTCACACTCGAGGTAGGCCTGGATGGTGAGTTCGGTGCCACACCGGCCACAGAGGACGGCCGGGGTATCGGTGGCGTCGGCCGGCCAGACCGTGGGTTGGTGGTCGGTGACGGCGTCGTGGCACTCGTGGCAGGGGTAGTAGGTGTCACAGCAGGGGAATCGGATGGCGACGACGTCGGTGTCGCCGTCGTAGTGGGTACACCGGGTCTGGGGGTCGACGTCGACACCGTGGACGGTGTGGCCGTGGATGGTCGGCACGCCGGAGGTGTGGGTTCGTAGGGGTTAGTGGTGTGGGTTCAGAAGCGTTAAAGCCGGGACGGGGGTAGGCGACTGTGTGGGCGCGTAGCTCAGTGGACAGAGTGCTTGGTTCCGGACCAAGATGTCGAGGGTTCAAATCCCTTCGCGCCCGTCCTTCTGCGTCAGGGTCCAGATTCGCAAGACACCCCGAGCACCATCTGCAAGCTTACCGTCTGTCTCCAACTGATGCAGTCCAGATCCGGGACCTATTATCAGAGGACCGAAATAAATAAAGGGGATGTCAGCTCCGTATTCCGACACTCCAACAATTAACTTCTCGGAGATGGGTGAAGTCGGATGTGCCAGAACCCGTCCCGAGTGCGCCCCACTTTCAGAAGGGCGCACGTTATGTGAGAAAGGAGCTCCATGATGAATTCAAAGGGAACAGGCAAAAAGGCATCTCCGCCCCGGCTGCCGAAGACTTCATCTTCATATTCACAGGTCCCTCAGGCGAAAAACACGGGTACGAAGATGAATTCAAAAACGACGGTCGGTTAATCTACTTTGGTGAAGGGCGATTTGGGGATATGGAATTCACCGACAATAATGGCAACTCGAAAGTCAGAGACCACGCCCAACGTGGTCTCGACCTCCATGTCTTTGAGGAGACCAACAATGATGGGGTTGTATCATATGTCGGAGAATATGAATGTGAACGGTATGAGTGGACTGAGGCTCCAGATGAAACCGGGCGGAGCCGCCGTGCGATCCGTTTTGTGTTAACGCCAACCTGAGGAGTCTGGTTCGAATCCCGCTACGGTCGATCTCACGGAGGTCATCGAATGCCAAAATCTCAATGCGTGCACGTGAGATTGCTGACTAAACATTTCCCACGGTTTCCTGAGATCGATCCCATCAATCAGCCCTGCCTCCCGAGTTCAGTCATTTCTTCACAACAATAAGGTTGACCGAATCGGTGGCCAGAGACCATCGAATTTGGATCGTATCCAGTGGATTTCGTCATCAAGACTGGAGTCAGTATCGATACAGGGAGACGACGAACGGGAGTCGGTCGTACATCCAGACCGCCACCGGCAAGCCGACGATGGTGATCGACGCCAGCCAGGCCACCCCCATCCAGAGGGCACTCGCCCACCACCCGACCAACAGGAAGTACACCGCCCGAAGCAGCAGCGAGTACTGGTCGCTGGTCGTGTGCGTGATGGTGATGTCGCCGGTGTCGTCGGTGGTGATGTCGGTCTCGATCGTTCGGTCTTTGAGAGACACGATCTTCGGGACCTTGTTGATCATCTTGATCCCGAGGGGCATCCCGATGATGGTGACGTTCAGAAACCAGGCGATGCCGAGCCAGATGCCACTGGCCCACCACCCGACCAGGATGAAGTAGACCCCGCGGAGGAGAATGGAGGGGCTGGTATCGGCCTGGTTGATCGAGACGTTGACGTTCTGGGTCACTGTGGGACTGTGGTCCTGGCTGGGGTCTTTGGAGTCTGACATGATCGGGGTGTGGCGGACTCGACTGGAGGACGGTCGAGTGAAAAGCGTTCATGACCGCGCTTCAAATTGTGGGTTGGTATCCGACCCATCGATTCCCTGCGCCCGAATAGCGGACCTGTCACTGCAGATACCGGCGGCGCAAGTGCTTTGGTGACAACCCACAAACCGGGGGCCGATGGCCACCCAACCCCCGATCGACGAACTCCACTTCTCTGCGGCACCCACCGTCGACACCCCCATCCCCGGTCCCGAATCCCAGCGCTTGCTCGACCGGCAGGCCGCCATCGACTCCAACGCCGTCGCCTACCCCAAATCCGTGCCCATCGCCATCGACGAGGCACGCGGCGCCACCGTCCGGGACGTCGACGGCAACACCTTCATCGATCTGTTCGCGGGGATCGGCGTCCTCAACGTCGGCCACTCCAACCCCTACGTCCTCGAGGCCGTCCACGACCAGTTAGACGCCGTCGCCCACACCATCGACTTCCCCACCGAGGCCCGCCTCGCCTTGATCGACGCACTGAACGACATCGTCCCACCCGGCCTCCAGGACCAGAACCGCGTCGTCTTCGGCGGACCCACGGGCAGTGACGCCATCGAGGCATCGATCAAACTCGCCAAACACCACACCGGCGGCGACGGCATGATCGCGTTCCGGGGTAGCTACCATGGCGCCACCACCGGCGCCCTCTCCCTGACCGGCGCCCGCGCGTTCAAAAACGACTACGCGCCGCTGTTGGCCGACGTCCAGTTCGTCCCGTTCCCCCACCCGGTCCAGTCCCCGGCGGCCGGCCTCGACGTCGACGCCGCCGCGATGTGTCCGGTCGACGGCGAGTGCTGTGCGGACCTGGCGTGTGCCCGGGCGTTGGCCGACGTCGAGGAGCTGTTGGCCGACCCCTTCAGCGGGTTGCCCAACCCCGCCGGGATCTGGGTCGAACCCGTCCAGGGCACCGGCGGCCTCGTCTACCCGCCGCCCGGATTCCTCGCGGGATTGCGCACCCTCGCCGACCGCCACGACGTCCCGTTGATCGTCGACGAGATCCAGACCGGGTTCGGCCGCACCGGCGAGTGGTTCGCCAGCGACCTCTACGATGTGACCCCGGACATCATGCCCGTCTCGAAGTCGATCAGCGGCAGCGGCCTCCCGCTCTCGGCGACGATCTACCACGAGCGGTTCGACACCTGGGGTCCCGGCGGCCACGTCGGCACCTACCGCGGCAACGCCCCCGGCATGATCGGCGGCGTCCGCGCCATCGAGTACATCCAGGACCAGGACCTGCTGGCCCACGCCCGCGACCTCGGGGCGGTGGTCGCCGACCGGGTGGCGCCCGTCGCCGCCCGCCACGACCGGATCGTCGACGTCCGCGGCGAGGGCCTGTACTGGGGCATCGAGTTCGGCGACGACGACACCGACCCCGACCACCCCGCGGCCGGCGACGTGGTCGACGCCGTCCAGACCCGCGCCTACGAGGCGGGAGTATTGGTCTGGACTGCCGGCCGCCGGGGCGAGGTCATCCGGATCATGCCGCCACTCGTCATCACCGAATCCCTCCTCGAGGCCGGGGTGGACGTCCTCGTCGACGCCATCGACGCGACCCTGGCCTGACCGGTCCTATCAATCGCCCTGAACCGGGTTTTATGCCGGTGACACTCCCAGTACTGGCCGATTCGCCGTGAAAGCAATTCACTGTGGCACCCTGATCGACGGGGTCAGCGACGCCACGATCGACGACGCCACGATCACCATCGAGGGCGACGAGATTGTCGCGGTCGGCCCACGGGACGCGATCGACGTCCCCGCCACCGCCGACCGCATCGACCACTCCGACGCCACCGTCCTCCCGGGGTTGATCGACGCGCATCTCCACCTGGATGGCTGGCGCGAACACGACCCCGTCGAATGGGTCAAAGACGGTGTCCCACTCGCGACGGCGCGGGCGACCGCCGACGCAGCGACACTGCTCGAGGCCGGGTTCACGACGGTGCGGGACGTCGGCAGCCGCGCCGGGCTCGGGGTCCGGGACGCCATCGCGGAGGGCACCGTCCGCGGGCCCCGCGTCTACACGAGCGAACGGCTGCTCTCCCAGACCGCTGGCCACGGCGACATCCACTTCTTCCCCCACGGGTTCGTCGCGGACAACGACGACTGGATCGCGATCCTCGCCGACGGCGAGGCCGAGTGCCGCAAAGCAACGCGACGGTTGGTGCGGAAGGGCGTCGACCTCATCAAGATCATGACCACCGGCGGCGTCCTCAGCGAGAAGGACTCGCCCTACCACGACCACATGACCGACGCCGAGATCCAGGCGATCACCGAGGAGGCCCACCGCGTCGGCATCCCGGTCGCCAGCCACGCCGAGGGCGCCGCCGGCATCAAAAGCGCCGTGCGCAACGGCGTCGACACCATCGAACACGGGTTCGGCCTCGACGAGGACGCCGTGTCCCTGATGCAGGACCGTGGCACCGTCCTCGTCCCCACGCTGGCGGTGTTGTACGCCTACCTCGACCGCGGCGAGGAGGTCGGGGTCCCCGAGTACGCCCTCGAGAAGATCCAGGACGTCAAGACCACCCAACTCGAGGCCGTCCAACGGGCGGCGGCGGCCGACCTGCCGATCGCGGTCGGCACCGACTACAGCGGCAGCCACCTCGCCCCCCACGGCGGGAACGCCGTCGAGGCCGAACTCCTCGTCGCGGAGGCGGGCCTCGACGAGATGGCCGCCATCCAGGGCGCCACCCGTGTGGCCGCCCAGGCCATCGGCACCGAGGCCGTCGGCGCCATCGAACCCGGGCGGAAGGCCGACCTCGTCGTCACCACCACCGACCCGACCACTGACATCACGGCCCTGCAGGACCCGGCCGCCGTCTACAAGGGCGGCACCCGCGTCGCGGAGGGTGGGTGACGGTTAGTCGGGGACGAATGGCGCCGGGTCGGGGTGCTCGACGAGGACGGCGTCGTCGGTCGCGAGGTTGCGGAACCGCACCCGGAACACCCCCTCGGCCCTGGCCTCCTCGATGAGGACGTCGGCGGCCGGCACCGCGTAGAACGCCGGGTAGATGAACCCGCGTCGGGGCCCCGAACTCAACACGACGACCACGAGGAACACCGTGCCATCGGCCGTCTCCCGGTAGACGTCGACGTCGTCGACGCCGTCGGACTCGACGAGGTCGGTCACCGCGGCGAGTTCGTTGTCCGGGACCAACACGTCCAGCACCGCAGGGACGGGTCCGTCCCCGCGGCGTGGCGTGATCTCGCCGGGGTGGAGCACCGTCAGGTCCCAGTCCTCGGCCGCGTACTCGGCCTGGAGGGCCGCGACATCCTCGCGGAGGTCCGCCCAGTGGGCCGCGACCGCCTCGCCGGGGCCGTCCCGTGGTGTCTCCATGCCACTCGCGTGGGGACGATGCCGCAAAAAGGGTTCGTCCGCTACGCCGGCGCGATCTCGATGGCCCAGTCCCCGGGCCGGGCCATCCCGTAGGTCCGCATACACAACACCACCGCATCGTCGGGGGCCTCGAAGGTGTGTTTGGTGTCGCCGGTCACGTCGGTGACCCGCGCCATCACCGTCCCCGCCTCGACGTGGGTGTTGGCCTCGACCGCCGGCTCGAAGAACCCGCCCGTCGGCGTGCGCAGCCACTCCAATTCGTCGTAGTAGGTGGGTGCGGTCTCTTCCGTGGGGGCGCCCGCCAGCACGTCGACCTGTTTGGCGATGTTCTCGATGGCGTGGCGGTTGGCGTCGTAGTAGTCCTGGGTGATGTGGCCCCGACCCCCGACCTCGATCACCGCACTCGGGATGCCGGCGTCTGCGAGTTCCGTCCCCATCGACCCGCCAAACTCCCGGTCGATCCCGACGGCGTAGGGGAGCCCGGCCACGTCCAGCATCTCCCGGACGGTGGCCTCGGTGGCGTCGTCGGTCCGCGAGAAGATCGAGAACCCCGGGACGACGTACTCGTTGCCCCCATTGTGCAGGTCGAGGACGAAGTCGGCGTGGGCTTCGGCCGTCGAGAACAGGGTGTGGGCGAGCATCTCCGAGAACGTGCCCGTCGGATCGCCGCGGAAACTGCGGTTGACGTCGCTGCCGTCGATGGGGCTCAACCGGTGTTTGGCCGCGAACGCCGGCGGGTTCGCGACCGGCACCCCGATGATGGTGCCGGACACGTCCGCGGGATCGATGTCGGTGAGGCTATCCCGCAAGGCGAGGCCGCCGACGTGTTCGGACCCGTGTAACAGGCCCTGGGCCCACAGTGTCGGGCCCTCGCCACCGTTGATGACACAGGCGTGGATGACGATCTCGCTGGTGTCGGCGTCTTCGGCGACCGGGAGTTCGACCCAGGCTTTCTCCCCGGGGTCGACGGTCGTCGTGCCGAGTTCGACGGGCATGCTCATCGGGACGCCACCCCCACCGAAATAACCGTAGGCCTCCGTCCAGTCTGTCGACACGATGCGGATCGTCGGGTCGGGTGTCGGTCGTTGTTGTCAGTCATCGAGGGTCACTCCCGTGTCGATGTCGGCGTCGTGGATGAAACACCGCGCCCGGTGGGCGTCGCCGACGTCGTACAGCGTCGGCTTGGCCTCCGCACACTCTGTGAAGGCCTTCGGGCACCGGGTGCGATACTCACAGCCCGAGGGCTTGGCCCGCGGGTCCGGGATCTCGCCCTCCGCGGTGAGGGCCGGCGGTTTCACCGCCTCGTCCGCGGCGGAGATCGTGGGGATCGCGGAGAGCAACGCCCGCGTGTACGGGTGTTGGGGGTTCCGGAACACGGTCTCGGCGGGGCCGACCTCGACGATACGGCCGAGGTACATGACCCCGATCCAGTCGGCGACGTTTTTCACCAGCGAGAGGTCGTGACTGATGAACAGGTAGGTGAGGTCGAACTCGGCCTGCAGATCGTCGAACAGGTCGACGATGCGGGCCTGGACGCTCACGTCGAGGGCGCTCGTCGGTTCGTCGAGGACGACGAAATCCGGGTTGAGCGCGACGGCCCGGGCGATCCCCACCCGCTGTTTCTGGCCGCCGGACAATGCCGTCGGGTACGCGTCCATGTACTCCTGGGGCAACCCGACGATCTCGAGGAGTTCCGCCACCCGGTCCCGCCGCTCCTCGGTGGTGCCGACGCCGTGGACGGCCATCGGTTCGGTGATGATGGATTTGACCGTCTTCCGCGGGTTGAGACTGGAGGTCGGGTCCTGGAACACCATCTGCATGTTCCGGCGGAACCCGCGCAGCGCCGCCCCCTCGAGGGCGGTGATGTCCGTGCCGTCGATCTCGACGGTGCCGGCCGTCGGCTTGTCGATCCCGACGAGACACTTCCCCGCCGTGGTCTTCCCACAGCCGGACTCCCCGACCAACCCGAAGGTCTGGCCGGCGGGGATCGCGAAGCTCACGTCGTCGACGGCCCGGACATCGGCGACCTTCCGCCGGAGCACCCCCTCCCGCACGGGGTAGTACTTCTTGAGGTTCCGCACCGTCACCAACCGGTCCTCCGGGGGGACCAGGTCGACGACACCGTCCGCGAGGTCAGCGGTCATCGCTGCCCTCCGGTCCCGCTGCGGGCCCCTCGCCGTCCCAGGGCGGTGGCCCGATCCAGGCGTCGGCGGCCACGGTGTCCCGCTGGTTGCGGGGTGGCCCCTCGTAGAGGTGGCAGGCGACGGTCTGGTCGGCGCCGGTCTCCCGTGGGTAGGGGAACACCTCGTGGCAGACCGTCTCGGCGTGGGGACACCGGTCGGCGAACCGACACGCCGCCGGGGGATCGGTGTAGTCCGGGAGCTCGCCCTCGATCCCGGCGCCGATGCCGTGGGCGAGCCGCGGGATGCTGTCCAGGAGCCCGCGGGTGTACGGGTGGTGGGGCGCCGCGAACAGTTGGTCCGTCGGGGCGGTCTCGACGATCTCGCCGGCGTACATCACGTTGACCTCGTCACTGATCGCCTTTGCCACCCCCAGGTCGTGGGTGATGTACAGGACACTGGTGTCGTGGTCGGTGGTGAGGTCGGCCAGCAAGTCGAGGATCTTGTCCTGGGTGGTGACGTCCAGGGCGGTCCCGGGTTCGTCCGCGATGAGGAACGCGGGTTCGAGCAGCATCGCGATCGCGATCAACACGCGTTGCCGCATCCCCCCGGAGAGTTCCACGGGGTAGCTGTCGAAGACGCGTTCGGGGGCGCTGATCTGGACGGTGTCCAACATCTCGATCGCTCGCTCCCGGTGGTCGCTGTCGCCGCGGACCTTCGCCCGGGCCCAGGCCAGGGGACTGAGCCGCCGGGTGCCCTGCCATTTCAGGACGTCGGTCATCTGTTCGCCGACCGTGTACACGGGGTTGAGACTCGTCATCGGGTCCTGCATGATCATGCTCATCGCCGAGCCGCGCAACGCGTGCCGCTCTGCGTCCGAGAGCTCGAGGAGGTCCCGTCCCCGGAACCGAATCTCACCGGTGGGGATGCGGGCCGGCGGCTGGTTGAGCAGCCCCAGGATCGCCTTGGCGGTGACGGTCTTCCCACAGCCGGTCTCGCCGACGAGCGCGACCGTGTCCCCGGCGTCGATCGTCATGTCGATGCCGTTGATGACCTCGGCGATGCCATCGCCCGTCCCGAACTCCACGTGGAGGTTCCGGACCTCGAGCAACGGGTCACTCATACCGGCTCACCTCCACGTCGAAGAGGTCGCGCAACCCGTCACCGAGGAAGTTGAACCCCAGGACGGTAAACGAGATGGCGAGCCCGGGGAAGGTCGACATCCACCAGTAGGTGGTGATGTAGTCCCGGCCCTGGGCGATCATCGCCCCCCACGACGGAGTGGGTGGGGTCGCGCCCAACCCCAGGAAGGCCAGTGCCGCACCGACGAGGATGACGAACCCCATGTCGAGGCTGGCCTTCACCGTGATCGGGGCGAGGATGTTCGGGAGGATCTCCCGGAAGGTGATCCGTGGCCAGCTGGCGCCGATCGACTCGCTGGCCTCAATGAACTCCTCCTGTTTGACCGACAGGACCTCCCCGTTGGTCAGCCGGGTGTACCAGGGCCACCAGGCGAACGCGATGGCGATCATCGCGTTCCACAGTGTGGGTTCGACGAGGGCGGCGACCGCCAGCGCCAACACGATCGGCGGGATCGCGAGGAAGATGTCGGTCACTCGCATGATGACGGTGCCGACCCAGCCCCCGAGGTATCCCGCGACCAACCCGAGGGGGACGCCGATGCCGATGGCGATCGTGAGGACGACGACGCCCATGAGTATCGAGATGCGGGCGCCGTAGAGGACCCGGGAGAAGATGTCCCGGCCCAGGCGGTCGGTGCCCATCAGATGGTCGCCACTCGGTGCCTCGGTCTGATCCTCGAAGTGGGGGATGCCGGTGTTGGCGGTTGGGTACGGGGCGACCACTGGGGCGAAGACGCCGGAGAGGATGACCGTCGCGATGATGAGGATGCCGACGACCGACAGCGGGTTCCTGGCGAGGCGACCCAGGCCGCTGCGCACGCGTCCCCAGCGGACGGTGGGGACGCGGTCGGTGACGCTCACGATGACTCCCCCTCTGACCGCCGGACACGGGGGTCGAGGTACGCATAGAGGAGGTCGACGACGAGGTTGGTGGTGACGAAGATGAACCCGATCACCAGGACGACGCCGACGATGGCGTTGAAGTCCCGGAAGAGGATGGCGTTGACGCCGTAGCGGGCCATGCCCGGCCAGCTGAAGATCAACTCGATGAGGAAGGCATTCCCCATCAGGAATCCGAAGGACAGGCCGATGATGGTCAGGGAGCTGGTGAACGCGTTCTTGAGCATGTACTTGTACTCGATCATGTTCGACGGGAGGCCGTAGGCCCGGGCGGCAAGGACGTAGTCCTCGCGTTGTTCCTCGATCATACTCGACCTGATCAACCGCGTCACCTGGGCGAGGGTCGCCAGACCGAGGGCGGCCGCCGGGAGGATCAGATGGAGGCCGGCGTCGACGAAGACGTTCACCTGGCCGGCGAGCAGACTGTCAACCAGGTACAGGCCCGTGACGTCGGGCGGCGGGGTGACGCCGTTGGAGAGTCGACCGATCAACGGGAGCCACCCGAGGACGGCGACGAACAGCAACTGGAACAGGATCGCCACCCAGAACCGGGGGAGTGACACGCCGAACAGGGTGACCAGCCGGGAGACGTGGTCGGGCCACCGGTCCTTGTTCATCCCGGCGATGACGCCGAAGGGGATGGCGAACAGCACCGCGAACACGACCGCGACCAGGACGAGTTCCAGGGTCGCCGAGAACCGGGTGAGGATGTCAAAGAGGACGTTGTTCCCCGTCCGCAGGGAGCGACCCCACTGCCCCTGGATGACGCCTTGGAGCCAGTCGATGTACTGGATGTAGATGGGTTCGTTCAACCCCATGATCTCCCGGAGGTTCTGGACCTGTTGCTCGCTGGCCGACCGGCCGAGGGCCAGGCGCACCGGGTCGCCCGGCAGGATCCGGGACAACCCGAAGATGAGCATCGACAACCCGGCGAGGACGAAGGCGTTCTGGGTCAGGCGCCGAACGAGATAATCAACGTATGACATTGGGGGCAGTCACCGCAGCGTTCGCAGTCGGTTCGGCGATCAGGCGCGGCCCTCGCCATCGCGGTACATGTCGTAGAACCGGTGGTCGTAGGACAGCAACCCCCGGTACTCCCAGCCGCCGAGGTTCTTGTTCAGGCCGGCGCGGTAGGCGGGGTTGGCGATGTAGAGACTCGGGTACCCCTCGACGATGAGTTCCTGGGCCTGTTCGTACTTGTTGAACCGCTCTTCCCGGTTCGAGGTGGTGCGGGCGTCCTCGAGGAGGGTCGTGATCTCGTCGGTGGTGTACCAGGCCGAGGCGTTGATCTCGCCGAACGAGCTCGGGTGGTACATCCCGAAGGTGTAGGGGTCGGGGGTCAACACCTTCGCGGTGTTCCCGATCTGGGTGAAGTGCGGGGAGCTGTCCTTGGCCGAGGTCCGATCGAGCATCGTCGCGAACTCCAGGTCTGCGAGGTTCACGCTCGTGATGCCGAGGTCGTTCAACGCCTGCTGGAGGAGCAGGGAGATGGGTCGCTCCCAGGCGAGGACGGAGGTGTACATGACCTCGAGTTCGTAGTTGTTGTTGATCTCGTCGCGGCTGTAGCTCGCCTGGTCCAACGCCGCGTTGGCGGCGTCGATGTCCCGTTGGTACGGTTGGATGCTGTCGTTGTGGCCGGGCATCCGGATGGGGACCGGCCCCTCGGCGACGGACCCGCCTTTGAAGATGTTGTTCGTGACCGCATCGTAGTCGAAGGCCAACGTGATCGCCTTCCGCACCTGGACGTCGTCCAGGGGCGGTTTCTGGGTGTGCATCGTGAACTGCCAGAGGAACAACTGGGGTCGGGTGACGACGTCCACGTTGGGGAACCCCGCCATCTCCTCGAACACCGATGTCGAGAGGAACTTCGAGGTGAGGTCGGCGTCGCCCTGCTGCATGAGGGTGCGGGCGGTGGCGTCTTCGGAGACGATCTGCATGCGGGCGGTGTCGAACTGGTTGTCCTCCCAGCCACCCCAGTAGTTCTCGAAGGCGCTGAACTCGATCTGGCTGCTGGCCACCCAGTTCTCGAGGGTGTACGCCCCCGACCCGGCGGGCGTGTCGTTGAGGTATCCCTGGGCGTAATCGCCGCGGTCGCCGTACTCGCCGCTCTGCTCTTGGGCTTTTGCGGTGGCGCTGTCGATGACGAACAACTGGCTCAGCGTCGGGAAGAACGGGCCGTACTGGTAGTTCAGGTCGAAGGCGACCTCGGTGTCGCTGCGGGCCTCGATGTTCTCCGGATCGAGGACGTCCAACCACAGGAACGCGGGGCCCTGTTGGAGGGTCAACACGCGTTGCATCGAGTACACGACGTCCTCGGCGGTGAGGGTCTCGCCGGAGTGGAACTCGACGTCGTCTCGCAGGGTGAACACCCAGGTCTGCCCGTCGTTTTCGGTGGTCCACTCGGTGGCGACGTTGGCGACGGTGCTGAACGTCTCGCCGCCTTCGACCCAGAGCAGCGAGTCATAGAGGTTGACGACGCCGGAGTAGTCGGTGGCGGCGTTGGGTTTCGAGGGGTCGATGGAGTTCAGGGCGTCGACGGCGAGGTAGACCATCTCCTGTTCGCCGCCACCGTCGTCGGTGGTCGTGGTCGTGTCGTCGTCGGGCTGTGTGGTGGTGGTCGTCCCGTCGCCTTCGGGGTCTTCGGACGCACAGCCGGCGGTGGCCATGACGGCGAGGCCGGTGCCGGCGCTTTTGACAAACGTGCGCCTGTCAATGTCTGGCATGGAAGCGAGGTTAGGAGGTAGAGTAAATAATCTTTGGGGGAAATTACATCTTGGAGAACATTGTTCGAATACACGTCGCTTGAGGGCCATTTTGATTGGATTATCTGACGTATTGGCGGAAAATCAGAACTTGTGCAATCGCCCGACGGGTCCGAAATCACCGGTACTGACTCCTGGATGAGGCCATCATTCGCGACGGGCCATCGAACAGTGTTCGACACCGCTGTGGCGTCGATACCCCCGGCCTCCACATTCAAGTGGTTCTCCCGGGTTGACCAAGGCAATGTACCAGTACGAGGCCGTCGAACAGGTGATGGCCGCCAACGGCGGCTGGGCGACGCTCAAACACCTCTACGAACACGCCCCACACGTCGAGGAAAGCGAATGGGGGACCAAGACACCGAACGCCAGCATCCGCCGCATCCTCCAGGAACGCGATCGATTCTTCAAGATCCGGCCGGGGCTCTGGGCCCTGACCGCCGACCGCGAGACCCTCCCCGACCACCTGTACGCCCCCGACGCCGACGACCCCACCCGCACCACCTACGACCACTCCCACTTCCAGGGATTGCTCGCCGAGGTCGGCAACCAACGCGCCGCCGACACCTGGATCCCCAACCAGGACCAGCACCAACACTTCCTCGACCAGACGCTGGGGACCGTGCGCAGCCTCGAGACGCTGCCGTCGTTCGGGTACGACTGGGCCGTCGACCGCGCCGCGACCGTCGACGTCGTCTGGTTCAACGACCGCGAGATGCCCCAGACCCTCTTCGAGGTCGAGTTCTCGACGGACTTCCAGAACTCCCTGCACAAGTTCCTCGACCTCCAGGACTATCATGCGGCCTTCGTCATCGCCGCCGACGAGACCAGGGTCGGCCAGTACGAGAAACGCCTTGGTCAGACCGGATTCGACGCAATCCGGGACCGCGTCGAATTCCTCTCCTTCGAGGACGTCTCGACGCTACACGCCGCGACCGATGCCGCCGCCGGTATCGCCGACCGCGTCGCCACGGCCTGACCCGGATTCGCACCGGTGACGAGTGGCGGCTGCACCGGTGCCGGCCCTCACCGGTCGGCGTCGAGGTCGACGAGGGCGGCCAGGGCGTCGATCGAGAGTGGATCGACGGCCTCCAGAGCGTCGTCGGCCGTCCAATAGATCGAACACCGGACCTCGTGGTCGGGGTATCGGGCGGCGAGGACGTGATAGTAGACACTGAGCTGCTTCCGGTACTCCTCTGCGCCCCGCCGGGTGGAGTCGGTCTTGAAGTCGACGACCTCGACCACGGCGTCGGTGACATGGATCAGGTCGATGATGCCCGAGATGCTGACCTGGCGGCCGTCGACGGTGACGGGGAGGTAGGCATGTTCCTCGACGCGGAGTGTCCCGTCCAACCCGTCGATGAAGGCCTTGACGTGGGCCTCGTGGTCGTTGTCCGGCGTCACCGCGTCACCGGTGGCGTAGGCCTCCGCGAAGTCATGGACCTCGGTCCCGAACTCGGTGCCGCGATCCCCGCCTTCGCCCTCGAAGACGGTGTCGTCCATCAGCGAGTGCGGGGAGTGGCCCGCCGGGATCACCGGGTCGGGGATGGCGACCTGGAACCGCGTCTGCTCGGTCCCGCCGCGCTCGGCGACCTCGGGTGTGGGGTCGATGGCGGTGGGATCGAGGGGCAGTCCCTCGAAGAACGGGCTGGGCTCCCCGTCGGCGGTGAACAGGACGTGGGCCTCGGCGCGGGTGATCGCGACGTACAACAGGCGGCGTTCCTCGTCGTAGTCCCGGTTCAGGCACTTCGCGAGGAACCGTTGGTGCCAGTTGTCGTAGACGTGGGGGTCCCCGTGGGCGTCGTCGACGACCTTCGACTGGCGCAACCCGACGGGGTCGTCGTACCGGATGACGGCGCCGCCGCCACCGCTGGAGGGGAAAGCATACCGGTTGACGTTCGCGAGGACGACGATCGGGTGTTCTAACCCCTTGGCGGCGTGGATGGTCTGGACGGTGACCGCATCCCCGCCGGGGGTGTCGGCGACCTCGACGGTGGCGTCGGCCTCGTGGCTCTGTTCGAAGAACCGCACCAGGTCCCCGACGGTGTGCTGGGTGGCATCGAAGGTCGATTGGAGCTCGGTGAGGACGGCGTCGCCGTAGGCGTCATCGAACCCGTACCGATCGAGGATCGCCCGCACCACGCCCCCGACGGAGTCGCGGTTGGTCAACCGGTTGTGAAACGCCCGCATGTCCGCGGGGTACTCGCGGTCCTCGTCGAGGAGGGCCCGAACCTCGTCGAGGCCGTACCCCGCGTGTTCGAGGACCGCCGCCCAGCCGCGGTCGGCGTGGACGGCCGCGAGGATGCGCAACCACGCCAACACCAGCTTCGCCTGCGGGGTGTCGTAGAGTTCCACCCCGCCCTCGTAGGCGACCGGCACCCCGTACTCACCGGCGACGGCCTGGAGCTCCCGCCCGAAGTCCCGGGTGCGGGTGAGGACCGCGATGTCCTCGTAGGACGGGGCCACGAGGTCGCCGTCGACCTCGATGGCATAGTCGTCGTTGCCCACGATGTGCTGGAGTCGATCGACAATCGCCGCGTGCTCGTCGGGGCTGGTGTAGGCCTCGATCCGGGAGTGGGTGGCCGTGGTCGTGGCGTCCAGAGTCGTGATCGGGGCGTCGAGGTCGACGGTCTCGGAACCGGTGGCGGGGATGGTCAAGGCGTGTTCCGAGAAGTCGAGGATCGGTTGGGTGGAGCGATAGTTCTTGGTGAGGTGGTGGTCGGCGACGTCGTCGACCGCGTAGGTGATGCGGTCGCGGTCGCTGTTCAATTCGGCTTTGTACCGCGCGAGGCGGTCGGGGAACTCGCGGATGTTGTCGACGCTGGCGTACTGGAACCCGTAGATGCTCTGTTTCCAGTCGCCGACCACACAGAGGTTGGCCGTCCCCGCGAGCAGCATCGCGAGTTTGAACTGGATCTCGCTGGTGTCCTGGAACTCATCCACCATCACGTAGTCGTACTGGATGGCCTCGCGGGCGGCGTGATCCTCACACAGGACGACGTAGGCCAGGATCTGGAGGAAGCTGAAGTTCAGGTAGTTCTGTCCCAACGCGTAGCCCAGGTACTCGTGGTAGACGTCGTGGACGAACCGTTTCAACCGGGTGCGGTCCTCGGTGAAGGCGCGGTCGGCCCACGCGTCGTCGATGCTGGGGTACTCCGCGCGCAACTCGGCTTTCGTGGGGTCCTCGGGCCGGAGGGTGTAGTTGTCGAACCCGGTGAGGGAACTGCGTAACGCGGACTGGTTGGGGCCGTTGGCGCCGTCGGTCGGTTCGTTCGCCGCCGCGAACAGGTCACCGAAGGCCTCGGGGTCGCCGTCCAGGTAGCGTTCCCCGTTGCGGTACCAGGCATCGGCGGTGGGCGCGATGCCCTTGGCGGCGAGTTCCTTGACGAGATCGAGTAACGCCGTCCGATCGGTGACCGCCTGCAGGAACTCGCGGTGTTCCGGATGGTCCTCACGGAACCGGCCGAGGAACGACGCAAAGCGTTGGGTCTCGAGGACGTCGTTGTCGACGATCTGGGTGGTGGCGGTGATGCGGTCGTCGATCCCCAGGCGGGTGGGGGCGTCGAACCCGTACCGGTCGAGGATGTCGTGACAGATGCCGTGGAAGGTGTTGATCGGGGCGTCGCGTAACGCCGCCATCGAATAGTCACAGTGGGTGACCACCCGTTCTTTCATCTCGGTGGCGGCGTTGTCCGTGAAGGTCACCAACAACACGTCCTCGGGGGTGACCCCGGCCTCCTCGAGGAGGGTCGCATAGCGGCGGGTGATGGTGAAGGTCTTGCCGGTGCCGGGCCCGGCGTCGACCCGGTGGATGCCCTCGGTCGCCTCGATCAGCGTCCGCTGGCGATTGTTGGGGGTCTCAGTCATCGATGAGGAGGTCACCGTGGTCGACGCGGTCGTGGTTCGGGTCCCCGATCGGGAACCGGGTCTCGCGGTACTCGTTCACCCGGTCGATCTGGGTGTCGAGGAACGCCTCGAAGGCATCGACCTCCGGGGCGAAGTAGTTCTGTCCCCGGATGTCGAGTAACCGTTTCAGGGCGTTGTCCACGCCTTTCCGGACGTACTTGTAGTCGCCCACGTGGTCGATGGCGTACTCGCGGAAGGCGTCGGCGAACGCCGAGTCCAGGAGGGCCTCGCGGTCACGGACGTCGGGGAACGGGTGCTCGACCAGGAAGGATCGGTAGGCGTCGTAGCCCATGGCCTCGAGGGTCTTGCGTCGGTTGTGCCCTTGGGCGACGTCGCCGATCACCGCCTCGAAGGTCTCTCGGCGGATGGCGTGGTCGGCGAACGGTTCGGGGTGGTAGGTGATGCGGACGATCGCGTCCGCGAGGTCGTAGTCGCCGGTGACGGCGTCGTCGACGAGATCGCGGAAGTGGAAGAACACGAAGTCCAGGTCCTGGTCGGGGGCGACGCGGCGGTGGTAGGCGAGGTACAGCAACGCCTGGAACTCGGGGGTGTCACTGAGTTCGTCGGTCGCCGAGCGGGCGACGACCTGGCCGGCGGAGGTCTGCGATCCGCTCTTGTAGTCGACCAGCGTGGTGGGGCTGTGGATGAGGTCGACCAACCCGCGCCCGCCGAGGTCGGGGTCCTCGAACCAGCGTTCGGCGATGGGGGTGTCGACCGCGACGTCGACGGCGTCGGCGAGGACGTTGTCCTCGGGCCAGGGGGCGTCGTCGTACCCCTCGTATGGCCGGACGGTGGGTGGGTCGGTGGCGAGGAAGTCGTCGATGATGGCCAGCCCCTGGCGGAACTGGGTGCGCCACAGGGGCTCGTCGACGTCGTCGACGAAGGCCCGCATCTCGGCGACGAGGACGTCGACGAACCGCTCGCGATCGGTCGCGGCGACGACGTCGGGGTTGGCGACGGCGAACTCCGCGTAGTCGTGATAGAGGCTGCCACGCCGGAAGTAGTCCCGGTCGGGGCCATCTAGAAGCTTGTCGAAGAAGTAGTCCCGGGGACTGTTCACGAAGGTCTTGAGATCGGACTGGCTCAGCATGTCGACCGATCGCTCCCAACAGTCGATGGGATCGTGGTCGAAGCCATCGCGGTGGGTGGGAGCGGTGCCGGCGTGGTCGACGTACTCGAGGTCGGTAAACGATTCGACGTCGGCGTCCAGCAGGTCGTGGAAGTACAGACACGGGGTGACGTCCTCGCCCATGCGGGTGGCCTCGACGAGGTAGTACTGTGATTGCCCGTTCTGGAGGAGCAACTGGAACTGGGCGAGGGCTTGGGCGTCGGCGGCCTCGCGGTCGAGCCACGGGTACCGGGGGATGTCCTGGGTCCAGGCGGCGTCCATCCCCAGGTAGAAGACGACGGGACGGTCGACGTAGGCGGCCGCGGTGGCGTCGGCGAGCAACACCCCGGAGTCGTCGCGGTCGACGGGGACCTCGAAGGCATCGAGGTAGAACCCGAGGTCGGCGACGCGGTCGGCGGTCACCGGGGCGTCGAGGATTCCGAGGTGAGCGAGCTCCTCCCGGACGGCGTCGAGTGATTCGGCGGCCCACCCCTCGAAGGTTGTCAGTGCCGCGTCGAAGCTGTGCTCGGTGACCTCGGTGCAGAACTGTCGGAGGCGGTCGATCGCCGGGGCCTCGATGGCGGTCACCCGTTTCTTGTCGTGGGTGGCGTCGACGTCGATGTTGAGGTAGGCAAGCACCGGTCGCAGGTCCTCGAGGTGGGCGGCGTCGTCGGCGAAGGCGACGTCCAACAACGCGAGGAACGCGCGCAACCCCTCGTCGTCACGGAACCGTGGCCCGCCGTAGTAGGGGATGTCGGCGGCCTCGAAGGCCGACTCGACGAGCGTGGGGTAGGGGCCGCCACGGTTCATGACGACGGCGACGTCCTCGGCGCGGTCGGCGGCGACGTTCTCGCGGACGGCGTCGACGATGGCGGTGCGGGAGTCGAAGACGTGGAACTCCGGCAGCTCGAAGTCCGTCCCGGTGAACGGGTCGATCACGTCGTACTCTGCGGGCAGGACGCTGCGGTCGAGGGTGGTGAACTGGTCTGGGTCGACGACGGCGACGTCGAGGTCGCCGTCGATCTCGTAGTCTGCGAGGGCCCGGTGGGCGCTGTCGACGGTGTCGAGGACCTGGATGGCCTCCCGGGTGGCGGGGGTGTCGAAGCGGTCGTAGGCGAGGATGCCCCGCAGTGACCCGGTGTGGTCCCACGCGCTGAGCAGGTGCTCGACGAGGTAGGCACAGGTCTTCCAGTCGTGGTGGGTGCGGTCGACGAGTTCGAGGAACAACGCGCGTTCGTCCCGGGGGCGGAACTCGCCCGAGGCGAGCATGCGTGGGGTGGCGGCGAACCGGCCCAGGTGCGGGTGGTCGAGGCGCCGGTTCAACGCCAGGCTCAGCGGGGCGTCGGTGGTGAGGACCAGGTCGTGGGCCGCGACCTGGTCGTAGAGGGCGTCGATGGAGTGGCGCCGCGTTACTGGCACACGGACCCCTCGCCGACCGACGGGAAAAGTGTTGGTTCCCCGGGCAGTTCCGGCGTCACGCGTCCTCCAGTCGGTGGGCGGCGCGGGCGGCGGTGCGGCGGACGTCCGGGTCGGGGTCGGTGCGGGCGAGCGTGTCGATCAGGGACCGCGCGACGATGTCCCCGGCGGCGGCCAGGGCCAGACACGCGTTCGTGCGGACGGCGGCGGTCTCGTCGTCCAACGCCCGGCGGAGGGCGGGGACGTACGGTCGCACCGCCGTGGGCCGGTCCTCGGCCACGCGGGCCAGCACCCAGGTGGCGTTGATGCGGCCGTACTCGTCGGCCGCCTCCACGTGGGGAGCGATGACCTCGACGTGGTCGGCGACGACGTCGCCGTGGATGGCCGCGACCTCGCCGAGGGCGGCGATGGCGTTGTTCCGGAGTTTGTGGTGGTCGGCCTCGACCAGCGCCGCGAGGGTGTCGACGACGGGCAGCCCCTCGCCGGGGGTCTCGTGGAACACGCGGCCGAGGGCGGTCACGGCGTGTAACACGATGTCGGGGTCGCGGTCGCGGTCGGCGACGACGGTGCGCAGCGCGGGGAGGACCTCGCGGACGCGCCCGGGGTGGTCGCGGGCGATTTTGGAGAGTGCCCAGGCGGCCCACCGATCGCCCGGGGCGGCGGTCGCGACGGTGTCGGCCAGGGTCGGGACGGTGTCCAGGACCGACTGGGGGTCGGCGGCGGCGACCTCAGCGACACACCGGGTCGCCGCCTGGGCGGCCGCCGGGACGTCGGCGGTGAGGTACGGGGTCACGCGGTCGATGACGGGAGCGACATCCAGTGGGTCGTGGTCGGCGAGGGCCGCTACCGCCCCGAGGGCATCGCAGGGCTGTGGGACGGTCTCGGCGCGTAACAGGTCGGTGAGGAGGGGAATCGCGGGGCGACAGTCTGTGGGGCGGTTCTCGGCGAGGAGCTTGGTCGCCCGAACGATCTGCTGGCGGTCGAGCGGATCCGCCGGGGGCGACTCGAGGACGGCCAGCATCGCGGGGATCGAGACGGTCTCACAGTCCCGCCGGACACGCCGTGGCAGCCCGCGCCCCATCTCGGCCGGATCGGTTGGGTCACCGTGCTCGACCCGGTCCGGGGCCAGTTCGACGCGGTGGACGCTGATCAGGTCCGCGAACGGGATCGTTGCCTCGTCGGTCCCACCCGGGTAGGCTCGGTAGGCGACCGTCACCGCCGCGGCCGGTCGGCGGAGGGACGCAGCGACGACCCGGGGCGACCGGGCGAGGACGTAGCCCTCGCGCTGGCCGTCGTGGTAGGCGAGCTCGTACAGCGGATCCCGGACGCTGGTGTCCAGGAACTCGATGAGGTCCTCAGGATCCCTCGGGACGACGGTCGCGGTGGCATGGGTGGTGGTACTCATGGCGTGCTGGAACTGCTGAACGGACGTGGTCGTGGGGAGCGTCCCCGCGGTCCCCTGCTACCACCGTCTTCGCAGCCACGACGGAAAAACCCTTCGAATAACCTCTCTACGATGGTGGTTAGAATGGTATTACACTCATCCTAATGGTGATAACGTCGGAAGGAGTGTGTGTGTGTCGGGGCCGGTCGCGTCGGTCCCACGCCCATGCCCGGTCGCCTGGCCCTGGTTGCCCCGCGGTTCGCGGCTCTGCCGGTTCCCCGTCGAACGGTGCTGGCCCGTCGGGCGAAGGATTGGCGCGCCTCGAGAGCGTCGGTGGCCGCCCGTGAAGACCTGCCTCTCGCCTAGATGGGGTCGGGGAGCGGTCCCGGTGTCCACCCCGGTCAGAGGCTCGTGTTCGTGGTCGGGGAATGTCGGGTGAGAAGGTCCCCGTTCGGCGTCAGCAGCATCGCCGGGTTGTCACCCGCGTCGTAGAACATCAACCCCTGGGGATGGGCCAGGACCCGGCCGCGCTGGCGGACCTTCGGGGCGTCCCACTCCTTGAACCGGACCTCGCCGAACTGCCGCACCGTGAAATCGGAGGTGATCGTGAACTGCGCCTCCAGATCGAGCAACGCGGCCCCCCGATGTCGGTCCCGGAACCTGACACGCCCGGCGACGGCCGGGCGGTCCGAATCGATGGCGTGTCGGCCCACCTCGAGGGTCGCGGTCACCCCGTCGAGGAGGATGCGGGGTCGGTTGTTATCCTCGACGCCGTAGTCGCTGTCCTCTTCGCCTTTCGCGTGGATGTGGATGTCGTCGGCCGGGGTGGCCTGGGAGGCCACCACGAGTTCCCCGCCACCGAATCGGGCCCCGGCCGACGCTGGGTCACTCCGGGGGATGTGTTCCGGTGTCCCCTGCAACTCGAGGCTGGCGTCTGGACCGCGAAACCGGATCGTGGTCTGCCCGGTCCCGTTCGACAAGGCGAGCTCGCCGTCCGCGGCGGCCTCGACCACCGGGGGCTCTGCCGCGGTCGTCCGGAGGACCTTGACCGACCCGGCATCGAGCCGTGTCGTGGGGGCGGTTCCGTCCCCGACCTCGACCCGCGGCGCTGTCGGGTCCGTGTCCAGGGTCACGGCCCGCGCCCCCGATGACGTGGCGAGTTCCAGGCTGCCATCGCCGCCCGCTCCCGTGAATCGGGCGACGGTCTCCGAATCCGCCCGGTTCCGGAGTCGGATCGTTCCACCGGTCTCCGGACCGCCGCCCCCGACCGAGACGCCCGGTTCCCTGGGCTCGAGACTGATCGAGGGCGCTGCCTCCCGGGCCGGCGTCGCGTCCAGATCCCCGACCACCCGGGTGCGGTGATCCTCGAGGTAAACCTCGGTGTGGCCCGTCATAGCGAGACGTTCTCCTGGATCGGTTTCTTCGTCTCGATCCGGCCCTGCTTCGTGATCAAGAGGGTGTTGTAGGGTTGATTGGTGGATGGGTGGTTGACCGTCACCAGCAGACCGTCGGCGTGAGCCTCGATGGTCCCCCGTTTGCGCTGGGTGCCGCCCGCGTTCATCCAGAAGGTCACCTCCGAATCCCCGGCACCGGTCGCCCGGAACTCCAGGACGTCCACTCCCTCGTCGTCACGGATTCGGACCGTCCCGTTCTCCCCGTCGCGGTCGGTGCCTCGCTCCTGGCGGCCGAGTTCCACGGTGCCGTCCGGCCCGTCGAGGAAGATCATGGGGCGGTTGCCGCCGTCAGCGACGCCGTAGTCGCTGTCCCGTTCGGCCGTCGCGTGGATGTGGATGTCGTTCGGGGATCCGGCGTCGCCGATGACGACCTCACCGCCGCCGTAGGCGGCCGCTGGCGTCGAGTCGTCCGGCGGCGACTCCATCCCACCACGCAGCACCAGGGCCCCGTCCACCCCATCGAGAACCCCCGTCCGGAGGCCGTCGGTGTTCCGGACGGTCACCTCACCACCGATCCCGGTGAACTGCCCGCCGGATCGGGCCGCGGCGGTCACCACCGGTTCGACCGGCAGCGTCACCCCGAAGACCGCCGCCCGCCCACCCGCGGCACCGTTCTGGACGGCGACCGTCGTGTCGTCATCGCTGAACACGCGGAGCGGGGAGTCGGCCCCCGCCCCGGACAGGGTGACACCGCCCTGCCCGTCCCGGGTGGTGACCCGGAGGGTTCCGGCCCCGTTCTTCTCGGAGACCGTCGCCCGTGTCGCGCCCGACTGGTCCCTGACGGTGATCGCCCCGCCCATCTGGGCGTGGCCGCCCCCGACGCTGACGGTCGCGGTGCTCGGCGCGAGGGTGATGCTCGGGTCGTTGTCGCGGTGACCGCCGACGTGGAGGTCGTTGACCGACCGCACGCGGTCTGTCTCGAACAACAGTTCCGCGTGCTGAGACATGGTACGGACACCCTTGGCTCCTGGCTTAACAATTATGTCAAACCTTGGAACGGAGGCCCCTCACCCGCCGTCCGGAGAGGGGCAGACACGCCCGTCGGCGAGCCGTGACCGTCGGTGTCACTCACCGATCTGGGGGCCGCGGTCTCACCGGGTGACAGTGAAGGTGGCGACGTCACTCCAGGAACTCGTGCCGCCGGGCCGGATCTTGAGGGGATAGTCGCCCGGGTCCAGGGCCCCGGAGACCGAGGCCGCGTTCTCCGTGACCGAAACGATCGATGCGTCCCCCGCAACAACCGTCAACGTGGGGTCGCTGGATGTCGGCCCACTAGTATCGATCCCCAACCAGAGCCGTGCGTCCGTGTACCCCGAGAGCGTCGCGGTGAGTTCGTAGTTCATGGTGGCCTCACCCATCTTGAACTCCAGAGTGGTCGTGTCACCGACCGTGAGCTCCACCTCCCCCGTGTCCCCCTGTTGGGCCTCCGAGATCGAGGGGGCGAAGGCCGGGGTGGCCGCGGCGAGGGCGGTGTCGATCTGACCGGCGAGCTGGAGTTCTCCCCGGTCCGTGATCTGGGCGGCGGCGGTCACCGGTTGGGTGCCGCCGGGGCCACTCGAGAGCAACACCCCGTCCCCGTTCGCGGCGATGCGGCCGGCGGTCTCCAGGCCGCTCTGGCCGATGCGCCGGAGGAGAAGCTCCCCGAACCGATCGTCGCCGACGGCGTCGACCCCCGCTTCGAGGAAGATCTCGGACTGGCCACCGGTCCCGCTCCGAAGGTTCAGCCGCCCGGCCACCCCGGGCCGGTTCGGGCCGAGTTCGGGGCGGCCAAGCTCCACGGTGCCCGTCGACCCGGCCAGCGAGATCCGGGCGTCATCGCCCGGGGCCGCCGCCCCACCGTCGTTGAAGTTCACGAAGACGTCCGGCGGTGCCTCGACCCCTTGCGGGGCGGCCCCCACGACGAGGAGGTCTCCCCCGCCCTCAACGGAATCGAACAACTCGAGGGCGGCGTCGGCCCCGAGCAGCCGCCCCGTCGCGACGCCGTCGCGATCGTGGACCTCGACGACGCCGCTGACCAGTTCGGGGTTCCGTGCCCGTTCGGTCCGGAGCACGACGGCATCCGTCCCGTCGGACTGGTGGACGGTGATCCGGCCGCCGATGGGGAACTCTGGCCCCAGCTCGGTCTCGAGGCGGGTCCGCACCGTGTCCTCCTCGAGGATGTGGAGAAACCCGGACACCGCATGGCTTCGGACCCGGATCGATTCCGATCCGCTGGTGCTGCCGAGGTTCAGTTCACCGCGACTCCCCTCGGCGAGGGACACCGCCCGGAGCTCGCCGAGGACCGTGTCCTCCCCCGACCGGACCTCGATCCGTGGTCGTTGCCCCCGCTCGGCCGGGCTGACGGTGACATCGGCGGCCATCGGATTGAGTTGGACGGCCGGGGACCCGGGATTCGATTGCGTGACGATGTCCAGTGTCCCCCGGACCCGTGTGCTGTCGCGCTCGAGGAAGATGTCGGCCTCGGGGGACGCCTGACCCATGATCGTTCTGTCCAACGGACTCCCATAGTGTTTATGCCGGCGACCGGCACGACGTCGCTCGGGGCCGTGACTCGGTCCTACTCCTCGCTCGACTCCGGTGGGGATTGGGTCCCCTGTTGGGCCTCGAGTTGCCGATGGGCATCCGAGATCAGGCGGAGGACCTCCGGCAGGACCTCGATCTCGATCTGGTCGCGGACCGTCGGGTCGACCTCCTCGACGGCCGCCAGCTTGTCCGCGTATTTCTCCGGGATCTCGATCTCGATTCTCATCTATCGAACACCCCGCACAGGTCCGGTTAAATCCATCGCCGCCACCGACCATCGCAGCCGCCCGCAGCCAGATCTCTCTCGATACTTACATAGACTTTATCTTGGGTGACGGAGTGGCAGCACGCATCCTCGTGAACCGGGTACCGTTTCGCCAGGGTGGGGCGACCGGAACGTTCGGGTCCGGCCCGGACCGCGGACCGTCGGTTGGCCGCCCGAGCCCCCGCCCTCCCGGGGCCACCGGGGTCGCCCGACCATGACCGCCGACCACCCACCGGACGCGGACGACCCACCGGCAGCGAACCGGCGTGACCTCCTCAAAGGCGCCCTCCTCGGCGGTATCGCCGACGTCGAGTCCCGTCGCCAGGCCGTCAGCGCCCTCCTCCCGGAACTGTTCGGTCGCCGCGAGCCGACGCCCACCCGCTCAGCCCCCGCCTCGACGATGTCGGGCAGTCACGCCGACGGTCCCGTCCCGGTCCGCGCGACTGGCAGCGTCTCCATCCGGGAGATCGCCAGGAACACGGCCACCGTCAGCGGCCCACCCTACAAACTGTCAGAGGTCGCCACCGAGCGACACATCCTCCGATTCAGTCACGGGACGAACCCTCGGTACGAGCCCCCATTCGCCTTCCGCGAGCTCATCACCTCCCAGAAGATCCGCAACCAACAGATCACCCTCAAACGTCGGGGGCGCGCCTCCTGGATGAACTGGGTGCGTGACCACGGGTCCGGGAATCTCACGAAGTTCAAACCGGACTCCGTCCAAGATCTGCTGGATGCCCTTCTCTGGAACGCCCGCGAAGAGAAACAGATCCGAGCGGTCGGCTCCGGTCACAGTCACTCGAAGGTCGCCGCCCCCGACCAGAGCTTCTTCCAGCTGTCCTGGTACACCGACAAGCAGAACAATCGGAACCTCGCCGGCCTCATCGACGAACGCAACCACCGGTGGCTGGACCCCGGCGTCTCGACCACGGACCTGGTCCGGGTCGAGGCGGGAGCCACCATCAAATACCTCAACCGACACCTGCTGCTCAAAGACGGGAAAGCCCTCCCGAACATGGGGAGCTTCGACGCCCAGACACTAGCCGGGGCGATCAACACCTCCACACACGGGACCGGCGCCGGCCTCGGCTCCGTCGCCGACCTCGTCAAGAGCGTCGAACTGATGACCGTCGAAGCCAGTCCAGCCCAACCCGACCGCCCCATCGTCCGGAAATACCGGATCGAACCCGGGTCCGACCCCATCACGGACCGTCGCCGATTCGAAGACGACGTCGGCACCCACGGCACCACCCTCATCCAGAATGACGATGTCTTCCACTCCGTCGTGGTCGGGTACGGGGTCATGGGCGTCGCCCACTCCTACACCATCCAGGTCCGGGACAAGTTCTTCCTCCACGAACACAACCGCCACCAGCACTGGGACTCCTTCAAACACGACATCTCAACCCTCATCGACCGGCCCAGTCCCCACCAACCGTTCTCTGAGGTCGTCGATTCCGCCAACCAACCGACCGGCGCCCGCCACTTCCAGTTCCGCGTCAACCTCCCCCAGGTCGAACTCGCCAACAAGGACCGACGCAACCCCAAATGCCTCCTGATCTCCCACCGCGAGCCCTCCTACTACGACTCCGCGACCCCCAACCACTCGAGTTCCTATCCGGCGTGGCCATCGGCCCCCTACAACTGGAACAAGTCCTACTGGCCACCCGAACGCCGACGGAAGAGCATGCAACGGTTCTTTCGGAACCTGCGGAAATCAGGGCACGTCGGATTCAAGCCCAAGAAGACCCCGGCGATGTTACCGCCAGGGATCAACTGGCGGTTCGGGATCAGCCAGAACAAACCCGCCTTCGAGGGTGTGCGGACGGGGAACCTCTCGACACCGACGACACCGGACCGGGATATGAGCGCGTCCTACATCGCGCTCCGGCGGAAAGTCGAATCCAGACGCGATCCCGAAGCCGAACCCGAACCCCCACCCGGCGCCATTTCCACGGAGATCGCCGTCCCCGCCAACCAGGTCCAAACGGCCGTCGAGGCCGTCATCGAGGCCGTCATCGACAGTGAGTACGCCTACAACATCCCGATGGGTGTACGGTTCGTCAAACGCAGCCCCCACTTCCTGTCACCGGAGTACAGCAGCGCCCACGGCGGGAATCCCCAGCCGGTCGCAAAGGTCGAAGTCCCGTTCTTCGTGCGGAAGTTCATGAAGACCACCGTCCTGGGGAAACGGAAGGTGGTCATCAGCCGGCAGGAACAGCTCGCCCACGCCGACAAGGCCTTGGAAGCGATCGAAGACAAGCTCATCGGCTTGGCGAACCAAGGCAGACTCGATTTCGCCCGTCCTCACATGGGGAAAACGAACCACCTCTCCAACCAACAACTCAAAGACTTCTACGACAGGTTCGACACCTGGCAAGCCGTCCATGAACGGTTCGACGGCTTCGGAACGTTCAACAACGGATTCACAAACGACAAGGGAATCGACATCCCCCGCCCATGATCACCGGACCCTCCAGCACATGAGGAGACGTCCCACCGATCGTCGACGGGGCGTCGCCCTCCTCGCCGTGGCCTTCTCACTCGTGTTGATAGCGGGCCCGATCGTTCAAGCCGGCATCTCGATCTCCGCTGACTCCCGCCGACACGCACAATCCGGCATCACACCACTCGAGCCCAACGACGAGTTCGACACGGCGACCAACATCACCCTCCCGTTCGACCGGTCGGACCTCGAGACGAGTTTCGACGATACAGACATCTACGCGGTGTCCCTCCAGCCCGGGGACCAGGTCACGGTCTCGCTCCGGTTCAGCCACGCGAATGGCGATATCGACGTGTTCATCGCCGACCCCTATCACGACCTCATCAACCAGAGTACATCGATCACGGATAACGAATCCACGTCCTTCCGAGCGGGCATCGCTGGCACCTACTTCATCGTCGTCGAAGGGTGGGCCGAGTCGACGACCCCCTATGCACTCACCGTCACCGGGACCGACGGGGAACTCCCGACGAACGACCAGTTCGAGTACAACGACGGGTTCGCGACGGCGACAGCGATTCCCCCGTCCTTCGACCGGGCGGAACTCCGGATCGCGGGCGGCGAATACGATTACTATGCAGTGACCGTCCCCGACAACACCCGATTGAACGTGACCGCACGGTTCAACGCCACCGTCTCCGACATCGACATCCGAATCTACAACGGAACCGAAACCCTCCTCGGCACCGGATTCTCCGCGTTCGGCAACGAGACAGCGACCGTCGCCGTCGAGGATGGGGGAACCTACTACCTCGAGGTGTTCAGTCGCAACGACGCAAGCGCCTGGTACCACCTCTCGGTGACCACCGAACCACTGCCACCGGACGACACCTCCCCGACCACCGCATCGACAACGTCGACCACCGAGGGGTCATCCACGACGACGACCGGCGACGCTGGTCCAGGCTTCACCCTCGTCCTCACCGTGGTCATCCTGTCCCTGCTTGCGACTGTCACCGCCGTCAGGGCATAACCCACGACGGCAACCCCTTCCTGCCCCATCGGCTGGGACCGATGCCACACAGCAGTCCCGCCACGGCCGACGAGGAACCCCGCCGCCAGAACATGCACCAGGACCACGACCACAGGCGGGAGCACACATCCCCTCGCCAAGCCAGTGCGGGTGAGTACTTCACCGAGACCCGCACCGACCGCCCAGACTGGCTATCGATCCTCCTCGAGGTCGGGGTAGTCGACCCGATCGAACTCCGCCTGGAGATTCCGGAACTCCCGGCCGACGTCCTCGGCCTTGCTCTCTGCGTTCCTGATATGTGTCTGGAGGATCCCCCAGTCATCAGCGAAGTCTTCGAAGGCCGACCCCATGTGTTGTAACCGCTCCTGGATTTCCGCGGCCTGTTCGGAGAGGTGCTGGGCGTGGACGTCAGCCCGGATCAACTCGAGTTTGTGGCCGAGGGTCAACGGCGACACCACCTGGACTCCCCGCCCCGTGAACTCCCGGAGGAGATCGTACTCTTCGGTCACGAGGTGATAGTATACCGACTCGCTTGGGATGAACGCGAACGCGAACGGGGCCGTCCCCGCCTCGGGCCGGACGTAGTCACTGGCGATCTTGTCCAGTTGCCCCTCGACGTCCGCCCGGAACTGTCGCTTGTACTGTTGGCCCCCTCCGGCGTCGAGGTAGGCCTCGTAGTTGTCCAGGGGGAACTTGGCGTCTATGCAGATCAACCCCTCCGAGGTCTCGATGTAGGCATCCGGGGTCTTGCCCTCGATCACCTGCTCCCGGATGCCGTACATCTCCTGGGGGAGGTGGTCACCGAGGAGGAGGTCGAGTTGTTGTTCCCCGAACTGACCGCGGCGCTGGGGGTGGCGCAGCATCTGGGTGAGGTCCGAGTGGAACTCCCGGATTTCCCGGGCGTGATTCTCGAGGTCGTTGACCGTCTTGTCGAACTCCAGGTCCCGCCAGGTCTCGCCGATGGCGGCGGACACTTGGTCGGTGTCGACCTCGCCGGACCGACCGAGGTTGCGGCGTACACTCCAGAGCAGCCACAACACGACGAACAATAGGACGACGACGGCGCCGAGGAGGACGGTATCGGTGGCCACCATACTGTCCCCTGACGGGGCGGTCACCTATCTTTTCTGACGGCCTCGATGTCGACGGTCATCCGGTGGCGCAGCGGTTCGAACCCCAGTTTCTCGTAGAAGGCCAGCGCCCGCTCGTTGTCCACGTCGACGTCCAGGGCCACCTCCCCACAGTCGAACTCACGGCCCACCGCCGCCACCTGGGCGACGAGGTCCGCGGCCAGGCCCGTGCCACGGTGGTCGGCCCGCACCCAGAGGTCCCCGACGACCACGCGGTCCTCGTAGTCGAAGACCTCGGGACACTCCTCGATCGAGGAGGTCACGTACCCCACCCACTCCCCGTCCAGGCCCTCGCCCCCGTCGACGGCCACGTACACGCGATTTCCCTCCTCGGCCATGCAGTCCTTGCGGAACTCGGCCTCCGCCTCGACGAAGTCCCGGTCCGCGGCGAGGTCGTGGTACTCGACCGCGTCGGCCAGGTCTCGGTGGTAGGGTAGCCACAGTTCCTCGACGTACCGGGCCAACAGGTCCTCCTCGGCCGGCAGCTCCTCGATGTGCATACAACCCCGCGGCCGCCCACCCTCTTGGGATTGCTGATTGCACCCAAGTCCTAAGGCCACGACCTTGGTGGGGCCGATATGGTCGCCCTGACCGCCCACCCGGCGTTCTACGCCGGCGGGATCAACGACATAGACCTCACCCTCCTGGTCGGCCTCCTGCTCGCGTTCGTCGGCGGGGCCTTCCTCGTCGTCGAGGCCATCGTCATCCTCAACCGCGAGCGGGACGGTCGGACCGGGTACCATCGCACTCGCCGCCAGGCCCTCACACGGATCGGTCTCGCGGCGGCCGCCGTCATCGTCGGGGTCGCCCTCATCTACTGGTTGGGGCCGACGAGTTCGGTGCCATGACCCGGCAGGTTTAACCCCCGACATATCCTCGGCACAACCCACCACGGGAGTCACATGGGGGAACCACGTGCAGAGCCGGGACAGTCACCTCGTCAGCGACCGGGCCGGGGGACCCGACCGTGATCGGGGACGCCGTCGCCGACGGGTTGATCGTCATCTTCGTCGTCACCCAGAGCGCCTACTTCGTGAACAACGTCCTCGCCGACCTCCTGTTGTTCCCGCGGAACGCCGCCCTCGTCGACGAGAACCGCCAGCCCCGAACCCACCCGGAGATCGACGTCCTCGTCCCCATCTACCAGGAACGCCGCGACGTCCTCGCCGAGACGCTGACCCACCTCGCCGAGATGACCTACCCCACCGACCGGATCGAGGTGTTCCTCATCGGCGAACCCGACGACCCCATGGTCGACGCCTACATCGACGACGTCCTCGAGGCCTACGAGGACCGCGACCTCACCGTCTCCCACCACGTCGTCGACCGCGACGCCCTGGGGACCTTCCTCGACTCCGAGGCGGGGTTCACCCCCGAGAGTGCGGTGCCCCGCACCAAGGCCTCGGCGTTGAAGTACGCCTTCCGCACGCTGAGCCTCGACCCCGAGGCCGTCGTCACCGTCTTCGACGCCGACACCATCGTCCCCCTGGACACGTTCGAGCGGGCCGTCGTCGGCCTGGAGAACTACAACGTGGTCCAGGCCAAACAGACGGTGCGCAACCACGACGAGGGCTGGCTGCCCCGCCTCGAGGCCATGGGCATGGCCGGATGGTGTAACACCGTCTACACCAAGACCACCAGCGGCCCCTACCAGCTCCTGGGGAAGGCCTACTTCTTCGAGGTCGCCGACCTCTACCGGCTGGGCGACTGGGAGATGGACGCCGTCACCGAGGACCTCACCCTCGGGTTGACCGCCTACCGCAACGGCTACCGCCTCGGCGTCATCGACCGGTACGTCCAGGACATCTGCCCCGTCGGCTTCCGGGACTGGATCGACCAGAAGAAACGCTGGGTCGCCGGCCCCTACCAGTACCTGCGCGACGACAGCCTCCCGCCCCGGGAACTCCTGCGGTTCTGGGTGTACGGCGCCTGGAACCAGCTCATCAGCGTCATCAACGTCGTCGGCGTCCCCGCCGGTCTCCTGTACTTCGTCCTGTTCCTCGGCGGGGGCGGCCTCACCCCTACACCGCTGTTCGTCCTCGTCATGGGGGTGAACCTCCTGAACTGGGGGTATTTCATCCTCCAGGCCTATCGCGGCACCCGGGCCGGCGTCGAGTTCGACGACGCCCGCGAGAAACTCCGGTTCTACCTCGGAGCCAACCCCCTCACCCAACTCGTGTACTCGATGCTGTGGGCGATCCCGATCACGGTCGCCGCCCGCGCCTACTACCGGGGCGGCCCCGACACCGACTTCCGGGTCACCCCGAAACACCTCGACCACCGCGCCCTCGAGGACGACGACTAGTGATGGTGATGGCCGTGGTCGGGGTCGCCGTCGTGGCGGTGGAACCGCCCGCTGAACGCGCGCTGGACGACCTCCGGTAACGCCGGGTGGATGTGGATCGACTCCCGGATGTCGGCGACGGTCCCCGACCCCGCCGTCATCGCCACCACCACCTCCTCGATCAACGCCGAGGCGTCGGGGCCGATGATGTGACACCCCAGGATCTCGCCCTCCAGGTCGATGAGGACCTTCACGAACCCCTGGGCGTGCATCGCGTCCCCGCGGGCGGTGTCCTCGTACCGGTAGGTGTTGACCGCGTACTCCCGATCGCCGAGGTCGGCTTCGGTCGCGCCGACGCCGGCGACCTCCGGGTGGGCGAACACCGCAAACGGCATCACCGAGTAATCGACCGGGGTCAGCTCCTCGCCGAAGATGTTCCCCATCACGGTGCGGGCCTCGTGGTTGGCGTTGTGTTTCAACAGGTACTCGCCGACGACGTCCCCCAGCGCCCAGACGCCGTCCGCGGTGGTGCGCAGGTACTCGTCGGTCTCGACGAACCCCCGGTCGTCGGTCTCGACGCCCGTGGCCGCGACGTCGAGCAGGTCGGCGTTCGACCGGCGCCCCGCCGCGACCAGCAACGCGTCCCCGGACGCGGTCACGGGCTCGGCGTCCTCGACGACGCCGCTGTCCTCGTAGGAGTAGGGTCGGGCCTCGACGGTGAAGTCAGCCCCAGATTGGCGGACGGCGGTGGCGGCGTGGCCGGTGTGGACCGTAAACCGGGTCTCGTACCGGCGGGTGAACGCCTCGCCCACGTCCCGATCGGCCTCCGGCAGGAGGTGCGGGCGGCGCCCGACGATCGTGACCTCGCTGCCGAACGCCCCGAAGAAGTGGGCGAGCTCCGCCGCGATGTAGCCGCCACCGACCACGAGGAGGTGGTCGGGCGGGGCGGCCAGCTCGAGGGCCTCGCGACTGGTGAGATAGTCGACGGCCTCGATCCCGTCGATGTCGGGGATCGCGGGGCGGCTGCCAGCCGCGATCAACACGGTCTCCCCGCGGAGGCGGGCGCCCTCGTCGGGGCCGTCGACGATCTCGAGGGTGCGGTCCTCGACGAACCGACCCGTCCCCTCGAACAGGGTGTGGTGTTCCGAGGATCGCAAGCCCCGGCGGATCGACTCGCTGTCCTCGCCGACGTCCGCGTTGACGGCCTCGACGATCCCCGCGAAATCCACGGCGCCGACGCTGGCGTCGATCTGGAACTCCTCGCTGCGGTCGATGGTGGTCTTCACGTCGGCGTGGTAGAGCAACTGCTTGCTCGGGATGCACCCGCGGTTGAGACAGGTGCCGCCGATCGCGTCCTTCTCGACGACGGCGACCGACTGCCCCTGGTTGACCGCGACGTTGGCGACGTCCAACCCCGACCCGGTCCCGATCACCACGAAGTCGAACTCGTCCATGTCATCACCAACTCACCCGAGGGTTAAGAACGACCCCGCTACCGCGGCGTAACCTACTCGTCTGCGTACGTGTGGTACGCCACCGCCTGTTCGAGGAGTTCGTCGGGGATGCCCGGCACCTCATCGTCCCGGACCGGTCCCGCCTCCGCCACCAGTTCCGGCTCCCGGGGGAACTGTCGTAACGCCCAGTGGATCGAGATCCCGGCGCGGGCGCCATCGGCCACCGCGATCGGCACCTGGTTGTGCCCCGGGCTGAGATCCCCGACGGCGTAGACGCCATCGACAGTCGTCCGGTTGTGGTCGTCGACGGCGACGGTGCCGTCGTCGTTGATCTCACACCCCAGTTCCCGGGCGAGGCCGTTGTTGTACTCGGCGCCGTACATCGCGAACCCGCCCTTGTACTCACGGACGGTCCCGTCCGCGAACTCCATGGCCGCCAACCAGCCGTCGTCCCCGTTCTGGATGCCGGTCACCTCCGTCTCGATCACGTCGATGGGATGGTGCTCGAGCATGTTCGCGGTGTCCGCACCCCACTCGCGGTCGTCTCCACGGGTGAGCAGGTCGACCTCGTCGGTGAAGTTCAACATGATCGCCGCGACGTGGGCGGCACTCTCGTTGACCCCCATCACGTAGACGGACTCGTCGACGAACATGTGGGCATCACAGTGCAGACAGTAATGTAGCCCCCGCCCCGTCCGGGGGAGCGGTGGGTCGGGGCGGACGTCATTGAACCCCGTAGCCAAGACGACGGCCTCGGCCTGGAACCGGTGGTCGTTCCCGTGGAGCTCGAACCTCGCATTATCGGAGCGGTCACAGGAGGTCACCAGGTCCCGATAGATGTCACAGCCGTAGGCCTCTAGTCGGTCGGTGCCGACCCCGAGGTACTCGGCGCCACTGGTCTCCTCGGGGACGCCAAGGACGTTGTGGACCTCCTGCATCATTGCCGCCCGCCCACCGCCGCGATCAACCAGTGCGGTGCGATGCCCGAGTCTGGTGCTGTACAGCGCCGCCGTCTGCCCCGCTGGGCCGCCACCGACAACGACGACCTCGTAGGACTCTGCAGATGACTCCTCGGCCATACTCCTCGCAGTCGGCCACCGGAGAAAAACGGTCGGTAACCACCGGCTCACCCCGTCCCGACCGTAGCGGACACCACAACCGTTTTCGCCGCGACCAGCGACCCACCCCGTATGGGCGAGGACCCGCCGATCCCCGGGTGGTCCAGACGCCGCGTCGTCGCCACCCTGTTTTTCATCATCTTCCTCGACCTCCTGGGCTTCGGCATCCTCATCCCCGTCATCCCGCTGTACGCCAAGTTCTTCGGCGCCAACGAGTTCGTCGGCAGCCTCCTCATCGCGACCTACTCGGCGTTCCAGTTCATCGGCGCCCCGATCCTGGGGCGGCTCTCCGACGAACGCGGGCGTCGCCCCATCCTCCTCATCTCGATCTCCGGGAGCGTCATCGCCTGGACGCTGTTCGGCCTCGCCGGCGAACTCGGCGGCGCCATCGGCGCCCTCAACGGGTTGGTCGTCCTGTTCTTCGCGCGGGCCCTGGCCGGGGCCATGGGTGGCAACATCGCCACCGCCAACGCCTACATGGCCGACATCACCCCCGCGGAGGACCGCGCCCGCGGACTGGGGATCCTCGGCGCCGCCTTCGGGCTCGGGTTCGTCTTCGGCCCCGCCATCGCCGGCGTCGTCTCCAGTGACCCCGCCCTCGAGCTCTTCCGGTCGATCCTCCCCGCGGCCGTCCCCGTCAGCGAGTACACCATGCCCTCGTTCACCGCCGCCGCCCTCTCGGCGGCCAACCTCGGGGTGGCCTTCGCGGTCCTCCCCGAACCCCGGCGCCACACCAAGACCGCCGCCACCGCCACCGGCCGGTTGCGCCGCCTCTACGAGGCCATCACCAGCCCCGACATCGGCTCCCTGGTCCTGTCCTTTTTCCTGGCGTCGTTTGCCTTCTCGGCCTTCGAGAGCCAGTTCATCTTCCTCACCAACGACCAACTCGGGTACGGCACCGCCGAGAACGCCGTCCTCCTGACCTACGTCGGCGTCCTCATCGCCGTCGTCCAGGGCGGGTTGATCGGGCCCTTGACCGACCGGTTCGGCGAGTACCGACTCGCCATCACCGGCGCCGCCATCCAGGTCCTGTCGTTGGCCGCGGTGCCGTTCGCGATCGACTGGGCGTTCGTCCCGTCGATCGGCCCCGTCGACGCCGGTGGGGTCGCCCTCGCCGCGGTGTCGACACCGCTGGCGTTCGGGAACGCCCTCACGAACGTCTCGCTGAACGCCATGGTGTCGCTGAACGCCAGCGCCGACACCCAGGGTGGGGCCTTCGGGTTGACCCAGTCGGCGGGCAGCCTCGCCCGGACCGTCGGCCCCGCACTCGCGGGGCTGTTGTACGTCACCGTCGCCTACTGGTCGCCGTTCGTCGTCGCCGGCCTCCTGTTCGTCCCGGTCATCGTCGTGCTGGGCGTCCTCACCCGGGACGCGGTCACCACGACGTAGGGCTGCGCCCTCACTTGGGGATGTAGACCAGGGGCTCGTACCGATGGGCGCCGTACCGGTCGGCGGCGGTCGCAACCGAGAAGACACTCCGGGGCCAGGTCCCGAGGACGTCGTGGATCCGCTCGTAGGAGAGGAGGTTCGCGCCGTCGATGACCAGTCGGAACCGGTCGGCGAAGGTGTCCGGGTCCCAGGCGGCGTCCTCGTCGAGGACGGCGTGGGGGTCCTCGGCGATGGTTCGGTAGTGGGCGTGGGCGAGGCGGTTGTGGTAGTGGACGACGAGGGCGCCGCCGGGGGCGACGGCCGCGTACAGGTTCCGGAGGGCGGTCTCGACGTCCGCGACGTAGCACAGCGTGAACAGCGAGGACACCAGGTCGAACTCACGGTCGGGGTCGAAGGCGGGGAGGACGGCGCGCTCGAAGGCGACGTTGTCCAGTTGGGCGAATCGGTCGCGGTTCTGGGCGAGGACGGGGTCGGCCGCGTCGTAGCCGACCACGGTGGTGTCGGGGTAGCGGTCGGCGACGGCGGCGACGGTGGCGCCGGGGCCACAGCCGACGTCGGCGTAGCTGTCGGGGGCGCCCCGGGCGTCGATGAACTCGAGGAGCGGGTCGACGACGAGGTCCCCGCTGGGGCTGGTGTCGTCGCGGCGGTCCTCGTCGGCGTCGGCCCAGAACCGGTCCCAGTCGATCGTGTCGGTGTACGGTGAAGCTGTCATGGTGGTGACTGACGGGTGGTGATCGGGCGGTGCGACCGGATCGGAGACTGTCGTGGCGCTGTCGGGATGAAGCGGTAGCGGAGCCACCCGGTTAAAAATTGTGAAATCGATTAACCTTACGCTTCACTTACAAATTCGAACGCGGGGGAGAAAAGCCTTCCGGGACCCCGGTCCACGCTCATGGCAGCGCCCACCCGGAAGCCTCGCCCGGAGGGCCGGTCGATGCCCGTGACGGCGGATGCCCCGGGCCCCGGTGCTCCGACCACGACCTGGATCGTCCGGTCAGCTACGCGATCGAGGCCGCCTGCTCCGGGGCCTCGGTGAGATACTCCATCCCCCAGTCACGCATCGCCATGATCACCGGTTCCAGGGACCGGCCGTGCGGGGTCAGTGAGTACTCGACCCGTACCGGCTTCTCGCTGACGATGTCCCGGCTCACCAGCCGCTTCTCGGTGAGGTCCTCGAGGCTGTCCGAGAGCACCTTGCTCGACACTCCGTCGACGGCGGTCTTCAGCTCGTTGAAGCCGCTGGGCCCGTGTTCGAGGAGCCGATGGACGATCACCGGGTGCCATTTCCGACCGATCAGCATCGCCGTCGTCGTCACCGGACACCACTCCTCGCCGGCACACCACACCTCCAGCTTCTCGAGCTCGGTTGGCTCGGGCATACCCCTCGGTCACCCCCACCCACCTTAACAGTTACTGATGACAACCAACTTACCATCAGTAACCCCTTTCCGCACGGGGTATTAACCACCTCCCCGCCGAACGAACACCCACCATGAGCGCCGACACAGACCCCGACCACACGGGTACACCACTCCCGCCGATCGTCGACTGGGCGGTCGCCCTGGCGCTGTTCCTCGGCGGCGTCCTCGCCCTCCTCGTCGGCACCCTGTCCTACGCCTGGGCAGATCGGGACGCCATCGCCGACCTCGTCGCCGAGGGCGTCATCCACTCGGACGTCCTCACCGACGCCGACCTCATCGAGGTCACCTACACCATGGCGTGGTGGGGCGGCCTCGGCCTGCTCGTGGTCGGGGCGCTCCTCGCCGTCGGGGCACTCCTGTTCGTCTGGTACCGTCGCCGCGCCCAACGCCGCGGCGAGACCCCCCGGGCACCACCGGCCACCTGGCCCAACGCCATCGTCGGCGCCGTCGTCACCATCGTCACCGCCGCCATCCCCCTGTCCCCCATCGTCGGCGGCGCCGTCGCCGGCTACCTCGAGGGCGGTGACGGCAGCGCCCGGGCCCGCGTGGGCGCCCTCGCCGGCCTCCTCTCCATGCTCCCGGTCGTCGTCCTGTTCCTGTTCGTGGTCGGCGGCTTCATCACCATCCAACCCACCCTCGGCACGGGCGCCGTCGCCGTCATCATGGCGGGACTGGTCATCGCGTTCGTCGCCGTGATACTGTACACCATCGGCCTCGGCGCACTCGGTGGCTACCTCAGTCTGGTCGTCACCGACGCCGACTGAGTCAGCTAAGCTCGCCGACCGATCGGGGCCGGCGGGGCGACCGCCGCTCGAGGTACACGACCCCGACAACGACCGCGCCGATGATCGGCGGCAGGAACATCCCCACGAAGAACCCGACCGCCCACATGTCCGCCGTCTCCATCCCCCGATTGCGCCCGTCCAGATAGATGAACACACTCCCCACCAGGGCCAGGAACACCCCCACCGGCCCCGCGATCTCGATCGCGACCATCATCCATCGATTGGGTCAGGTCCCTGATGTACGTTCTGTTCGGCGTCAGTCGCTGGCCGAGAAGTCGTCCAACCCCGCCTGGTCGCCGGCGACCGGGTCGATCACCGCCGGCGAGTCGTTGGCCGGGTTGTTCACCGTCGTCGCCACCTCGTAGGCGCACAGCCCCGCCGTCGGATAGGGGTCCAACACGTTCGCCCGGTCGGCCGCATCGTCGGCGGCCAACCACGCGCGCTCCTCGTCGGGTTCCAGCATCACCGGCATCCGGTCGTGGATCGGTGCCACGACCTCGTTGGCGTCGGTCGTCAGGATCGTCACCGTCGACCGGGTCTCGGTCTCCCCCTCCCAGGTCTCCCACAGGCCCGCGAACGCGAACGGCGCGTCGTCGGTCAACGCCACCCGGTACGGGCGTTTGGCTCCCCGGGATCCCTGCCACTCGTAGAACCCGTCGGCCAACACCAGACACCGGCGCTGCTCGACGGCATCCCGGAAGCTCGCCCGCTCGGTCAGGGTCTCCGACCGCGCGTTGATGCGGGGCGACCAGTCCTCGGGGTCCTCGACCCAGTGCGGGATCAATCCCCACTCGAAGAGCGCGATCTCCTCGGGGGCCTCGTTGGTGATGACCGCGAGATCGTCCCCCGGCGCGATGTTGTACCGTGGCTCCAGCGGGTCGACGGCGGTGGCGTCGAACCGGCGTTCGACCTCGGGTTGTGGCGTGAACAACGACGTCCGCCCACACATACCCCACGGGTTCGGGGCCCGCGGAGTTACCCCTTTCTACCCGTCCAGGGGGAGCCACCCTCGCTGCGCCGTGTCGATCCCTCGCACCCGCAGTTCTCGCTGGCCATCCTCGGTCTCCCGGAGTTCGATGACGACGTCGCACTCGCCGGTGATGGTGTTCACCGTCCGGGGCTCGTGGACGCCCTCCTGGAGGGTGAACACGCCGAAGCCGTCCGTGTCGTCGATGCGTCGGGTATAGACGTGCAGGAACTTGAAGACCGTCTCCAGGTCCAGGTACTGCAGCAGCGTCGACACGGACACCAGGCCGTGGCGAACCGGTTCGATGTCCCGGTCGTCGAACCGGCGTAACAGCTTCGACGCCCCGATGCTGATTCCGGTGAGGTCCCCCGGAGAGGAGACGTGCTGGGTCGCGACCTCCCGGATCGTCGAGCGGTCCTCGCCCCCGCCACAGTCGACCACCCCGATCCGGTCACGGTCGAGAGCCGGCATCCGGGGTTCGAGTCGTTCGATCCAGTCCGCGGCCCGGTCCTTGGTCGTCACCAACAACAGCCCCTCCTCGTGGGCACCGGCCGCGATCACGTCGAGGGCGAACCCGTCGGTCCAGCCGTAGGGTGGCCCGGTCACGAGCACGCTGGTCCCCGGATCGAGATCCGACACGGTGTCCGCGGGGAGGGCCGCCCGCATATCGTAGCCCTCACTCATCGGTGTCACCCAGGAACTCGCGGGGCCTGTCCTCGCGCACGATCTCCCGGACGGTACCCACGAACTCGACCTCGGATTCGAGTTCGCCGTCCAGACCGTCCAGGAGCTCCCGTTCGGCCTCGATATCGGCACACACCGACCGGTACTCCTCGTGGTCGGCCAGGGTCGCCTCGTCGTGGACGGTTTCGAGCTCCGCCCGGCGTGCCATGAGCTCGTAGTAGGACTCGAGGGCCGCAACGAAGGCGATGCGGTCGAGCAACGACCGGACGACCCCTTCGAGATCGTCGGCGGCGACCGGTTTGGTGAGCGCGCCGTCGAACCCCTGGGCGATCGCGTCGAACCCGGGATCCTCTGTGTCGAGCACCACCACCCGGGCCTCCGGCGCCGTGGTCTGGACCTTGTCGAGGACCGCGGTCACGTCTCCCGTCGGGAGGTCCCGATCGAGGACGACGACGTGGGAGTCACCCACGGTGTCGAGCAGGGCCGGTACCGATGTCACTGTCTGGACTTCGAACGATTCCACGCCGTCGACAGTCCCCGGGTCGGCAGCCGCGATCACCACCGATGGGGCCGGGCGTCCACCCATCTCAGCGATAAACTGGGGACACGTTGCTCAAAATTGTTTGGGCCGGCGGGAATAGACACTTCCCGACCGAGGACCAGTCTCAGGCATGGAGTTCAGCGTCGTCCAGGGCGACATCGCCGCCCAGACCGCCGACGCCCTCGTCAACGCGGCCGGGACCAGCCTCCAGATGGGCAGCGGCGTCGCCGGGGCGCTCCGCCGGGCCGCCGACGGCCCGATCAACGAGGCCGCCGTCGCGGAGGGCCCCGTCGAACTGGGGGAGGTCGCGGTCACGGACGCCTTCGGCCTCGACGCCGAGTACGTCATCCACACCGCCGCGATGCCCCACTACGGCGACGGGCGCGCCACCCAGAAGAGCATCCGGGACGCGACGACCAACGCCCTGGCCGCCGCCGAGACCCACAACTGCTACACGGTCGTCATCCCCGTGCTGGGCACCGGCGCCGCCGGCTTCGAGTTCGAGCGGGGTGCCCGCATCGTCTGTGAGGCCATCCGGGACTACGACGCCACCGTCCTTCAGGACGTCCGTGTCATCGCGTACGGCGACGACGAGTACCGGACCCTCCAGACCGTCGCCGCCCGGGTGCGGACAGGCTAGTCCGGGTCCCGGATCTGGGCGACGAACCGCCGGTTCGGCGACGGCGCGATCTCGAGGCGGACCTCCCTGGCCAGGGTGAAGTACCGGCGTCGCCCCTCGCGATAGTCATCGATGAGGCCCGCGTCGAGCAGCGTGTCGAGGTGGTGGCTCGCGGTGGTGCCGTCCATCCCGACCGCATCCATCAACTCCGAGACGTACCGGTCCCGCTGGGAGAGCAACCGCAATATCCGGAGTCGGGGTGCCGACCCCAACACGGCCAACGTATCCATAGAGAGAATATTCCAACGAAACCTTATCTGTATTGCGGTGGTAGTGGAGGTGTACCATGGCCGAAGTCCCAGACACCGACGAGACCGAGACCGACCAGCGCGTCACCACCGTCACCGACGGCTACTTCGAGGAGGAGTACGCCGTCACCGCCACCCAGGCCGGGAAGTTCCTCACCACCCTTGGCGAGCAGCTCAGCGAGAGCGACGAACTGACGATCTCCGGCGACGACTGGGAGCTCCCCTTCGCCTTCGGCGACACCGTCACCCTCGAGATCGAATACGAGGGCGACGGCGACCCCGAACTCGAGATCGAGGTCGAACTCAGCGGTCGCCGCGACGAGGAGACCCCCGACCTCGCCTGAGACCACCTTCTTTCACCCGATACCCAAACGCTGAAAAGGCGGTTCCGCCAACCTGCGGCCACCCGAGGTCCCCAGGATGGCGTGGCAGTTCTCCCTCTATCAGCTTCCCCCGTCGCTCGCCGCCCTCATCTCACTGGTCCTCGTCGCCAGCGTCTGGGACCACCGCCACACCCCGATGGGCACCGCGTTCGTCGTCTTCGTGGCCGCGTTGTTCGAGTGGTCGTTGCTGTACACCCTCCAGCTTGGGGTGACCGACCTCGCCACGAAACTCCTCATCTACAAGCTCCAGTACATCGGCGCCGTCACGGTCCCCACCATGTGGCTGGTGCTCACCGCCCGCTACGCCGGCCGCGACGACTGGCTGTCCCGCCGCACCGGCGCTCTCCTCGCCCTCGAACCCATCCTCACGCTCCTCCTGTTGTCCACCAACCCCAGCCACGGCCTCCTCTACGAGACCGCCGTCCTCACCACCGGCCCCGTCCCCCGACTGTCCTTTACCTTCGGGCTCTGGTACTGGATCAACCTCACGTACAGCTATCTGTTGGTCATCTACGGGCTGTTGCTCCTCGTCGACGTCGTCATCCGCGGGCTCCAGCTATACCGCCGCCAGGCCACCCTGTTGATCGCCGGCGCGGTCGTTCCCCTGGTCGCCAACAGCCTGTTCGCCGCCGGTCGCAGCCCCGTCGCCGACATCGACCTGACAACGTTCGCCTTCGCTATCACCGGCGTCGTGTTCGCCATCGGCCTCTTCGAGTTCGACCTCCTGACCCGCACCCCCATCGCCCGCCGCCGGATGAGCGAGGAACTGGGCGACGGCTTCGTCGTGGTCGACGACCAGGACCGCATCGTCAACTACAACGAGACCGCCGCCCGGATCTTCGAGGACCGCATCGACACCGATCAACCCCTGGCCACCGTCTTCGACGTCGACGACCTCGATGCCCTGGACGGCACCGAGCTCACTACCACCGGCGACGAGCAGCCCGCCCACTACCAGGTGCGGTGTCTCCCCCTGGACGGCCGACGGGACGCCGCGGTCGGCCACCTCATCGCGCTCCGGGAGATCACCGACCAGAAGGTCTACGAACAGCGCCTCGAGGTCGCCAACCGGCTCCTCCGGCACAACCTCCGCACCGACACCAACCTCATCCTCGGGCATGCCGACAACCTCGCCGACGCCGTCCCCGACCGCCACCGCGAGGACCTCGAACAGATCCGGATCGCCGCCCACCGCCTCGCCGACCTCAGCCACAAGGCCAACCAGCTCGAGACCACCCTCCACCTCGATGCGGCGGACCGAACCACCGTCGATGCCGTCCCCGTGGTCGGGACCGTCGTCGACCGGGTTCGGACCGCCCACCCCGCCGCCACCATCACCCTCGACGCCCCGGCCCGGGCACCGGTCACGACGGTCAACGAGGCCCTCCTCGAGGCCGCGGTCGGGCACGTCCTCGAGAACGCCATCGAACACACCGACCGACCCCCCGAGGTCACGGTCACCGTCGAGTCTGGCGACCCCGTCACCATCCGCGTCGCGGACAACGGCCCCGGCATCCCCGACATCGAGCAGTCGGTCATCGCCGCGGGCCGGGAGACCCAACTCGAACACGGGAGCGGCGTCGGCCTCTGGCTCGTCCACTGGATCACCACCGCCTCCGGCGGGGATGTGGCCTTCGACACCAACGACCCCCGGGGCAGTGTGGTCACCCTCACCCTCCCCGCAGGTTGAGCACCGCCGATCGCGGCGATGGAATTAACCCGGTGGCTTGTCTCGGGGCGGCCACGGGCATGGTCATCGAGACGCCGTGCGACCGCGTCCACCCGGGCCCAGCGGCGGCCCGACGCCCGCCGGAGACCCACGGTTCTCACAGAGGCACCCAGGATGGCACCTAACTCAGTCGTACTCATCGTCGAAGACGAACGCGGCCTCGCCGACCTGTACGCCGACTGGCTCGACGGCACCCACACCGTCCGGGTCGCCTACGACGGCGAATCGGCCCTGGACAACCTCGATGCGGACGTCGACGTGGTCCTGCTGGACCGCCGCATGCCCGGCCTCTCCGGGGACGACGTCCTCGACGAGATCAGGGCCAGGGGCCTCGACTGCCGCGTCGCGATGGTGACCGCCGTCGACCCCGACTTCGACGTCGTCGACATGGGGTTCGACGACTACGTCGTCAAACCGGTCGACCAGGCCGCCCTCACCGAGCTCGTCGACCGCCTCCTCTCGTTGCGCACCTACGACGAGGAGGTCACCACCTTCTACCGCCTCGCCTCGAAGGTCGCCGCCCTCGAGACCGCCAAGACCGAGGACGAACTCGCCGACAGCGACGAGTACCAGCGGCTGACCACCGAACTGGAACGGGTCCGTGACTCCGTGGACGCCTCCTTCGAGGCCGTGGCGGACTTCGACACCAAGAGCCTCATCGACCCCGACCGCGAGGGCTGACCCGTCGGTCAGGGGTCGACGGTCACCCCGTGGAACTCGAACCTGGCGCCGCCACCGTCGCTGGCGGACACCTCGACGGTCCACCCGTGGGCGTCGGCGATCTGGCCGACGATCGCCAGCCCGAGCCCCGACCCGTTCGCGTCCGTGGAGTACCCGTACTCGAAGACGCGGTCCCGGTCCGTCGCCGGGATGCCCGGGCCGTCGTCCTCGATGTAGAAGCCGTCGGGCAACGTCCCGATCGTGACGGTGTCGCCACCGTGTTCGACCGCGTTCCGGAACAGGTTCTCGACGAGTTGCTGGAACCGGCTCTGGTCGGCCGCCACCTGGAACCCCTCCGGGACCTCGATTGCGAGGGCTGCCGTAGGGGCCTCGATGCTCGCCCAACACCCCTCGACGGTCTCGGTGACCGAGATCGGTTCCGGGTCGGTGACCGTGCCCCCGTGCCGGGTGAGGTCCAACAGGTCTGCGATCAGCTGTTCCATTCGGTCGTGGGCGGTGGCCACCGTCTCTAGATGGTCGCTGTGACAGTCCTCGAGCGCCAACTCGAGGTGGCCTTGCGCGAGGTTCAGTGGGTTGCGAAGGTCGTGGGAGACTAGGCTCGCGAACTCGTCCAACCGGTCGTTCTTCCGCTCGAGCTCCCGGGTCCGTGCCCGGAGCTTCTCCTCTTCGGTGAGCCGTGCCAGCGTCTCGCGGGCGTGGGCGACCAGTAACTCGACGAGTTCGAGGTCGTCTTCGTCGTAGGCCCCGGCCGACCGCGCGACGGTCTGGAACACGCCGAGGTCGCCGATCGGCACCGTCAGCGCCGACCGGAACTCGGGGTCGGCCGGCGTGACCGCCAACGTGGTGAGGTCCTCGACGACGCTGGGGTCGCCGGTGCGGTAGGCGGTCGCCGCGAGGTTGTCCTCGGCGTAGATCGGGGTCTCCTCGTAGTACTGCTCCCGGTCGAGGTGGGAGGACTCCGCCTGCGGGACCAGGACATCGCCCTGGGCCTCGTCGACGATGACGATGTCGTACTCGAGGATCTCCCGGGCGGCGTCGACGAGCTCCTCGTAGACGGCCTGCCGACTCTCGCAGGTGCTGATCGTGGTGGCGACGCCGTGCAGGGCCTCGATCTTGGCTTTCTGCTCCCGGAGCGTGGTCTCCTGTTCTTTGCGGTCGGTGACCTCGCGCTGGAACCCGACGAAGTGCGTGACCTCGCCGTCGTCGTGGACGGGCGCGACGGTCACCCGGTTCCAGAACGGGGTGCCGTCGGCGCGGTAGTTCAGGAGTTCGACGGACGTCGGCGCCTCGGCGTCGACGGCGGCGCGGAGCTCGGCCACGGGGTCGGGGTCGGTGTCCTCGCCCTGGAGGAACCGACAGTTCCGACCCAGGATCTCGTCCTCGTCGTACCCGGTCAACGCCTGGAAGGAGTCGTTGGCGTAGATCACCGGGTTGTCCGGCTGGGACGGGTCGGTGATGGTGATGCCGATGGGCGCCGCGTCCATCGCCCGGGTCCGCAACTCGAGTTCGGCCTCCCGCGCCTTGCGATCGGAGATGTCACGGACGAACCCGGCGACCCGTTGGACGGTCCCGTCGGCGTCCGTGAGGGGCACGCCCTCGACCCAGACCCACCGCTGGTAGTCCTCGCGTTCGTCGACACGGTACTCGATCTCCACGGGGTCCCCACCGGAGAGTGTCGCCATCGCCGCCCGGACCCGGTCACGATCTTCGGGATGGATGCCCTCGAGGAACGCGCGGGCGTCGTCCTCGAGGGCGGCGACGGACTGGCCCCAGACGTCCTCGTAGGCGGAGTTGACGAACAGCAACTCGCTCCAGTCGGCGTCGAACATCCAGAAGACGTCGTCGGTCGCCTCGGTCAGCTCCCGGAGGCGTCTGTCGATCTCGGTCGCCCGTTGCTCGGCCTCGTGCTGGGCGACGGCGTTCTCGATGCGGTTGGCCAGCAACTCGTACTGGCCGGTGTTCCCGCTCTTCTGGAGGTAGTCGGTCACCCCGGCGGAGATCGCGTCGCTGGCGACCGCCTCGCTGCCCATCCCGGTGAACAGGATGAACGGGAGGTCCGGGTGGGTGTCCCGGACGACCTCGAGGAACTCGAGGCCGTCCATCTCGGGCATGTCGTAGTCCGAGACGACGCAGTCGATGGCGGTGTCCTCGAGGACCGCGAGCCCGTCAGGGGCGCTGGTCGCGGTGATGACTTCGAGACCGGTGCCGGTGCGTTCGAGGAACGTCGCCGCCATGTCGACGAACTCCGGCTCGTCGTCGACGTGTAACACCGTGACGGGCTCGGCCATACGCCCCGAATAGGCGTGGCCTGTAAATTCGTTGTGGACGGGTCGACCGGTCTTTTATGCGGTGTGGGCTCCCGTCCCACGCTATGGTGTCCGCCACCAGGTTGTACGGGGCGTCGATCGCGATCGTCTCGGGGAGTTACTCGCTGTGGCGGGCCTCGATGGGGCCGGAACTGACGGCGGCCGCCTGGGTGATGTTGCTCGTCGGTGCCGTCGTCATCGCCCACGGGTTCGTCCTGGTGCTTGCCGAACCCGGGCGACTGGGGTCGGCGAGCGGGCCGCTGATGATGGGCTACGCCGTGGTGATGCTCGGCGTTCAGTGGGGCCAGGGCGCCGGGATGGGTGGCGGGATGGGGGCGACCTCGGGTGGGGCCGGTACCGACCCGGGGATGGTGGCGTTGGCGGTGCTGATGTTCGTCAGCGGGGTGCTCATGGTCGGGACCGACGCCGGCGGCCCCAGCCCGATGTAACCGGTAGTATTTCCAACCTGATGTATCACTATCGTATCCTTTTTGGGGGAGGCGAGACCAGCGCGATTTGTCCCGGCGGACCGGACCAGATCGGCATCCCCCCAACTGTCGGATCTTCCACCCGCCGGGGCGTTTTCTCCTCTCGCCACCGAGCAGTAGGGCTAACTGACTTCCCGGCCTACGCCGGCCCGTGCAGGACGACCGATGGCTGTATGCTCTGACCCTGTCCGCCATCGCCGCCGGCGTGACCGGCGTCCTCGTCCCCCTGTATCTCGTCAGTCTGGGCGCTGGCGCCGCCGTGCTCGGCCTCGCCGCCGCCCTCTCCTCGATTGTCGGCGCCCCAGCCGCCGTCCTCGCGGGGCGCCACGCCGACCACAGCGACACCCCGCGTCGGATCGTCCTCGGGGGCTTTGCCCTCGCCGCCGTCGCCGCGGTGCTGTTCCCCGTCGTCGCCAGCGTCCCAGTGGTCGTCGCGCTCAACGCGGTCCTTGCCGTCGCCCTCGCCGCCGTCGGCCCCGTCGTGACCACGTTCGTCGTCAGCGGCGTCCCCGACGCCGCGTGGGACGGCCGCATCGCGCGCCTGAACACCTTCCAGGGATACGGTGGCATCGGCGGCCTCCTCCTGGGAACCGCCTGGACCGGGCTGGTGACCCCCGTCACCTCCCCGGCGACCGCCCGGCGATCGCTGTTCGTGGTCGCCGCCCTCATCGCGGTTGCCGCCATCGTGATCGCCGCCCGATCGCTGCCAGCCCACCCCGGGACCGCAGGGACCACCCCGGCGTTGCGCCCCACCCGAGACGCCACCTTCCTCCCCGGCGGGACCCGCGAGTACTGGGCGGCCCGCGGCCTCGGGGCCGGGCGGCTACGGGCGGTGCTGGCGAACCTGTCGCGGTCGTTACGCCGGTACTTCCTCGGCGGCGCCCTGTTCTTCGTGGGGTTCGGTGCGTTCTGGGCGCCGTTGCCGCTGTACCTCACCGACGTTGGGTTCGGTACCGGCACCATCTTCGCCCTCTACGTCGTCAACGCCGCCGCATCGACCCTGACCTTCACCGCCGCCGGCCGCCTCAGCACCGCCTACGACACCAGCCACCTCCAGGGCGGCGCCCTCGGCATCCGGGGCACCGCCTTCCTCGGGGTCGGGGTCGTCGCCATCGCGGGGATCGGGGCCGGCCCGGCGCTGACCGCCGTCCCCATCGTCGCCGGACTCCTCGGGGTGATCGGACTGACCTGGGCGGTGATCGCCGTCACCGGCACCGCCATCGTGTCCCGGCTCGCACCCCGCGGGCACCGCGGGGCCGTCCTCGGCGGCTATGCCGCCCTCGCGGGCATCGGACAAAGCGTCGGGAGCCTCCTCGGTGGCGGGGTCGCGAGCTGGTCGTTCCCGGTCGCGTTTGCCGTCGCCGGGACGTTCGTCGCCGCGGGCGGCCTCGTCGTCTACCGGATGGACACCGGGGACGCTTCGTGACCGGCGGTCAGTCCGGTGCGGGGGTCCCGCGGACGAGACGGGCGCTGGGCAACGATGGATCCCGGTGGGGGTTCCGCCCCAGGGGCGGTGCCTCGAGGTCCTCGAGCTGGTCGCGGAGCACGCGACGCAACCGGTTCAGACTCGTCTGATCGAGGTCTTCGGCGGCGGCCAGTCGCTCGAAGGTCGGGTCGTCGGTGACGTCGTTGGCCGCGTATGCCTCGTGGATCGCCTCGAGTTCCTCGACGCTGTGCTCGGTCGGATCCACGTCGTCGACCCCGAGGGCGCGACGCCGCTCCTCGTCGACGACGTGACGGATCACCACGAGGGCGACGGTCGCGACCCCGCGTTGGCTGCCGAAGGCGGTGAGATCGATGTCGGCCATGATCCCGAGGGCCCGATCCCGCTCCCACGGCGTCACCCCGATGGCACTACACAGGGCCTGTGTGGTGCGCAACCGGTCGAGGTAGTGGGCGCGACTGCTGTACCCGGCGGTCGCGGCGTGCTGTTCGTTGTGGAGGCGGCGGACGCTCTCCGGGAGGTCGTCCTCGGGGGTGTCGGGCCGCCCGATGACCGTGGCCGCGGGGGTGACCACGCCCCACCGGCGCACCGTCTGGTCGCGGCGGTGGTCGGCCCGGGAGAGGGCGCCTTCACCGGGACGGGCACGGAGCCGTCGGTCCGGGAACCGGTCGTCGGTGTCGGGCGACTCCATCGAGTCCCGGGTTCGCACTCGACCGTGTTGAAACCGTCGGGCGACACCCAGGAGCGTTGACACGCGAGCGGGGGGACAGTCGTCGCTGCTCGGCGGTGGCGCCCCGGAGAATCCGTCTGTATCTACACCTTGTCGCGAGAACCACTTAAAGAACGAGGCGGTGGGTCGCCCCCTGAATTATTGGCGCCCGGTCCAACCCCGGAGTATGCCCGAGGCCAGCCCCACCGCCCGCGAGGCCCTGCACTGCACAATCGATGCCGACTTCGAGGACGCCGTCCTGGAGGTCCAGCTCGAACACGAACTCGCCGGGTTCGAGACGGTCTCCGTCAGCCGCCTCGACGAGATGATCGAGGGGATGCTCGAGGAGTCGGTGACCCGCACCGCGCTCCTGGTCGTGTGCCATCCCGTCATCGCCCGGGACGCCCTGGCGATCGACCCGCGGCTGGCCGGGTTGCTGCCGTGTACGACCGCGGTCTATGAACGGGCCGACCCCACCGACGACCGGGTGCACGTCCACCACGTCTCCGCGACGAAGGCAATCCGGGATCTCGGCGTGGCCCCGTCGGAGGCCGAGGGCGACGTGGAGGCCCTCGTCGAACGGACCGGGGAGTACGTCGCGACGGTCTGGGAGAACCTCGAGACCCACGCCGGCGCGGACGCCTGACCGGTCAGGTCGGCGGACGGGCGACGCGTTCGGTCTGTTCGACCGTCGCGTCGTCGTCGATCTCCCACTCCGCGGCCCGGAGACACTCGATGCGGCAGCCGGGCCCGATCGATGCGGTCTCGGCGGTGAGTTCTGTGACGGTGGTGTCCACCAAGGAGACCTCCTCGGCGACGAGGGTCTCGACGGTGGCCCGGCCGTCCTCCCGTCCGATGAGGACGCCGAGCACCCCGCCGCGGCTCTCGGTCCGCTGGACGGTGACGGTCCCCGCGTCGAGGTGGTCGACCGTGACGTCGCCGGTCCCGAGTCGGACGGTGAGCGTCGCCGCGTCGAGGTCCTCGACCTCGAGGGCGCCACCGACATCGAAGGTGTCGACGGTGACCTCCCGGATGGTGGTGTCGCCGCTGACGGCGGCGGTCTCGGCCGCCAGGCTCCCACAGCGCGTGGCGCCGCTCGCATCGAGTTCCTCGATGCCGGCGTGGCCGCCGACGGAGAGGGAGCCGCTGGCGTCGACGGTGACCGCGGTGAGGTCGCCGTCGATGGTGGTCGACCCGCTGGCGTCGACCGTCTCGACGGCCGCGTCGCCGGCCACGGTGGTGGCCCCGCTGGCCGTGACCGTGACGGCCCGGAGGTCGCCCCGGATCTCGGTGTGGCCGGAGAGGTCGCCGCGGTCGGCGTAGGCGTCCCCGGTGACGGTGGTGTGGCCGCTGGCGTCGAAGGTCTCGGCGTCGACGCCGTCCAGGGTCGTCGGCCCGGAGACGTCGACCCGGTCTTGCTCGTGGGCGGGCTGGTCCGGCATTGTACCCCGCCGGTTTCGATGCCGCCCACTTCAAACTACCGTTCTAATGTGAGTCGAGTGTGAGTCCAATATGAGTTGGGAGAGACAGAGTTAAGGCTATGGGGCGGGCAGGTCGGGGTATGAGCCGCGAGATCCGGATCACGATCGCCGACGACGAGGTCTTCGAGCGGATGCGCCACCGCAAGGAGACCCTCGACATCTCCTGGGAGGAGGCGCTCCGCCGCGGGCTCGACACCGAGGCCGACGCCACCCGCGGCACGGCGCCTACACCCTTCGACGACGACTTCCGGGAACAGCTCCGGGACCGCATCCGTAGCAGCGTCCGTGAGGACAGTCGTGGCGCCCCGAGCAATGCGACACCCGCCAAGGACCGGGGACCGGTCATCGATGGCGACGCGATCCGCGACATGGTCACCGCCCACATCGAACACGCCCTCCCCGACTTCACCACGTCCGGCCCCGCCGCCTCACCCCTCGATGCCGAACTCGACGCCCTGGCAGACGCCGAGGACGCGGTCCTGTCCTTCCCCGCCGTCGAGGGCGAGCACGCGACGGTCCCCCTCCGCGTCAATCTCACCACCGGCGGCGACGGCCTCGATGTCGAGGTCGTCGCGGTCCGCCGCGGCAAGGACACCGACCACCGGAACGTCTTCGACCCCGACGACCGCGAGCAGCTCACCACCGCCCTCGCGACGGGCACTCCGGCAACTCTCGCCTTCCAGGGCGGCGCCGAGACCTACGACGTCATCCCGTCACTGTCCTGGGGCCGCACCAGCGAGGGCCACCCCACCGTCGTCGAGGTGACGATCGAGGCGGTCCGCCTCGAGGACTAGTCGACGGTCTCGAGGTTCTCGTCCTGGTAGCTGCCGTCGTAACTGGACTCGTGGTCGGCCGCCGCCAACACCAGTTGGGCGACCCGCGCCCCCGCCGCCAGCTCCACGTCGTGATGGACCTGTAACAGCCCCTCGCCCCGGCCCCGGTACCCCGCATCCCACACCGCGGTGTTCAGCATACACGCACTCCGCAACAGCGTCGACCGCGGGTACAGGAACCCCACGTGCCCACTCGGGATCGACACCGTCTCCGCGTACCGCACCACGTACCCGCCCGGTGGGAGATAGTACACCGGGTGGTCGGCGTCGCTCTCCGCGGGTTCGACCGCCTGCCGCGCCCCGACCTCCTTCCCGTCCCGGCCGACGTACCCCGGCTCCAGCGGCTCGAACACGCGGTCCAGCGTGAGGTCGACGCCGTTGGGCTGGACCTGGGCGTCACTGATCGGCTCCACATGGTCGGCGACGAACGCCCCGGAACGGAACATGGCCCCACCACCCCGCCGGGACAGAAGGGCGTTTCCGTTCGGCGCCACCGCCCAACCCGGGGAACACGCTGGTTTTTTACCCGTTCGCGGCCCACGTTGAACTGTCATGGGACAGACGCTCACGGAGAAGATTCTCGCGGACCACCTCGTCGAAGGCGACCTCGAACCCGGTGAGGAGATCGGGATCGAGATCGACCAGGTCCTCACCCAGGACACGACGGGGACGATGGTCTGGCTCCAGTTCGAGGCCCTCGACCTCGACGAGGTCCAGACCGAACTCGCCGCCCAGTACTGTGACCACCAGACCTACCAGTTCGACTTCAAGAACACGGACGACCACCGGTTCCTCCGATCGGCCGCGGGCACTTTCGGCGCCCACTTCTCCCGCCCGGGCAACGGCATCTGCCACCAGGTGCACAAGGAGCACTTCGCCGCCCCCGGCAAGACCCTGCTCGGGTCGGACTCACACACGCCGACCCCGGGCGGCATGGGGCAGCTCGCCATCGGCGCCGGCGGCATCGACGTCGCCGTCGCCATGGGCGGCGGCCCCTACTACATCGACATGCCCGAGGTCGTCAACGTCCGCCTCGAGGGAGAACTTCCCGCGTGGGCGACCGCCAAGGATGTCATCCTCGAGTTGCTGCGCCGCCTCTCGGTGAAAGGCGGCGTCGGCAAGGTCCTGGAGTACACCGGTCCCGGCGTCGAATCGCTGACCGTGCCCGAACGCACCACCATCACCAACATGGGGACGGAACTCGGCGCCACCACCAGCATCTTCCCGACCGACGACCAGACCCTGGACTTCCTCGACCGACTCGGCCGGAGCGACGAGTACGTCGAACTCGCCCCCGACGAGGACGCCGAGTACGCCGACGAGATCGTCGTCGACCTCGCCGAGATCGAACCGCTGATCGCGACCCCGTCGATGCCGGACAACGTCGTCCCCGTCCGCGAGGTCGCCGGCGAACCCGTCGACCAGGTCATCGTCGGCTCCTGTACCAACGGCGCCTACGAGGACATCCTCCCGGCGGCCAAACTCCTCGAGGGCCGCGAGGTCGCCAAGAAGACCGAGATGATCGTCGCCCCCGGCTCCAAGCAGGCCTCGGAACTCCTGGCCCGCCAGGGCTGGACCGCCGAGATGATGGCCGCCGGCGTCAACTTCTCGGAGGCGACCTGCGGTGCCTGCATCGGCATCGGGCACGTCCCCGCCTCCGACTCGGTCAGTCTACGCACGTTCAACCGGAACTTCGAGGGCCGGTCCGGCATCGAAGACGACAACGTCTACCTCTGCTCCCCGGAGGTCGCCGCCGCCTCCGCGCTGGCCGGCGAAATCACCGACCCCCGGGACCTCGACGCCGACGTCGAACCACCCGGCATCGAGATGCCGGAGGTCTACGACGGGTCGACCGCCGACCTCATCACCCCCGAGGAGGCCGTCGACGACGACCTCGTCAAGGGCCCCAACATCGGTGACGTCCCGCTGAAGGACCCCCTGGGCGCCCATCTCGAGGGCCCGGCCCTGCTGAAGATGGACGACAACATCACGACCGACCACATCATCCCCGCCACCGCCGACATCCTGAAGTTCCGCTCGAACATCGACCGCCTCTCGGAGTTCACCCTCAGTCGCGTCGACGAGACCTTCGCCGAGCGCGCCGCCGAGGCCGACGGCGGCTTCCTCGTCGCCGGCGAGAACTACGGCCAGGGCTCCTCCCGCGAACACGCCGCGTTGTGCCCGATGTACCTCGGCGTCGACGGCGTCCTCGCCCAGAGTTTCGCGAGGATCCACAAGGCCAACCTGTTCAACTTCGGGTTGCTGCCACTGACCATCGACGCGGCCGACTACGACCGCATCGAACAGGGCGACGACATCACCATCGTCGACGACGTCGCCGACGCCGTCGAGAGCGGTCAGGAGACGTTCACCGTCCGGGTCAACGACGACTGGGAACTCACCGCCCACCTCGACGCCTCCACACGGGAGCGCCGCCTCCTCGCGGCCGGCGGCAAACTCACCTACACCAAACAACAGGCCCAGGGCGGCGCCGGCGCCACCCCGGCCGACGACTGACCGCCGCGGGCGTCACGCTTACCACCGGGGGTCCCCTACCGGGGACCGACATGGGCGCCGAGGCGGCGACACCGACCACCCTCCGCCGCGCCGAGCGCGCCGACCTCCTCGCCGTCCTCCGCATCGAGAAGCGGTCGTTCACCCAGCCCTGGACCTACGACGCCTTCGAACGGTTCCTCGGGGAACCCGGATTCCTCATCGCCGACACCGAGCGGGCCGGCACCCCCGTCGTCGGGTACGTCGTCGCCGACACCGTCCAGAACCACGGGCACCCACTGGGCCACGTCAAGGACATCGCGGTCCACCCCGACCACCGGGAACGCGGGATCGGCACGCGCCTTCTCGCCGCCGCCATCGACCGACTCGTTACCCAGGGCGCCACCGCCGTCAAACTCGAGGTCCGGGCGAGCAACGACACCGCCACGGCCCTCTACGAGGACTTCGGGTTCGAGATCCACCACACCGTCCCGGAGTATTACGCCGACGGCGAGGACGCCCGGGTGATGGTCCGCACCCTCACCGGGTAAACGACAACCCGAAGGGGCCACAGGTCCCCACCCCGGATATGGAGACGCGGGGGCTCTCGACACCCGAGACCGAGGCCGACGCCGTCGACCGCTACCGGGCGCTGGGCCCGATCGCCCAACAGGTCGTCCGCGAGACCGCCCGCGCCATGGGGTTCGACGCCACCGAGTACGAGGACCGCGTCACCGGCGCCGTCGTCGAGGCGGCGCGTGACGCCCTGTTCGCGTCGATGTTGACCGTCCACGTCGGCGACCGGGCGGCCTTCGAGGACTGGCAGGACTCCCACCCCGGGTACGCCGTCGACCAGACCGGCAGCGAGCACGTCGACCGCGTCGCCTGGCACCCGGCCCCGCTCGCCGAGACCGTGGTGGCGACCACCTTCGAGCAGGAACCCGACGCGGCGTGTGCGGCGCTGCGTCGGCAGGCCTGGGGCCGCATCTACCGCGACCGGGTCCGGGACCCCAACGACTCATAGGCATCCCCGTCCAGGCACCGGTATGGCGGCCTGGGACGTCATCGAATCGGTGACCGAGTACGAGACCGGGTGGTACACGGGCGGGTACGACCTCGTCGAACAACCGGACGGCTCCCGGAAACGGTACTACTGGGCGCGGCTGCCGCCCGCGGTCGTGGTCGTCGCCGTCGACGATGGGGAGGTGGTGTTCGTCCGCCAGTACCGCCCCGTCGTCAAGGAGGAGTGCCTGGAACTGGTCGCCGGCATCGTCGACCCCGGCGACGGTCGCGGCGACGCGCCCCCGGGCACCGCTCCCGACGCCGCCTACGAGGCCGCCGCCGTCCGGGAGCTCGAGGAGGAGACCGGGTACGTCGCCGGCGAGACCCGGGTCCTCGAGACGTTCTGGGTCGCGACCGGCGTCCTCCGTCACGAACGTGGCGTGGTCTACGCCACCGACCTCGACGCCGGGGGCGATCGACTCACCGACTCCAACGAGTTCCTCGAGCCCGTCCGCCGCGACCCCGCCTCGGTCCTCGGGCCCGACGCCGCCCTCCCCGGCAACGACGCCACCCTCGAGGGACTGTTACTCGCCGAGCGCGCCGACCTCCTCTGACCCGCAAGGCCCATACCGCCCGCCGGCCCAGTCCCCGACGTGAGCGATTGGCGGCTCCGTGACTCCGTCACCGAACTCGAATCCGCCTGGCTCGACGCCGGCTACGACGTCCTCGACACACCGGAGGGCCAGACCGCCCGCTACTACTGGAGCCGTCCCGGCGACGGCGTCTCCGTGGTCGCCATCACCGACGCCGGCGACGTCGTCATGGTCGACGAGTACCGCCCTCGCCGGCAGGCCACCGAACGCAAGCTCCCGACCGGCGGCGTTGACCCCGAGGAGTCGTTCGCGCGGGCGGGCCGACGCGAACTCGCCGAGGAGACCGGGTACCGCGCCGGGACCGTCACCACCCTCCAGACCTACACCCCCTCGGCGTTCGAACGCCGCACCCGCGGCGTGGTCTACGCCACCGACCTCACCTCGGGCCCCGCCGACCCAGAGGACGGCGAACAGATCGACGTCGTCGAGGTCCCGGTCGAGACCGCCCTCGAGACGGCGCGGGACACCGGCGACGCCTGGACGCTGCTCCCGTTACTGGTCGCCATCGACGACGAGGATCTCTGACCGACCGCGGCGCTTTTCAGGGAACGCCCCGTGGTCTCCCCCGATGGACGGGGAGATCAGTGGCGCCACCCTCCGCGAGATACAGGCCACCGACGCGGTCCGGATCGTCGACGTCCGCCAGCGTGACGCCTTCGAGGCGGCTCACCTCCCGGACAGCGAGTGCATCCCGTTCCCGGAGCTCCCCGAGCACGTGACCCGCCTCGACGGGGCCGACCACGTCGTCACGGTCTGTCCCCACGGGGAGGCCAGCGTGAAGGCCGCCCGGTTGATCGCCGCCTACGACGGCCTCGCCCCGGACGCCACCGTCCAGAGTCTCGCCGGCGGCCTCGCCGCCTGGGACGGGCCGCTGGTCACGACCGACGACGGGGCGGACCCCCCGGTCTGACCCGGGATCGCCCTGGAGAAAGGACCGTGCTCAGCTGCTCGACGCGGGCCGCTCAGGCAACGTTGAACCCGCGGTCGCGGAGGAAGTCCTCGACGCGACCCGTGTGATTGCCCTGGAGTTCGATCTGGCCGTCCTCGACGGTGCCGCCACACGCGAACTTCGATTTCAGCTCCGAGCTCAACGAATCGAGGTCCACGTCTTTCGGATCGAACCCTTCGATGACCGTTACCTCCTTCCCGTATCGGCGCTCGTCGATGTGGATCGAGATCTGCTGGGACTCCTTGGCGACGTCCTCGCAGACGCAGAGTTCTTCGGGCAATCCACACGTCGAGCAGACTTCCGACATTACGCGGAGAATTACGAAAGCAACCTATTAAACACTGTCGCCGCCCTTCCGGCTTGCGATTCCACGTACTCCGCGGCGAGGCGTCGCGCCGACGATGCGTCAGCCGCCGAGACCGATCCGGCGTGGACCGCCTGCTCCCGGAGGCGGGCGACCTCCAGGGCCTCGCTGGCCGGGTCGACCGCCGTCAGGTACTCGCGGATCGTCTCCCCGGGGCGGCGCCGCCGATGCCGCCGTTCGAGGAGGTACATCACCCGGTCGAAGGCCCCCTCCACGTCGGTCCGGGGGTCGCGACTCGGCTGGTACCGCAGCCACACCGACCGGTAGGTGCGGTCGGCGACTCCGGTGCGACGGGCGCCGGCGGCGAGCCCGACTGCGAGCACGCCCCACACCGCCATCGTCTCGGGGGCGGCAGGCGGTGAGGGCACCCAGCCACCGTCCTGGGACGGCGTCGTGGGCAGGTCGGCCGGGTCGTCGACCCCGCTCTGCCCCGGCAGCGGCCCGGTCAGCGACGGCGTCACCCCGGGGAGGCTGGTGCCGTTCCCGGTGGTGTTCGTGGTGGTGTTCGTCGTCCCGTTCACCGTCGTGGGTGCGGTGGTGGTCGGCGTCCAGGTGCCCTGCTGGCTGTCGAGGACGTCGACGCCGACCACGTCGTTTGCGCGGGCCTCGGCGACGCGGTCCTCCTCGGCGGCCTGCCGCGGGAGACTCGGCGTGGGGTCGAACTTGATCCAGCCGTAGTCGGGGAAGTACACCTCGACCCACGCATGGGAGTCGACGCCCCGGACCACCCACGTGTCCTCGGCGACGCGTTGCCCGCTCGTGTACCCGACCACGTACCGCGCCGGGATGCCCTGGCTGCGCAGCATCGTCACCATCGTCGTGGCGTAGTAGACACAGTACCCCTCGTTCATCTCGAAGAGGAACGCGTCGGCGATGTTCCCCGTCGGTCGCTGGACGGTGAGGGAGTACTCCTTGTTTGACTCCAGCCACTGTTCGATCGCTTGGGCGGCGTCGTACCGGGTCTCGGTCCCGTTGGTGATGTTGGCCGTGAGGTCGGCGACCCGGTCGGGCGTACTCGACGGCAGCTCGAAGTAGGTGTCTGACAGCCACGACGGATAGTCGTCGCCGGCGGTCCGCAACTGGTCGGGCGTCGCCGTGGAGACGCTGCTGATCACCCCGTAACTCTCGTTGTCCGCCAGGGTATCGACCGGCGTCAGGGACCCGTGTTCGGTGACCGCCGCGGTCGTCCCGGTGATCCGGACGGGTTTGGCCGCCGCCGGCAACACCTCCAGATCCTGTTTGGCGATCACCTGCTGGTAGAGGGACTCCCTGGGCCCCGGCGGGTCCTCGAGCGGGCCATCGACTCTCGCACTCGTCCCGGTGCGCAGCCACGAGTTCCCGGTGAACCGGTCGTAGGTCCCGACCCGCCAGTACGCACTGTCCTCGGCCTGCACGACGAACCGGACCTCCGGGGACAGCCGGAGACTGCCGTGGATCGTCTGTCGGTCACCCGGGGCGGCGAGGTTGCCCTGGACCGTCGGCCCGGTGTTGGGGAACAGCGGCGCGGTGTTCCCGCCCGGCACCGCACTCACCGCCGTCGACGCCAGGATCATCACGGCGATGGTGGCGGCCAGGACCTCGGCGTGTCGCCGCGAACCGCCGTGGCGTTCCAGGGTCGCGAACGCCACCGCCCCCGCCGCGCCCACCACCCCGACCAGGGTCATGATCAGGGTGGCATCCCCGGTGAGGACGAAAAAGCCCAACACGAGGGCCCCGACCGACGCGGCCCGGATGTACTCGCCTCGCCAGGCGAAAAACCACGTCAGGAACAGGGGACCCGGCGCCACACCGATCGCCCACGCCCTCGCCCGCGTCATCTGCAGCACCGAGTACCCCGTGACCAGCGCCACCAGGTCGCTGAGCAGGCGGTCGACGGTAAAGACCTGCCAGTAGGTCGGCGGTACCGACACCAGGTAGAAGCCCAGGCCCCCGGCCAACAACAGGGCCGCCAGGACGACGGCCTTCACCCCCGACAACAGCCGGCCCAACACCAGCGCCAACAGCAGGGCACCCCCGACGCCCGCGACGAAAGGAACCACCCCGCCCAGCACCGAGACGACGGTGTACAGGGTCGCCACCCACGCCACGGACAGCACCGCGATCGCAGCGAGGGCCCCACCCGCGTACAGGCGGCGGTCGGTCTCGTCGAGGGCCGGTGCCGACAGGTCCACGTTCATGCCGGCACCTCCGCGGACCGGTCGTCGGTCACGAGCTCGGCGAACCGCTGCATGTCGTCCTCGACCCCGATGGCGACGTGACTCCCGTCGCTGGGCGCGTGGACGAGGACGTCGGCCGCCGCGACGCGGTCCGTGTCGAGGCCGCCACGCCCCATGCGCGCCAACGCCGTGAGGACGTCCCGCCGGTGGTCGTCACCCCGCCCGTAGTCCAACCGCGTCTGGGGCGTGAGCAACCCGACCGCCAACCCGGCGTCGAGGAGGTGGGTGGCGACACTGGCCGCGGCCTCCGCGGCGCTGTCGACGCGGGCGCCCAGCGGCTCGACTCCGAGCATCACCTGTTGGGTGGCGCCCTCGCCGGCGAACTCCGTGACGACCAACTGGTTCGGGAGCTTCGCGCTGTGTTTCCAGTTCACGTCCCGCAACGCGTCGCCACGCTCGTACTCCCGGATGCTGTCGAACTGCTCGCGTTCGTCGGTGAGGCCGACGTACCCCGCCAGCAGCGGGGCGCTCTCGTAGAGCGGGTGGACCCGGGGGAAGGCGATGATGGTGTCCGTGGTGTCGAACAGGAACTCGCGTTTCCAGACGCCGAACACGTCGGTGGCCCGCCCCCGGATCGGTCCGATCGTGTGTTCGCCGCGGTCGACCAACCGGCACGCGTAGGTGAGCGTGTCGTGTTCGGCGATCGTATCGAAGGTCGCGTCCGCGGCCAGCCCGGCCGCGAGCTCCTCCTCGAGGTGTAAGGCGATCTCGGAGTCGGCGTCGATGTCGAGGTGGACGCGGACGCGGTCCCCCATGGTACCGGTGTCGGGGACGCGGCGGCTCACGGTTGGCGCCTCGATGCGGGAGGCACTCACCCAGCCGACGGCAATCAGGGCGACGCCGCTCATCACGACCGCGTTCAGCGAGCGGGCGCCGAACAGCCACGCCATCGCGAACCCAAGGACCGTGAGGGCGACGACGGCCTTCCCGCGCCGGGTCAGGGTCGCGTCCATCCTACTCGGGGCGGACGCGTTCCAGGGCCTTGTCGACGACCTCTGCGGCGGTCTCGTCGCCGAGTTGGCCGCTGGGTTCGGCCCGGATCCGGTGGGTGAACACCGGTTTCGTCTCGGCTTTGACGTCGTCGGGGACGACGTAGTCCCGGCCGTTCAACACGGCGCGGCCTTGGGCGGCCCGCAGCAGTGCGATGCCGCCACGCGGACTCACGCCGAGGCTCGCCTGGTCGCGGGTGAACCCCGCCAACCGGGTGACGTAGTCCCGCACCGACTCCTCGACGGTGACCGCCGCGGTGATGCGCCGTGCAGATTGGAGGTCCTGGATGGTGGCGACGGGCGTGACGTCGTCGATCGGGTGGCCGCCCACGACCCGGCGCAGGACCTCGCTCTCCTCGGATTCCGAGGGATAGCCCAGGTGCAGTTTCTTCATGAACCGGTCGACCTCGGCGACCGGGAGGTCGTAGGTGCGGTCCCGCTCGACGCTGTTCTGGGTGGCGATGACGACAAACGGGTCGGGGACCGCCCGCGTCTCGCCGTCGGCGGTCACCTGGTCTTCCTCCATGGCCTCGAGCAATGCGGACTGGGTCTTCGGCGGCGCCCGATTGATTTCGTCGGCGAGGACGACGTTGGCGAAGATGGGGCCTTCCTTGAACTCGAACTCGCGGGACTTCTCGTTGAAGACGTTGACCCCCGTGATGTCGGTCGGCAGGAGATCGGGGGTGAACTGTACGCGTCGGAACCGGCCATCGACGGACTGAGCGACGGCGCGGGCGAGCATCGTCTTCCCGACGCCCGGCACGTCCTCGAGGAGGAGGTGGCCGCGGCTCAGCACCGCGACCATGAGATGTTCGATCGCATCGCGTTTCCCGACGATGACGGTCTCGATGTTCTCGACGACCCGTTCGGCGAGGTCACCGGCCTCCTCGACGTGGAGGGTGTCCGTGGCGGGGTCCGTCGTCGATCCGACGGTCGGTTCGGGGTTGGTGTTGGCGTCTGTCATGGACGGTGGGAGCCACTCCGCCGCGGTGGGCAGTCGGCTGTGGTAAGGGTTGACGCGTGTGTAAGTCTGTTGGTCGTCGTACGCACCGCCCCGAAATCGGCGTCACCACCGCTTGCAGTCCGGGCACACCAGGTCGCCGTCGGCCCCGCGGAATCGTCGGGTCGTGGACTCCCCACACCGGGGACACGGGACGCCGTCGGGTGTCCACGCCGCCGTCGACACCGCCGGCTGAACCCGGTCGTCAGCGGCTGACTCCCCGTCCAGGAACGAATCGAGGGTGCGGTCCTCGGGCACGACCCAGGCCTCGTCGGGCATCCAGTTAAACCGTACGTCTAAGAGGGCGGGCGCCCGACACCCGATATGGTCTGGCCTGTCGACGATCTCGTCCGCCTCGCAGAGATCATCGCCGACGTCGCCGCCGGCGACCCCCTCTCCCTGGCGCTGGTGGTGGTCGGGGGCCTCCTGATGGGCGGGTCGATCCTCGCGGTCGGCTACCTCACCCTCGCCGGCCTGTTCACGGCCACCGTCTCACCCTAGCCGTCCGCGAACTCCCAGTCCCGGAGGGCCTGCCGGACGAAGTCCCCCTCGAGGTCCCGGAACAGGTTCTGGCTGCCGCCGTGGTCCCCGAACGCCCAGTCCCGCACCACCGCCACCGGCAACCCGTCGTCGCCCTCGCCGGTGACGAGGTTCGCCGCCGCCGCGAGTTCGTCCACGACGCTCTCGACGGTCACCGCCAGCTCGTGGCCGTCCCGGTCGGTCTCCCCCCGCCAGTCCCGGCTGGCCGGCATCCCCGCCCACCCGATCGCGACCCCGCGTTGCCCGTGACGGAACGGGCGACCGCTCGTGTCCGAGACCACCACCGGTGTGGCGACCGGCAGCGCCTCGTGGATGCGTTCGGCGCTGCGTGAGGGGTGTTCGGGCAACAACAGGAGGTCCGCCGCCCCCGTGTTCGACCGGTCGATCCCGGCGTTGACCCCGACGTGGCCGAACCGCGTCTCGGCCAACAGAAAGGGCGCCTCCATCACCAGCTCCGTCGACTCCTCGAGCACCGCCTGGGCGAACCGGGGGTCCTTCTCGTCACCGGAGATCGCGGTGAGTCGGTCGGCGATTTCCCGGGCGCGTGGCCCCGCCGGGAAGTCCGCCAGACTCGCCCGCCGATCCTCGGCCTTGGAGACGATGGTGCTGGCGACGACGACCACGTCGTCGGGGCGCAAGTCAACCCGATCGGCGACCAGCGCCGCGATGTCGTCCCCCGGCTCGATCTCGGGGAGTCCCTCGACCGCGAAGACGTGCATACCTCCGTCTCGACGGGTGAGAAGAAAACCCCAGCGGTGCCGGTACGTTCGTGAGCCCCGGCGTCCTCTCTCCGGTGATGGCGACACACGTGGTCACCGTGTTCCTCCGCCACGACGCGGCGGTGTTGTTGCTGGAACGCAGCGATGCCGTCGGGTCCTACCCCGGGCGATGGGGTGGTGTCGCGGGCCACGTCGAGGCCGACGATCCGGACCGGGCGGCCGTCAGGAGGGCGGCGATCTCCGAGATCGGCGAGGAGACCGGTCTCGCCGATCACGTCACCCTCGTCCGGTGTGGGTCGCCGTTTGCCGTCCTCGACGACACCCGCGACACCGAGTGGATGGTCCACCCATGTCTGTACGACTGCACCAGCCGGGCGGTCACCCCGAACGAGGAGACCACCGACTGGGCGTGGGTCCCGCCACCGACGATCCTCGACCGGGACACCGTCCCCGACCTGTGGCGGTCCTATACCGCCGTCGCCCCGACCGTCGAGACGATTCGCGGTGACCGGACCCACGGGTCGACGTACCTCTCGGTCCGCGCCCTCGAGGTGCTGCGTGACCGGGCGGCCGTCGCCGCCCGGCGCGGGACGGCCACGGACCTGCCCGCGCTGGCCCGCGACCTCCGGGCGAGCCGCCCCGGGATGGCCGCGGTCACCAACCGCGTGAACCGCGCGATGGCCGCCGCAAACGACGCCGGGAGCATCACGGATCCAGCGACGGTCGAACGCGCCGCCAGCGATGGGATCGACGCCGCGCTCGCGGCCGACGACCGCGCCGCCGCCACCGCCGCGGAGTCACTCGGGGACCGCGTCGTCACCACCTCCCGGTCTGGCACCGTCGAGGCGGTCCTGCGGGACGCGGCGGTCCCGGTCCTCGTCGCCGAAGCCCGTCCCGGCGGCGAAGGCACCGACCTCGCCACGGTCCTGGCCGCGGACGGGGTCGACGTGACCCTGACCCCGGACGCCACCGCCCCCGGCCGCATCGAGGCCACGGACACCGTCCTCGTCGGTGCCGACGCGGTCCTCCCCGACGGCAGCGTCCACAACAAGGTCGGGACCTACCCGCTGGCCGTCGCCGCCGCCCGCGCCGACGCCGACTGCTATGCGGTGTGTGCCGCCGACAAGATCGTCCCGGATGGGACCGTCGCCACGCCCGAGGCCCCGGCGGACACCATCGACCACCCACCCGGGGTCAGCGTCGAGAACCCGCTCCTCGAGACGACGCCCGCCGCCCTCATCGATGGCATCATCACCGACCGTGGGCTGCTGGCCCCCGCGGCGATCGCGGACCTCGCCGCCGACCTCGCGGCGCTTGGCACCTGGAGTGACTGACCCCGCGAGCCAAAACCCCAAATGTGGGGGTCGCCTACCTCGGAGCGGCGGCAGTGACGACGGTTACCCCCACCGAGCCCCGTGTGACGAGGGCGACACACCGAGCCGCCACCTCTAGAAGAACTGTTTCAGATCGTCGCGTTTCGCCGCCTCGAGGTGCGTGCGCACCGCCTCGTTCAAGGGGTGCAGTCGCCCGTCCTTGGCGGTGATCGGCGCGATCACGTCCCGCCATTGGGTCCACGGCGGCACCAACCCCAACCGGTCGGCGATCGCGTCCAGCCGTTGGTCCCGGTCGGCGACCTTGTCCATCTTGTTCACCGCCACCACCACCGGGATGTCGAGGTCCTCGAACAGGTGGTAGAACTCCACGGCGTGCGGGACCGACTCCGGCCCCGAGTGCCGGTCGATGATGTCCACGGCCGCCTTCCCGTCGAGGACGACGACCCCCACGAGGATCCGTTCGGCGTTGGCCTCGAGGTAGCGGACGACGTCGGTCTTGATCTGCTCGCGGCGCTGCTCGTCGACCCCGCTCATGAACCCGAACCCGGGGAGGTCGGTGATCAGGAAGTCCTGGGCCGCCCAGTCGTAGTGGTTGGGCGCCCGTGTCACCCCCGGTTTCTGGCCGACGGGGACCGCATGCCCGGTGAGCTCCCGCATCACCGTCGATTTCCCGACGTTCGACCGGCCGACCAGCACCACCTCGGCGCTGCGGTCCGGTCGCGACTCGAACATAGGACACCGTAGGCCCTTCCCCCGGATAAGGGACCCGCCCGACCACGAGGTTATTTCAGCGTTGCCACCACACGCTGAGCCGTGCGTCTGGTCCAGGTCACCCTCCCCGTCGGCAAGCGGGCCACCGTCACGAAGATTCTCGACGAGGAGGGGATCGACTACGTGTTGACCGACGAGACCAGCGACCGGGACTACGTCGGCGTCCTCTACTTCCCGCTGCCACCGGCCGCCGTCGAACCGGTGCTGGACGCGCTCCGGGAGGAACTCGGGGAGGACGCCTACACCGTCGTCGTCGACGCGGAGACGGTGATCTCCCGCCGGTTCGACGAGCTGCAGGCACGGTACGAGACCGACGACCAGGACCGGGACCGTGTCGCCCGCCAGGAACTGCTCGCCAGGGCCACCGACCTCGCCCCGGACCTCCCGATCTACCTGGCGTTGACCATCGTCAGCGTCGTCGTCGCCACCGCCGGCGTCCTCCTGGACTCGCCCGCCGTCGTCGTCGGATCGATGGTGATCGCGCCGCTGATCGGGCCGGCCATGGCGACGAGTGTCGGCTCCGTCCTCAACGAGACGTCGCTGTTCCGGCGCGGCGTCAGACTCCAGTTCGTCGGTGGCGTGGTCGCGATCGTGGCGGCGACCCTGTTCGCCCTCGTCGTCAAGGAGACCTACCTCGTCCCGCCGGGCACCGACATCGCATCCATCTCCCAGGTCCAGGGCCGTGTGGCCCCCGGCGTCCTCTCGCTGGCGGTCGCCCTCGGCGCCGGCGTCGCCGGGGCGCTGTCCCTGTCCGCGGCGGTGTCGGCATCCCTGGTCGGGGTCGCCATCGCCGTCGCGTTGATCCCACCGGTCGCGGTCATCGGTATCGCCGTCGCCTGGGGCCAACCGCTGATGGCCGCGGGCGCCCTCGTCTTGGTGTTGGTGAACTTCCTCTCGATCAACGCAGCCGCCATGGCCACGCTCTGGTACGAGGGGTACCGCCCGGAACACTGGTTCCGGCTCCCGGAGGCCCGCACTGCGACGATCCGCCGCGTCGCCGTCCTCGCCATCGCCATCGGTGTCCTGTCCCTGTTCCTCGGCGGTGTCACCTACACCTCCTTCCAGCAGGCGAACTTCGAGCAGACCGCTGCGGACACCATCGACGAGACCATCGCGGACTACCCCGCCCTCGATGTGGTCCGCGTCCAGGTCGTCTACGGCGACGAACTCCCGATCCGCCAGCCCCACCGCGTCCTCGTCACCATCGACGCCCCCATCGGCACCGACCCGCCACCGGCCCTCGCCGAGACGCTCGCGACCGCCATCCGGGCGGCCACCGACCGATCGGTCGAGGTGACGGTCCGGTACACCAGCGTCGAACGCAGCGACGTCACCGCCTACCCGTCGTACGGCAACTCGGGTTCGTACCCGATCGCGTCGACGACCGCGTCCAGGACGGTGTCGACGTTCTCGTCCGCGGCGACGCTCATGTAGTAGTCGGCCTCGACGGCCCGGGACCGGTCGGCCTTGTTACAGACGGTGACCATCGGGACGTCGAACCGGTCGGCGACCTCGTCGCGTAACGCGAGCTGGTCGGCCAGCGGGTAGCCACACGCCTCGCTGGCATCCACGAGGAAGACGATCCCGTCGGCGACGTGGGTCAGTGCCGTCACCGCCTGCTGTTCGACGTCGTTCCGGTCGGCCGCGGGCCGGTCGAGCAACCCGGGCGTATCGACGAGCTGGTAGGTGATGTGGTCCCGTTCGACGTGGCCGAGGTGGACCCCGGTCGTCGTGAACGGGTAACTCGCGGTCTCGTTGTGTGCGGCCGTGACGTGGTTGACGAACGACGACTTCCCGACGTTGGGGTAGCCGGCGACGACGATCGCCGGGTCGTCGGCACGGATGTCGGGGAGGGCCCCCAACGCCTCGCGAGCCTCGGCGACGGCGACCAGATCAGCCGCGACGTCCTCGACGATGTCGGCCAGCCGCGCGAACGCCTGCTTCCGGTGTTTGCGGGCCGTCTCGGGGTCCCCGGCGAGCCGCCCCTCGTACTCTCGACCCACGTCCTTGACCGTCTCGGCCGCCCAGGACACCGCCCCGAGGTGCTGGCGCAACGCGTTCACGCCCTGCCCCCGGTCCCCGTCCGCGTCGTAGGTCCGTCGCAACACCGCCCCTGCCAGCTCCCGATCGGCCGTCCCCAGGGCCTCAAGGTCCGGCCAGGACCGGACGACGTGGACTAGGTTGTCGTGGAGGACGTTCGTCGCCGTGCGCAGCATCGACCGCTGGGCGTCGACCCCGGTCTTGGCCCGTCCGGCACGCGTCGCCCGCGAGAACGCGGTGTCGAGGAGCTCCTCGGCCCGCGGCGTCGTCGGCAGCTCCTCGAAGGACATGCCACCAGGTAGCCGGTCGACACGGAAAAACACACCCTTCTCGGGGGCCGGGCCGGCCGGCGGACCTATCACCGTGGCCGTACAATCGCCGCGTATGACCGATTGGTCCGCTGTCATCACCGGGTTCGTCGTCGAGATCTTCCTGGGGATCGTGGCGTTCGCCGCGCCGGGGATCGGTCACGCGGCGGCCGGCCTGATCGGGGGGTTCGTCGCCGGCTACCTCGCCGGCGGCGGCCTGGGACGGGGCGCCTGGCACGGGTTGCTGGCCGGCGCCCTCGGCGGCATCGTCATCGCGATCCTCGTCGGGGTCGTCACCACGTTCGTCGCCAGCGTCGGACTCGGGCCGCTTGGTCCGTTCGTCGGCGGCACCGTCTTCCTCGCCGCCCTGCTCGCCGCCACCCTCCTCGCCCTCGACAGCGCCCTCGCCGGCGCCGTCGGTGGCGTCCTCGGGGACTGAACGCATCCCTTTTCCGCGGCGACCGCAGATCGTGGCGTATGCCGACCTGGCGCGCTGTCGCGTTCGGGGTCGCCGTCGCCGCCGTGCTGTCGTTCAGTGGCGTCCTCGTCCCCCTCGTCGGCCACGCGATGCTCGGCGTCGCCGGGGGGTTCGCGGCAGGCGTCCTCGCCGGCGGCGGGGCCCGCGCCGGGGCCGAACACGGCGCCCTCGTCGGCGCTGCCGGCGCCGCCATCGGCACCGTCCTGGCGCTGGTGATCGGGTTCGACTCCCCGCTCGCCACCGTCCTCGGGGCGGCCTCCTCACCCCTGGCGACGATCTACGGGCAGCCGACCATCCTCCTCATCGTCGCGGGGGCGACCCTGACGGTGGTCGCCGCCGCGGTCGGTGGCACCATCGGGGGCGCGGTCCGCGGGGAGGCCGGGTTGCCGACCGTGCTGCCCGAGGACCGCCGCTAATCGCGGCGGTCTCTGAGTGCGGCCTCCACGGCCGCGAAGTCGACGTCGTGGTGTTCGAGCAGCACCAACACGTGGTAGAACAGGTCCGCACACTCCGCGACGATCCGGTCGGGATCGTCGTCCTTGGCCGCCAGCAGCAGCTCGGTCGTCTCCTCACCGACCTTCTCCAGCACCCGATCCTCGCTCGCGAACAGCGCCGCCGTGTAGGAGGTCTCGGGGCTGGCGTCCCGCCGCGACGCGATCACCTCGACGAGTTCGGCGAGGACGTCCTCATCCCCCGACATCGGCGACCTCCCGGACGTCCTGGAGGTCCGCGTACCGGTCCCGGGGCTCCCGACTCTCCTCGAAGACGGTGGGGCTGACCTCGACGACGCCGTCGGTCCGGGCGGCCAGGGCCAACGCGTCGCTGGGCCGGGCGTCGACGACGGCCTCGCCCCGCGGCGTCGCGAGGTGGACGTCCCCGATGAAGTTCCCGTCCTGGAGGTCCGAGACCACCACCCGCTCGACGCGGCCGCCCAACTCCTCGATGATGTCCAACAGCAGGTCGTGGGTGAGCGGCCGCCCGACGTCGATGGCATCCTGGCCCCGGGCGATGCTCACCGCCTGGTCGAACCCGACGAAGATGGGGACGACGTCGTCCTCCCCGTCGACCTCGAGGACGACGACCGGGACGGGGCCGTCGGGGGTGCCGGCCACGCGGACGGCGCCGATCTTCGCGTTCATACCAACCGGAGACGGGGCGTGACCTGAAAAGCCTGTCCGGTCGGTGTCACGCCGTCACCGGGTCGACGCCGTAGAACGCCAGGTCGTGGATGCGACTGTCGCCGGTGAGTTCGGGGTGGAACGCCGTTCCCACCACCGACCCCGCCTGCACCGCGACCGGCCGCCCCTCCCAGGTGGCCAGGACCGAGACTCCCTCGCCGACGGCGTCGATGACCGGCGCCCGGATGAACACCGCCGGGAACGGGGCGTCGAACCCCGCGATGTCGAGGGCCGCCTCGAAGCTGTCGACCTGCCGCCCGAACGCGTTCCGGTCGACGCTGACGTCAAGCAACCCCAGGGGGTCGACCCGGTCGTCGTTGGCGTCACGGGCCGCCACGATCAGTCCGGCACACGTCGCCAACAACGGCTTGTCCGCGGCGACGTGGCCCGCGAGTTCGGCGTCGATCCCCTCGCGGGCGAGCAACCGGGAAATCGTCGTCGACTCCCCGCCGGGCATCGCCACGACGTCGCACTCCGGGACGACCCCGGCCTGTCGGATTTCGTGGACGGTCACCGACTCGTCGTGGGCGGCGGCCACCCGCTCGATGGCGGCGACGTGCTCTGAGACATCGCCCTGGACCGCGATGACCCCGGCCGTCAGCGACATACCGGGCGGTACCACGTCGAGCGGGAAAAGCCGACCGTTCGGGCACCGATCACACGAACAGCAGTGAGAGGACCTGGACGCCGACCCCGAACAGCAACCCGAACGCGATCACCGACTTCGGGTCGAAGGTGATGGCGTTCTGACTCTCGGAGTCGAAGTACCGGACCAGCCCGGCACTCGACATCAGCCCGCCACCGCTGCTGTCACTCATGGGTGTCGATGGGCGAGCGGCGGGCCTAAACCTTTCGACCGATTCCGGCGACGACCCCTCACTGGGAAACCCTTTTGCCCGGGGGACGGCGTAGTTTCGATGCACGCATGACGGTCACGCTCAAGGATTTCTACGCTGACTGGTGTGGACCCTGCAAGACCCAGGACCCGATTCTCGAGGACCTCGAAGCCGACTACGGCGACCGCGTCAGCTTCGAGAAGATCGACGTCGACGAACAGCAGGACGTCGCCAACGAGTACCAGGTCCGGTCGATCCCCACGCTCGTCGTCGAGAACGACGACGGGATCGTCGAGCGGTTCGTGGGGGTCACCCAGCGCGAACAGCTCGAATCGGCGCTCGAACAGGCCGGGGCCTGACCGCCCGCTCCCGCCGGCGGCATCGACCCGGTGGCCCACCCCCGTGTCGATGCCGACTCCGCATCCACCCCGCCTCGAGCCGCGGGGCCATCCCCCGTTCCGGTCGACGCCTGGTGGTCCACGGCCCGGCTCCCGTCAGGTGAACTTGACGCCGACGTCGTTGAGCCCGTCGTTGTACTCGGGGAGGGTGACCAACAGCGCCGTCAGTGACTCCACGGCCGCGGCGTTGGCGATCGGGCCGCCGTCCAACGGTCGAATCCCGTCGATGCCGTCGGTGAGCAGGCGGACGGTCTCCTTGGCGTCCTCGTCGTCGCCGAGCAACACCGTGTCCACGTCCAGGTCGGCGTCCAGGTCGGCGAGTCGGCCGGCAGCAAGCGTGTGGTAGGCGCCAACGACCGGGATGTGGGCGGGGGCTGCGGCGGCGACGAGTTCGGTGCAGCTCCCGATCGACGGCGGGTTGAAATGACAGCCGGTGTCGTCCCGGGTCAGGCCGACGGCCGGGGTGACGAGGACGGCGTCCCGGTCGAGGGATGGGGTGATGTCCTCGACGCACTCCCGGACGTGGTAGGCGGGGACCGCGGTGATGACCACGTCGGCGCCGGTCGCCGCCTCGCTGTTCTGGCCGTACTCGATGGTGGCGTCCACCCCACGACTGTCGAGTTCGGTCTCGTACTCCCGGGCTTTGGCCTGGGCCCGGTCGTACTCCCGGGACCCGATCACGATGTCGTGGTTCGTGTGGTAGGCCCACCGGAGCGCCAACCCCTCGCCGATGTCTCCGGTGCCGCCCAGTAACGCGATTTCCATGGGTTCGTCGGGGGTCGCCGCGGGCATAAAGCTACCCAAGACCGGTTACTGGAACCGGTCGATGACGCGGCGGTGGACACCCCGGTAGACGACGAGGTACGCGATGGCGACCGTCGGGAGGAGCAACCCGAGGTAGATCGCCAGCCCGCGGGCGGTGTCCGGGACGACGAGGCGGGTGCCGGTCGCGAGGATGATCTCCCGGATGGCGACGTTCAAGACGAACACGGTGGCGATGAACCACACGAGGCGTTCGGGGTCTGCGACCACGGCGGCCGCGATCCCGGTGGCGATGGCGGCCGCCCACACCACGACGTTGGCCTCGGCCGCCGGGACGATGCCGTCCACCGAGAGGATGGCGACGAACACGCGGAACACCTCCCGCACGAGGAACGCTGCCGCCACCCCCGCGACCAGGCGGCGCAGCGTCGCCAGCTGCCGGGAGAACCCGGTCTGGATGCGTCGGTACACGAACAGGTACACCGTCGCCCACCCGACGACCAGGACGCCGGCGGCGTAGAGGTACCCCGCGGGCAACGGGGTGAACGCCGGGACGGCGGACGCGAGCAATGCCACCAGGAACAAGGCGACGACGGTGTTCCGGCGCACCTCGGGGTCTGCGGACAGCAGCGTCTCCAGGTCGGCGTCATCCTCCGGGTCGGCGGGGTCGGTGGTCATGGATTCTCGAGGTGTGGGGGCAGGTCGTTGATCGAGTCGACGACGAGGTCGGCGCCGACACGGTCGAAGGCCGCCCGTCCCGCCGCCCCCGACAGGCCACCGGAGAGGACGCCGACCCCAAAGTAGGTGCGGTCCGGGTCCACGCGGCGGGCGTTCGCGACCGTCTCGACGTCGTCGAGGGTGTCGCCGACGTAGGCCAGCGATCCCAGCTCGAGTCGGGTCGCGAGGTCGACGAGGGCGTCGGGGTCGGGTTTGCCACCCGTCCAGTCGTCCCGGGTCACCACGCGGTCATCGGGGAGGGCCAGCCCGACCCGGTCGAGGGCGATCGCCGCCTCGGCCGCGGGGCGACCGGTCAACACCGCCACCGTGTAGGTGTCGGTCAGGGCCGCGAGCGTCGCCTCGGCGGCGATCACGGGCTCGTCCCAGATGTAGCCCGGTCCCTCGACGGGTGGGTCAGGCCCCTCGAGCTCCCGATACAGGTCGGCGCCGAGATACCGGGCCTGGAACACGTCCCGCAACCGATCGGTGTCCCATCGGTCGCGCACCCGGTCCATGGCGGTCGGTGGGAGGTCGTCGGCGACGACGGCCTCGGCGGACTGGAGACCGCCGCCGCGGTCCGCGATGGCGTCCGTGAACGCCGCGATGTCCGCCTCGTACCCAGCGTCCCGGGCGAGGACGTACAGCGCCACCGCCCACGTGACCGCCCAGTCGTCGTTGAACCCGCCGGCGTTCTTGAACGCCTGGACGTCCTCCCGGTCGATCGTCTCCCCGTAGACGGTGGCGACACTCTCGACGATCGCCCGCCGGTAGGACCCGGCGACGTCGACCAACACCCCGTCGAGGTCCAGGACCACGCCGTCGACCTCCATAGCCTCGCGTTCGGGGCGTGCCCGAAAGCCCTGTCGGGACCGTCGGCCGCCGTCCCCCCGGGTGGCGTCCGGGCCGGTGGGCACGTGGACCGTCGTCCCGCCGACCCGGCGCGGTCGGGCCGGGACCGCCGGCGGGTCACCACCCAACGTCGTGAACCGCACCGCGGCCCCGACCGCCCGGCCTACGGCCAGCAGCGACGCGTGGAGTTCCGGCGGACAGTGGATCGCGTACACGAGGTCGGCGTCGGCGTACACCGACAGGTCCGGGTCGGTCACGTCGTCCTGGACGAACGTGACCGACGGGGGCAGGTCCCGCTCACGGACGTCGGTCGCGACCACCTCGACGCCCGTCGCGGCGAGGGCCGACGCCACCGCTGGTCGGGTGCCCACGCCGACCTCGACGGCCCGGTCACCCGCCGGCAACGCCGCCGCGACCGCCGCGGGGTCTGGGACCGGCACGGCGGGACGTTTATGCTGGGCGGGGCTTAACGCTCTCGCAATGCGGGTCGACATCGTGCCGGTCGGGGACGTCGCCGCACCGGTGAAACGCGACGCCTCGGCGGCACTGCGATCGGTCTACGACTGTGATGTCTTCGTCACCGATCAGGTCGCGATCCCGGAGAGCGCCCGGGACGCGCGCCGCGACCAGTACCGGGCGGAGGCGTTCATCGACCTCGCCACGGACGCGGCCAACGGCGCCAAGGCCATCGCGTTGACCGCCGCGGACCTGTTCTACCGGCGGCGCAACTACGTGTTCGGGCTCGCGTACCTCGACGGCGCCGGGTGTGTCGTCTCCACGAACCGCCTCCAGACCACCAGCGACGGCGGCATCAGCGCGAAACCGTCCTCGGAGGTGTTCGGCGACCGCATCCGCAAGGAGGTCGTCCACGAGGTCGGGCACACGCTGGGGTTGGAACACTGCGAGAACTCCCGGTGTGTCATGAACTTCTCGCCGACGGTGCGCGAGGTCGACATCAAAGAGGAGCACCTCTGCGGGTCCTGCCAGCGGAAGGTCCTCTGAACCTCCGGGCCAGGCCGTGACCGACCCGCGGGTCAGTCAGGGTGTTTCGCCCGGGCCTGTTCGATGATTGTCGGCCGACCGGCGTAGGTCACCCGCACCGTCTCCCCGGTGTACTCGGTTGCCTCGACGGACGCGTGGTCGTGTAACCACGCGATGAACTGCTGGGTCGCCCCGCCCTGCGGGAGCTCGACCGTCGCGGTCTCGAGGCCGGGGAGGGCTGCGTCGATCCGGGTCCGCAGGGCAGTGAGGTCGCCTTCCGTCGCGCTGATCGTCACCGGGTCGTCGACGATGTCGGCGACCGCGTCGACGCGGGCGGTCACCGCCGCCGCGGAGAGGCGGTCGACCTTGTTCAACGCCACCAGCGTCCGCGTCGCATCCTCGAGCACCGACATCGACGTCGCCAGGCGGCGACGCAGCGTCGTCGGGTCGTCGCTGGCGTCCGCGAGGACGACGGTGAGATCGGCCTCGGTCGCCTCGGACAGCGTCGCGTCGAAGGCCTCCACCAGGTCGAGGGGCAGTTCGTCGACGAGGCCGACGGTGTCGGTGACGATGCAGCGACGCCCGTCGATCGTCGCCCGGCGACTCGTCGTCTCCAGCGTCCGGAACAACCGATCCTCGATCGCCGCGGTCTCGTCGAGGTCATCGTGGCCGGTGCCGTAGTCCTCGAGTGCGAGGTCGTCGGCGAGCCGGTGGAGCAGCGTCGACTTCCCGGCGTTGGTGTACCCCGCCAACGCGACGAGGTCGAACCCCTGTTCGCGGCGGGTCTCGCGTCGTTGGGCGGCCCGATCGGTGATCGCGGACAGTCGTCGCCGCAACGTCTCGATGCGGTCCTCGACGTCGTGGAGTGGCGTGCCCTTCTCGACGCGTTTGCTCAACCCGTGGTCGCTGGCGCCGACCTGGTCCCGGATCCGCGGGAGGTCGTACTCCAGCCGTGCGAGCTCGACCTGGGTGGCGGCGCGGTCGTCGGCGACGCCGTCCGCGAAGATCTCCAACACCAGGCGGTACCGGTCCAGCACCGTCGTCCCCGGGGGCAGCAGGGCGGCGAGTTCGTTCGTCTGTGTGGGGGTGAGGTCGTTGTCGACGACCAGGCAGCGGGCGTCGGCGGCCGCGACCGTCTCGGCGACGGTGTCGGCCTTGCCGGGGCCGAGGTTGTACTGGCCGTCCTCGGGCCGGGCCTGCGTGTGGGTCGCGATGACGTCGTACCCCGCTGCGGTCGTGAGTCGTTCGATCTCCTGGGTCGTCACCGGCGTGGTGTCACCACGTTTGGCGACGACCGCTGATCCGTGTGCTGACATGTGAGACTCCGTGGTTGTAGCGTTCGAACCACGATACTGCAAACCGGTGTGGACCGGGCCGCCGGACGGGGCGACCCCGTCAGCGGAGAAGACTGGTCATCCCGGCACGACGTAGTGTGAACCAGCGGAAAAACGTATCGGGACGCGTCGCCGGTCAGGCGGTGGTCGTGGTGGTGTCGCCCTCAGTGGGGGTGGCGTCCCGGGCGAGCGTGGCCGCCTCACGGGCGAGATCGGCGGCCTCCTCGGCCAGTGCGATCGCCTCATCGCTGTCACCGGCGTCGGCGGCGGACCGGGCCTCCGCGAGGGTGTCCCGCGCCGACGCCAACCGGTCCCGGGCCGTCTCGAGGTCATCGTTTTCCTCGCCGACACGGTCGCTGGCCTGGGCGATGTGGCTGTCGGCGACCTCGATGGCCTGCTCGGCCTGGGTGATGGCGGCGGTCACCTGGGCGGGACTCCCACGGTCACTACCGTTGCCCGGCGTGTCCGGTGGCCCGGCGATCTCCTTGGCGATGGCGGCGACGGCGGCCCCGGTCAGGTTCCGGGCCTCCGATTTCAGCGTCTCGATCGCCTCGACGGAGATGTCCTTGGCCGCCAGCACCTCCGCCGGCAGGTCGGCGGCGGCCGTGGCGGTCTCGTTCAACATCGTGGTCATCCCCCGTTCGGCGGCGATGAGGTTCGCCATCCGGGCGGCGAACTCGCCCTGGGTCATCGACCCGTTGTCGACGGCGTCTTCGAGGGCGGCCTTCCGGTCGCGCAACTCGGCTAAGCGGTCCTCCAGGGCGGCGACCTCGGTGGCGACGACGCCGGCCTTGGCGGCACTGGAGTTCGCGGCGGCCATCCGCTGGCCGAACGCTCGCCGCTCCAGGTCGCCCTGCAGGTCTGTCCCCTCCACGCCGACCACACCGGCGAGTCGTTCCCCGGGCTGGACCTCGGTTGCGGGGGCCGTCGACGAGTCGGCGGTCGCCGCCGCGACCAGCGGGGCGATCCCCGCGGCGACGACGAACACCGCGACGGCGACGGCGAGGGATGTCCGCGTCATCGATGTCGGCTATGCGGTACACCTACGTATAAACGCCACATCGTGTGCGTGGATTCGCCGCGATTAAGCCGAATTTAGCGGGTGAGGGCCACGCCACGGGGTTCAGCCGTCCTCCGGGGCGTAGTAGTACTCGCCGGCATCGCGTTGTTCCCGGTCGAGGCGGGACCCCGGTTTGTTGATGCGGGGCCGCCCCAGCCGCTCGTCGCGGCGGAACGTCACCCCGATGTTGGCGAGGAACTCGTTCATGCCCGCGCGCATCGGCTGTGGCGGCGCGGCGTGACCGTGGACGGCCGGTTCGCCGTCGAAGACGAGCAACCGGTCCGAGAGGAGGTCGATCATGTAGATGTCGTGGTCGATCACCATCGCCGTGGTCTCGTGGTGTTCGGCGTACCGGCGAATGGCGCGCGTCGCGCGGACGCGTTGCTCGACGTCGAGGTGGGCCGACGGCTCGTCGAGCACGTAGAGGTCGGCGTCACGGGACAGACACGCCGCGATCGCGACGCGTTGCCGTTCCCCGCCGGAGAGGTCCGGGAGCTGCTGTTCCATCAACGGGTCGAGGGTTAGGGGGTCGGCGATCTCGGTCTGCCAGTAGGAGGTGCCGACGTCGTCGGTGATCGTCGAGAGGAACGCGTCGACCCGGATCGGGTCCTCGGCCTCGACGTACTGTGGTTTGTACGCCACATCGAGGGCCAACTCGAGGCTGCCGGTATCGGGGGTGAGGTCGCCGGCCAACAGCTTCGCGAACGTCGACTTCCCGATGCCGTTGGGGCCGACGACGCCCAGTACCTCGTTGCGGTGGATGGCACCGCCTTCCACCTCGAGGCCGAACCCGTCGGGACCGTACGCGTGTTCGAGAGCGGGGTACTCAATGAGGACGTCGCCCCGATCGACGCTGCGGGGGGCGTGGGTCTCGAACTGGATGGACTCCTCCCGGATGCGGACGTTCTCATTGGAGAGGTAGCCGTCGAGGTACTCGTTGATGCCGACCCGGGTGGCCTTCGGCCCGGTGACGACGCCGAACGCCCCGGGTTCCCCGTACCCGATGTGGATGACGTCCGCGAGCATGTCCAGGACCGCGAGGTCGTGTTCGACGACCATCACGGCCCGGTCCTCCTCGTCGGCCAGCTCCCGGACCAGGCGGGCGGCGGTCATGCGCTGGCCGATGTCCAGATACGGTGTGAGCTCGTCGACGAAGTAGAAGTCCGCGTCACGGGCCAGCGTCGCCGCCAGCGCGACGCGCTGTAACTCCCCGCCCGATAGTGCGTCGATGGCCTGGTCGATGACCGGACCCAGGGAGAGGCGGTCGACCAGTCCATCGAGGGCGCCGCGTTCGTCGGTCCGGTCGAGGAGGTCCGCGGTGGTGCCGTCGAACTGTCGCGGGATCTGGTCGACGTACTGGGGTTTGCGCGCGACGGCGATCTCGTCGTCCTGCATCGCTTCGAGGTACGGTTGGAGCCCCGTCCCCCGGTAGGCGTCGATGACCGCGTCCCAGTCCGGTGGATCGTCCCACCGTCCGAGGTTCGGGACGACCTCGCCGGCCAGGGCCCGCACCGCGGTGGACTTCCCGATACCGTTCGGGCCGAGCACCCCGGTGACGGTGCCGCGCTCGGGGACGGGCAACCCGTAGAGGGCGAAGGCGTTCTCCCCGTATCGGTGGGCGGGGGCCTCGTCGAGTTCCTGTGGGAGGTTGACGATCTCGATGGCGTCGAAGGGACATTTCGTGACACAGATGCCACAGCTCTCGCCCAGACAGATCTCCTCGCTGATCCGTATCTGGTCGGGGTCGCCCTCCTCGGCGTCCTCGCCACGCTGGGTGATGCACTCCTTGCCGGCGCGGTTCGGCGGGCAAAAGTTCGCACACTCGTAGTTACACCGGTCGGGTTGACACCGGTCTAAGTCCACGACAGCGATGCTGTCTTCGGCCATGTCAGAGTCCGGTCAGGAGGATGCTGAACGTGATGAACCACAGCGCGAAGGTCATGAAGGTCACGTAGGCGTTGTCCTTCATGGAGAACTCCGTGATGTCGACCCCGAGGACTCGCATCACCACGTAGCTGACCAGCACCGCTCCGAGGAACACCCCCAAGGAGGTTTGGTCGGTGGCGGACGTCGCGACCTCCGCGGACACCACCCCGCCGAGGACACCCATCAGCGTCGCGGTGGCGGTGACCGCGATGCTGCGCAGGTGTCCGGTGAGTCCGGCGACGTCGGCAGTCTCGGCCATGCCGCTGTCTCGGCCCCGCCCCGTGAAAAGGGGTTCGCCTTCCACCGGTGGTGTGTGAGGCCGTGGCGTGACACGGTTCGGCATATTTATGACCCGTCGGCGTTTCGAATCGTAATGATGGAGCAGCTCGACGACCTCCCGCCGAGCGCGAAACTCGTCTACAAGGTCCTGGAGTACGACGGGCCGATGACCCAGAAACAACTCGTCGAGGAGTCGATGCTGTCGGCGCGGACGGTGCGGTACGCGCTGGAACGCCTCGCCGACCGCGGGGTCATCGAGGAGGACATCTACTTCGCGGACGCCCGCCAGAGCCTCTACCAGCTCGTCGCCGACCAGGATCCCTGCGCCGAGGCGGAAGCCGACGCCGACTGACGGTCCTCGCCCGGTCAGTTCGGCACGACGGTGATGGGAGTCCCGTGGTCGATCGCCCGCTCGATCTCGTCGGCGATCGCACTCCCCCGGGAGACCTGGATGTCCCCGTCCCGCCCGACGGTCGCGGTGAACAGGTACTCCCCACCCGCCCGCACCTCCACCGTCTCGCCGGCGTGGTCCCCGTCCAGTGGCACGACGACGTGTTTCCCGGTGATCTGTGGGGTGACCACGGACCCCGCGTGCCCGTCCCCACCCGTCGCCGACGCCGCCTCGGAGTCACCGGGTCGATCGGCGTGCGTGCGGACGTCGATGTCCACCCCGAGCCGGTCCTCGATCCCGGTGATCCGGCCGCCGCCCTTGCCGATCACGTAGGAGATGTCGTCCTCCGGGACGTAGACGGTGGCGGTGTTCGGGCCGGTGACCTCGACCGAGACCGGGCCACGGACCAGTGACTGGATCTCGCGTTCGATCTCCTGGCCAGCCAGCCGGTCGACCCCCGATCGGGCCTCGCCCCCGTCGGCGATCGGGACGGTGACGACCTGGCGGTTGAACGTGTAGATCTCGTATTCCGGGGTCCCGGTCTCGAAGTCCCGCACCTGGATCACCGGCCGCGCCAGGTCCTCCTCGACCAGTCCCTCCGGCACCTTCACCTCGGTCACCACGTCGTAGACGGTCTCGACGTCCCCGGCCTCGATGTAGACGACGGTGTCGACGACCTGGGGGATCATCCCGAGTTCGACGCGGCCGACCAACCGCTGTAACGCGTCGATCGCCCGGGTCGCGTGGACCACGCCGAGCATGCCCACCCCGGCCAACCGCATGTCGGCGAACACCTCGAAGTCCTCGGTCTTGCGCACCTCGTCGTAGACCGTGTAGTCGGGCCGCACCATCAGCAGGGCGTCCGCGGTCTTGGCCATCGACCCGCCGAGGGCGGTGTACTGGGTGATCTCCTCGTCGACCTGGAGGTCCCGGGGTTTCTCCATGGTCTTGACCACGTAGTCGGCGTCCTCGAGGAAGTTCGCGACCGCCTGGGCGAACGTCGACTTCCCCGCACCCGGGGACCCCGCGATCAGGATGCCGCGATCCCGCTCGAGGAACCGTTCCCGCAGCTCCTCGTGGTAGGTGTAGTCCTCGAGGTCGGTGGCCGCGATCGGGCGGACCGCGGTGACCTCCAACCCGTCGCTGAACGGTGGTTCGGCGACGGCGATGCGGTAGGACCGGATCTGGACGATCCGCATCCCCGGCTCGTCGAGTTCGACGGTGCCGGCGTCCCGCTCCCGGGCCGCCGCCAGGACCTCGTCGGCGTACCGCCGCATCGTCTCGTGGTCGAGGCGGTCGTCGGCGACCGGTTCGTATCGCACCTCGCCGACGGTGCCGCGCTTGGCCATCGGGCGGGCGCCCTCCTTGAGGTGGACGCTCATCGTCCCCTCGTCGAAGTAGTCCTCGATCGCCAGGCGTTCGGTCGTGCGGTCCCGGGCCTCGATGAACGCGACCTCCAGGCCCTTGGCCTCTGCGACCCGCGCCTGGACGACGTCGCTCGTGACGAGCGCGGCGTCGTACTCCGCGGCGACGTCCCGGATGACCGCGTCGAGTTCGCCCTCCGCGGCGGCGTCGACGGCGTCCCCCGTCGGCCGCGTCCCCACGTACTCGACGGTGATCGCCCCGTCATCGGCGAGTGACGCCAGCGCCCGGAGCTCCTCGATGCCGTCCCACCCGCTGTCGAACCCCTGGTTGGCCTGCCCCTCCAGTTCCGCGACGACGGCCTCGGGGACGTAGACCGTCGCGTCGGCGAACCGACCATCGGCGACCCCATCGGACACGCGACCGTCGACGATGACGCTCGTGTCCGGGACAACTCTCATACCCCGGTGTTCGGTCGCGGTACTCATAAGGCTGTCAGGTCGCCGGCGAAGCCCTCTTGGCGTCCCGGCCCGCGGACCCGGGTATGGATGCCGTCACCGCGTTGACCCGCGACCTCGTCGCGGTCCCGGCGGAGGACGCCGAGACCGTGGCCGGTGACCGCCTCGAGCGGTGGCTGCGAACCGAGACCGACGCGACCGTCACCCGCGACGAGGTCGGGAACGTCATCGCCCGCCGTGGCTCTGGCCACCCCGGGCTGGCCCTGGTCGGCCACCACGACGTCGTTCCCCCGGCGGCCGACCAGGTCGAGGACGGCAGCAACACCGTCGTCGAGCGGGACGGGCGCCTGTACGGGCGGGGCACCGCCGACATGAAAGGCGCCGTGGCGGCGATGGCGGTGGCGTTCCGGGACGCCGACCCCGACGCCGACCTGGTGTTTGTGTCCTTCGTCGGGGAGGAGGTCGGCGGCGAGGGCGCCCGCGCCGCCATCGACGACGGGTTCAGCCCCGGGTACGCCCTCGTCGGCGAGGGGTCGACCGACTACGCGACCGCCGGCGTGACCGACGTCGTCGTCGCCCACCGCGGCCGCCGGGCCAGCACCCTCACCGCCACGGGGGCGGCGGCCCACGCCAGCGAACCCGAGGCCGGCGACAACGCCATCTACCACGGCTGTGATGCCGTCGCAGCCGTTCAGCGCCTCGACGCACCCTCGGCGACCGTGCTCGGCCACGAGCTCACCGGCACCGTCAGCGTCACCGAGATCGAGGGCGGCACCGCCTGGAACGTCGTCCCGGACACTTGCACAATCACGATCGACGAACGCACCGTCCCCGACGCCCGCGCCGACCTCGAGGCCGTCGCCGCCGCGACCGGGGTCGACTGGACCGTCAACCAGGATCTGCCGCCGATGGCCTGTGACGACCCGGCGTTCGCCGACGCCGTCCTGGCGGCGGCCGCCTCCGTCCAGGACGGCGCCCCCTCCCAGGTCACCAAGCCACACGCCACCGACGCCGGCTGGCTCGCCCAGGCCGGCACCACTTGTCTGGTGTGCGGTCCCGCCGAACCGGGGGAGGCCCATACCGACGCGGAGAGCGTGTCCCTGGCCGTCCTCGATCGGTGCTACCGCATCTACCGCGCCGTCACCGACGCGTGGCCACCGGCCGACCTCGCCCCGGAATAACAGGCTTGAAAACGGGGCGACACCCTGGATTCAGGTATGCCGTCCGCGACCCTCGACGACGCCCCGGAACCGTACACCGAGCTGCTGGACCGGTACGAACGCCTCGCCTACCTCGGGAGCGCGGCCGGCGTCCTCGGGTGGGACCAACGCGTCACCATGCCCGACGGCGGCACCCCGGCCCGCGCCAAGCAGTTGTCCGCACTCAGCGGGTTGCGCCACGAACTCCTCACCGACGCGGAGACAGGCGAGCTCCTCGATGCGTGTGCGGCCGCGGACCTGACCGACGCCCAGGCGGCTGCAGTCCGGGAGATCCGCCGCGAGTACGATCGGGCCGCCAGCGTCCCCCAGGACCTCGTCGAACGCATGTCCGAACTGTCCTCGGAGGCCGTCGAGGTCTGGGAGGACGCCAAGGCCGAGGACGACTTCGAGACCTTCGCCCCGAAGCTCGAAGAACAGGTCGAGTTGAACCGCCAGTACGCCAACCACATCGACCCCGACCGGGACCCCTACGAGGTCCTGTTCGAGGGCTACGAACCGTACCTCTCCCTGGACACCGCCGAACGCGTGTTGGGCCGGCTCCGCGAGGAACTCCCGCCATTGATCGAGGCCGTCCGCGCCAGCGACGCGACGCTGGCCACCCCCTTCGAGGACCTGACCTACCCCGAGGACGCCCAGGAGAACTTCTCCCGGGACGTCCTCGACCGCCTGGGCTACGACTGGGAGCACGGCCGACTCGACACGTCCTCACACCCGTTCACCAGCGGCAACCCCTTCGACACCCGCATCACCACCCGGTTCAAGGAAGCGGATCCGCTGGGCGCGTTGATGGCGACCATCCACGAGTTCGGCCACGCCTACTACGGGCTCGGTCTCCCCCGGGAGGAGTTCGGCTCCCCGCTGGGCTCCCCGATGGGATTGACCGTCCACGAGTCCCAGAGCCGCCTCTGGGAGAACCACGTCGGCCGCTCCCGCCCGTTCTGGCAGTTGATCGCCCCGGACATGACGGCGAACTTCGACGGGCTCGACGACGCCACCGTCCAGGACTTCTACGAGGCCGCCAACACCGTCCACGAGGACAACCTCATCCGGGTCGAGGCCGACGAACTCACCTACCACATGCACATCGTGGTCCGGTTCGAGATCGAGCGGGACCTCATCAACGGCGACCTCGCGGTCGCTGACGTGCCCACGGTCTGGAACGACAAGTACGAACAGTACCTGGGCATCCGGCCCGAGACCGACACCGTCGGCTGCCTGCAGGACATCCACTGGAGCCAGGGGTCGATCGGGTACTTCCCGACCTACTCGCTGGGGTCGGTCCTGGCCGCTCAGCTCGACCACCACGTCCGCCGGGACATCCCCGACCTCGACGACCAGATCACCGACGGCGACTTCGACGCGCTCGGCACGTGGCTCCGGGAGCAGATCCACGGCCACGGCGCCCGCTACACGACCCCCGACCTCATCGAGGAAGCCACGGGCGAGGCCTACACGGCCGACTACTTCCTCGAGTACGTCACCGAGAAGTACGAGGCCCTCTACGACCTCTGAGCGTGCCCCACGCCGGGGCGGCGCCCCGATAGCCGGTCAGTCCGTGGCGCCCGCCTCACGCGTAAACGACAGCCCGCAGCCACACGCCTGCTCGGCGTTGGGATTGTCGATGAGGAACCCGGTCCCGTGGGCGGAGCGATCGACCTGCACGTCGACCCCCTCGAGACTCGCCCGGCTCTCGCCGTCGACGTACACCCTCGTGTCCCCCACCTCGCAGACGATGTCCCCGGCGGCGGGCGCCGGCACCACGTCGAACCGGTAGGAGCGCCCGGCACAGCCCCCGGGCTCGACCGCGATCCGGAGGCCGGCGGTCTCCGTGTCCAGCCCCCGCTCGTGGAGCACGTCCTCGATGACCTCGGCGGCGCCCGCGCCGACGGTCACGATGTCGGCGTCTGGGTCGTCGGTGCTCATTGCTCGTGGGTCCGTTTCTCGGCCTCGGATGTAAGGGTGGCGCCGGGCCATCGACGGGTCCGTACCGGCCCCGGTCCGGTGTGCCCTCGACCCCGTGAGATGGGGGTCGTCCCGCACCGTCGGGTTACCGAACCAACATAAAACTATCGGGTGTCAGTATATAAATAATACTCCATATGGGGAATAAGCTTATTGCACAGAAGTTCCCTGTTAGGTTCTGTAATGAGTGAGAGATTGTCACGCAGACAAATCCTGTCGAGCCTCGCGGCAGGAACCACCGCCTCGATCGCGGGGTGTGGCGGTGGTGGCTCGGACGAGGGCACCACCACGACCACCTCCCCCGAGGGGGAGACGACCTCGACCACGACGGCCGAACAGCTCGCCGACGACCTGACCATCGCCTTGCCCATGGACCCCACCATGGGCGTGTGGTCGGTCTACGGTGGCGTGATGCCCTACTACACCAACGTCCTCGAACCGCTGATCTGGGTCAGCGAGGAGATGGAACTCGTCCCGTGGCTCGCCTCCGACTGGGAGTCCACCGGGGAACGGTCCTGGGAGTTCAGCATCCGTGAGGACGTCACCTTCCACAACGGCGACACCCTCACCGCTGACCACGTCGTCTGGTCGTTCGAGACCATCCTCAACGAGTGGGCCTACGCCCCCGGGTGGCTCCACCTCAAGCCCGAAAACGTCACGGCCCTCGACGACCGCACCGTCGAGTTCGTGACCACCGACGTGTTCCCCACGTTCCCCGGCACCATCGCGCACAACATGGTCGCCATCCAGCACCCCGACCGGAGCCGGGAGGACAAGACCGTCATCGGGACCGGCCCCTACGAGGTCACCAATCGGCAGAAGGGCCAACGCGTCGAGACCCAGGCCTTCGACGGGTACTGGAACGGCGACGTCCAGATGCAGAACCTCACCTTCCGGGTGATCACCGACCCCACCACGCGGTCCCTGGCCCTGGAGAACCACGACGTTGATGTCGCCTACGCCCCACCGAGCTCCAAGATCAACTCCCTCCAACAGAGCTCCTCCACCGAGGTCAGCACCCAGACCTCCCCCGGGGCCCTGTACGTCGGCCTCCACAACTACAAGGCCCCCACCGACGACGTCAACCTCCGGAAGGCGCTCAACTACGCCACCTCCCAGGAGACCCTCGTCCAGTCGATCCTCAACGGCATCGGCATCCCGGCCCGCGGCCCGATTGCCCAGTCGATCTACTGGTCGGGCCACGAGAACCTCCCGACCTACGACCGCGACGTCGAGCAGGCGTCCTCGCTCGTCGAACAGTCATCCTACGACGGCGAGACCCTGACCTTCCTCGTCAACACGGGCACCCCGAACGGCCGCACCATCGCCTCCGCCCTCCAGCAGTGGTACGCGGAGATCGGCGTCGACGTCTCCATCAACCAGGTCGAGGAATCCGCCTTCGAGGACGCGGTCCGCGCCGGGGACGGCCACCTCATCCTCGAGAGTTCGGGGTCCAACAGCGGGGCCGCGGACTACCTCATCTACGAGACCTTCCACTCCGAAGGCGACGTCAACCAGCTCAAGTACAACGAGAACGGCACCGGGATCTACAACCCCGGCGGCCAGGTTGACACCCTCATCGAAGAGGGGTTCCAGACCGGGGACAAGGACCTCAAAGAACAGAAGTACGAGGAAGCGATCCGGATCATCATGGAAGAGGAGGCCGCCGTCGTCCCGATCACCTACCAGCAGTACGTGGTCGCTTCCCGGACCGACGTCGAGGGTCTGGACCTCCGCCCCATCAACGAGATGGTTCGCTGGCCCGAGACGAGACACCTCGCCTAACGCGCGTGCCCCGCTACTAGATGTTACAGTTCTTGGTCCGTCGGTCTGCGACGATGCTGGTCGTCCTGTTCGGGGTATCGGTCATCACCTTCGGGTTGATGTTCGTCACCCCGGGTGACCCGGCCGAGACGATCCTCCGCCAACAGATGGGCGGTCGGTCACCCCCCGAGGACGCCGTCCAGGAGTTCCGCGTCGAACACGGGCTCGACGAACCGATCCCCGTCCAGTACCTGAACTGGGTCAACGACATCCTCCACGGGAACTTCCGCCAGTCGTACTTCCAGGAGACGAAGGTCAGCACGATGATCTTGAACCGCGCCATCCCGACGACCGAACTCGCACTCGCGGGCATGGCTGTCGCGATCCTCATCTCCATCCCCGCCGGCATCATCAGTGCGATCCACCAGGGGCAACCGGCGGACTACGCCAGTCAGTTCGGGGCCCTCCTCGGGATCTCGATGCCGAACTTCTGGCTCGGGTACCTGCTGATCATCGTGTTCTCCGTCCAGTTGGACCTCTTCCCGGTCGCGGGGGTGGGCGGCCTCGATCACCTGGTGTTGCCAGCGATCACGCTCGGGACCGGCATGGCCGCCATCATCACCCGACTCGTCCGGTCCTCGATGCTCGAGGTCCTCGACGAGGACTACATCCGCACCGCCCACTCCAAGGGCCTGCGTGAACGCATCGTCGTCTACAAACACGCCCTCCGCAACGCATTGATTCCGGTGATCACCATCATCGGCCTCCAGTTCGGGTACGTCCTCAACGGCGCCGTCGTCGTCGAGATCGTGTTCCAGCGGCCCGGGCTCGGGAACCTCCTCATCCAGTCGATCTTCGGGCGGGACTACCCGGTCGTCCAGGGACTGGTCCTCGTCATCGGCGCCATCTTCGTGTTCACGAACTTCGCCGTCGACATCGCCTACCGGATCATCGACCCCCGGATCACCTTCGAGGGAGGGACCCAATGAGCTCCCGGTTCGAACGGAGCCGTCTCCACCCGGCCAACGCGGTGGCCACAGTCCGGTCGTTCTGGACGGCCCGCAAGACCCAGCAGTTCCTCGCGAACCGGCTGAACGTCGCGGGCCTGTTTTTCGTCTCCCTCGTGGTGTTCGCCGCGGTGTTCGCGGCCCCGATCGAGATCATGGGGATCACCGTCCAACCGTTCTCGATCGCGCCGTACTCCCCGACCGAACAGAACCTGTTCAACCGGCTGTCGCCGCCGTCCGTGGCCCACCCGATGGGCACCGACCAGCTCGGGCGGGACATCTTCAGCCGCATCCTCTATGGCGCCCGGATCTCCTTGCGGATCGCGGTCTCGGTCGTCGCCATCACCCTGGCCATCGGGACGACCGTCGGCGTGATCGCCGGATACCTCGGCGGCTGGGTCGACGAGATCCTCATGCGGATCGTCGACATCCTCCTGGCGTTCCCCGGCCTGTTGCTCGCCCTCGTTGTCGCCGGGATCTTGGGACCGAGCCTGACGAACATCATGATCGCGTTGGCGGTCGTCGGCTGGACCCAGTACGCCCGCGTGATCCGAGGTGAGACGCTGTCCGTGAAACAAAAGGAGTACATGAAGTCCGCCCAGTTGATGGGCGTGTCCACCCCCCGGCTCCTGGTCCGCCACGCACTCCCGAACGTCATCACGCCGGTCGTGGTCCTGGCGACGATGGATCTGGCGTACGTGATCCTCGGGACGGCGGGCCTCTCGTTTCTGGGGCTGGGCGCCCAACCCCCGACCCCGGAGTGGGGGACGATGCTGGCCAGCGGCCGCGACTACGTGACGACGGCGTGGTGGATCGTCAACTTCCCGGGGTTGGCGATCATGATCCTCGTCCTCGGGTTCAACCTCCTCGGCGACGGGTTGCGGGACGTCCTGGACCCGCGTGACGTCGGCAACGTGGAGGGCAAGGGCCTATGACCGGCGACCCCATCCTCGAGGTCGAGAACCTCCACACCCAGTTCGACACGCGGGAGGGGACCGTCCACGCCGTCGACGGCATCTCCTACACCGTCGGAGAGGGCGAGATCGTCGGGATCGTCGGGGAGTCCGGCAGCGGGAAATCCGTCAACGCCCTGTCGCTGGTCCGCCTCGAGGACCCCGGCACCATCACCGATGGGTCGATCCGGTTCCAGGACGTCGAGATGACCGAGGCCGACGACCGGACGATCCGAGGGGTCCGGGGCGACGGGATGGCGATGGTCTTCCAGGATCCCATGGAGACCCTCAACCCGGTGTTCCCCGTCGGCGAACAGATCGAGGAATCGCTGAAGGTCCACGAGGAGGGCGGCTCCCAGCGCCTCCTCGACTACCTCCACGTCCCGCTGTTCAGCAACCGCAGCGAGCGCGCCAACCGTCGGGACCGCGTCGAGGACCTGATGGAGCAGGTCGGCATCCCTCACCCGGGCGAACGGCTGAACGACTATCCCCACGAGTTCTCCGGCGGGATGCGCCAACGCGCGATGCTGGCCATCGCCCTCGCCAGGGAGCCCGACCTCCTGATCGCGGACGAACCGACGACCGCCCTCGACGTCACCATCCAGGCCGCGATCCTCGACCGGTTGAAGGAACTCAACGAGGACCTCGGGATGTCGATCCTCCTCATCTCGCATGACTTCGGCATCATCGCCGAGCTCTGCGACCGGATCCTCGTGATGTACGGGGGCGAGATCATGGAGGCCGGCACCACCGAACAGGTACTCACCGACCCCCAACACCCCTACACCAGGGCCCTGCTGGACTGCATGCCCCAGAACACGGCGCGGAAGGAACCGTTACGGGTCGTCGAGGGCCAGGTCCCGAACCTCCTGGACCCCCGACCGGGCTGTATGTTCGCCTCCCGGTGCCCGTACGCGTCCGACGCCTGCCGCGGCCAGGACATCCCCCACGTCGACTGTGGCGACGGCCACTCGGCGGCCTGTGTCCACCTGGACGCCATCGAGGGGGAGGCGGGCGTCGGGGTGGACGACCCATGAGCGTCGAGGGCCCACTCGTGGAGGTCGACTCCATCTCCAAGGAGTTCCCGACCGACGACTCCGTCCTCGCCGGCCTCCTCGGCACGCGACAGTACCTGCAGGCCGTCCAGGACGTCTCCCTGGCGATCGACCGGGGCGAGACCCTGGCCCTGGTCGGGGAGTCTGGCAGCGGCAAGTCGACGCTGGCCAACCTCGTCACCGGCCTCCACCAGCCGACCAGCGGCGAGGTCCGGTTCGAGGGCGAGCCCCTGCCGACGGCCCCCAAACGGGACCGGACGACGCTCTCGGACATCGGGATGGTGTTCCAGAACCCGCGAGGGAGTCTCGACCCCCGGATCACCGTCCGGAAGGCGATCCGGGAACCGATGCACGCCGCGGGATGGAGTCGGGACCGGCGCGAGGACCGCGTTGAGGAACTGATGGACATCGTCGATCTCCAGGAGAACTTCGCCAGTCGCTACCCGTACGAGCTGTCCGGGGGACAGGCCCAACGCGTGGCCATCGCCCGCGCGGTCGCCCTGGATCCGAAACTCCTCGTCCTGGACGAACCCGTCTCGGCCCTGGACGTCAGCGTCCAGGCGAAGATCCTGAACCTCCTGATGGAGCTCCAGGAGGAACTTGACCTGACCTACCTGTTCATCGCCCACGACCTCAACGTCGTCGAGCACATCGCCGACCGCGTCGCCGTGATGTACCTCGGGGAGATCATGGAGACCGCCCCCACCGAACAGCTGTTCGAGCACCCGAGTCACCCGTACACGAAGTCGTTGCTCTCGGCGATCCCGGAGGTAACCCCCGGTGGCCGACCCGACCGCGTGGTGTTACACGAGGACCCACCGAGCCCCGTGAATCCACCGTCGGGGTGTGTGTTCCACACGCGGTGCCCCATGGCAGAGCAACGATGTGCCGAGGAGGTGCCGTCGGTCCATCACGTCGGCGAGGCAGCCTCGCGGTGCCACTTCGCCGAGGAGGTCTACGACGGTGAGTGACCAGGGTGCGGAGGACCCGGACACCGACAAGGACAGTCCCGAGCACGCGCTCCCGCCCGAGGACCTGGCCTACCCCACACTGCACTTCGAGGACGGGGACATCGACGCAGACGGGAGCTTCGCACTGGCGACGGCCCTGGACTATGATGACATGGCGGCGTGGGCGGAGGGCCTGGCGGGTGCGCTCACCAGTCACGACCTCGGTGTCTCGACCCCGGACGGGTTGGTCACGTTCGGCGTCGCCCCGGAGGGCGTCGACGCCGCCTTCACGGCCGACGACGACCACCGCGGCACCCTCAAGGTGACGTTCCGACTGTCCGCGAAGACGATGATGGTGACCGACGATCCCGCGGACGCGGTCGGAGCCCGGGGCGACATGGGGTTCGTCCCGCTGTCGATGCTGACCGACGACCGCGAGCAGTACCGGTGTTACAACTGGATCGACGATCCGACTGATCCCGAGTAACACCCGGCGGCACCGGTCCCCTGCCGGGATCAGGCGAGATGCTCGCCGATCGCGTCGACGAACTTCTGTTCGGCGCGGCGGAGATGGTCCTCGACGGTCCGGCGATCGAGGTCGAAGGCGGTCGCGAGTTCCGCGGTGGTGACCTTCCGGGGGATCTCGTAGTAGCCCCGCTCCCAGGCGGCGAGCAACACCTCCTGCTGGCGGGCCGACAGGTCGGGGAGGACCCCGTCCAATCGGAGCAGCGGCGACCCGGAGACGGGGACGCTCACCGTCTGCTTGGAGTCGACGTCGACGTTGAAGTCCTCGGTCAGGTCACGGAAGAAACTGGTCAGGCGCTTACTGTCGAGAGCCAACACCCGGACCCGCTTGGCGCCGCGCTCGTATTTCAGCGGCGGGAGGAGCAGACAGTCGTGGCGCTGGACGTAGCGTTCGATGTATCCCTCCTCGTGTTGCTTGAGACAGTCTTGGGTGATGATGAGTTGGTCGTCGCCGTCTCGGATCCGGTCTCTGACCCCGACCTCGCGGTTGACGTACTCGACGGCGTCGTCGGCGGGGCCGGTCACGTGGAGGAGATCACAGTGTTCGTTACACCAGAGTTCGATCGCGGCGTCGTTGCCGGCGGTCGCGGACGCATAGGTCGTATCGTCATCGATGAGGATGGTCGCCTCCTCCATGCCACGCCCTGCCACGCCCGCCCGCTTAAACCCTCACTCCATCACGTTTAAACGGTACTCCATATGGTGGGCTAACGTATTCTCCCAGCGCCGACTGGGAGGGGCATATGGCCGGCCATCAGGCTTCCCGCGAGTCCGAGCGGCGGGTTGGGGCCCCATCCCCGCAGTGGCGACAGTACCGAGGGGCGCCGACCGGCACGGAACTGGAATGTCGCGGGTGGCGCCAGGAGGCGGCGTTCCGACTCCTGAACAACAACTTAGACCCCGCCGTCGCCGAACGCCCCGAGGACCTCGTCGTCTACGGCGGCACGGGTCGGGCCGCCCGGTCCTGGGACGCCTACGACGCGATCCTCGAGGAACTCCGAACCTTGGGCGACACCGAGACACTGCTGGTCCAGTCCGGCAAACCAGTCGGCGTCTTCGAGACCCACGACCGCGCCCCCCGCGTGTTGATCGCCAA